>Ga0102590_1000764_pt1 | contig 60662 bp, 51 predicted proteins | sample AraplaMF_Col_mMF_FD_76859 | JGI IMG/M metagenome (GOLD analysis project Ga0102590, IMG submission 76859) | Arabidopsis root microbial communities from the University of North Carolina, USA - plate scrape MF_Col_mMF | ecosystem: Host-associated > Plants > Roots > Endosphere | place: USA...
CCTCGTCGGCGAAGCGCGCGGCGTGCACCCGGCGCTGCTCGTCCCAGGCGACCTGGTACTCGACGGCCTCCGCCCCGAACCCCATGCGGACGAACCGCAACTCACTCACGGCAAGCGCCTCCCTAGAAGCCTCGTAAGGCGCGAACGGCGCCCAAGCCACTGTACGTCCAGCAGGTGCGGGCCGAGTCGGGGCGGGGTGCCACCGTCTCCCGCCCGCTCCCGTCATCCGATCGAGCAATCCTCACACGATCGGATGAATGGACGCCGATGCCTGCGACCGACTGCTCACTCTCCGCTACATTCACGCCGTTCACATGGCCATCAGGGCTGCTCACAGGCGATACGGAGACCGCACCGCAGATGACGGAACGACCCGCGCAGCGCACCCCCAACCGACAGCTCGCCGCGCTCATCGCAGAAGCGGGGTTCTCCAACGCAGGTCTCGCCCGTCGCGTCGACCAGCTGGGCCTCGAACACGGGCTCGATCTCAGATACGACAAGACCTCCGTGACGCGCTGGCTGCGCGGGCAGCAGCCCCGCGGCACCACGCCCGCACTCATCGCCGAGGTGTTCACCCGGCGGCTCGGACGCCGGCTCACGGCGCAGGACCTCGGGCTCGACGCGTGTGCCCCGGTGTACGCGGGGCTGGAGTTCGCCGCAGGCCCGGAGGAGGCCGTCGACATCGTCAGCGGCCTGTGGCGCAAGGACTCCGGCAGCCACGCGGAGCTGCGGAAGATCGCGTTCACCCCGGCCGGGCTGGTCGTGCCGAGCCGGGACTGGCTGATCGGCCGGGCCGACGACAAGGTGAGCCGTGGCGAGGCGGTCCCCCGTATCCCGGCCCAGGGCCGTCCCGCGGTGCCCCGGCAGCGCGGCCAGTCGGAGCGCGGCCCCGGCCAGAAGGTCAGTGGGGGCGACATCGCAGCGCTCCGTTCGGTCGGCGAGCTGTTCCGCGCCCTCGACCACGCCTACGGCGGCGGCCACGCCCGCCAGGCGCTGGTGCGCTATCTGGAGCACGAAGCGGAACCCATGCTGCGCGGCACCTACGGCGAGCAGACGGGTCGCCGTCTGTTCGCGGCGGCCGCCGATCTGACCCGGCTCGCGGGCTGGACGTCGTACGACATCGGTGCGCACGGTCTCGCCCAGCGCTACTTCGTCCAGGCGCTGCGGCTCGCCCAGGCGGCCGGGGACCGGATGTACGGGGCGTACGTGCTGGTCACGATGAGCCGGCAGGCCGTCTACCTCGGCCACGGGCGCGAGGCCGTGCAACTCGCACGTGTGGCGCAGCAGGGCGTGGGCGGCTCGGCGCCGCCCGCCATCCAGGCGCTGATGCACGCCGTCGAGGCGCGGGGTCACGGGGTGCTCGGCGAGGTGCGTGCGTGCACGGCCTCCCTCGTCCGGGCCGAGCGGGCCCTGGAGACCGCCCGCCCCGGCGACGAACTGCCGTACTGGGCACGGTTCTTCGACGAGGCACAGCTCGCCGACGAGTTCGGGCACTGCCACCGGGACCTCCAGCAGTACCGTGCGGCCGTCCAGCACTCCGAGCGGTCGTTGCAGCTGCGGGCGGCCGGGTTCGCCCGCAGCCGGCTGTTCTGCCGGGTCGTGCTCGCCTCGGCGCGGCTCGGCCTCGGCGAGCTCGACCAGGCCTGCCAGTTGGGGGCCGAGGCGGCCGGGCAGGCGTCGGAGATGCGGTCGGTGCGGGCGGTCGAGTACGTGCGGGACTTCGAGCGCCGCCTGGAACCGTACAAGGACGCCGCGCCCGTGCGGGGGTACCGCGACAAGGTCGCCGCGCTCAGTTGAGGCTCAGGCCGCCCTGGGCAGTGGTTCCGCGGCGTGCAGGGGCCCCGCACCCAGGTCCGCCAGGACCGCCTTGGCGGCCCGGGTGCCGGAGTGCAGTGCGCCCTGCACCGTGCTTGTGTCCCGGTGGTCGCCGCACACGTACAGCCCGGCCAGCAGCCGCACCGTCCGGCGCAGGTCGTGCGGCGGCCGCATCGCGGGGACGGCCCGCGCCGTGTGGTGCACGGCGAGCGTCTCCCAGCGCGTGGTCGAGGTGCCGTGGAGGCGGGCCAGATGAGCCCGTACGGCACCGTCGACGTCGTCCGGCGGCGTGCCCAGCACCGTCGAGGAGATCAGGGCACGGCCCGCGGGCGCCCGGGACGGGTCCACCAGGCTGACGACGGCCGTGTGCGACACCGGCCCGTCGCGGTCCGCGTCCAGCAGCAGCGAGGCCCCGGTCGACGGCGGCTCGTCGGTCGTGTGGTGGACGACGGTGACCGGGTGGAAGCCGGGCACGCGCAGACCGGGCAGCAACTCGGCGGCGGCATGCGCATCGGTGGCCAGCAGGACGGAGCGGCAGCGGAGTTCACCGTGGTCGGCGGTGGTCACCGAGGTCGTGGAGACGGAGGTGACGCGGACGCCGGTGTGCACCGTGTCCGGTGGCAGCGCCCGTGCCAGCAGTTCCGGCAGGACCTCCGCGCCGCCCTCCGGCAGGCACAGCCGGCCGCGCGCGAAGGCGTGCAGCGCCAGGTCGGCGCAGCGGCTCGAGGTGGTCAGCTCCGGGTCGCACAACAGGGCGGCGAGCAGAGGGCGCAGAAAGCCGTCGACCGTACGGGCCGGGAGCCCGCGGTCCGTGAGCGCGTGCCGGGCGGGCGACTCGGGCCGGGCCAGCAGTCGTTCGACGGGGGTGGCGGCGATGCGTGCGAGCGCCGCTGCGAGCCGCGCCTGGTCCACGGCACTGCCCAGCGGCGCGGCGGGCCGCGAGACGGCCGTACGGGATCCCGTCGCCCTCGACAGCGCGGCGCGCGCTCCGGCCGCTCCGAGCCCGGCGCGCGGCGTGGAAGACGTGAGGGGAGCACTGGCGAGGGCGCGAACGGCATTGAGTGCGCCCCGTGCGCCCCCCGCGCCCCCTCCCGCCGGGGGAGGGCTCGCACGATGGTGGCGCCCCTCGCTGTGCACCAGGACGCCCGGTGCGAAGGGACGCAGGACCAGCGTGTCGAGCCCGGGGGTCAGGCCCAGTTCGGGATAGGACGTGGACAGAAGCTGTCCGATCCTGTCGAGCCGGAAGCCGTCGACCTTCTCGGTCGACATGCGGCCGCCGACGCAGTGAGCGGCCTCCAGGACCGCCGTCGACACTCCTGCACTGGTCAGCCGGTGGGCCGCCGCGAGGCCGGCGACCCCGGCCCCCACGATGACGACGTCCGCCTGGTACACGGGCTCTGGCACGTGCCCCTCCTCGAGGTTGTGCGGCCGGTGGAGACGTCATGCCCCCAACAGGCGTCCGGAATACCCGAGTTCGGGATGAGCGTAGATCCGTGAACGGTCGGGCGAAGTCGCGCATGGACAGAGCACGGTCGCACGGTGGTCGCATACGGTCGAATGTGGGCCTTCCCTCAGCCCGTTCGGCCCCGCGGCTACGACCGGAGCGCTGCTCGCAACGCCTCGTCGATCTCCGGATGGGCGAACGCGAACCCGGAGTCCAGCAGCCGTCCCGGCAGCACCCGCGCACTGCCGAGCACGTCCCCGGCCATCTCGCCGAGCGCGAGGCGCAGGGCCTGCGCGGGCGCCGGGAACAGCGTCGGCCGGTGCAGCACACGCCCCATCGCCGCGGTGATCTCACGGTTCGTCAGGGGCCGGGGCGCCGTCAGATTGAAGGGGCCGGAGAGGTCTTCGCGGTCCATGAGGTGGCGGATGGCGGCCACCTCGTCGTGCAGCGAGATGAAGGACCAGTACTGGCGCCCGTCGCCCAGCCGCCCGCCGAGCCCCGCCTTGAAGAGCGGGAACAGCCTGCCCCAGGCCCCGCCCTCCCGGGCCACCACCAGGCCCGTCCGTACGAACACCGTTCGTACGCCGGCCTCCTGCGCGGCGTCCGCGGCCTCCTCCCACTGCACGCACAGCGAGGGCAGGAAGCCGTCCCCGGGCGGCGCCTTCTCGTCAACCGCCCGGTCCCCTGTCTCGCCGTAGTAGCCGATCGCGCTGCCGCTGACGAAGACGCGCGGCGGTTCGGGGAGGGCGGCGACGGCCTCCGCGAGCGCCGCCGTGCCGAGCACCCGGCTGTCGCGCAGCGTCTTCTTGTACGCGTCCGTCCAGCGGTGGTCGCCGATGCCCGCGCCTGCGAGGTTGACCACCGCGTTGCACCCGAGAAGACCGGCCGTGTCGATGTACTGCTCCTCGGGGTTCCAGCAGACCTCGCCCTCGCCACGGGCCGCGCGGCGCACCAGGCGGACCACCTCGTGCCCGTCCGCGGTCAGGGACCGCACCAGGGCGCTTCCGATGAGACCGGACGCACCGGCCACGGCGATTCGGGAACGTTCCATGACCCCATCCTGCCCGGTGCATCCCGTTCGGCCCGTCCGGCGGCCCCGAGTCGCGACCGGTCGGAACCTCGTACGCCCGCCGTACAGTGACCCTCATGCCCGTTCCGTACATACGCCACGCCACCGACGACGACGAGGAGGCGCTCGGTCGGCTCGACCGGGTCACCTGGTCTCCGCTGCACTCCGTCCAGCCGCGTCCACGGCCGCCGTACAAGCCCTTCTTCACCGAGAGGTTCGGGCCGCGGGACCATCTGGTCGCCGAACTCGGCGGCGTCGTCGTGGGCTACATCCGGCTCGGATTCCCGACGCCGCTCGCGTGCAACTCCCACGTCCGGCAGATCCAGGGCCTCGTCGTCGCGGACGAGGCACGCGGCAGCGGGGTCGGGCGGGCGCTGCTGCGGGCCGTGCAGGAGGAGGCACGGCGGCGGGGAGCCCGCCGCATCACCCTGCGGGTCCTCGGGCACAACACCCCGGCGAGGGCGCTCTACGAGTCCGAGGGGTTCGTCGTGGAGGGGATCCTGCCCGAGGAGTTCCTGCTCGACGGCAAGTACGTCGACGACGTGTTCATGGGGCGCTTCCTGCAAGGACCCGCGCCCGGCGCGGTCCGCTCATGAGGCGGTGAGCTCGCCCGTGTCCACCGCCGCCGTGGCGTGCGCCGCACGCTGCGCGTCGCCCGCGACCTCGTCGGCCGTCAGCACGTAGCCGGTCTCCTGGTCCGAGGTGGAGCGGGCGAAGACGACACCGTAGACCCGGCCGTCGGTGGTGAGCAGCGGGCCGCCCGAGTTGCCGGGCAGGACGGTCGAGCGGATGGAGTAGATCTCCCGGGTGACGGTGTCGGTGCTGTAGATGTTCGGGCCCGTCGCCCGGATCCGGTTCGCCACGGTGGCCGCACGCAGCGTCAGGCCGCCGTCCTCCGGATAGCCCGCCACCACGGCGGCGTCCCCGCGCCTGGCGTCGGCGTCGAAGCGCAGGACGGGGGCGCGTAGATCCGGCACGTACAGCACGGCCACGTCGCGGTCCGGGTCGAAGAGCACCACACGCGCCGCGTACGCCGGTCCGACGCCGCCGATCCGGACGCTCGGGTGATCGATGCCCGCCACCACATGGGCGTTGGTCATCACATGCCGGGCCGAGTACACGAAACCGCTGCCCTCCCGGCCCTGGATGCCCGAGGCGCCCTCGACCTTGACCGTGCTCAGCTTGGCGGCGTTGGTCGCGCTCGCCGTGACGCTGTCCCCGCTGGGCCTCGCCACTCCGGCCGAGGGCTCGTTCTCGAAGGGGTTGAAGACCTGCGGGAAGCCCGCCTCGGTGAGTGCCGAGGTGGCCCGTGAGAACCATGCCGGAGTGGTGTCCGGCATCGTGTTCTGCACGGCGCCGAGCAGCCGCGAGTCCCGGATCGCCTGGGTCACCAGCGGGGACGAGGAGGCGCCCAGGACGCTCGCGGCCACCCAGGCCACGATCAGCACGGACACCGCGTTCGCCGCCGCGCCGCCCACTCCGTCGGCCACCCGCAGCGGCCCGTGGTCCAGCTCGCGCCTCAGCTTGAGCGCGAGGCGGCCCGCCAGCTCGTGCCCTATCACCGCCGGGACCAGCACGGTGACCACGGCGGTCACCGTCGCCGCGGTGGTCCCCCGGGTCACCAGGTCCATGACCCAGGGCAGGATCCACACGCCCACCGCGGCACCGCCCACGAAGCCGGCCAGGGAGACACAACCGGCCACCAGCCCCCGCCGATAGCCGGAGGCCGCGTAGGCCAGGATCACGAGGATGAGCAGTATGTCGAGCAGGTCCACTGAGCCGCCTTTCTCTCGGACCCCCTAGTACGCGCGGCGCGAGCCCGGTGATCAGCCACTCGCGCGTGTGCCCGGAAACGGGGCACGCACGCGTCGACCTGTAAGAACGCCGCAGACCGTGACAATGGTTCCGCCAGGTGGCACACCACACATCGCGGATGTTGCAGGACGGAAGGAAAGTGGCCCCATGCGTGACTTCCGTAGAACGTGGGGGGCCTGGAGCAGCGGGGCGCCGAGGCTCAAGAGCGCCGTCCTGCTGCTGCTCGGCTGCCTGCCGGGTGTCGCAGCCGCCGGCGCGCTGGTGGTGTGCGCCTCCGGGGTCGAGCGCCCGGTCCTGGTTCGTACCCCACGCCCGGTCGTGGCCCGGTCGGCCGTTCTGCACCAGGCGCCCAAGCCGCGCATCGTGCCGAGGGCGGCCTGGGCGGACGCCGCCACCCGGGACCAGCCGCCACCGCGCTACGACGACAAGGTCGTCGCCGTCTTCGTGCACCACACCGACTCGCCCAACCGCTACGACTGCGCCACCTCGGCGCGCATCATCCGCTATCTCTACACCGGCCAGCGAGGCGGCCGCCACTGGGACGACATCGGCTACAACTTCCTCGTCGACCGCTGCGGCACCATCTACGAGGGCCGCGCGGGCGGTGCCGACCAGCCCGTCATGGGAGCCCACACCCAGGGCTTCAACCACCGCACGGTCGGCATCGCCGCCATCGGCACCTTCACCGCGGGCGTGCCCGTCCCCAAGGCCATGGTCGACTCGATCGCCGCCCTCGCCGCCTGGAAGCTCGGCATCGCCGACATCGACCCGCGCTCCAAGGTCCGGCTCGTCTCCAGCAACGGCCAGAGCCGGTACAAGGCGGGGACCCCCGTCATGATGCCCGCGCTCGCGGGTCACAACGACGGTTATTCGACGAGCTGCCCGGGTGCGGCACTCAAGGCCCTGCTCCCCTCGATCAGGGAGGAGGCGGCCCGTCTCCAGGGCCGAAGGTGAGGGGTCCGGATCCCAGGCACCCGCACGGAAGACACGACTCACAGCGGCGTCACGGGCCGCACGCAGAGCCCTCCGATCCCCGCCTCCCACGGTTGCCGGCACGAGCGGACCGGGGGTGGGGACCATGAGAAGCGGCGATCGTGCACGGGTGGGGCGGGCGGGCCCCTGGGCCGGGGCCGTGCGCGTCCCCTGGACGGTGGTCCGTGCGGTCACGACGGTCGTCCTCGGACCGGCGGCGTCCACGGCGTCCGCCCTCGGCCGGGCCGACAGGGCGCCGCTGCACCGGGCGGCCAGGCGGAGCCGGGCACCGCGGAGCCTCGGCGCGGGCGGCCGGTGAGGCACGGGGCCAGCGGTCCTCGCGGGCGGTCCGCCGGAGCGCGGCGTGAGTGACGAAGCCATCGGCATCAGCCCTTGAACCGATCCCACAGCCTGGGATAGCGCTCCGCCAGCGCGGATTCGCTCTCCAGGTCGAAGGAGGTCCCCGCCGGTTCGGAGGCCGCGGGCGGGATGCCCAGGTCGGGTGCCACGGTTCCGGTGAGCTGCTCGTACGCCTCGTCCGCCGCGTAGCCGAGCTCCTCGCCGTCCCCGTCCACCTCCTCGTCGAACTCCCCCAGGAGGTCGGCCAGCGAGTCGGGGTCGTGCAGGGCGCCCTCGAAGACGTCCCGCCCCTGACCGATCAGCCAGCACCGGAAGAAATCGAACGCATCGTCACTCGCCCCGTCGAGCAGGACCCAGGCGGCGCCCCACAGATCCCAGCGGTAGGCGCGGTTGTAGCGGGACTCGAAATGCCGGGCGAAGTCCAGGACGGAGTCGGGGTCGAGCCGGACGAGCCGTTCGACGAGCTGGTCGGCCTGCTCGTCGGCGTCGCCCTCGGCGGCTTCCCGGCTCGCATCCACCAGGTCCCAGAACTCCGTCTCGTCCATCACCCGACCAGCATCGGCCCTGCGCCGGTGGGGCGCACGTGGAGTGCGGCGGATCGTTATGAGCGGTAGAGCTCCGCCAAACGTGTGGCGTCGCCCGCGAAACGGGCCCGCAGCCCCTCGGGAGAGAGCACCTCGACCTCCGGCCCCAGACCCGTGAGTTGGGCGTGCGCGACCTCCTCGGACTCCACCGGCAGGGTCACCGTCACCCAGCCCCGCTCGTCCGGGGCGTCCGCGTCGGTGAGCGCCAGTCGGGCCGAGACGGGATCGACGGCGTACGCCAATCTCCGTACACCGTCCTCGGACAGCCGCACCACGACCTCGTCCCGCAGGATGGACCGCGCGAACTCCTCGGCCCGCTCGGCCCAGAAGGCCGGCAGATCGAACTCCTCGTCCCGCCCGAACCGGTCCTCACCGGAGATCACTGCCGTGAAGCGGTCGATGCGGTACACCCGGAAGGAGCCGTGCTCCGCCACTCGGGCGCACAGGTACCAGACCCCCGCCTTGAGGACGAGCCCGTACGGCTCGAGTTCCCGCTCCACCGCGTCCTCGCCGCGCCGGTAACGCGCGGTGATCCGCCGGTCGTCCCAGACCGCGTCCGCGACCGCGGGCAGCAGCCGCGGCGTCGCGGGTTCGGAGAACCAGGCGGGCGCGTCCAGATGGAACCGCTGCGAAGCCGTGCGGGAGGCGTCGCGCAGGGAGGGCAGGAGGGCCGCGGACACCTTCAGCCGCGCCGCCGAGGCCGCGTCCTCCAGGCCCATCTCCCGCAGCGCGCCGGGAACCCCGCTGAGGAACAGGGCCTCGGCCTCGCCGCGCGCGAGCCCGGTCAGCCGGGTGCGGTAGCCGCCGACCAGCCGGTATCCGCCGGCCCGCCCCCGTTCGGCGTACACCGGCACACCCGCCTCCGACAGCGCCTGGGCGTCCCGGGTGACGGTGCGCTCGGACACCTCGAGCTCACGGGCCAGCTCGGCCGCGGTCATGGACGGCCGGGACTGCAGCAGCAGCACCATTTTGATGAGACGGGCGGCACGCATGCCGTCATCATGCCGTGCACCACCGGATCGACGGTCCGTTCGCCGGGAGGAGCACCACGCCCTGCCCTCGGAGACGGCGAAGGGGTACGGCGGCCGCCGTACCCCTTCGCCGGACACCGGCCTCTACAGGCCGTACTTGTCCCGGGCCTCCTTCACGGCCGTGGCCTTGACCTCGCCGCGCCTGGCGAGCTGGGCCAGGGCCGCGACCACGATCGACGGGGCGTCGACGCCGAAGTGGCGGCGGGCCGCCTCACGGGTGTCCGAGAGGCCGAATCCGTCGGCGCCCAGCGAGGAGTAGTCCTGCTCCACCCACTGCGCGATCTGGTCGGGAACCTGGCGCATGTAGTCGGAGACCGCGAGGACCGGGCCCTCGGCACCCTGCAGCGCCTGACGCACGTACGGGACGCGCTCCTCGCCCCGCAGCAGCGCGGCGTCGGCCTCCAGGGCGTCGCGGCGCAGCTCGCCCCACGACGTCGCCGACCACACGTCCGCGGCGACACCCCACTCCTCGGCGAGCAGCTTCTGCGCGTCGAGCGCCCAGTGGATCGCCGTGCCGGAGCCGAGGAGCTGGATGCGCGGGGCGTTCGCCGCCGGGGAGAGCCCCGCCGACTCCGCCGTGTTGTAGCGGTACAGGCCCTTGACGATGCCCTCGTCGATACCGGCCACCCCGGGCTTCGCGGGCTGGGGCAGCGGCTCGTTGTAGACGGTGAGGTAGTAGAAGACGTTCTGGTCCTCGCCCGGAGCCGCCTCGCCGTACATGCGGCGCAGACCCTCCTTGACGATGACCGCGATCTCGTACGCGAACGCCGGGTCGTAGGTCAGCGCCGCGGGGTTGGTGGCGGCGATGACGGGGGAGTGGCCGTCGGCGTGCTGCAGGCCCTCACCGGTCAGCGTGGTGCGGCCGGCGGTGGCGCCGACGAGGAAGCCGCGGCCGAGCTGATCGCCGAGCTGCCACATCTGGTCGGCCGTGCGCTGCCAGCCGAACATCGAGTAGAAGATGTAGAACGGGATCATCGCCTCGCCGTGCGTCGCGTACGCGGTGGACGCGGCGATGAAGTCGGCCATCGAACCGGCCTCGGTGATCCCCTCGTTGAGGATCTGGCCGTTCTTGGCCTCCTTGTAGTACATCAGCTGGTCGCGGTCGACCGGCTCGTACGTCTGGCCCTTGGGCGAGTAGATGCCGAGCGAGGGGAAGAGCGACTCCATACCGAAGGTGCGGGCCTCGTCGGGGACGATCGGCACCCAGCGCCTGCCGGTCTCCTTGTCGCGGACCAGGTCCTTGACCAGGCGGACGAAGGCCATGGTGGTCGCGACGTTCTGCGAGCCGGAGCCCTTGTCGAAGGAGGCGAACGCCTTCTCGGCCGGCGCCGGCAGCGGGGCCAGAGGCTGGACCCGGCGGGCCGGGGCCAGGCCGCCGAGGGCGGCGCGGCGCTCCTGGAGGTAGCGCACCTCGGGGGAGTCGGCGCCCGGGTGGGCGTAGGGGACCACACCGTCGTCGAACCGGCTGTCGGGGATGGGCAGTTCGAGCAGGTCACGCATGGTCTTGAACTCGTCCACCGTCAGCTTCTTCATCTGGTGGTTGGCGTTCTTCGACGCGAAGCCCTGGCCGAGCGTGAAGCCCTTGACGGTCTGCGCCAGGATGACCGTCGGTGCGCCCTTGTGCCCCAGGGCCGCCCTGTACGCCGCGTAGACCTTGCGGGCCTCGTGGCCACCGCGGGAGAGGTGGAAGCACTCGAGGATCTTGTCGTCGCTCAGCAGCTTCGCCATCTCGACGAGCGCCGGGTCCTTGCCGAAGAAGTCCGCACGGATGTAGGCGGCGTCGCGGGTCTGGTACGTCTGCACCTGCGCGTCCGGTACCTCGCGCAGCCGGCGTACCAGGGCACCGGTGGTGTCGAGCGCGAACAGCTCGTCCCAGGCCGAGCCCCACAGCGACTTGACGACGTTCCAGCCGGCACCGCGGAACTGGGCCTCCAGTTCCTGCACGATCTTGAAGTTGGCGCGGACCGGGCCGTCGAGGCGCTGGAGGTTGCAGTTGATGACGAAGGTGAGGTTGTCCAGCTCCTCGCGGGCGGCCAGCGCGAGGGCCGCCGTCGACTCGGGCTCGTCCATCTCGCCGTCGCCGAGGAACGCCCACACGTGCGAGGACGAGACGTCCTTGATGCCGCGGTTGGTGAGGTAGCGGTTGAAGCGCGCCTGGTAGATCGCGGAGAGCGGGCCGAGACCCATGGAGACGGTCGGGAACTCCCACAGCCAGGGCAGCCGCCGCGGGTGCGGGTACGAGGGCAGACCGTTGCCGCCGGCCTCCTGGCGGAAGTTGTCCAGGTGGGCCTCGGTGAGGCGGCCGTCGAGGAAGGCGCGTGCGTAGATGCCGGGGGAGGCGTGGCCCTGGACGTAGAGCTGGTCGCCCGAGCCGTCGCCCTCCTTGCCCTTGAAGAAGTGGTTGAAGCCGGTCTCGTAGAGCCAGGCCGCGGAGGCGAAGGTGGCGATGTGGCCGCCGACGCCGTGCTTGCTGCCCCGGGTCACCATCGCGGCCGCGTTCCACCGGTTCCATGCGGTGATCCGGGCCTCCATCGCCTCGTCACCCGGCACGGCGGGCTCGGCGGCGGTGGGGATGGTGTTGACGTAGTCGGTCTCGAGCAGCTTGGGCAGCGCGATGCCGGCGCCCTCGGCACGCTCCAGCGTGCGGCGCATCAGATACGCGGCACGGTGCGGCCCGGCCGCCTTGGTAACGGCGTCCAGGGAGGCCTGCCATTCGGCGGTCTCCTCGGGGTCGCGGTCCGGGAGCTGGTCGAGCTCGCTCGGCTGGATGGCGTTGGGGTCGGTCATGTCGCCGCCTTCCTCAGTCGAAGGGGGTGCCCTCATCGGTAAGGGTTCGGGGTGCCCTTGGTCTTTGGCAGGACAGGGCTGGGGCTTCGGTGGAAGCCCATCGGTGACTGTAACTCCCTGATCGATGATCGATCAAAGGGGGCAGGGCCAAAAATCCTCGATCACGAGAAAGTCGGCACGGGGTGCCTCGGCGGGAGACACCGGGTGCCGCATCGGCGTGGGGTTTTCGCAGGTGGAGCGGCGTTTGAGCGGCGGGCTGCTCGGCTGTTCGAGGGACTCATGCGCGGGGTGCGCAGCCGAGCACGTGGGCCTTCACTATGTCGGCGATCCGTGGATCGCGGCGGCGGAACGCGGCCACCAACTCCTCGTGCTCCTCCGCGTACGACTGCTGCACCGTGCCCAGCCACCGGATCGACAGCGCCGTGAACACCTCGATGCCGAGCCCCTCCCAGGTGTGCAGCAGCACCGAGTTGTGGGCCGCCCGCACCAGCTCCCGGTGGAACGCCACCGTGTGCCGCACCTGCCCGGTCCCGTCCGACCTCCGGTCCGCCTCGTACAGCGCGGTGACATGCGGTTCGAGGGCCGAGCAGTCCTGCGCCAGCCGGTCCGCCGCCAGTTCGGCCGCGATGGCCTCCAGGCCGGCTCGCACGGGGTAGGACTCCTCCAGGTCCGCTGCGGTCAGATTCCGCACCCGTACGCCCTTGTTGGGTGCCGACTCGATCAGCCGCAGCGACTCCAGCTCCCGCAGCGCCTCACGGACCGGTGTCTGACTGACCTCCAGTTCCGTGGCGATCCGACGCTCCACGATCCGCTCGCCCGGCTTCCAGCGCCCGCTGACGATCCCCTCCACGATGTGCTCGCGGATCTGTTCGCGCAGCGAGTGGACGACGGGCGCGGTCATGAGGGCTCCTTATGCGGGGGCTGACGTTTAGACAATAAGGCCGTCTCCCCGTCCCGGAAGGGTGCATGGCGGCGCTTTCGCGCAGGTGAGACAAGACTTACACGCCCCGTCGGCGGTAGGCCGCTCCCGGGCCGTCCAGGGCCTTCGCGACGTCGTGACCGCCCTGCCACCGGCGGAAGGGGCCCGCTCCCCGATCTCGTCGGCGGCCGGTTGCGTGCGGGCCCCGTCGCCGGGCGGGACCGAGGCGGCCGCGCGGCGGCGCGGGGCACGAAGCACGGCGCCCCCGCCCGGAGGGTTCCGGACGGGGGCGCCGCAGGGTTCGGTCACCTGGCGATGGCTCAGAGACCGAGCTCCACCTCGAACTCGCCCGCCTCCAGGATGGCCTTGACCGCGGTCAGGTAACGGGCCGCGTCGGCGCCGTCCACCAGACGGTGGTCGTAGGACAGGGTCAGGTAGGTCATGTCGCGGACGGCGATGACCGTGCCCTCCGCCGTCTCGAGCACGGCGGGACGCTTCACGGTGGCGCCGATGCCGAGGATCGCGACCTGGCCCGGCGGCACGATGATCGTGTCGAACAGCGCACCGCGCGAACCGGTGTTGCTGATGGTGAAGGTCGCGCCGGACAGCTCGTCCGGGGTGATCTTGCTGGCCCGGACCTTGCCCGCCAGGTCGGCGGTTGCCTTGGCGATGCCGGCGATGTTGAGGTCGCCGGCGTGCTTGATGACCGGGGTCATCAGGCCCTTCTCGGAGTCCACCGCGATACCGATGTTCTCGGTGTCGAAGTAGGTGATGGTCCCCTCGGCCTCGTTGATCTTGGCGTTGATGACCGGGTGGGCCTTCAGCGCTTGGGCGGCCGCCTTGACGTAGAACGGCATCGGGGAGAGCTTGACGCCCTCGCGGGCCGCGAACGCGTCCTTGCCCTGGGCGCGCAGGCGCATCAGGCGGGTCACGTCGACCTCGACGACCGAGGACAGCTGGGCCTGCTCGTGCAGGGCCTTGACCATGTTGTCGCCGATGACCTTGCGGATCCGCGGCATCTTCACGGTCTGGCCGCGCAGCGGCGAGACCTCGAGGACCGGAGCCTTCTTCGCGGCCGGAACGGCGGCGGCCGGAGCAGCGGCCGGTGCCGCGGCGGCGGCCTTCGCGGCCTCGGCGGCGGCGAGGACGTCCTGCTTGCGGATACGGCCGCCGACGCCGGTGCCCTTGACGGTGGAGAGGTCGACACCGTTCTCGGCGGCGAGCTTGCGCACCAGCGGGGTCACGTACGCACCCTCGTCGGTCGGCTGGGCGGCGGCCGGGGCCGGGGTGACCGGGGCGGGGGCCGGAGCCGGGGCCGCGGGCCGGGCGGGGGCCGGGGCGGCAGCGGCGGGCGCCGCCGGGGCGGGAGCCGGAGCGGCGGGAGCCGGAGCTGCGGGTGCCGCCGGGGCGGGGGCCGGAGCCGCGGGCTGTGCCGGGGCCGGGGCGGCAGCGGCGGGAGCCGGAGCGGCCGGGGCGGGGGCCGCGGCCGGAGCGGCACCCGGGGCGCCGATGACGGCCAGCTTGGCGCCGACCTCGGCGGTCTCGTCCTCGCCGACCACGATCTCGAGCAGCACGCCGGAGGAGGGCGCCGGGATCTCGGTGTCGACCTTGTCCGTGGAGACCTCGAGCAGCGGCTCGTCGGCCTCGACGGAGTCGCCGACCGACTTCAGCCAGCGGGTGACGGTGCCCTCGGTGACCGACTCGCCGAGCGCGGGCAGGACCACGTCGGTGCCCTGGGCGGCACCGGCGGGGGCCGGGGCGGCCGGAGCCGGGGCGGCGGGTGCGGGCTCGGCGGCCGGCGCGGGCGCCTCGGCGGCGGCCGGGGCCGGGGCGGCGGCGGGGGCACCCGTGCCGTCGTCGATGACGGCCAGTTCGGCGCCGACCTCGACGGTCTCGTCCTCGGCCACCTTGATGGAGGTCAGGACACCGGAGGCCGGTGCGGGGATCTCGGTGTCGACCTTGTCGGTCGAGACCTCGAGCAGCGGCTCGTCGGCCTCGACCCGCTCGCCCTCGGCCTTCAGCCAGCGGGTGACGGTGCCCTCGGTGACGCTCTCACCGAGCGCCGGAAGGGTTACGGAAACCGGCATGGTTTCGGTTGCTCCTTACGAATTGCGGAAGTCTGTGTCGTCGCGCCCGAAGACGGAAGGCGTCAGTCGTGGGAGTGGAGGGGCTTGCCGGCGAGAGCGAGGTGGGCCTCGCCGAGCGCCTCGTTCTGCGTCGGGTGGGCGTGGATGAGCTGGGCCACCTCGGCCGGCAGCGCCTCCCAGTTGTAGATCAGCTGCGCCTCGCCGACCTGCTCGCCCATGCGGTCGCCGACCATGTGGACGCCGACCACGGCACCGTCCTTGACCTGGACGAGCTTGATCTCGCCCGCGGTCTTGAGGATCTTGCTCTTGCCGTTGCCCGCCAGGTTGTACTTGAGAGCGACGACCTTGTCCGCGCCGTAGATCTCCTTGGCCTTGGCCTCGGTGATGCCGACGGAGGCGACCTCCGGGTGGCAGTAGGTGACCCGCGGCACACCGTCGTAGTCGATCGGAACGACCTTCAGACCGGCCAGACGCTCTGCCACCAGGATGCCCTCGGCGAAGCCGACGTGCGCGAGCTGGAGGGTCGGGACCAGGTCACCGACGGCGGAGATGGTGGGGACGTTCGTCCGCATGTACTCGTCGACGAGGACGTGACCGCGCTCCATGGCGACCCCGACCTCCTCGTAGCCGAGACCCTGGGAGACCGGGCCGCGGCCGACGGCGACGAGGAGGACCTCCGCCTCGAACTCCTTGCCGTCGGCGAGGGTGATCTTGACACCGTTCTGGGTGTACTCGGCCTTCTGGAAGAAGGTGCCCAGGTTGAACTTGATGCCGCGCTTGCGGAAGGCGCGCTCGAGAAGCTTGGAGGAGTTCTCGTCCTCGACCGGGACGAGGTGCTTGAGGCCCTCGATGACCGTGACGTCGGAACCGAAGGACTTCCACGCGGACGCGAACTCGACGCCGATGACGCCGCCGCCCAGGATGATCGCGGACTGCGGCACGCGGTCCAGGAAGAGGGCGTGGTCGGAGGAGATGATGCGGTTGCCGTCGATCTCCAGACCCGGCAGCGACTTCGGCACGGAACCGGTCGCCAGGAGGACGTGGCGGCCCTGGATCCGCTGACCGTTCACGTCGACGGAGGTCGCGGAGGACAGACGGCCCTCACCCTCGATGTAGGTCACCTTGCGCGAGGCGATGAGGCCCTGCAGACCCTTGTAAAGGCCCGAGACGACCTCGTCCTTGTACTTGTGGACGGCCGGCACGTCGATGCCCTCGAAGGTGGCCTTGACGCCGAACTGCTCGCTCTCGCGGGCCTGGTCGGCGATCTCGCCCGCGTGAAGCAGGGCCTTGGTGGGGATGCAACCCCGGTGCAGGCAGGTGCCGCCGACCTTGTCCTTCTCGATCAGGGCGACGTCCAGGCCCAGCTGCGCCCCGCGCAGGGCCGCGGCGTAACCACCGCTACCACCGCCGAGGATCACTAGGTCGAAAACGGTGCTGGCGTCGTTCGCCACGTCACGTCCTCCATGCATGTGCGCCGTGCGCCGGTCGTCGGTGACCGGCAGGCGGCTGGTGTCCGGCCGCTGAAGCTTCGGCCCTTCGGTGGGGGCCCTGTCCTGCCGTGGCCCATCTTCGCACTTGTCGGCGGCCGTGGTGGCGCCGGGCCCGGGTGCGCGACGTCTGATCCGTCACGTCCGGAGGTCGCGGCGGCGCAGCGCCGGGCGGATTTCGTCGAGGGCGTAACGAGGCGGCGCCCATGAGGGCGGCCCCGGGCTCGACTCGAGCTCCGGGGCCGCCCTCATGGGTACGCGCGACGTCAGCCGAGGTCGCCCGCGGCCGTCTGCTCCGCGAGCCGGACCAGGGTGCGCACGGCCGAGCCCGTGCCGCCCTTCGGGGTGTAGCCGAAGGGACCCTGCTCGTTGAAGGCGGGGCCGGCGATGTCGAGGTGGGCCCAGGTGATGCCCTCGCCGACGAACTCCTTCAGGAACAGGCCGGCCACCAGGCCGCCGCCCATCCGCTCACCCATGTTGGCGATGTCGGCCGTGGGGGAGTCCATGCCCTTGCGCAGGTGCTCGGGGAGCGGCATGGGCCAGGCCTCCTCGCCGACCTCCTGGGCCGTCTCGTGCACCGCGGTGCGGAAGCCGTCGTCGTTCGACATGATCCCGAAGGTGCGGCTGCCGAGCGCGAGCATCATCGCGCCCGTCAGGGTCGCGACGTCCACGATCGCGTCCGGGTTCTCCTGCGAGGCCGCCCACAGCGCGTCGGCGAGGACCAGCCGGCCCTCCGCGTCCGTGTTGAGGACCTCGACGGTCTTGCCGCTGTACATGCGCAGCACGTCGCCGGGGCGGGTGGCGGAACCGGACGGCATGTTCTCGGCGAGGGCGAGCCAGCCGGTGACGTTGACCTCGAGACCGAGCCGGGCGGCCGCCACGACCGCGGCGAAGACCGCCGCCGCGCCGCTCATGTCGCACTTCATGGTCTCGTTGTGGCCGGCCGGCTTGAGGGAGATGCCGCCCGAGTCGTAGGTGATGCCCTTGCCGACGAAGGCCAGGTGCTTGTCCGCCTTGGAGTTCGTGTACGACAGCTTCACCAGCCGGGGAGCGGAGGCCGAGCCCGCGCCGACACCGAGGATGCCGCCGTAGCCGCCCTTGGTCAGCGCCTTCTCGTCGAGCACCTGCACCTTGAGGCCGTGTTCCTTGGCGGCGCTCTGGGCGATGTCGGCGAAGGCGGCCGGGTTCAGGTCGTTCGGCGGGGTGTTGATCAGGTCGCGGGCCCGGTTGAGCTCCTCGGCGACGGCGACGGCACGGTCGACGGCCGCCTTGTGCGCCTTGTCGCGCGGCTTGCCGCCGAGCAGGGCGACCTCGCCGAGCGGAGTCTTGCCGTTCTTCCCGCCCTTGGCGTTCTTGCCGTTCTCCTTGTAGGTGTCGAACGAGTACGCGCCGAGCAGGGCGCCCTCGGCGACGGCGCCGAGGTCCGCGGCGTCCGCGACGGGCAGCGCGAAGACGGCCTTCTTGGAACCGGCGAGGGCACGGGCCGCGGAGCCCGCGGCGCGGCGCAGCGACTCGGCGGAGTACGCCCCGTCCTTCTCGGGCTCGGCACCGAGGCCCACCGCCACCACGACGGGCGCCTTGAAGCCGGAGGGCGCGGGCAGCTTCGTCACCTCGCCCTCGACGCCCGAGGCGCCCAGGGTCTGCAGGGTGGCGGCGAGTCTGCCGTCGTACGCCTGGTCCACGGTTTCGGCGCCCGGTGCGACGACCGGGCCCTCGGCGCCCTTCGCGACACCGACCACGATCGCGTCGGCCCGCTGGCCGGCTACCGCGGCGGTGCTGAGTGTGAGAGCAGTCACGGTGGTGAAATCTCGCTTCCGATTGAGTTTCGGTGGCCGAACGGATTGGGGTCGACCGGCCCGGGACGACCCTAGATTGCTCAGTACGTGCGGTCTTCACCTGGGCTGGGAAACACCCGGCACGAGCCTACGCTCGGTGGCCGGGTTCGCTCGCGCCCGCGGTTGTTCGTCCCACCGTGGCGAAGGGCTGCACGTTGACCCGGTCACGCCCGACGTACGGGTCCCGCCGGCGCCGCTCCGGTGGGCGCGCAGCGCGGACACCCGGTCGACCGCGCGGTCCCCGGTTCCGGGATCATCCTCGGGACACGTCGCCGCACCGCCTGGAGCCCGCCCCCGTGAAGCGCCCGGTCCTCCTCGCCGCCCTGCTCCTGCTGCTCGCCGGATGCTCCACCGCCACCGAGGAGCACAAGGAGTCCGGCCGCGCCCGCTGGCAGCCGCGCCCCGGCGTCGCCTGGCAGTGGCAACTCAGCGGGCGCCTGGACACCTCCGTCGACGTCCCGGTCTACGACATCGACGGCTTCGACCACGAGAAGGCGGCCGTCACCGCGCTGCACCGCAAGGGCCGCAAGGTGATCTGCTATCTGTCCACCGGCGCCTGGGAGGAGTTCCGCCCGGACGCGAAGAGGTTCCCGAAGTCCGTGCTGGGCCGTGGCAACGGCTGGCAGGGGGAGCGCTGGCTGGACATCCGCCGCACCGATGTCCTCGAACCCCTCATGGCGGACCGCCTCGACATGTGCCGCCGGAAGGGCTTCGACGCCGTGGAGCCCGACAACATGGACGGCTACCGCAACAACACCGGCTTCCCGCTGAAGGCCGCGGACCAGCTCCGCTACAACCGTCTCGTGGCGAGGCTGGCCCATGAGCGGGGGATGGCCGTCGGCCTCAAGAACGACCTCGGCCAGATCCCAGTGCTGGTGGGGGACTTCGACTTCGCGGTCGACGAGCAGTGCGCCCAGTACGACGAGTGCGAACGGCTGAAGCCGTTCATCGCCGCGGGGAAGGCCGTCTTCCACGTGGAGTACGAACTGCCGACCAGCCGCTTCTGCGCCGAGGCCCGCCGTCTGAAGCTGAGTTCGATGCTCAAGAAGTACGATCTGGACGCCTGGCGCCGGCCCTGCTGAGCCCGTGCGGCGGTCACCGCCGGCGTCCGGGCGCAGCCTCCGGGCCCGCTGTTCGGATCATGGCAGCGTCGACCGAAGGCGCAGTCTCTTCCAGCCGGTCCGATCCGGACGACGGGCGTCAACCGAGCGACAGCACCACCAGCGCGGCCGTCCCCGCGGTCTCCGCGAGGCCGCCGAACACATCGCCCGTGACCCCGCCGAAGCGGCGGACGCAGTGCCGCAGCAGCAACTCCGCGGCGGCCGCGGCGACCACCACCGCGGCCGCAGCACGGACGGCGCCGTACGTCGCGGACAGCGCGCCGCCCGCGGCCGCGGCCGCGGCGACGGCCACGGCCACCGCCAGCGCCCCACGGACCGGGACCACGCCGGCCACCGCGGCCCCCAGTCCCTCCGGCCGGGCGGCCGGTATCCCGCGGCGTGCGGCCAGCGTGAGGGCCAGTCGGGCAGCAGTCGCGGAGACGGCGGCGGCCAGCGCGCCCCGCTCCCAGGAGCCGCCGTACGCCTCGGCGAGCGCGGCCACCTGAGCGAGCAGCACGAGGACCAGCGTGATCACACCGAACGGCCCGATGTCCGACTGCTTCATGATCCGCAGCGCCTCCGCCGCGGGCTTGCCGCTGCCGAGCCCGTCGGCCGTGTCGGCGAGCCCGTCGAGGTGCAGTCCCCGGGTGAGCACGGCCGGGACGGCGGCGGCGCAGACGGCGGCGAGCAGGGGACCGGCCCCCGCCACAAGAGCCGCGGCGCCGAGCAGTCCGGCGATCCCTCCGACCACGACTCCGGCCAGCGGCGCGCACAGCATCCCGGCCCGCGCGGCGACCCGGTCCCAGCGCGTCACCGGGACCGGGAGCACAGTGAGGGTGCCGAAGGCGAAGCGCAGACCGTGCAGCGGCGGGATCCTGATCACGGCGGCAGACTAGCCGGGCCCTCCCGCGTCACCCGCTGGTGCCCCGCGAGCGGGCACGGGCACCCCACCCCCGGCAGACTGCACACATGGGTCACTGGCTGGAGCGCAACATCGTGGAGCCGGGCAAACTCCCCCTGCTGCTAGCGCTCGGCGCCTTCGTGCTGACCTTTGTGGTCACCCGTTCCGTCACCCGCCTCATCCGGGCCGGCAAGGGTCCCTTCCGCAACGTCGAATCCGGCGGGATGCACATCCACCACGTCGTGCCCGGAGTCGTGCTGAGCGTCGTCGGCGGCTTCGGCGCGCTCGCCAGCCGTCAGGGCCTCGGCTCCGGCGTCTTCGCGGTCGTCTTCGGCGTGGGGGCCGGCCTCGTCCTGGACGAGTTCGCCCTCATCCTCCACCTGGCGGACGTGTACTGGAGCGAGCAGGGCCGCAAGAGCGTCGAGGTCGTCGTGGTCACGGCGGCCATGGTGGGCCTGGTCCTCGCCGGGTTCTCGCCGTTCGGCGTCGACGACCTCTCCGCGGACGAACTGCAGGACCGCGGCGCCGTGATCGCGAGCGTCGTGCTGAACTTCGTGTTCTCGCTGCTGGCCCTGAGCAAGGGCAAGGCCCGCACCGCGCTCTTCGGTGTGGTCGTGCCCGTGGTCGCCCTGGTCGGCGCGGTCCGCCTGGCCCGCCCCGCCTCGCCCTGGGCGCGCCGCTTCTACCGCCGCCGCCCGCGCACCCGCGCCCGGGCCGGTCTGCGGGCCTGCCGGCACGATCGCCGCTGGGCCGGGCTCGGCCGCAGATTTCAGGACTGGATCGGGGGCAGGCCCGACCCGCAGTCGAGCCGGGCGGCCGACCGCCGTTCCTGACGCAGTGCCGAAATCCCGCAGACCATCAGCACCCCGGCGATCGCGGCGATGTGCTCCTTGCCCGCGAGGTTCTGCTTCAGCGCGAGTTCCGCGGTCATCGCCCCGATCACCAGGCCTCCCGTGAGGTGTGCGCGGTACCTCCAGCACAGGAACAGGGCGAGCCCGATCACCGCGGCCGACGGCCCGGTGTCGACGACCCGCGCGTCCGACGCCGGCAGCCCGAGCGGGTGATGCGGGCCGAGGGCGATGCCCACCCGGGCGTACAGGGTCCCGGCCAGGGTGGCGGTGTACGCGATGACGAGCGTGCGCCACCAGCCCAGGCAGATCTCGGCGACACCGAACACACAGAGGATCTGCAGGAGCGCCCCCCACACCGGAAGGTCCAGGGCCGGGACGAAGAGGGAGGAGGGGGTGCGCAGCAGTGACAGCCACAGCGGCTCCTCCGCCCGCACCGCGCCGACGGTCGCGACGAATCCGAAGCCCCACGGCTGGTTCTGCACGAACTGCAGGAGGGACGTCAGACACACCGCTGCCAGTGTCATCGGGACCACACGCCAGGCGCGCCCGGCGAGTGCCCGGCGCGTGATGGCGTACGGCAGCCCCCATTCGGCATGCGCCAGACGGGCGAGGGTGCTCATCCCGTGGTCCTCATCGGTCCGGCGCTCCTCATCTGTACGACTGCAGGTGCTTGCGGTGGAGCCACTTCGGCAGTCCCGGAGCCTCCAGGAATCCCTCGGCGCGTGCCGAGGCGACGCCGATGCGCAGCAGGTCCGCGCTCTTCTCGAAGAGCAGGAACCGCGGCTCCCAGATGGGCCGGTACTTGGCGTTGGCCCGGTACAGCGACTCGATCTGCCACCAGCGAGAGAAGAAGCTGAGCAGGGAGCGCCACAGCCGCAGGACCGGTCCGGCGCCGAGGCGGGCACCACGTTCGAAGACGGAGCGGAACATGGCGAAGTTGAGCGACACCTGGGTGACCCCGATCTCCGATGCGCGCCGCAGCAGTTCGAGGACCATGAACTCCATGAGCCCGTTCTCGGAGTCCCGGTCGCGCCGCATGAGGTCGAGCGAGAGGCCGTGCGGCCCCCACGGTACGAAGGACAGCAGCGCCCGCAGCTCCCCGTCCCCTTCGCCGGCGCGGCCGTCCCTGCACTCGAGCATCACGCACTGCCCGTCCCGGGGGTCGCCGAGCCGGCCCAGCGCCATGCTGAACCCGCGCTCGGTGGCACCGTCACGCCAGTCGTCGGCCTTCCGGACGAGGAACTCCATCTCGTCGGCGGGAATGTCCGCGTGGCGCCGGACGCGCACCGTGTACCCGGCGCGCTTCACCCTGTTGCAGGCCTGGCGGACGGTGCGCATGGCGCGTCCTTCGAGGGTGAACTCGGCGACGTCCACGACGGCTTCGTCACCGAGTTCCAGTGCGTCCAGCCCGTGCCGTCTGTACACGGTCCCGGCCTCCTCGCTCGCGCCCATCACGGCGGGGATCCAGCCGTGCGCGCGCGCCTCGGCGAGCCAGGGTTCGATGGCGCCGGGCCAGGCCTCCGGGTCGCCGAGCGGGTCGCCAGAGGCAAGCGACACCCCGCCGACCACGCGGTAGGCGACCGCCGCCTTGCCGGTGGGCGACCAGATCACGCTCTTGTCCCGGCGCAGTGCGAAGTACCCGAGCGAGTCCCGGTCGCCGTGCCGTTCGAGCAGCGCCCGCAGCCTCTTCTCGTCGTCCTCGCTGATCGGGTCGACGGCGCGCCGGGAGCGGAAGGCGGCGTACAGGACGGCGAGGACCAGCAGCGTGCTGAAGACGTTGATGGCGATGTCGACCCAGTTGGGCGTGGCGATCCCCGGGTGGTGCGCCCTGTCCCCGGCGACCGAGACGAGCCGGAGGGTGCCGTAGCGCCAGCGTTCCGCGAAGGTCGAACGCCCGGCGTCCTGCGCGGTGTTGGTGACGGTCACGAGGAGGGCGGCGAGCAGGGAGGAGGCGAGCAGGCCGCCGACGGCCACGACGGCCGCGAGCCGCGGGTTGGCGCGGTCGCCCTTGGCGTAGAACTCCCGGCGCCCCGTCAGCAGCGAGCCCACGAAGGCGGCGGTGAGCACCAGGGAGACCCAGTTCTGCGCGTACTGCCTGATCTCCGGGAAGACCATGGCGAAGGCGAACAGCACCAGGAACGGTCCGCTGAGCACGAGGTTGAGGATCCATGCGGCCCGCTTGCGGCGCCGCATGGTGACGGCGAGGAACATCGTGAACGCGCCGGAGGCGAAACCCGCGGTCAGCAGGTACGGAGTGAAGAGGTTCTCCTGGTTGTGCCGTCGTACGTCCTGCCCGAGGGAGACCCACACGGCGGAGAGGAAGTTGATGAACGCGACGGCCCGCAGGTACCAGACGGCGAACGCGGCGGCCCGCCGGGAAGCCCGGCCGGACCGCCGCGTCCCGACTCCCGGCCGGGCGGTGTGTTCCCGTTCCACATGAAAACGGACATCTCCCATGAAGGGTGATGATATGGGGCGCCGTGGGGTGTGTGGCGGAGCGGTCGCAGGCGGAATCCGGCAGGGCGCGGGGCCCGGCCTGTCCCGTGTCTACTCCGGCTGCTCGGTGTCCCCGCTCCCGTCCGCCTCCACGGACTTGTCCGGAAGCTCGGCCGACAGCGCCGCCGCGGCCTGGACGAGCGGCAGCGCCAGCAGTGCCCCGGCACCCTCGCCGACCGTCACACCGTGGTCGAGCAGCGGTTCCAGCGCCATCCGGTCCAGCGCCTTCGCCTGCGCCGGCTCCCCGCTCTTCTGCCCGGCCAGCCACCAGTCCGGCGCCCGGAACGCGACCCGCTGGGCGACCAGCGCGCACGCCGCCGAGACGACCCCGTCCAGGATCACCGGGGTCTTGCGCGCGGCACACTGCAGCAGGAAGCCCGTCATCGCGGCCAGATCGGCGCCGCCCACCGCCGCCAGCAGCTGCAGCTGATCACCCAGCACCGGCCGGGCCCGCCGCAGCGCGTCACGCACGGCCGCGCACTTGCGCATCCACGCCAGGTCGTCGATCGGCAGACCGCCGCGCCCGGTGACCACGGACGCGTCCGTCCCGCACAGCGCGGCCACCAGCACGGCCGCGGCCGTCGTACCACCGACGCTCACATCGCCGAGGACCACGAGGTCCGTGCCGGCGTCCGCCTCCTCGTCGGCGACCGCGACGCCCGCCCGGAACGCGGCCTCCGCCTCCTCGGGCGTCAGGGCGTCCTCGACGTCGATGCGCCCGCTGCCGCGCCGCACCCGATGCCGTACGACGTCCGCCGGCAGTTCGCCCGGGTCGCAGTCGAGCGCCATGTCGACCACGCGCACCGGCACGTTCAGCTGCCGTGCCAGGATCGACGCGGGGCTCGCGCCCTCGAGTACCGCCCGCACCAACCGGTCCGCGCTGCCCGCGGGCCGTGCGGACACACCGAGCGCGGCGATCCCGTGATCGCCCGCGAACAGCACCATGCGCGGGCGCTCGACCGGCCGCACCGGCACGGCGGCCTGCGCTGCCGCCAGCCACTCACCCAGTTCGTCGAGGCGCCCCAGCGCACCGGGCGGCACGATCTGACGCTCCCTGCGCGCCTCCGCGTCGCGACGCACCCCGCTGTCGGGACGCTCGATCAGATCGGTGAAGTCGTCGAGATTAAGCGAGCTCATTGGCCGAACAGTACCGGCAGCGATCGAAGGCCGACGCGCCACATCGACGGCACGTCATTGCGTCCGTGAGCAAGGTCCCCTACGTACCGTTTAGACACTTGTTGTCGTGTGTCGTCGCACCCCTCGTCCCAGGCGTACGTCGTCCCTGCCGCCACCGGAGCCGCCCATGCCCGCCACCCCGCAGCCGGACGACGAGCGCCGCGCCGGGAGCCCCGGTGAACTCGCCCCGGGTACCGACCGGTTGCAGGAGCCGCGCCGCGACGACTGCCCCTGGTGCGGCTCCGCGCAGCTGCGCACCCGGCTGCGCATGCCCGACCTCGTGCAGCTCAAGCCGGGCACCTTCGCCGTCGACGAGTGCCGGGACTGTGCCCATGCCTTCCAGAACCCCCGGCTCACCGCCGAGGGACTCGCCTTCCACGCTCACGACCCGCAGGAGAGCCGGCTGGGGATCGACGGTTTCGCCGAACGCCTCCTGGCCGCACGGGACAGCGCCCGGCGCCATCGGGCCGCGGCCCGCGCGATGCTGCCCTTCCCCGAACCCGAGAGCTGGCTCGACGTCGGCACGGGGCACGGCCACTTCCCGGAAGCGGCCAGGGAGATCCACCCGTACACGTCCTTCGACGGGCTCGACGCCACCGGGCGTGTGGAGCGGGCACGGGCCGCGGGCCGCGTGGAAGAGGCCCACCAGGGACTCCTCACCGACCCCGGGGTCCTCGCGCGGCTGCGCTCCCGCTACGACGTCGTCAGCATGTTCCACCATCTGGAGCACACCCCCGACCCACGCGCGGAGCTGCGCGCCGCCATGACCGTGCTGCGCCCCGGCGGCCATCTGCTCATCGAAGTCCCGGACCCCGACTGCACGTTCGGCGCGCTGCTCGGCAAGTGGTGGGTCCCGTACGGCCGGCCGCGCGACCTCCACCTGATGCCGCTGCGCAACCTGCTGGCCGAACTGGAGTCCCTGGGCTGCGTCGTCGTCGCCACGGACCGCCGTGAGCCGCACACTCCGTACGACATCGCGGGCGCCGTGACCCTCGCCCTGACCCGGGTCCTGCCGGCGGCCGACGCTCCGTGGCGGGCCGTCCTGCCGACCGTGTTCGGGCGCGGGCTCCGCTCGGTTCTGGTGGGGGCCGCCACACCACTGGTGGCGACGGCGACCGCCCTGGACCACACGCTGGCACCACTGCTGCGGCGTACCCGCTTCTCGAACGCCTACCGGATCATCGCGCGCACGACCAGGTCACCCGCGTAGCGTGAGCGCCTGCCCGGCCACCACCAGCAGCACATGCTCGCACTCCGCCGCGAACGCGGCGTTCAGACGCCCGAGTTCGTCGCGGTAGCGGCGTCCGGAGGCCGTCGCCGGGACGATTCCCGAGCCGACCTCGTTCGAGACGGCGACCACCGTGCGGCGTGTCCCGCGCACCGCCGCCGCCAACTCCTCCACCCGGGCCCGCAGCGCCCGCTCCCCGCCACCCCCCCACTCCGCGTCGTCCCACGCGCCGACCCGGTCCATCGCGTCGGTCAGCCAGAGCGACAGACAGTCGATCAGCAGGGGGGACCCCTCCTCCCCGAGCAGCGGCACCAGATCGCACGTCTCGGTGGTGCGCCAGGAGCCGGGCCGCCGCTCCCGGTGCGCGGCCACCCGGGCCGCCCACTCGGTGTCCCCGTTCCGCGACCCGCCCGTCGCCACGTACAGCACGTCGGGGAACGCCTCGAGCCGCCGCTCCGCCTCCACCGACTTGCCCGAGCGGGCCCCACCCAGCACGAGGGTGCGCCGCGGCACCTCCGACGCGTCCTCGCTGACCCCTACGGTCAGCGTCGCCCCGTCCGGCACGGCCCGCGCCCCCGCCGCCGCGAGCCGCCGCCGCAGCTCCGCGCCCGGTGGCACGTCGTGGTCGAGATGGACGGCCACTATGTCGGTGGCCGGCCCGATCCCCCCCACCGCGCGCAGCTTCGCCGCCGCGTCCGGCCGTCCCACGACATCGGCGAGCACCAGGTCGTACGGCTCCACCGGCGCTTCCAGCCCCGCGGGCGCCGCACCCGGCGGCAGATACAGCAGCCGCAGCCCGTCCGGACCCGTCACCGCATAACCCGTGCCCGGCGAGTCCATCGCGACGGCCCGCACCCGGTGCCCGGTCATCAGCGCCAGCTCCCGTCCGTCCGGCACCCGTCCGGGCTGCGGCAGCCCCGCGGGTACCTCGACCGGGGGACCGTCGTGCGGGTGCGTCAGCAGCACCTGGCGCACCGCGGCCAGGGACCGCCCGGCACGGGCGGCCGCGAAGACCGCACCCGGCGTCAGATCCAGCAGCAGCGTTTCATCCACGAGCACAGCGGTCGCCGCGCGTGCCTCCGGGCCCAGCGCTCGCGCGCAGGCCGCACAGGGGCAGTCGGGGCGGGGCAGTCCCGCCGGGGCACCGGTACCGAGCACAGTCGCTTCCACGTACCTGATTTTCCCGGGTCGGCGCGGGTGTTGCGCGTCCGGCTAGGCTCATGGCAGCAGCCGGACCAAGATCCGGCTTCTGCTCTGCATGTGCTCACATCCTGGAGGCGTACATGGCGGCATGGACGTGGCGGTTCGAGAAGGCCGACGGGGCGGAGGTTCAGCCCGCGGTCGCACCCGAGGAGTTCACCACGCAGGGGGACGCCGAGTCCTGGATCGGGGAGCACTGGAAGGAGCTGCGCGACGGAGGCGCCGACCAGGTGCGGCTGTTCGAGGACACGACGGAGATCTACGGGCCGATGAGCCTGCACGCCGAGGACGCGTAGGACCGCCTCGCGTGGGCGGGGGCCGAGGCCCTCGCCCGCCGGCTCACTGCTCGCCGAGGACGATCCCGACGGTTTTTGTGCTTCCGCCGCGCCGGTAGGTGATCGTCGTCTTCTGTCCAGGCTTGGCGTCGGCCAGCGCCTCGGCGAGGGAAGTCATCGTGGTGATGCCGGTGTCACCCAGTTTGGTGATGATGTCCCCGGCACGCAGCCCCGCCCTGTCGGCCGCGCCGCCGCCGCGCACCTCGACCACGGCCACGCCGACCGGCTGGTAGCTGCTGTTCACCACCGTGCGTCCGGTGATGCCGAGCGCGGCCCGCCCCGAGGCGGTCACCTTGCCGCTCTTGATGATCTGGTCGGCGATCGTCCGCACCGTGGACGCGGGGATCGCGAAGCCGATGCCGGGCGCCGCGCCGCCCCCCAGATCGGGGTCGACGGCGGCGAGCGTGGGGATGCCGATGACCTGGCTGTCGAGGTTGACGAGTGCGCCGCCGCTGTTGCCCGGGTTGATGGCCGCCGAGGTCTGCACCATGTTCGCGATGGTGGCGCCCGTGCCGTTCGTGGACCCCTCGCTGACGGTCCGTCCGGTCGCCGAAACGATCCCCTGCGTCACGCTCGAGGACAACCCGAGCGGCGAGCCCATGGCGAGGACGATCTGCCCCACCGCCACCTGTGCCGAATCCCCGAACACGGCCGGCTTCAGTCCGGGCGGCACCTTGTCCAGCTTGATGACGGCGAGATCCTGCTCGGGATACGAGGACACGAGGCTCGCGGAGAGCACGGCCTCGCTGTTCGCCGTGGTCACCTGGAACTTCTTCGCGTCCCCGACCACGTGCGCGTTGGTGACGATATGGCCTCTCGCGTCGTATACCACACCGGAACCCAGAGAGTCCCCGGACTGGATCTGCACGACGGACGGCAGCACGTTCTTGATGACCCGCTGGTACTCGCTCTCCAGCGTGTCACCCGCAGAGGTGACGGTGGCCCGTGGGGTTGCCGATGTCCGCGCCCCGGCGGAGGTGCCGGACCCGGTGCAGCCGGCGAGCGGTATCAGCGAGCAGAGAAGAAGCGGTGCGCACAGCGCGCGCAGGGCGCGTATACGGGAAGGGGCCATGTCCCGAGTGTCGGTTCAGGACGCCCCGACCGCTTTCCCGATGCGTCCGAACGGAGGTTTTCGCCCGGGGCGGCGCCCACCGGCGCCGCCTGCCGTCAGCCCCGTACTCCGCACAGGTGCAGCAGCGCTGCGACCCCCCGGTACGGATCCGTCCGGCCGGCCCGCTCCTCGGCCGCCAGCAGGGTCTCGGCGTCGACGGGCGGCGCGGTCCCGTCCTGGGCGATGTCGGTGAAGACCCGCACCCCGTACCACGTGTGCAGCGGTGCCCCGATGCCCGCGAGCGTGGCGGTGAGCCGCTCCAGCCGGTCCGCGCGCACCTCGAGACCGAGCCGGTTCGTGTAGGTCGCCGTGTCGAAGGCGCTGAGCGCGGTCGCCCAGTCTCCGGCCAGGCCCGGCCGCATGGCCAGCGCGTCCGCGTTGCGGACGAGCAGCGAGAGCAGACCGCCGGGGGCGAGCATCCGGGCCAGCCCCGCCAGCAGCGGATCGGGCTCCTCGACGTACATCAGCACCCCGTGGCACAGCACCACGTCGAAGCTGCCCGGCAGGAAGTGCACTCCGGTGTCCCGGCCGTCGCCCTCGACGATCTGCACGCGTTCCCGAATGCCCTCGGGCTCCGCGGAGACGGCCTCGCGCGCGACCGACACCATCTTCGGGTCCTGCTCGAGCCCGGTTATCCGGTGTCCGGCGCGGGCCAGACGCAGTGCCTGGGTGCCCTGGCCCATGCCCACGTCGAGCACCCGAAGCCGCCGACCGACCGCGAACCGCGCGGCTATCTGCTCGTCGAGCTGCCGCGCCACCAGCTCCTGCCGTACCACGTCACGCAGACCGCCCAGCTTGCTCAGCCAGGCGTCCGCGGCCCCCCCGGAGAAAGAATCCGTGCTCAGGGCCGCTCTCCGCGCTTGACCTGAGGCTTCGGCAGGCGCAGCCGACGCATCTGCAGGGAGCGCATGAGCGCGTAGGGGACGGCGCCCCGCTTGTTCTGGTCCGGGAAGCGTTCGGCGAGCCGCTTCCGCAGCCGGAAGGCGGAGAAGACCGAGTCCAGCACGATCAGGATGATCACGACGAGCCACAGCAGCAGCGCGATGTTCTGCAGCTGGGCCACCCGCACCACGCTCAGCACGAGGATGATCACGGCGAGCGGCAGGAAGAACTCCGCGACGTTGAAACGGGAGTCCACGTAGTCGCGGGCGAACTTGCGCACCGGGCCCTTGTCCCGCGCAGGCAGGTACCGCTCGTCACCGCCGGCCAGTGCCTGGCGCTGCCGCTCCATGGCGGCGCGGCGATCGTCGCGCTGGCGCCGGGCGGCGTCCTTGCGCGTCGTCGACGTGTTGGCGACGCTGCGCCGCTGGGACTGGGCCTCACTGCGCTTGGGCGTGGGCCTGCCCTTCGGGGCCTGCGGGTCGCGGGTCTGCTTGGAGAGGGTCATCTGCGCCTTGTCGGCGGGGGCCTTCTCGTCCTTGGCACGGCTACGGAACACAAAACCCAAGGGTACGGGGTACCCGCGCATGGACCCCAGCCGGATGGGGAACGATCCGGCAACACCCGTCGTCTGTACTGGGACAGAGGGGTCCTAAAAGGAAGACCGCCGGCGTTCTTCCGTCGGTCGGCTGAGGGAATCCGGGAATCACCCCGCACGTAACCCCGGGGCACTCCTACTCCCTACGCCGGAGCGGAACCGCGGGCAGTCGTCCTTGGGGATGACCGCATCCGTCCGCGAACAGTGCGGTAATGGATGCAGGGACCGTACTGTGGGTCCTGTCGCAGACCTGTGAGCTGGAGTCCGTCAGAAGGGGGCGCGCGAAGCCCATGAGCGGTGTGATGAAGCGTATGGGGATGATCTTCCGCGCGAAGGCGAACAAGGCCCTTGACCGGGCCGAGGACCCGCGCGAGACCCTCGATTACTCGTACCAGAAGCAGCTGGAGCTGCTGCAGAAGGTGCGCCGCGGCGTCGCGGACGTGGCGACCAGCCGCAAGCGCCTGGAGCTGCAGCTCAACCAGCTCCAGAGCCAGTCCACCAAGCTCGAGGACCAGGGCCGCAAGGCGCTCGCCCTCGGCCGGGAGGACCTGGCCCGCGAGGCGCTGTCGCGGCGTGCCGCGCTCCAGCAGCAGGTGACGGATCTGGAGACCCAGCACCAGACCCTGCAGGGCGAGGAGGAGAAGCTCACGCTGGCGGCCCAGCGCCTCCAGGCGAAGGTGGACGCCTTCCGCACGAAGAAGGAGACCATCAAGGCGACGTACACGGCGGCCCAGGCGCAGACCCGTATCGGCGAGGCCTTCTCCGGCATCTCCGAGGAGATGGGCGACGTCGGCCTGGCCATCCAGCGAGCCGAGGACAAGACCGCGCAGCTCCAGGCCCGCGCAGGCGCCATCGACGAGCTTCTGGCCTCCGGCGCCCTCGACGACCCCTCCGGCATGGCCAAGGACGACATCCAGGCGGAGCTGGACCGGCTCTCCGGCGGCACGGACGTGGAGCTGGAACTGCAGCGCATGAAGGCGGAGCTGGCCGGCGGGTCCTCGCAGCCGCAGGCCATCGAGGGCGGCACGGACCAGGGGCAGAAGCAGTCCCAGCCGCAGGACACCCCCCGCTTCGACAAGCAGTGACCCTGTCATCCACCGCGTCCCCCTGAGGAGGGCGAGATGATCGTACGGATCATGGGGGAGGGGCAGGTGAAGCTGGACGACGCCCACTTCACCGAGCTCAACAAGCTGGACGACGAGCTGCTCCGGGAAGTGGAGGGCGGCGACGAGGAAGGCTTCCGCCGTACTCTTGGCGCCCTCCTGGACGCTGTGCGCCGCCTGGGCACCCCGCTCCCGGACGACTCACTCGAACCGTCGGAACTGATCCTCCCGTCACCGGACGCGAGCCTGGACGAGGTCCGCGAGATGCTGAACGACGACGGGCTGATCCCGGGCTGAGCACCGGTACGGTCGTTCCGGGCCGGGGCCGCCGTGTGCGGCCCCCGGCCCGGGCACGGGCCGGGAGCGCCCGCGCCGGTGGACGCCGTACGGCATCCGTTCCGCCCGCAGCGGGCGCGCCGTACCTTTGCTGAGGTGAGCACCCTAGAACGCACCAGGGACGGCCTGCGCGCCCACCCGCTCGCCCTGGACGCCGCCCTCGCCTTCGGCGTCCTCCTCTGCATGGTGGTCGGCTCCTTCGTCGACCCCCACGGGCAGGACGGACCCACCTGGGGTGCACGCACCCCGGCCGCCCCCAGCCTCACCCTGCTGGTGCTCAGCGCGGCGGCCCTGGTGTTCCGCCGCAGAAGGCCCGTGACCGTACTCGCCGTCACGGCCGCGCTCTCCCTCGTGGAACTGGTCACCGCCGACCCGCGTGTCCCCGTCGCCATGTCCGCGGTCGTCGCCCTCTACACCGTCGCCGCCACCACCGACCGCCCCACCACCTGGCGCGTCGGGCTGCTGACCATGACCGCTCTGACCGGCGCCGCCATGCTCGCGGGCACCGTCCCCTGGTACGCCCAGGAGAACCTCGGCATCTTCGCCTGGACGGGCATGGCCGCGGCCGCCGGCGACGCCGTGCGCAGCCGGCGCGCCTTCGTGCACGCCATCAGGGAGCGCGCGGAGCGGGCGGAACGCACCCGCGAGGAGGAGGCCCGCCGACGTGTCGCCGAGGAGCGGCTGCGCATCGCCCGGGACCTGCACGACGTCGTCGCCCACCACATCGCCCTGGTGAACGTGCAGGCCGGGGTCGCGGCACACGTCATGGACAGACGGCCCGACCAGGCGAAGGAGGCCCTCGCCCACGTCCGCGAGGCCAGCCGTTCGGCACTCAACGAACTGCGCGCCACCGTAGGTCTGCTCCGGCAGTCCGGTGACCCCGAGGCACCGACCGAGCCCGCCCCCGGGCTCGCCCGCCTCGACGAGCTCGCCGACACCTTCCGCAACGCCGGCCTCCCCGTCGAGGTCGCCCGCACCGACCACGGCACCGCCCTGCCCGCCGCCGTCGACCTGGCCGCCTACCGCGTCATACAGGAGGCCCTGACCAATGTGCAGAAGCACGCGGGACAGCGTGCGAAGGCCGAGGTCAGCGTCGTGCGGGTGGGGCCGGCGGTGGAGATCACGATCCTCGACGACGGCACGGGCGAGGACCCGGGGCCCGAGGACGCCGGGCACGGCGGGCACGGTCTGCTCGGGATGCGTGAGCGCGTCACCGCCCTGGGCGGGACCCTCGTCGCGGGTCCCCGCTACGGAGGCGGCTTCCGCGTCCATGCGATCCTTCCGGTCAGGAACCGTGCGACGACGGCAGGGGAGACCGTATGACCGCCGCCCCGGGAGGGCCCGTATGACCATCCGCGTCCTGCTGGCCGACGACCAGGCACTGCTGCGCAGCGCCTTTCGCGTCCTCGTCGACTCCGAGCCGGACATGGAGGTGGTGGGCGAGGCGTCCGACGGCGCGGAGGCGGTCCGGCTGGCCGGGGAACGGCGCGCCGACGTCGTCCTCATGGACATCCGGATGCCCGGGACCGACGGTCTCGCCGCCACCCGTCTGATCAGCGCCGACCCCGCCCTCGCCCACGTCCGGGTGGTCATCCTGACGACCTTCGAGGTCGACGACTACGTCGTGCAGTCGCTGCGCGCCGGGGCCTCGGGCTTCCTCGGCAAGGGATCCGAGCCCGAGGAACTGCTGAACGCCATCCGGGTCGCGAACGGCGGCGAGGCCCTGCTGTCGCCCGCCGCCACCAAGGGGCTCATCGCCCGGTTCCTCGCGCAGGGCCCGGACGACGACGGGCGCGATCCGGCCCGCTCCGACCGCCTCGGCACGCTGACCGGACGCGAACGGGAGGTGCTCGTGCAGGTCGCGGGCGGCCACTCCAACGACGAGATCGCCGAACGCCTCGAGGTCAGCCCGCTGACGGTGAAGACGCACGTCAACCGGGCCATGGCCAAGCTGGGAGCGCGGGACAGGGCGCAATTGGTCGTCATCGCCTACGAGTCGGGGCTGGTGCGTCCCAGGTCGGAGTGAGCGCGCTCCGGCCCGGTACGTCCACGGGTGGAGCGAGTCGCATCGGGCCGTACTGCGTCCGCAGTAGGCGCCGCCCGGGGAAATCGACCGTGGGGCGACGGATCGGCACCCTCCGATGCACCAGGGTGTAGGGGTGGGGGACTCATCTGCGTCCCCGTCTTCCGCTCAGCCACAGAGAGAGACGCCGACCCATGTCCTGGCTGTCACGATTCAGCCTCGCGCAACGGGCCCTGATAGCGCTGATGTCGATCGTCGCGCTCGTCTTCGGGGCGATCGCGATCCCACAGCTCAAACAGCAGCTCCTGCCCACCATCAACCTGCCCGTCGTGTCCGTCCTGGCTCCGTACCAGGGCGCGTCCCCGGACGTGGTCGAGAAGCAGGTCGTCGAGCCCCTCGAGAACACCCTGAAGGCCGTCTCCGGCATCCAGGGCGTCACCTCCACGGCGAGCGAGGGCAACGCCGTCATCATGGCGTCCTTCGACTACGACAACGACAGCAAGCAGCTCGTCGCGGACGTGCAGCAGGCCGTGAACCGGGCCCGCGCCCAGCTCCCGGACTCGGTCGACCCGCAGGTCATCGCCGGTTCGACCGACGACATCCCGGCCGTGGTCCTCGCCGTCACCTCCGACAAGGACCAGCAGGCCCTGTCCGACCAGCTCGACAAGACCGTGGTGCCCTCGCTGAAGGACATCGGCGGGGTCGGTCAGGTCACCGTCGCCGGCGTGCGCGACGTCCAGGTCGCCGTCACGCCCGACAACGCCGCGCTCGCCCGATCCGGGCTGACCACGGTCGCGCTCGGCCAGGCCCTGCAGGCCGGCGGCGCGACGGTCCCCGCGGGCTCCTTCGACGAGAACGGCAGCAACCGCACGGTCCAGGTCGGCGGCGGCTTCACCTCGCTGCAGCAGATCCAGGACCTGATGGTCGCGGGCGGCCCGGGCAAGAAGCCGGTGCGCCTCGGCGACGTCGCCACGGTCCGGCAGGAGGAGGCCAAGGCCGACTCCATCACCCGCACGGACGGCAAGCCCAGCCTCGCCGTGAACGTGACGATGGACCACGACGGCAGCGCGGTCGCCATCTCCAACGCGGTCAAGGACAAGCTGCCGGACCTGCGCAAGGACCTCGGTTCGGGCGCGACCATCACCGTGGTCAGCGACCAGGGCCCGGCGGTCTCCAAGTCCATCCGCGGTCTGACCAGCGAGGGTGCGCTGGGTCTGCTCTTCGCGGTCCTGGTGATCCTGGTCTTCCTGGCGTCGGTGCGCTCCACCCTCGTCACGGCCGTCTCGATCCCGCTGTCGGTGGTCCTCGCCCTGATCGTCCTGTGGACGCGCGACGTGTCGCTGAACGTGCTCACGCTCGGCGCGCTGACCATCGCGATCGGCCGTGTCGTCGACGACTCGATCGTGGTCCTGGAGAACATCAAACGGCATCTCGGCTACGGCGAGGAGCGGGAGACGGCGATCCTCACCGCGGTGCGCGAGGTGGCCGGCGCGGTGACCTCCTCGACGCTGACGACGGTGGCGGTCTTCCTGCCGATCGGCCTGGTCGGCGGTGTGGTGGGCGAGCTGTTCGGCTCGTTCTCCCTCACGGTCACGGCGGCCCTGCTCGCCTCGCTCGTGGTGTCGCTGACCGTCGTCCCGGTCCTGTCGTACTGGTTCCTGCGCACCCCGAAGGGCATGTCGCAGGACGCGGAGGAGGCGCGCCGCGCGGCCGAGGCCAAGGAGGCGCGGAGCCGTCTGCAGCGCTTCTACGTGCCCGTGCTGCGCTTCGCGACCCGACGCCGGCTCACCAGCGTGGCGATCGCGGTGGTCGTCCTGATCGGCACCTTCGGCATGGCGCCGCTGCTGAAGACGAACTTCTTCGACCAGGGCGACCAGGAAGTCCTCAACATCAAGCAGAAGCTGAAGCCGGGCACGAGCCTGTCGGCGACGGACGAGCAGGCCAAGAAGGTCGAGAACATGCTCGCCGGGACGAAGGGCGTCAAGGACTACCAGGTCACGATCGGCTCGTCCGGGTTCCTTGCGGCGTTCGGCGGCGGCACCGACACCAACCAGGCGTCGTACACGGTGATGCTGGACGGGTCCGCCAAGTACGAGGACGTGCAGAAGCGCATCGAGGACGGCCTCGCCGGGCTCTCCGGGATCGGCGCGACCACGGTGGCGGCCGGTGACGGCTTCGGCAGCCAGGACCTGAAGGTGGTCGTGAAGGCGGCCGACGGGGACGCGCTGAGCAAGGCCTCCGAGCAGGTCCGGGCCGAGGTGGCGAAGCTCAAGGACGTCACCGATGTGAACAGCGACCTGGCGCAGAGCGTGCCGCGTATCTCGGTCAAGGCCAACTCCCGTGCGGCCGCGGCCGGCTTCACCGACCAGACGCTGGGCGCGGCCGTCGCCGAGGCCGTACAGGGCACCAAGGCGGGCACGGCGGTCCTCGACGACACCGAGCGGGACGTCGTCGTCCGGGCGGCGAAGCCGGCGCAGACACTGGGGCAGCTGAAGGACCTGCGGCTCGGAGCGGTGAAGCTGGGCGACATCGCGACGGTGCAGCTCGTGGACGGCCCCGTCTCGATGACCCGTATCGACGGTCAGCGGGCGGCCACGATCACGGCGCGCCCCACGGGTGACAACACCGGCGCGGTGAGTGCCGACCTCCAGTCGAAGATCAACGCACTGAAGCTGCCTGCGGGCGCGACGGCGCAGATCGGCGGTGTCTCGCAGGACCAGGACGACGCGTTCAAGAACCTCGGCCTGGCCATGCTCGCCGCGGTGGCGATCGTGTTCATGCTGCTGGTCGCGACGTTCCGCAGCCTGGCGCAGCCGCTCATCCTGCTGGTCTCCATCCCGTTCGCGGCGACGGGCGCCATCGGCCTGCTCATCGCGACGGGCACCCCGATGGGCGTCCCGGCGATGATCGGCATGCTGATGCTGATCGGCATCGTGGTGACCAACGCGATCGTGCTGATCGACCTGATCAACCAGTACCGCAAGCAGGGTTACGGCGTTGTGGAAGCCGTGATCGAGGGTGGCCGCCACCGTCTGCGCCCGATCCTCATGACAGCCCTGGCCACCATCTTCGCGCTCCTGCCGATGGCTCTGGGCGTCACGGGCGAGGGTGGTTTCATCGCCCAGCCGTTGGCGGTGGTGGTGATCGGCGGTCTGGTCTCGTCGACGCTGCTGACGCTCCTGCTGGTCCCGACCCTGTACGCGATGCTGGAGCTCCGCAAGGAGCGCCGCGCGAAGAAGAAGACGGCGAAGCGGGCGAAGAAGACGGGCGGCGTCGAGCCGGCCCAGTCCGAGTCCGGCGAGCCGGAGCCGGCGGGGGTGTAGTCCTCCGGGTGTGACAGAGGCCCGGCCCGCACAAAGGTGCGGACCGGGCCTCTGCATTGCTGTCCCCACGCGAAGCCGCTCGCGGTCGACGCCCCGACAGACGTACGGCAAACCCCCACGGCGGACGGGCAGTCGACGATGTACGCGGCTAGGTCGTATAGGGGCGCGGGGAACTGCGCAAACCCCACGACGGACGGGCAGCCGACGACGTGCGCCGCTCGGCCCGATGGGGGGCGCGGGGAAGCGCGCAACCCCCCAACAGCCCAGCGGCAGCGCTACGGCAGTGCCAGCATCCGCTCCAGCGCCAGCCTCGCGAAGGCCTCCGTCTCCTTGTCGACCTCGATGCGGTTGACCAGGTTCCCCTCGGCCAGCGACTCCAGCGCCCACACCAGGTGCGGCAGGTCGATGCGGTTCATCGTCGAGCAGAAGCACACCGTCTTGTCGAGGAAGACGATCTCCTTGCCCTCCGGCGCGAAACGGTTCGCCAGCCGGCGTACGAGGTTCAGCTCCGTACCGACGGCCCACTTGGAGCCGGCCGGTGCCGCTTCGAGCGCCTTGATGATGTACTCCGTCGAACCGACGTAGTCAGCGGCGGAGACGACTTCGTGCTTGCACTCGGGGTGGACCAGCACGTTCACGCCGGGGATCCGCTCCCGTACGTCGTTGACCGAGTCGAGGCTGAAGCGGCCGTGGACCGAGCAGTGACCGCGCCACAGGATCATCTTCGCGGCGCGCAGTTCCTCGGCGGTGAGCCCGCCGTTCGGCCTGTGAGGGTTGTAGACGACGCAGTCCTCCAGCGACATCCCCATGTCCCGCACCGCGGTGTTGCGGCCGAGGTGCTGGTCCGGAAGGAACAGGACCTTCTCACCCTGCTGGAACGCCCACTCCAGGGCCCGCTCGGCGTTCGACGACGTGCAGATGGTGCCGCCGTGCTTGCCCGTGAACGCCTTGATGTCGGCGGAGGAGTTCATGTACGAGACCGGCACGACCTGCTCGGCGATGCCCGCCTCGGTCAGCACGTCCCAGCACTCGGCGACCTGTTCGGCCGTTGCCATGTCCGCCATGGAGCATCCGGCCGCCAGGTCCGGCAGGACCACCTTCTGGTCGTCGGAGGTCAGGATGTCCGCCGACTCCGCCATGAAGTGCACACCGCAGAAGACGATGTACTCGGCGTCCGGCCGCGCGGCGGCGTCGCGGGCCAGCTTGAAGGAGTCGCCCGTGACGTCGGCGAACTGGATGACCTCGTCGCGCTGGTAGTGATGACCGAGCACGAAGACCTTGTCCCCGAGCTTCTCCTTGGCCGCGCGGGCACGCTCCACCAGGTCCGGGTCGGAGGGGGAGGGCAGGTCGCCGGGACACTCGACGCCGCGCTCGCTTCTGGGATCGGCCTCACGGCCGAGCAGCAGCAGGGCGAGGGGCGTCGGCTGTACGTCGAGCTCCTGGGTCTGGGCGGTGGTCACGACACGCACCCTTTCTGTTCTGCGGCTCGCCGACCCGAAGGGGTCGGCGGGACATGCCTTTTCGTCGAATTGACGCTATCTATCATAACCGCTTCACGTCAGTTTGACGATGGGCATTGCGTCCATGTGACGTGAATCCCGGGCCGCCCCGGCCGGCCGGCCGAGGGGGGTCGTCCGGTGGTCCAGGAGGAATACCGCAGGCGACACGGCGGTGTCCCCCGCGGCGGCCACGGGCCGGTGTGCGTGTTCCGGCGCGTGTGCGAGCATGAATGGGGTAGCGAAAAGAAACGCGCTCGGCCCGGAATGAATCCGCGGCCACGCCGGTTGCAATCGTCGGCAAGCAGTCTCCGTACAACCCGGGAGAGATGTAGATGTCCGTACAGGACGAGACCACCACCGTCACCGACGGCATCATCCTGACCGACGCCGCTGCGGCCAAGGTCAAGGCCCTGCTCGACCAGGAAGGTCGTGAAGACCTTGCGCTGCGTGTCGCCGTTCAGCCCGGTGGCTGCTCCGGCCTGCGCTACCAGCTCTTCTTCGACGAGCGCGCCCTCGACGGCGACGTCACGAAGGACTTCGGCGGCGTGAAGGTCGTCACCGACCGCATGAGCGCCCCGTACCTGGGCGGTGCGACGATCGACTTCGTCGACACCATCGAGAAGCAGGGCTTCACCATCGACAACCCGAACGCCACGGGTTCCTGCGCCTGCGGCGACTCCTTCAGCTGAGCCGGCACCGGCCACCGCGACCGGTGACCGGCACGGACGTACAGAGGCGGCGTCCCCCCGACGGGGGACGCCGCCTCCGGCTTTTCCGACGGGCCGCCGCGCCTGCCGTGTCTAACGAGCCGCCCCGCCCGAGGGGGTCTTCGGCAACGCGCCCGCCGTCTCCTTCGGGATCGCGGCGCCGTCCGGGCCCACCACGGCGCGGTCGCCGAGCGGCGCCTTCAGACGCAGCGTCTCGTGGTAGGTCTTGGCGATCATGATGCAGACCTTGCCCTTCCAGGGTGTCTCGGTCACGGTCACCGTGACCCTGTCGGGGGTCTCGCTCACGGACGCCGTGTAGTCGGCGCAGACGCCGCCCATGTAGGAGATGGTCATGGCCCGGTCGTCCGCCGTGTACCCCATGACCTTCACATCGCGCGCGGCCGGCGCCGACGAGGGCCGGTCGCTCGGACCGCCGGTCCGCGGACTCGGCTGTCCGGGTGGTTGCGGCGTCGCCAGATACCGCGGGTCGACCGCCGGATGCGCCACCGTGAAGGTGTCCCCGGCGCCCGCCGGACGCACCTGGAAGAGCCACGACGGCACCAGCACCGGCTTCGCGTCCACGGAATGCACGGCCAGCCCGAACACCGCGCCCGTCACGGCGGCCGAGGTCCGCCCCGGCGGCACAGTCGACGCCCGGCAGGGCGCCTCGTCCCGGTCCTTGAGCGGCACCGGGCTGGCGCAGCCGCCGATGCCCTTGCGCCCGTACGACGGGGTCGCGCCGTTCATCAGGTCCAGGGTCTTCTGCGCGCCGATCACGGGATAGGAGGCACCCTCGGCCGGTGTGCCGAGATTCCCGCTGCCGCCGATCACCTCTCCGTCGGAGTCGATCCGCAGGCCGGTCGTCCAGCCGTGCGTCGGCAGACCGCCCACCCGCGGCTCGGCGTTCACCACCCGTATCCGCCCCATGAGCTGGGACGCGTCCAGTTTCGCGTCGTCCTGGCCGACCGCCTTGAGCACGGGAGCGGCCGCCTTCTTGGCCGCCTCCTCGCCCACCGGCTCCGTATCCGCCGGATCCACCGTCCCGGGCCCGGACGGCTTGCACGCCTTGCCCCTCGGGCAGTTGTCGGTGCCCGGCAGGGAGGCGCTGAACGTCCACGTCCCCGGCGCGTTCCTGCCCACGCGCAGATTCGGCTCGGCGCCGTCCTTGACGGATCCCACCTGCCAGGTGTCGCCCACCAGTCGCGGTGTGCCGCTCACCCGCAGGGCCTCGGCGAGCCGGGCCACGTCCTCCTCGGCCACCGGGTCCTTCGCCCAGTACACATGTGCCGACTTCGGGCCGTCCGGGAGCCGGGTCGCCACGGTGTAGGTCGTGCCGTACGGGTCGGGCTCGCCGACCGCGATGCCGGAGGTACGTCCGTCGCTGTAGCCGTCGAGGGCCAGCGCCGGAGGAGTGCCGTCCCCGCCCGGCGCCGCGGAGTCGCCCGATCCGCCGGACGCGGTCGCCGCGAGGTACGCGGTACCGCCCCCGACGAGCAGCACCGCGGTCACCACCGAGGCGACGGCGGCGCGGGAACGCCGCCGGCGCGGCACGGCCGCCTCCGCACCCTCGGTGACCTCGGTGGCGTCACGCGCGTCGTCGGGTTGCTCGGTGTTCACCGCATCGCTCCTTCGGCTCCACTGCTGTCCCAGCGGACCCCGCCGTACGGCACGACGCCACAGCAAGGTCGTACACCGCATCCCCTGTACGGGGGACGGCGATGGGACGCGGCGGGGGAGCGCGCGGTTCCCTTCCGGGCGCGCAAGCGAGCCCGGGCGCCCGGTCGGTCCCAGCGGCCGGTCAGTCCCCGTAGTCGGACATGGCGTCCAGCAGCCGGGCCGAGGCGGACGGCACGCTGACGCCGTGGATCAGGGAAGGGGAGACCGGCAGCGGAGCGGATTTCGCGGGGGCGGCCCAGTGCGGAGCCATCCGGGCGCTGTCTCCCGGCAGCGACGCCAGGTCGCCCTCCAGGTCGAGCGGAACGCTGCCGTGGACCTCGATCTTCGTCATGAGGGAACGGTAGGCTCGGTCAGGCCCGCGAAGAAAGATCTACTATCGGGTAGTTTTGCCTACTTCAGACGGCCGGGTCGACCGGGTAGCGTGAACTGTCAATCCCCTCCGCCACAGGAGCGTGTCCTCGCCGTGCGTATCGCAGTCACCGGCTCCATCGCCACCGACCACCTGATGACCTTCCCCGGCCGCTTCGCCGACCAGCTCGTCGCGGACCAGCTGCACACGGTCTCCCTCTCCTTCCTGGTGGACCGTCTCGACGTCCGCCGCGGCGGTGTGGGCGCGAACATCGCCTTCGGCATGGGGCAGCTCGGCACCCGGCCGGTCCTCGTCGGCGCGGCGGGCTCGGACTTCGACGAGTACCGGGCCTGGCTCGACCGGCACGGGGTGGACACGGCCTCCGTGCGGATCTCCGAGACCCAGCACACTGCCCGCTTCGTATGCACCACGGACACCGACCACAACCAGATCGGCTCCTTCTACACCGGTGCCATGAGCGAGGCCCGGCTCATCGAGCTGAAGACGGTCGCCGACCGGGTGGGCGGTCTGGATCTGGTGCTCATCGGCGCCGACGACCCGGAGGCGATGCTGCGCCACACGGAGGAGTGCCGCACGCGCTCCATCCCGTTCGCCGCCGACTTCTCGCAGCAGATCGCGCGGATGAACGGCGACGAGATCCGGATACTGGTCGACGGGGCGACCTACCTCTTCTCCAACGAGTACGAGAAGGGGCTCATCGAGACCAAGACGGGCTGGACCGACGCGGAGATCCTCGGCAGGGTCGGCCACCGGGTGACCACGCTGGGCTCGCGGGGTGTGCGCATCGAGCGGTCCGGCGCGGACCCGATCGAGGTCGGTGTGCCCGAGGAGACGGCGAAGGTCGACCCGACGGGCGTCGGCGACGCCTTCCGCGCGGGCTTCCTGTCCGGCCTGGCCTGGGGCGTCCCGCTGGAGCGCGCGGCCCAGCTCGGCTGCATGGTGGCCACCCTGGTCATCGAGACGCTGGGCACCCAGGAGTACCAGCTGCGCCGCGCCCACTTCATGGAGCGCTTCACCAAGGCGTACGGCGACGACGCCGCGCTCGAGGTCCAGAAGCACCTGGTCTGACAACCGGGCGGCGCGCCGTCCCTAGGAGAGCCGGCGGACCACGTAGGCGGAGCCCCGCTCCGCCGGCTCCTCACCGACGTACTCCTGTCCCCGCATCTCGCACCAGGCCGGGATGTCCAGGCGCGCCGCCTCGTCGTCGGACAGGACCCGCACCGTGCCGCCGACGGACACGTCCCCGAAGACCTTCGCCAGCTCGATCACGGGGATCGGGCAGCGCTTGCCCAGGGCGTCGACGACCAAGGCGTCCTGCGGCCCGGCCGTCCAGGCGGACGGCGCGCCGAGCTTCTCGCGCACACCGGCGACCGCGTCCGGCAGCACCGCGAGGAACCGGTCGACCTCCGCGGCCGGGGTGCCGAGCGGCAGCGAGACGCGGACGTTGCCCTCGCTGAGCACCCCCATCGCCTTCAGCACATGGCTCGGCGTCAGCGTGCTGCTCGTGCACGACGAGCCCGACGACACCGAGAAACCCGCCCGGTCGAGCTCGTGCAGCAATGTCTCCCCGTCCACATGGAGACAGGAGAAGGTGACGATGCCGGGCAGACGGCGCACCGGGTCGCCCACCACGTCCACATCGGGAACCAGCACGGGCACCCGCGCCCGGATCCGCTCCGTCAGCTCCCGCAGCCGTACCGCCTCACCGGCCGCCTCCGCCCGCACGGCCCGCAGCGACGCGGCGGCCGCGACGACCGCAGGGATGTTCTCGAACCCGGCCGCCCGCCCCGACTCCCTCTCGTCCACCGGGCCTTGGGGCGCGAACCGCACCCCCTTGCGCACCGCGAGAAGCCCCACCCCGGAGGGGCCGCCCCATTTGTGGGCACTCGCCGTCAGCACCGACCAGTCGCCCTCCACCGGACCCCAGACGAGCGACTGCGCCGCGTCCACCAGCAGCGGTACCCCGGCAGCGCGGCACAGGGCGGCCACCTCGGCGACCGGCTGGACGGTCCCCACCTCGTGGTTGGCCGACTGGAGGCAGGCCAGTGCGGTGTCCGCACGCAGCGCCGCCGCGTACGCGTCGGGCGCGACCGAACCCGTGCGGGAGACCGGGACATGGGTCACGGTGCCGCCGCCGGCTTCGAACACCTCCGCCGTATGGAGGACCGAGGAATGTTCGACTGCTGACACGATCAGGTGGCGTCCGACGCGGCGACGGCCCGACAGCACCCCCTCGATCCCCGAGTGCACCGCCCGTGTGCCGGACGCGGTGAAGACCAGCTCGTCCGGACGGCAGCCGACCGCTTCGGCGGCCGCCTCCCGTGCCGCGTCCAGCAGCATCCGGGCCCGCCGTCCCTCGCGGTACAGACGAGCAGGATCGGCCCACCCCTCGTCGAGCGAGGCCTGCAGCGCCTGGCGGGCGACGGGGTGGAGGGGAGCGGCGGAGGCGGCGTCGAAGTAGGACACACCGCAACGCTAACTCGTGCGAACCTCGTGGCCCGGCGCAGGCCCGGGGCGGCCCGCGAACCACCCCCGTGCCACCCTCGAACCACCGTCAGATGCTGGCCAGAAGCGGTCATTCCACCCCTTCGGGGTGACCGGCGGCGCGTTGGGCACCCTCCCCGCGCGCCCCCAAATAGCGTCCAGTAGGGTTTGGTCCGCATAAACATCCAAACCCCTGCCCGACGCAGGGCGGCGACCGACCAGCGAGAAGGCCGCAGCCGACCGCGCGGGCGAGACTCTCGGGAAGGCGCTACGTGAGTCCCAACGGCTCCGACCGCTCGCCGCGGCGCCCGATGCGGCGGAAGCTGCTGCAGGCACTGACCGCGGGCCTGGTCCTGGCGACCGCTACCGGTTGCACATACAAGGACTTCCCCCGCCTTGGTATGCCCACCCCGACCACGGAAGAGGCTCCGCGGATCCTCTCCCTGTGGCAGGGCTCCTGGGCTGCCGCGCTCGCCGTCGGCGTGCTCGTGTGGGGCCTGATCCTGTGGAGCGCCATGTTCCACCGGCGCAGCCGCACCAAGGTCGAGGTTCCTCCGCAGACCCGGTACAACATGCCGATCGAGGCCCTGTACACGGTTGTGCCGCTCATCATCGTCTCGGTGCTGTTCTACTTCACGGCCCGCGACGAGTCGAAGCTGCTCGACCTCTCCAAGAAGCCCGACGTCACGGTCAACGTCGTCGGCTACCAGTGGAGCTGGGGCTTCAACTACGTCACTCCGGTCGCCGGGGTGACGGGGGATGCGAAGACAGATCCGAACCTGAACGCGATTCCCACCCGGTACAAGGACGACTTCCCGGCGAACGCCGGCGGTGTCTACGACTTCGGCACGCCCGCCACGCGGAACCCGCAGACGGGCAACCCGGGTCCGACCCTCTGGCTTCCCAAGGGCAAGACGGTCCGCTTCGTCCTCACCTCGCGCGACGTCATCCACTCCTTCTGGGTGCTGCCGTTCCTGATGAAGCAGGACGTCATTCCGGGCCACACCAACGCCTTCCAGGTGACTCCGAACCAGGAGGGCACCTTCAGGGGCAAGTGCGCCGAGCTGTGCGGCGTCGACCACTCCCGGATGCTGTTCAACGTCAAGGTCGTCTCGCCCGAGCGCTATGAGCAGCACCTCAAGGACCTCGCCAAGAAGGGGCAGACCGGTTACATTCCCGCCGGCATCGCGCAGACGAGCCACGAGAAGAACCGGGAGACGAACAACCTGTGAGCATCCTCAACGAACCCCAGGGTGCCGCGGCAGCTGAAGACTCGTACGAGAACGAGCTGCCGGTCCGGCGCAGGCGACCCGGCAACGTCGTCGTCAAGTGGCTGACCACCACCGACCACAAGACGATCGGCACGCTGTATCTGGTCACGTCGTTCGCGTTCTTCCTCATCGGCGGCGTCATGGCGCTGCTCATGCGTGCCGAGCTGGCCCGTCCGGGCCTGCAGATCATGTCGAACGAGCAGTTCAACCAGGCGTTCACGATGCACGGCACGATCATGCTGCTGATGTTCGCGACGCCGCTGTTCGCCGGTTTCGCGAACTGGATCATGCCGCTGCAGATCGGCGCGCCCGATGTGGCGTTCCCGCGGCTGAACATGTTCGCCTACTGGCTCTACCTGTTCGGCTCGACCATCGCTGTCGGCGGCTTCCTCACCCCGCAGGGTGCGGCCGACTTCGGCTGGTTCGCCTACAGCCCGCTCTCGGACGCGGTCCGCTCGCCGGGCATCGGCGCCGACATGTGGATCATGGGTCTGGCCTTCTCCGGCTTCGGCACGATCCTCGGCTCGGTCAACTTCATCACCACGATCATCTGCATGCGCGCGCCGGGCATGACCATGTTCCGCATGCCGATCTTCGTGTGGAACGTGCTGCTGACCGGTGTGCTCGTCCTGCTGGCCTTCCCGGTCCTCGCGGCCGCGCTGTTCGCCCTGGAGGCGGACCGCAAGTTCGGTGCGCACGTCTTCGACGCGGCCAACGGCGGCGCCTTGCTATGGCAACACCTCTTCTGGTTCTTCGGCCATCCAGAGGTGTACATCATCGCGCTACCGTTCTTCGGCATCATCTCCGAAGTCATCCCGGTCTTCAGTCGCAAGCCGATGTTCGGTTACATGGGCCTGATCGGCGCCACCATCGCCATCGCCGGCCTCTCCGTGACCGTGTGGGCGCACCACATGTACGTCACCGGTGGCGTACTGCTTCCGTTCTTCTCCTTCATGACGTTCCTCATCGCCGTACCGACAGGCGTGAAGTTCTTCAACTGGATCGGAACGATGTGGAAGGGATCGTTGTCCTTCGAGACACCGATGCTCTGGGCGACCGGCTTCCTGATCACCTTCACCTTCGGTGGTCTGACCGGTGTCATCCTGGCCTCGCCGCCGATGGACTTCCACATCTCCGACTCGTACTTCGTCGTCGCGCACTTCCACTACGTCGTGTTCGGCACGGTCGTCTTCGCGATGTTCTCCGGTTTCCACTTCTGGTGGCCGAAGATGACGGGCAAGATGCTCGACGAACGCCTCGGCAAGATCACCTTCTGGACGCTGTTCATCGGCTTCCACGGCACCTTCCTGGTCCAGCACTGGCTGGGCGCCGAGGGCATGCCGCGCCGTTACGCCGACTACCTCGCGGCCGACGGCTTCACCGCCCTCAACACGGTGTCGACGATCTCCTCGTTCCTGCTCGGTCTGTCGATCCTGCCGTTCCTCTACAACGTGTGGAAGACGGCCAAGTACGGCAAGCCGGTCGGCGTCGACGACCCGTGGGGCTACGGTCGTTCCCTCGAGTGGGCGACCTCCTGCCCGCCCCCGCGGCACAACTTCCTCACCCTGCCGCGCATCCGTTCCGAATCCCCCGCCTTCGACCTGCACCACCCGGAGATCACCGCGCTCGAGCAACTCGAGCACGCGGGTGCCGGTAGCAAGGCCGTCTCCGGTGGCAAGGAGGCCGGCAAGTGAAGATCCAGGGCAAGATGTTCATCTGGCTGGCCGTCTTCATCCTGGCCGTGGCCGTCATCTACGGCCTGTGGTCCAAGGAGCCGGCCGGTACCACCGCGCTCTTCCTGGCCTTCGGCCTGAGCATCATGATCGGCTACTACCTGGCCTTCACGGCCCGGCGGGTCGACACGGGTGCCCAGGACAACAAGGAGGCCGACGTCGCGGACGACGCCGGCGAGGTCGGCTTCTTCAGCCCGCACAGCTGGCAGCCGCTCGCCCTCGGTGTCGGTGGCGCGCTCGCCTTCCTGGGCGTCGCGATCGGCTGGTGGCTGCTGTACTTCTCGGCTCCGCTGATCCTGGTGGGCCTGTGGGGCTGGGTCTTCGAGTACTACCGCGGTGAGAACCGCACCCAGTAACACGCACCCAGTGCACGGGAGCCCGACACTCCGTCAGGAGTGCCGGGCTCCCTCTTTTGCCGTGAGTTGCGTCCCCCGCACGGCTCTCTCCGCGCGCCGCGGCCGACAGACGTCCCTAGCGTGAGGTCATGAGCCACACAGTGTTCTTCCGGGGCGACGCCGGACCCGACAGGCGCCTACCGGCACGCCCGCGACACCGCACCGCCGTCAGTTGCTCGCTGCTCGCGATAGCCCTCGGCGCGGGGCTCGCCGGCTGCGGGTACGACGGCAACCCGCTCTCCGCCGGCCCGTACGACGCGGCGGACGAGGTCTCCTACAACGCCCCCGCCGACTCAGACAAGAAGGTCGACCCCGACAAGCCCCTGGAGATCACCGCTTCGGGTGATGACGGACGCATCACGGACGTGACGGCCACCGACTCCCACGGGCGTCAGGTCGCCGGTGAACTCGCGGCCGACGGCAGCCGCTGGCACAGCACCTCCCCCCTGGCCGCCGGCACCCACTACACGGTCCGGGTGAGCACCGAGGACGACGACGGTGCACAGGGCCGAAAGGTCATCGAGTTCGACACCGGTACTCCCAAGAGCAAGACGCTCAACGTCACCTTCGGTCCCAAGACCGGTACCTACGGCGTCGGTGAACCCGTCACCGCCGAACTCAGCGAGCCCGTCAAGGACAAGGCATCCCGGGCCGTCGTCGAGAGAGCCCTCAAGGTGGACTCCGTGCCCGCGATCCAGGGCTCCTGGTACTGGGTGGACGACAAGAAGCTGCACTTCCGCCCCCAGGACTACTGGCCCGCCCACGCCACCATCACGGCCCACAGCAACCTCGCGGGCATGAAGATCGGCGACCGTCTGTGGGGCGGCGAGGCGAAGTCCGTGAAGATGACCACGGGCGACCGCGTCATCGCGGTCACGGACGCCGCCGCGCACCAGATGACGGTCTACAAGAACGACCAGGTCCTGCGGCGGATACCCATCACCACGGGCAAGCCCGGCTACGAGACCCGCAACGGTGTCAAGGTCGTACTGGGCAAGCAGTACGTCGTACGCATGCGCGGTACCTCGATCGGCATCTCGCAGAACTCGAGCGATTCGTACGACCTGATGGTCTACTGGGCGGCCCAGGTGACCTTCAGCGGCGAGTATGTGCACGCGGCGCCCTGGTCCGTGGGCTCACAGGGATACGCCAACGTGAGCCACGGCTGCACCGGCATGAGCAACGGGCAGGCCCAGTGGTTCTACAACACCGTGCAGCAAGGTGACATCGTCAAGGTCGTCAACTCCTACGGCAAGCAGATGGAGCCGTTCGGCAACGGGTTCGGCGACTGGAACGTCGACTGGGCGAAGTGGCGCAAGGGCAGCGCCCTGGCCGCCGACAGCGGCACGAACGCCCAGGACCGGGCACGACTGCGCCCTGAATCGATCTGAGACGGGCCCTCCGCGCCCCGTCAGGGGCGCGGGACCGGGACATCGTGCGGCTCCGCCGTGCGGGTACGACGGACCAGGAGGGAACGGCTGTCGCCCTCACACCGGGCGGCCCCGGCTCTCAGGCGCTCAGAAGGGCCTTACGACGCAGCAGATCGGCCAGGGCCGACGCGAACTCCACCGGCTCGACCGGGAGCGCCACCGCCGCATCCGCACGGCTCCACGTCGCCAGCCAGGCGTCCTGCGGCCGTGCGATCAGCACCAGCACCGGCGGGCAGTTGAAGATCTCGTCCTTGATCTGCCGGCAGACGCCCATCCCGCCCATCGGCACGGCCTCGCCGTCCAGGACGCACACGTCGATACCGCCCCGGTCCAGCTCCTTGAGGACGGCGCCCGGTGTCGCGCACTCCACGAACTCGACCGCGGGGACGTCCGGGGCGGGCCTGCGCCCGGCCGCGAGCCGCACCTGTTCGCGGGTGGTGGAGTCGTCGCTGTAGACCAGGACCGTGGCGGTCGGCTGCATGCTTCCTCCGGTACGCACTGGTGTCCGCCGCCCTCGGGACGGACCGTTGGGGCGGATGCTACTCCCTCGGACCCGTGGTCAACACCGGTTCGGACAGGCCTTCGATGGGCCATCCGGGCAGTACACACGGTGCGGACACTCCGAACGGCACCCCCCGGAGTGAGGGCGGGATAAGGGACCGACATAATGTCGGTCGTGGCGACAGCAACGACAGTAGAAACCGGGCACGCGCACCCGTCGGTCAACCGGCCGAACCTCACCAGCGTCGGAACCATCATTTGGCTGAGTTCCGAGCTGATGTTCTTCGCGGCCCTCTTCGCGATGTACTTCACCCTGCGATCGGTGACCGGGCCGACCCACTGGAAGGAGATGGCGAGCCATCTCAACTTCCCGTTCTCGGCGACCAACACCACGATCCTGGTGCTCTCCTCCCTCACCTGCCAGCTCGGCGTGTTCGCTGCCGAGCGCGGTGACGTGAAGAAGCTCCGGGGCTGGTTCATCGTCACCTTCATCATGGGTGCGATCTTCGTCGGCGGGCAGATCTTCGAGTACACCGAGCTGGTCAAGAAGGACGGCCTCTCGCTCTCCTCGGACCCGTACGGCTCGGTGTTCTACCTGACCACCGGGTTCCACGGCATGCACGTGACGGGTGGTCTCATCGCCTTCCTGCTGGTCCTCGGCCGCACCTACGCGGCGCGGAGGTTCACCCATGAGCAGGCGACCGCCGCCATCGTCGTGTCCTACTACTGGCACTTCGTCGATGTCGTCTGGATCGGCCTCTTCGCCACGATCTACATGATCAAGTAGTCGGCCGTCAGCCGCGGCGGACGTCTCCCCGATCGGGGAGAACCGATCGCCCGCGACGATCCGATCCATTTCCAGAAGCATCGACGCAGAAGATCCTGACACCGGGGTAATCCGTGAAAAAGCTCTCCGCACGACGACGCCATCCGATGGCGGCGCTCGTCGTCCTACTCATCGCGCTGACGCTCTCCGGGGGGCTGTACGCCGCGTTCGCGCCCGCCGACAAGGCGCAGGCCGATGACACCGCCCAGTCCCTCGCCATCGAGGAGGGCAAGAAGCTCTACCAGGTGGGCTGTGCCAGCTGCCACGGCACCGGCGGTCAGGGCTCCTCCGACGGACCCAGCCTGGTGGGTGTGGGTGCGGCGGCCGTCGACTTCCAGGTCGGTACCGGTCGCATGCCCGCCGCCACCTCGCAGGGCCCCCAGGTGACGAAGAAGAAGAACATCTACTCGCAGGCCCAGATCGACCAGCTCGCGGCGTACATCTCTTCTCTCGGTGCCGGCCCGGCCGTCCCGACGACGAACGACTACAGCCCCGAGGGTGCCGACATCGCCAAGGGCGGCGAGCTCTTCCGCACCAACTGCGCGCAGTGCCACAACTTCACGGGTAAGGGTGGTGCGCTGACGCACGGCAAGTTCGCGCCGAGCCTCGACGGCGTCGCCCCGAAGCACATCTACGAGGCCATGCAGACCGGCCCGCAGAACATGCCGTCGTTCCCCGACACCACGCTGTCGCAGCAGAACAAGAAGGACATCATCGCGTACCTCAACGCGGTCAACGGTGACCAGACCGACAACCCCGGCGGCCTCGAGCTCGGCGGTCTCGGACCGGTCTCCGAGGGCCTGTTCGCCTGGATCTTCGGCCTGGGCGCACTGATCGTGCTCGCCGTCTGGGTCGCCGCTCGGACCGCAAAGGCCAAGAAGTCATGAGTAGCCACGACATTCCAGAAGAGAACCTGCCCGCTGAGCAGGACACCGCACACGGTGCCGTGACGGTCGCGGACGAGGAGAACCCGTTCGCCGACCCGGGGCTGCCGCCCCACGAGCACCGCGTCCAGGACATCGACGAACAGGCCGCCAGGCGCTCCGAGCGCACGGTCGCCATGCTGTTCACCGTGTCGATGCTGGCGACCCTCGGGTTCATCGCCTCCTACGTCACGATCCCGACGGACAAGTCGATCTTCGTCTTCCCGATCGGGCACCTCAGCGCGATGAACTTCGCGCTGGGTCTGACGCTCGGTGTGGCGCTGTTCGCGATCGGCGCGGGTGCGGTCCACTGGGCCCGCACCTTGATGTCCGACATGGAGATCGCCGACGAGCGTCACCCGATCGAGGCGTCGCCCGAGGTGAAGACGAAGGTCCTCGCCGACTTCAAGCAGGGCGCCAAGGAGTCCCAGCTGGGTCGCCGCAAGCTGATCCGCAACACGATGTTCGGCGCGCTGGCCCTGTTCCCGCTCTCCGGCGTCATGCTGCTGCGCGACCTGGGCCCGCTGCCCGGCACCAAGCTGCGGCACACGCTCTGGTCCAAGGGCAAGCTCCTCGTCAACATGAACACGAACGAGCCGCTGCGTCCCTCGGACGTCGCGGTGGGTTCGCTCACCTTCGCCAAGCCCGAGGGCCTGGAGGAGAACAACGAGGACTTCCAGACCGAGATCGCCAAGGCCGCCCTGATGATCGTCCGGCTGCAGCCGGACAACATCAAGGACAAGCGGGAACTCGAGTGGTCCCACCAGGGCATCGTGGCGTTCTCCAAGATCTGCACCCACGTCGGTTGCCCGATCTCCCTGTACGAGCAGCAGACGCACCACGTCCTCTGCCCGTGCCACCAGTCCACCTTCGACCTCTCCGACGGTGCCCGGGTCATCTTCGGCCCGGCCGGTCACGCCCTGCCGCAGCTGCGCATCGGCGTGAACGCGGACGGTTACCTCGAGGCGCTCGGCGACTTCGAAGAGCCCGTCGGTCCTGCTTTCTGGGAGCGCGGATGAGTACTGCATCGACCAACCCGAACCCCGCCGGGGACGCGGCGGGCGGCTCGCGCGGACGGGCACCGGCCGGCGAGCGCCTCGCGGACTGGGCGGACGGCCGCCTGGGTGTCTACACCCTGGCCAAGTCCAACATGCGCAAGATCTTCCCCGACCACTGGTCGTTCATGTTGGGCGAGGTCTGCCTCTACAGCTTCCTGATCATCATCCTCACGGGTGTGTATCTGACGCTGTTCTTCCACCCGTCGATGAACGAGGTGGTGTACCACGGCAGTTACGTGCCGCTCCAGGGCCAGATGATGAGCGAGGCGTTCAACTCGACGCTGCACATCAGCTTCGACGTCCGCGGCGGTCTGCTCATCCGGCAGATCCACCACTGGGCGGCGCTGGTCTTCCTCGCCGGCATGTTCGTGCACATGATGCGCGTGTTCTTCACGGGCGCGTTCCGCAAGCCGCGTGAGATCAACTGGGTCTTCGGCTTCCTGCTGTTCGTCCTCGGCATGTTCACCGGCTTCACCGGCTACTCGCTCCCGGACGACCTGCTCTCCGGCACCGGTGTCCGCTTCATGGAGGGCGCGATCCTGTCCGTGCCGATCGTCGGCACGTACCTGTCGTTCTTCCTCTTCGGCGGTCAGTTCCCGGGCGGCGACTTCGTGGCCCGGTTCTACTCGATTCACATCCTGCTGCTGCCGGGCATCATGCTCGGTCTGGTGGTCGGCCACCTGATCCTGGTCGTCTACCACAAGCACACGCAGTTCGCGGGCCCCGGAAAGACGAACAACAACGTCGTCGGCATGCCGCTGATGCCGGTCTACATGGCCAAGGCCGGAGGCTTCTTCTTCCTGGTCTTCGGTGTCATCGCGGCCGTCGCGGCGATCGCACAGATCAACCCGATCTGGGCCATCGGCCCCTACCGTCCGGACCAGGTGTCCACCGGCGCCCAGCCCGACTGGTACATGGGCTTCTCCGAGGGCCTGATCCGTGTGATGCCGGGCTGGGAGGTCAACTTCTGGGGTCACACGCTCGTCCTGGGCGTGTTCATCCCGCTGGTGATCTTCCCGCTGGTCCTCGTCGCGATCGCGGTGTACCCGTTCATCGAGGCCTGGGTCACCGGCGACCGGCGTGAGCACCACATCCTGGACCGCCCGCGCAACGCCCCGACGCGTACCGCCTTCGGCGCCGCGTGGATCTCCTGGTACTTCGTGCTGCTCGTCGGTGGTGGAAACGACCTCTGGGCGACGCACTTCCATCTGTCGATCAACGCGATCACCTGGTTCGTCCGCATCGCCTTCTTCGTGGTGCCGGTGCTCGTGTTCATCGCGGCCAAGCGGATCTGCCTGGGCCTCCAGCGCCGCGACCGCGACAAGGTGCTGCACGGCCGCGAGTCGGGCATCATCAAGCGGCTGCCGCACGGTGAGTTCATCGAGGTGCACGAGCCGCTCAGCCAGGAGCAGCTGCACACGCTCACCTCGCACGAGCAGTACCAACCGGCCGAGATCGGCCCGACGGTCGACGAGAACGGTGTCGAGCGGAAGATCAAGGGTTCGGAGAAGCTGCGCTCCAAGCTGAGCGGCGCCTACTACGGGGACGCCAACCAGATCCCCAAGCCCACGGTCGAGGAGTACAAGGAGATCACGAGCGGCCACGGCCACCACTGATCGCTGCAGCGCGCCACGCCACGGTCGAAGGGCCCCGTCCAGTCATGGACGGGGCCCTTCGCCGTGTCCCGGGCTGGATAGGGTGGAGCTGTTCGACACCCGAGCCCCATGTCGGGGCCACCACCCAGGAGCGGCTTATGAGCGCTGTGAACCCCGCCGGAGGCGACACCGCGGCGGTCCGTTCCTGGCCCCAGGTACTGAACGGCCTGCTCGAGGGCCGTGACCAGAGCGCCGACGACACGGCCTGGGCGATGGACCGCATCATGCGGGGCGAGGCGACCGACGCCCAGATCGCCGGCTTCGCCGTGGCACTGCGGGCCAAGGGCGAGACGGTCGCGGAGATCACCGGGCTCGTCCGGGCGATGTACGAGCACGCGAACGTCATCGAGGTACCGGGGTCGACGGTCGACATCGTCGGTACGGGCGGTGACGGCGCGAAGACCGTGAACATCTCCACGATGTCGTCGATCGTGGTGGCCGGCGCCGGCGCCAAGGTCGTCAAGCACGGCAACCGGGCCGCGTCCTCCGCGTCCGGTGCCTCGGACGTGCTGGAGAAGCTCGGCGTCAATCTGGAGCTGCCGGTGCACCGGGTGGCCGAGGTGGCCGAGGTGGCCGGGATCACGTTCTGCTTCGCGGTCAAGTTCCACCCGGCGCTGCGGCACGTGGCCGCGGCACGCGGACAGCTGGGCATCCGTACGACGTTCAACGTCCTGGGCCCGCTGACGAACCCGGCGAAGGTGAAGGCGCAGGCGGTCGGGGTCGCGGACCCGCGGATGGCGCCCATCGTCGCCGGGGTCCTCGCGGAGCGCGGCAACTCCTCCCTGGTGTTCCGGGGCGACGACGGGCTGGACGAGCTGACGACGACGTCGACGTCCCGGGTGTGGGTGGTCCGCGACGGCAAGGTCACCGAGGAGGCCTTCGACCCGCGGGACGTCGGTATCGAGCTGGTGCCGGTGGAGGCGCTGCGGGGCGCCGACGCCTCCTACAACGCCGAGGTCGCACGGCGGCTGCTCGACGGTGAGACGGGCCCGGTGCGTGACGCCGTGCTGCTGAACTCCGCCGCGGCCCTCGTGGCGCTGGAGCAGGCCGAGGGCCCCCTGGTGGACCGGATCCGGGCCGGCATGGACAGGGCGGCGGAGTCGATCGACTCGGGAGCGGCCAAGAGCGTCCTGGACCGCTGGGTGGCCGCAAGCCACGCCTAGCACCACCGCTCCGGGCGGGCCGCGGTCTCTTCTGCCGCGGTCCGCCCGAGCCGTCTCCGGGCCCTGCCGTGGTGCACACCGGTCGCCGTAGGGGACCGTCCCCTCCTGAGCGCCTCCCGTGACCCTCGGTGCGTCCCGGTATCCGGACAGAAGTTGCAGCCGATCGATCACCCCTCTAATGTCCTGCGCAGGTCATGAGCGACAGCCATTCGGCCCCGGCCGGCTGTCCGGCAACCCTCCGTCCGTGGCGGGGTGCCCCGGGTGAGGACCAGGCCGCAGGCAGCGAGGTCTGCGGCAAGCGCGGACCCCTCGCGTCACCAGGGGTCCTGGTCGTTCGAGGGAGCCTTCCGTGAGCAAGCGAATGCGCTAGGGCCGCAGAGCCCCGCCTCCGCATCCCCTTTCACCCCTTCGTGTGCCGTCGACCCCTTCACGCGCCGTCATGCGCACCGTCCGGCACGGCGAATCCACCTGTCCTCACGGGAGTTCACCCATGTCCGTCTCCACCATCGCATCCGACCGGTCCGTTTGTTCCCCGCTGCCCGTTCTCGGACGGGATGTGACCGTCCCGCTCGTCACCGGCGGCGAAGTCACCTACGCCGCGCTCGACTACGCGGCCAGCGCCCCGGCGCTCCAGCGGGTCTGGGACGACGTGGCGGCCTACGCCCCGTACTACGGCAGTGTCCACCGCGGTGCCGGATACCTCTCGCAGCTCTCCACCGACCTGTTCGAGAACGCCCGCGGGACGGTCGCGGAGTTCCTCGACTGCCGGGAGGACGACCAGGTCGTCTTCACCCGGTCCACCACCGATTCGCTGAACCTCCTGGCCTCCGTGGTCCCGGCCGGCTGCGAGGTCTTCGTCTTCGAGACCGAGCACCACGCCTCGCTGCTGCCGTGGCGGGACGCGCAGGTGACCTACCTCGACGCCCCGAGCACTCCGCGACAGGCCGTCGAGACCCTGGAGCGCGCCCTGGCGCACCGCGACCCCTCCCGGGCCTCGGGCCCGGCACTGGTCTGCGTCACCGGCGCGTCCAACGTCACCGGTGAGCTGTGGCCGGTGCGCGAGCTCGCGGCGACCGCGCATGCGCACGGTGCCCGTATCGTGCTGGACGCCGCCCAGCTGGCCCCGCACCACCCGGTGTCGGTCCGCGACCTCGACGTCGACTGGGTCGCCTTCTCCGGGCACAAGCTGTACGCGCCCTTCGGCGCGGGAGTCCTGGCCGGCCGCGCCGACTGGCTGCGCGATGCCGAGCCGTATCTCGCGGGCGGCGGTGCCAGCCGCAAGGTCACCCGGCGCACCGACGGGGGAGTGGACGTCGAGTGGCACGAGAGCGCCGCGCGGCACGAGGCGGGCTCGCCCAACGTCATCGGCGCCTACGCCATCGCCTCCGCCTGCAAGGCCCTCACCGAGGCCGGCTTCGACACGCTGGTGGCCCGCGAGCGGCACCTGATCCGCACCGTCGGGGAAGGGCTCGCCGAGGTACCCGAGGTGAAGGTGCTGTCCCTCTTCGGTGACGACTCGCCGCGCGTCGGTGTCATCTCCTTCGTCGTCGAGGGCTGGAACAGCTCCCACTTCGCCGCCGCGCTCTCCGCGGAGTACGGCATCGGCGTCCGCGACGGCCTGTTCTGCGCCCACCCGCTGGTGCGCACCCTGCTGGGCAGCGACCCGCAGACCCAGGGCGAGTGCGGCGCTCCCGAGGCCGCGCCCGGCGAGAAGTCCCTCAACGCGATCCGCGTCAGCTTCGGCGCGGGCACGCCCGACGAGCACGTCGAGCGGTTCGTCCGCGCGGTGAAGGAGCTCGTCAGCGAGGGTGCGAAGTGGAACTACCGTACAGAGGGCGGTCGTTGCGTGCCGACGGTGTGATGCACCGAGCCCCGCCCGCTCAGGGGAGGGGCGAGCCGCGCAGGCCGTGGGCGGCGCCGGGGCGGCGCACACACCGAGGGCGAACGGCCGTGAGCGGCCGAGGAGTTCGTGAAGGGTCCCGCCCCGCGCGACGCGGTGGTGCGGCCGGGACCCGGCGGACCCCGTGTCCGTCGACGGGCACCGATACCCGCGCCTCCTGCCGGCGCCGGCCGTGGCGCGCGGTGACCGCCGGGGGTGCTGCTCGCCGTGCGCGGAGGTGCCGCCGGCCGGAGGGAGACCTCCCCTGCCGTGACCGGGCGGGCTTCGGACGTCGTCCGGCAGTGCGGGGGAGGCCCGGTGGACGCCGCGGAGGTGTGGCGCCGCCTCGTGGAAGACCCCTGCCGGCGATTTCCCCCGCCTGGCGGGAGCGGGCCGGCGCCTCGCATCCGGTTCCCCGGGCGGGGACGGCGGGGTCACGGGCGGGTCGGCGGGGGCCGTGTCCACTTGGCCGCCGTCAAGGTCGTCACCGCTTCGGACGTACCGGTCTAGTTGTCGAGCCCGATCGCGAACGCGGCCTCCAGGTCGTGCTGGGAGTACGTGCGGAAGGCGACATGCGTGTCGGTGGCCAGTACGCCCTGGATCTTGCTGATCCGGCCGGGGATGACGTCCGCCAGGTCGTCGTGGGCCTTCACCCGGACCATGGCGATCAGGTCGTAGGTGCCGGTGACGGAGAAGACCTCGCTGACACAGTCCAGCGCGGCGATCGACTCGGCGATCTCGGGGATCCGGTCCACGCTGGTCTTGATGAGGACGATCGCGGTGATCACGGCTGGTGTTCTCCCTCGGGGGCCTGGGCTGGGGGTTTCACCCTACTCGTACGGCCGTAGCGCACCCATGCGTAGCCGAAGCCCAGCGTGAAGCCGACCAGGTGGGCCAGATAGGCGACCCCCGGCCCCTGCTCGGCACGGCCCGCCGCCATCCACTGAAGGCTCGCCCAGAAGGGCAGCACGACCCAGGCCGGGAAACGCAGCGGCAGGAAGAGCAGGAACGGGAAGAGACTGGTCACCCTGGCCTTGGGGAACAGGAACAGAAAGGCACCGAGGACCGCGGAGATGGCCCCGGAGGCCCCGACCAGCGTCTGTGCCGACTCGGCGTTGGCCGCCGCGTACCCGAGCAGCGCCAGGTATCCGCAGCCCAGGTAGAACAGGGCGAATTCCAGGTGGCCCATCCGCTCCTCGGCCATCGCCCCGAAAACATAGAGGAACAGCATGTTGCCCAGCAGATGCACCCAGCTGCCGTGTACGAACAGCGCCGTCGCGGGGGTGAGCGCCGCGCGTGGTGCCCCGCTGAACAGTTCCACGGGCACCACCCCCCAACGGGCGAAATAGGATCGCTGGGCGGCCAGCAGTCCGTCCCCGGTGCCGTAGGCCGGATTCAGTCCTGCGGCCGGCCCGATCAAGAAGATCAGACAGCACAGGACGATCAGCCCGTACGTCACCGGCGCCGACTGCGCCCGCAGCGCTCCGGCGGCCGCCCTCCTCCAGGTGCTGATCATGGGACAGAGCATGGCGCAACCGGACCGATCCATGCAGAGTGCCTCGCCGCAGGGACGGACGGGCGGCGAGTACCCGCCAGGCCGTAGGGTTACGAGCCACACGCTCCAGGGAAACTGGCGCATCACGGAGACTGGAAGAAGGAAGAGCGGCCACGATGACGGTTCCCCTCCCGACCGAGACGACCCGCTGGCGCTGCACCCTGTGCGGAAACCTCACGCGGTTCGACGTCACCCGCTCGTCGAAGGTCGTCGAGTATGTGCACCTCGATCTCGCCGGGGAGCCGAAGGTCGAGGAGCGCGAGGTGGTCAGTGAGACCATCGAATCGGTGCGTTGCCGCTGGTGCAACGCCCTGGACCAGGTGGAGCTCGTGGACAGGCCGGGCGCCGGCTCCTGAGGGAGGCGGTCCCGCACGGACAGTGGGGTGACGGATGGTGGAGACCATAGGCGGGGAGCCGGCCGACGGCGCCGCTGAGGTGCTCGACCGGCCGCTGCCCGACGGCGTGCGCCGCCGTGTTGTGCAGATCGTGTCGGAGAGCTTCGGCGGTCTGACCCTCGGCGAACTGCCCGTGCAGCTGCGACAGTATGCCCGGTTCACCCCGAACCGCCGGGCGAAGTTCGCCGGCAACGCCATGGCGTCGGCCCTGGAGACCGATGCGGTGTTCCGCCAGCGCATCGGGGAGAAGCTCAGGGAGACACAACCGGAACTCGCCGGCGCCCTCGACTCCGGTTCGCCGCCGCCCGCCGCCGACCCGCTCGACGTGGCGGCCGCGGCCTATGTACTGCGCCCGGCAGGCTGGGTGAAGCTCGTCACCGCAGCCGGCGAGGAGGCCCAGCGGGCGGACGCCGAGCGCGCGGACGAGGAGAGCCGGGCCGAGCTGGAGCGGCTGCGGGCGGAGTTGACGGCCGCCCGGGCCCAGACCCGCACCGAGACGGAGCGGCTGCGCGCGGAGGTCGACTCCTCGCGCAAGGAAGCCGAATCGCTTCACCGCAAGTTGCGCTCGGCCCTCAGTGACGTCAAGCGCGGCGAGGCGGCCCTGCGCAAGATCCGGGTCGAGATGGACTCCGTACGCGCCGAGGGGCAGGCGCAGTTGTCCGCCGCCGACAGCGAGGCCCGGCGGCTCAGGGCGCGGCTCGGTGAGGCGGAGGCCGCCCTGGAGGCAGCCCGCAGAGCGGCGCGCGAGGGCCGCAGCGTCGAGGACATGCGGGTCCGGCTGCTGCTCGACACGGTGCTGGACGCCGCCCAAGGGCTGCGGCGGGAACTGGCGCTGCCGCCGGTGTCCGTACGGCCCGCCGAGACGGTGGACGCGGTCGAACCGGGACGAATGACCCCGAAGGACATCGCCGCCCGTGCGCTGTCCGAGAACGATCCCGCGATCCTCGACCAGTTGCTCGCGCTGCCTCAGGCGCATCTGGTCGTCGACGGCTACAACGTCACCAAGACCGGCTATCCGCAGATGCCGCTGGAGAAGCAGCGGCTCAGGCTCCTCGGGCAGCTCTCCCAGCTGGCCGCGCAGACCGGCGCCGAGGTGACGTGCGTCTTCGACGGGGCGGAACTGGCCGCCCCCGTGCTGCTCGCGCCGCCGCGCGGGGTGCGGGTGCTGTTCTCCAAACCCGACGTGACCGCCGACGAGTTGATCCGCCAGCTGGTGCGCGCGGAACCCCCGGGCCGACCGGTCATCGTCGCCTCGACCGACCGAGAGGTGGCCGACGGGGTCGCGAGGGCGGGAGCGCGCCCGGTCGCGTCGATCATGTTGCTCAAGCGACTTTCCAGGGCGTAACGGGCAATTGGGCGCAGCCTGACCGCTTGCGCCGAACATCCCATGGGTAACCAACGCACCAAGCGCAACATCCGTGTGGCTTGCCCGAATTGAGGGGATCGCCACGCAACGTAGTGTCAAGGCGGAATCACTGCACGTGAGTTCCGTGCAAAGAATGCATTGCGTGACCGAGATTTTCCCGCTCGGGATTTGAACTGATCACAGAGAGGTCACTAGGGTCGGGCTTCGAACCTCCGTCCGGGCGATCACTCACAAGGGGTGGTTGGCGGCGGAGGGGCCCGCCCACCGGCGTGTCGGTAGGCGGCTGAAGGAAGAAGGAGCTCGCCTCCGTGGCGTCCCACCGTCGACCCAAGCAGCCGAGCCGCGCACGTGTGACCGTGCTGACCACCGCGGCGGCCGCAGCCGTTGTCCTCAGCGCCCAGGCGGCCGACGCCGCTCCCGGCGCCAAGCCGAGCAAGGACGAGGTCAAGTCCAAGGTCGACAAGCTCTACGAAGAGGCGGAGAAGGCCACCGAGGCGTACAACGGGGCCAGGGAGAAGCAGGGCAAGCTGGAGAAGGAGATCTCCATCCTGCAGGACAAGGTCGCCCGGGGCCAGGACGAGCTCAACCAGCTGCGTGACGGCATCGGCACGATGGCCAGCGCCCAGTACCGCAGCGGCAGTATCGACCCGTCCATCCAGCTCTTCCTGTCCGCGGACCCGGACGACTTCCTCGACAAGGCGTCGACACTGGACCAGCTCAGCGGCCAGCAGGTCGAGGCGCTGAAGAAGATCCAGGAGAAGCAGCGCGAGCTCGCCCAGGAGCGGCAGGAGGCCACCGACAAGCTCGAGGACCTGGCCTCCACCCGCACCGAACTCGGCAAGAAGAAGAAGGAAGTCCAGGGCAAGCTCGCCGACGCCCAGAAGCTGCTCAACAGCCTCACCGCGCAGGA
>Ga0102590_1000765_pt1 | contig 60642 bp, 56 predicted proteins | sample AraplaMF_Col_mMF_FD_76859 | JGI IMG/M metagenome (GOLD analysis project Ga0102590, IMG submission 76859) | Arabidopsis root microbial communities from the University of North Carolina, USA - plate scrape MF_Col_mMF | ecosystem: Host-associated > Plants > Roots > Endosphere | place: USA...
TGAAGGGCAGGTTGATCTCGGTCTGCGTCGTCGACGACAGCTCGATCTTGGCCTTTTCAGCGGCTTCCTTCAGGCGCTGCAACGCGAGCTTGTCGTTGCGCAGGTTGATGCCCTGCTCCTTCTGGAACTCGTCGGCCAGATAACCCACGAGGCGCATGTCGAAGTCTTCGCCGCCGAGGAAGGTGTCGCCGTTGGTCGACTTCACCTCGAACACGCCGTCGCCGATTTCGAGAATGGAGATATCGAACGTGCCGCCGCCGAGGTCGTACACGGCGATCGTGCCGGTCTTGGTCTTGTCGAGACCATAGGCGAGCGCGGCCGCGGTCGGCTCGTTGATGATGCGCAGCACTTCAAGGCCCGCGATCTTGCCGGCGTCCTTGGTCGCCTGACGCTGGGCGTCGTTGAAGTAGGCGGGAACGGTGATGACGGCCTGATCGACCTTCTGGCCGAGATGGGCTTCCGCGGTCTCCTTCATCTTCTGCAGGATGAAAGCCGAGACCTGCGAAGGCGAGTAGGTCTGGCCGTCGGCCTCGACCCAGGCGTCGCCGTTGGAAGCCTTCACGATCTTGTACGGAACGAGCTTCTTGTCCTTCTCGACCATCGGGTCGTCGTAGCGGCGGCCGATGAGGCGCTTCACTGCGAAGAACGTACGCTCGGGATTGGTGACGGCCTGGCGCTTGGCAGGCTGGCCGACGAGGCGCTCACCGTCATCCGTGACGGCGACGATCGAAGGCGTCGTGCGCATGCCTTCGGAATTCTCGATGACTTTGGCGTTTTTGCCATCCATTACGGCAACGCACGAGTTCGTGGTGCCGAGGTCGATCCCAATGACCTTTCCCATGGTCCTGATATCCTTCTTTTTGCGGCAGGTTGGCTGGGCCCAGAAGGCACCCGAACCGAAACCCCCTAAGATCAAACATCCGCGATATTGCGATGATTGAGGCTCATATAGGAGGGGGGGAGGGGGCCGCAAGGACCGAAACCACGTTTCGGCCGTGAAAACATTGGGTTTTAAGAGATGATATCCGGGCTCAACCGCCCTTGCGGGTGATGAAATATTAACAGGTCCGGTGATCCGCCACCCCCGCCGCCGCAATCCGCCCCACCCTGTTACGGCAGGGCCAAACCCGCTAAAAGGCGGGCCGGCCGGCAGCCCCGCCAAGGCTGCTTCGCGCGACAAAGCGCCCTTTGGCCGACCATCGAACGGCCTCAATGTGAACCAATCAGAGTGCCCATGAAGCTGACCCGCCCCCTCGCCGCGCTCGCCCTCGTCGTTGCCTCCGCGTTTCCGGCCCTGGCGGCCGATGCCGTTTTCCCGCCGGGCCTGCGCCTCGGCATGGTGCCGCTGGTCGGCCTCAGCACGGCCAAGACCTTTCCGGGCTTCGAGAGCGAGGACGGCAACGTCAAGGTGCTGATCACCGAGCTGCCGCCGGCGGCCTATGGCGAGGTCGTGAGCGCCTTCAATTCCAATCCGGCCGGCACCGGCGGCGTCAAGCAGGACAAGATCGAGACGCCCGCGGGCCTCGCCTACTTCACCACCGAGAGCGGCAAGGCCGGCGAGACCCCGGTGAAGCGCTATTCGATGATCGTGCCGGGTGCCGGCTTCTCCGGCTATGTCGCGGTCCAGATCCCCGAGAATGCGACCAAGATCTACACGGATGAAGCCGTGCGGCAGATGTTCGCGAGCGCCACCACGCGCAAGCAGGTCTCGGCCGAAGAGCAGATCGCGCTGATGCCGTTCAAGATCACCGATCTCGCCGACTTCAAGGACATCCGCACGCTGGCGCCGGGCTCGAGCATCATCCTCGCCGACGGCAACGAGAGCGCGGGCTATGAAGCGAAGCCGTTCATGATCCTCGGCCTGATCGGGGCCACCCCGCAAGCCGCCGACGACCGCGCGCGCTTCGCCCAGGAAGCCGCGCTCCAGATCCCCGGCGTGCGCGAATCGCGCGTGACCATGTCCGAGCCGATCCGCATCAACGGCCAGCAGGGTTTTGAGACCCGGATCGACGGCGTCAGCGGCAAGGACAAGGTCCCGGTAACCGTGGTGCAGTGGATCCGCTTCTCGAGCGGCGGCGCCTCGCTGCGCATCATCGCCAGCGCCCCCCGCGACCAGTGGCAAGCCGCCTTCACCCGCTTCCGCGCCGTGCGCGACGGGATACAGCCGAAGGGGTAGCTGCCGTTCCATCCTCGCTGTCGTCCCGGCGCAGGCCGGGACCCATAACCACAGGGGGTGGTTGTGGGGCGAGCTGGTAACTCCGAGTCCTCGCAAAACGATTGCTGCGGCGTGTGGGTCCCGGCCTTCGCCGGGACGACGGAGAGAGCCCAACCCCTCGCCAAAGCCGGCTGCATTTTCGGGCTTCAGTTCGCTCGCGCGCGGAACTAGGCTTCGCCTCCATTGGCTCACGAGGGGAGACGAACGATGCTGGATCGGCGACAAGTCTTGGCAATGCTTGGAACGACGGCGCTCGCGACACTCGCGCCGACCGCGCTGTTAGCGGCCGCATCGATCAAGCCGGACGATGCCTCCGCGCTGCTCGTGATCGACGTGCAGAACTGCTTCCTGCCCGGCGGCAGCCTCGCGGTGAAGGAAGGCGAGCAGGTGGTGCCCGTCATCAACAAGATGGCGAAGGCGTTCACGAACGTGGTGATGACGCAGGACTGGCACACGCCGGGCCACATCTCGTTTGCGTCGACTCATTCCGGCAAGAAGCCGTTCGAGACCGTCGATCTTGCTTACGGCAAGCAGGTGCTGTGGCCGGACCATTGCGTGCAGGGCACCGACGGCGCGGCGCTGTCGAAGGACCTGTCGATCCCGCACGCCGAGCTCATCATCCGCAAGGGTTTTCACAAGGACGTCGACAGCTACTCAGCCTTCCTCGAGGCCGACGGCAAGACCTCGACCGGACTCGCGGGCTACCTGAAGGGCCGCAAGATCAAGCGCGTCTTCGTGGCGGGATTGGCGACGGATTTCTGCGTCGCCTGGACCGCGCTGGACGCGCGCAAGGCGGGCTTCGAAGTCTATGTCGTGGAGGACGCCTGCCGCGGCATCGACACCCAGGGCTCGCTGGCAAAGGCCTGGGCCGACATGGCCAAGGCCGGCGTGAAACGGATTCAGTCGGGCGATATCGCGGCGAGCGCGTAGGAATTTGCCTCGGTCATTCCGGGGCGATGCGCAGCATCGAACCCGGAACCTCGAGATTCCGGGTTCGGCTCTTCGAGCCGCCCCGGAATGACATCAAAACTCAGTTCACTTCGTTGCTGTTCGCCGCAGGCGCAGCCTTCGCACCGCCCTTGGCGACACCGACCAGAGCCGGGCGCAGCACGCGATCGCCGATCGTGTAGCCGGCCTGCATGATCTGCACCACGGTGCCCGACGGCACCGACGCATCGGGCACTTCGTACATCGCCTGGTGGAAGTTCGGGTCGAACTTCTGGCCCTGCGGATCGAGCTTCTTCACGCCGTGCTTTTCCAGCGCATTGAGCAGCGAACGCTCGGTGAGCTCGACGCCCTCGATCAGCGAGATCAGGCCGGGATCGGCCGTGGCACGGGCCTCGGCGGGAACGGCATCGAGCGCGCGCTGGAGATTGTCGGCGATGTCGAGCACGTCGCGGGCAAAGCCGGTGATGCCGTAGAGACGGGCGTCAGCGACCTCCTTGGTGGTGCGCTTGCGCAGGTTCTCCATCTCGGCCAGCGTCCGCAGCATGCGATCGCGCGCCTCGGCGGCTTCTTTCTGCAGCAGCTCGACCGAACCCGGCTCGGGATCGTCGGGCATGATGTAGGGTTTCGACACCACGGGCTCGCCGCTCGGTGCGGTCGTGTCTTCGGGTTGCCGGTCTCGATCGGTCATCGGCTCTAATCTCGAACTCGTTTCCAGGATTGTTGGCCCGGATATCGTGCCTAAAGCTCCGAAAATCAAGCGCCCGTGATCGGCGCAAATGCCGGTCAGCCCCCCAGCAGGCGGCTGACGATGCGGGCGGCATAGTCCACGGTCGGGATCACGCGGGCGTAATTCAGCCGCGTCGGCCCGATCACGCCGAGAACGCCGACGATGTGGCCGGCGGCATCCCGATACGGCGAGATGATCGTGGAGGAGCCCGACAGGGAAAACAGTTTGTTCTCCGAACCGATAAAGATGCGCACGCCCTCCGCGGTCTCGGCGCGGCCGAGCAGGTCGATCACGCCGCGCTTGGTCTCGAGGTCGTCGAACAGCAGGCGGACCCGCTCCAGATCCTCCAGCGCGTGCAGATCTTCCAGCAGATTGGCATGGCCACGGACAATGAGCTGGCGGTCCTCGTTCTCGCCGCCGGACCAGCTGGCGATGCCGGCCGAAATGACCTTCTGGGTCAGCTGGTCGAGCTCGGCGCGGGCCTCCCCGAGCGCGGTTTCGAGCTCGAGCCGCGCCTCCGCCAGCGTGCGGCCACGGATGCGCGAATTGAGGAAATTGCCAGCCTCGGTGATCGCCGATGAGGGAACCCCCGGCGGCAGCGTCAGCACGCGGTTTTCGACCTGGCCGTCCTCGCCGACCAGGATCACCAGCGCCTTCTCGGGTTCCAGCCGGACGAATTCGATGTGCTTCAGCCGCGCATTGGATTTCGGCGTCAGCACTACCGCTGCGGCCCGGGTCAGGCCCGATAGCCGCGTCAGGGCCTGGTCCAGCGCCGCCTCGACCGATTGCGCCTGGCCGACGGAGGTGAGCTGGCTCTGGATCGCCTGCCGCTCGGCGTCATTGAGGTCGCCGACCTGCATCAGGGCGTCGACGAAGAAGCGCAGGCCGAGTTCCGTCGGCAGCCGGCCGGCGGAGGTGTGCGGGGCGTAGATCAGGCCGAGCTGTTCCAGATCGGCCATGACGTTGCGGACCGAGGCCGGCGATAGCGGCATGGCGATCAGGCGGGAAATGTTGCGCGAGCCCACGGGCTCGCCGGTCGCGAGGTAGCTTTCGACAATTTGACGAAAGATGTCGCGGGAACGCTCGTTGAGCTGGGCGAGGCCTGCGCGCGGCGCGATCAGATGGATCGGATCGTGTTGGGCCACAGACGGTAACTCCTCTCAGATGCTCATAATTTGTCCATCCGGGACGGTTCTGACAAGCGTGGCGTTTGCGGGGTGGAAAAGGAGGGGTGAAAAAGCCTTGTCGTTTCCCCTTGCTGCCCACCCTCGCCCCACCTACAAGCACCGCGAACAGCCCAATTCCGAGATTTCTGGAGGATTTTCCCATGCGGCCAAGCCGCCGTGCGCCTGACGAATTGCGCCCCGTGACGCTCGAGCGCGGCGTGGTCAAATATGCGGAAGGCTCCTGCCTCGTGAAATTCGGCGACACCCATGTGCTGGTCACCGCCACGCTGGAGGATCGCCTGCCGCCGTGGCTGAAGGGCCAGGGCCGCGGCTGGGTCACCGCCGAATACGGCATGCTGCCGCGCGCAACCTCCGAACGCACCCGCCGCGAGGCGTCCGCCGGCAAGCAGAGCGGCCGCACCGTCGAGATCCAGCGCCTGATCGGCCGCTCGCTCCGCACCATCGTCGACCTCGAAGCGCTCGGCGAGCGCCAGATCACGGTCGATTGTGACGTGCTCCAGGCCGACGGCGGCACCCGCACGGCCTCGATCACCGGCGCCTGGGTCGCGCTCGCCGACTGCATCAACTGGATGAAGGCGCGCAACATGGTGAAGGCCAACGTGATGCGCGACAACGTCGCCGCAATCTCCTGCGGCATCTACAACGGCACGCCGGTCCTCGACCTCGACTATGCCGAGGATTCGGAAGCCGAAACCGATGCCAATTTCGTCATGACCGGCGATGGCCGCATCATCGAGGTGCAGGGCACCGCGGAACGCGAGCCGTTCACGCAGGACGAGTTCCTGAAGCTGATCGCCCTGGCGCAGAAGGGTATCGCGCGCCTGGTGGACTTGCAGAAACTGGCTGTCGCGTAGTCAATAAGCCATGCACCGCCGAATCACCGGAAAGCTCGTCATCGCGACCCACAATCCCGGCAAGCTCGCCGAGATGAAGGAGCTGCTCGCGCCGTACGGCATCGAGGCGGTGTCGGCCGGTGAGCTCGGCCTCGCCGAACCCGACGAGACCGGCAACGACTTCCGCAGCAATGCCGCGATCAAGGCGATCGCGGCGGCGCAGGCGACAAAGCTTCCCGCGTTCGCCGATGATTCCGGCATCGTGGTCGACGCGCTCGACGGCGCCCCCGGCATCTACAGCGCGCGCTGGGCCGGCCCGAGCAAGGATTTCAACGCGGCGATGGCGCAGATCGAACGCCTGCTGCAGGAGCGCGGCGCCACCACGCCTGCAAAGCGCACCGCGCATTTCGTTTCCGCGCTCTGCGTCGCCTGGCCCGACGATCATCTCGAAGAGGTTGAGGCGCGCGTCGACGGCACGCTGGTCTGGCCGCCGCGCGGCACCGCCGGCTTCGGCTACGATCCGATGTTTTTGCCCAATGGTTACGACCGCACCTTCGGCGAGATGACCAGCATCGAGAAGCACGGCCTGCCGCCTCTCGGCCTTGGCCTGTCGCATCGCGCCCGCGCCTTCGTGAAACTGGCGGAGATCTGCCTTGAGCCGCGCTAGAGCGTTTTCGAGCGAAGTGAATACCGGTTCGCGCAAGGAAAACGCGTCAAAACCCGAATCTGAAGCTTTCGGCGTCTACGTGCACTGGCCGTTCTGCCTGTCAAAGTGCCCCTATTGCGACTTCAACAGCCATGTCCGCCAAGCCGCGATCGACGAGGCGCGCTTCGCCTCCGCTTTCGCGCGCGAGATCGCAACGACCGCCGCGCGCGCGGGCGGCCGCGAGGTCACCTCGATCTTCCTCGGCGGCGGCACGCCGTCGCTGATGCAGCCTGCAACCGTCGGCGCGGTGCTCGATGCCATCGGCAAGCACTGGACCGTCGCAAGCGACGTCGAGGTCACGCTGGAAGCGAATCCGACCAGCGTCGAGGCCACGCGCTTTGCCGGCTACCGCGCAGCCGGCGTCAACCGTGTTTCGCTCGGCGTGCAGGCGCTCGACGATGCCTCGCTGAAGGCGCTCGGCCGCCTGCACAGCGCGCGCGAGGCGCTCGATGCCGTCGCCATCGCACGCCGCTCGTTCGAGCGTTATTCGTTCGACCTGATCTACGCCCGTCCCGACCAGACGCCGGCGATGTGGGCCGACGAGCTGCGGCACGCCATCGATGAGGCGGCCGAGCATCTGTCGCTCTATCAATTGACGATCGAGGAAGGCACGCCATTCTTCGGCCTGCACCAGGCCGGCAAGCTGAAGACGCCGGACGAAGCGCTTTCGCGCGCACTCTACGACATCACCCAGGAAACCTGCGACAAGCTGGGGCTGCCCGCCTACGAGATTTCAAATCACGCACGGCGCGGCGCCGAGTGCCGGCACAATCTGGTCTACTGGCGCGGCGAGGAATACGCCGGCGTCGGCCCAGGCGCCCATGGCCGCCTCGACATCGACGGCGTGCGCCACGCCACCGCCACCGAGAAGCGTCCCGAGGCCTGGCTGATGCGGGTCGAGACCAACGGCGACGGAATCGTCACCGACGATCTCCTCAACAGCGAGGAGCGCGCCGACGAATTCCTGCTGATGGGATTGCGTTTGGCCGAGGGCATCGACCCCGAGCGCTACAAGGCGCTCTCCGGCCGCTCGCTCGATCCCAAACGCATCACGCTGCTGCGCGAAGAAGGCGCGATCACCGTCGATGCGACAGGCCGCCTGCGCGTGACGAGCAGCGGTTTTCCTGTGCTGGATGCGGTGGTCGCGGATCTCGCGGCCTGAACTCCCTTCCCATCGTCGTCCTGGCGAAAGCCAGGACCCATTACCCCAGGGTGGAGTTTGGCGAAGACTCCCAACTATTCTTTGCTGGTACTCGCACCGTAATCACGCGATAGATCACGCGGTATGGGTCCTGGCTTTCGCCAGGACGACGGCGGAGAAACCACTACGCCCCAAAGCTCTTCGGCGAGCCCGCGACCGCGACGCCGCCGCCGGTCGTCACCTTCATCACCGCAAGGCCACGTTCGTTGGTGCCGTCCGCGCGGAAGCGGAACAGGCCGTCGATGCCGGCAAAGCCCGAGGGGTTGGTGAGGACATCGGAGGAGAAGCGCTGGCCGCCCTGCGTGCGCGCGAGCGCTGCGACGAGGGCGACCGCGTCATAGGCGAGCGTTGCGGTGCGGATCGGCTCGCCGCCGAACTTGGTGCGGTAGCGGCCGGAGAAAGCGCGGAAGCCGGCCGGATCCGGCGCGGCGTAGAGGCCGCCCTGCAGCGCCGGGCTCGCATAGACGCGCGGATTGTCCCACAGGCCGGTGCCGAGCAGCTGGATGTTGCGCAGGTTCGCGCCTGCCGCGGTCATCGCGTCGGCCACTTGAACCACGGCGTCGCCGTCATCGGCGATAAACAGCGCGTCGGCGCTGCCGAGCTGCTGCGCCACGGTGCGCGCCGGCGCGGCGCGATCGGCGCCGTATTTCTCGAACGCGACGATGCGGCCGCCGCGCCGCGGCACCGCCGCCTTCACCGCGGCCTCGACGACATTGCCATAGGCATTGTCGGGCACGAGCACGGCGAAGGAGCGCTTTCCGATGCTGGCGGAATACTCGACAATGCGATTGACGTCGGACTCCGGCAGGAACGAGAGCAGATAGACGCCGCGGCCGGCGATGCTCGAGTCGGTCGAGAACGCGATGACGGAGATGTTGCGGGTGCGCGCGACCTGCGCCACCGCCGGCACCGACTGCGCGAACAGCGGCCCCAGGATGATCTCCGCGCCTTCCTCGACGGCCTGCTGCGCGCCGGCTTGCGCGCCTTGCGGGCTGCCATTGTCGTCCTTGATCAGGAGCTGGATGTTCGGGTTCTGGAACTCGGCCAGCGCCATCTCGGCGGCATTGCGCATCGACTGCGCGGCAAGGCCGGCATTGCCCGAGGCCGAGAGCGGCAGGATCACCGCGACCTTGACCCCGCCGGTGCCGGCGGTCGTCGCCTGTTGCGGCGGACCGGCCGGCTGGGCCGGCGGCGCGGAGGAGCTGGAGAACGGGTTGGAGAACTGGCTGAGACTCTGCTGCACTCCGGCGCAGGCCGACAACAGGGGCGCACCCAACAACAGTCCGAGCGCGCTCCGCCGGGTTGCCCCTGACGGCGGGCCCTGAACGGGAGATTTCGGATCACTCGGGCCCAGCATGCAGCTTCTCTTCTGACCAGCGATCGCCAGCCGGTCACAGTATTCTTTGCCGCGACACAAGCCGCGGATTCAGGCATATTGTCGGCAAATAGTTAACCAAAACAAAAGGATAATAACCACTTAACACGGCTGCCTTCCCGTCCTGGCCAGCTGTTCGCCGTTCCTTACACAGCATCAAGGCGGTGTTTCCGTCGCGAATATGGCGCGAGGGCCCACACTCCCTCGTGACGTGATCCCGGATCGATCACATTCCCGTCCGTTCCTCACCCCTTACCTGGGCGCGATCTTTTCCATGGGCTGTTCCCAGCCCTGCGGATCGTGCCTAAGTTGGCTTCATTATGCGCGCAAAGCCGGCCCCGATAAATACGCCTGAAGGCCCAGACGCCGCCCCGCGCGGCTTCTCCATCGATGCCCATCGGCTCCCGGCCCCGAAGGCGGCCCCGGGCCTCCATCTGGTCGCGACCCCCATCGGCAATCTCGGCGACATCACCCTGCGGGCGCTGCAGACGATCGCCGGGGTCGATGTCATCGCCTGCGAGGACACCCGCATCACGCGCCGCCTGATCGAGCGCTACGACATCTCGGCCCAGCTCCGGCAGTATCACGAGCACAACGCCGAGGCCGCGCGCCCGAAAATCCTGGAGGCGCTGGCGGCAGGCGGCTCGGTCGCGCTGGTCTCGGACGCCGGCACGCCGCTGATCTCCGACCCTGGATACAAGTTGGTGCGCGAGGTCTGCGCCGCCGGTCATGCCGTCTACGCGCTGCCCGGCCCCTCCTCGGTGCTGGCGGCGCTGTCGGTCGCGGCATTGCCGACCGACCGCTTCTTCTTCGAAGGCTTCCTGCCGGCCAAATCCGCCGCGCGAAAATCGCGCCTGGCCGAGCTCGCCCGTATCGATGCGACGCTGGTGATGTTCGAATCCGGCAACCGCGTGCAGGACACGCTCAGCGAGCTCGCCGGTATCATGGGCGACCGCGAGGCCGCGGTCTGCCGCGAGCTGACCAAGCTGCACGAGGAGATCTCGCGCGCGACGCTGCAAGAGCTGGCGCGCGAGGCCGATGCGCTGGAGACACGCGGCGAATTCGTGCTGGTGATCGCGCCGCCGGCGGCCGATGCCGAGGTGCTGACAGCGGATGCGCTCGACGATCTCCTGCGCGACCAGCTTGCTGCGCACAGCGTCAAGGACGCGGTCGCGCACGCGGTCGCGCTCTCGGGCCGGCCGCGCCGCGAGGTCTATGCCCGCGCGCTCGAGCTCGCAAACGACTTGCGGAGCGGCGATGGCGAAGACTGAGATCCCCGCGGAACCGAAGGTCGCCTCGCCCGAGCGCGTCGCCGCGTTCCGCACCGGCATCTCGGCCGAGAGCCGCGCCGCGGCCTATCTCATGGCCAAGGGCTATCGTATCCTGGCAAAGCGCTTCCGCACGCCGCATGGCGAGATCGACCTCGTGGCGCGCCGCCGCAATTTGATCGCCTTCGTCGAGGTCAAGGCGCGCGCCAGTCTCGACGATGCGGCCTATGCGGTGACGCCACGCCAGCAGCAGCGCATCATCGACGCCGCCCAAGGCTGGCTCGTGGCGCATCCCGAGCATGCCGAATTCGAATTGCGATTCGACGCCATGCTGATTGCGCCGCGCTCACTTCCACGCCATGTGTTGGCGGCATTCGACGCCTCGACCTGAAAGGCAGACCATGAAACTGAACGTCGCCGTCCAGATGGACCCTATCGCCCGCATCAACATCAAGGGCGATTCCACCTTTGCGCTGCTGCTGGAGGCGCAGAAGCGCGGCCATGGCCTGTCCTATTACACACCCGACAAGCTCTCGATGGTCGGCGAGGAGATCGTGGCTCCGGTCCAGCTCCTCACGGTGCGCGACGAGCCCGGCGATCATTTCACGCTGGGCGAGCCCCGGCGCGAGGCGCTCAACGGCTTCGACGTGGTGCTGCTGCGCCAGGACCCGCCGTTCGACCTCGCCTACATCACCTCGACGCACTTCCTGGAGCGCATCCATCCGAAGACGCTGGTGGTCAACGATCCCGCCTCGGTGCGCAACGCGCCGGAGAAGCTGTTCGTGATGAACTTCCCGCAGTTGATGCCGCCGACGCTGATCTCGCGCGACCTCGACGAGATCAACGCCTTCCGCGACAAGCACGGCGCCGTCGTGATGAAGCCGCTGCACGGCCATGGCGGCGCGGCGGTGTTCCGCGTGATGCCGCAGGACATGAATTTCGGCTCGCTGTTCGACATGTTCTCGGTGACGTTCAAGGAGCCGTGGGTGATCCAGCAGTTCATCCCCGAGGTGAAGCACGGCGACAAGCGCATCATCCTCGTCAACGGCGAGTTCGCCGGCGCGGTGAACCGCGTGCCGGCTGCCGACGACCTCCGCTCCAACATGGTGCGCGGCGGCGCGGCGCAAGAGACCGAGCTCACCCCGCGCGAACGCGAGATCTGCGCCACCGTCGGCCCGGCGCTGCGCGAGCGCGGCCTGCTGTTCGTCGGCATCGACGTCATCAACGGCAATCTGACCGAGATCAACGTGACCTCGCCCACGGGCATCCGCGCCATCGCGCGGCTCGGCGGCCCTGATGTTGCGGCGAAGGTCTGGGACGTGATCGAGCAGAAGCGGAAGAAGTAGGCGCGCCACTCTCTCCGTCGTCGTCCCGGCGAAGGCCGGGACCCATAACCACAGGCCGTGGTTTGGCAAAGACTGGCTGTTGGCACTTTTATCGTCCGCAATCGAAACATCACGCGGTATGGGTCCCGGCCTTCGCCGGGACGACACCAGGGCGAGTGCTTCCTTCTCACAGCCACCCGCACGCAGCTCCCGACATGCGGGGTCACTAACCACCCGTTCACCATGACGCCCCGCGTCTCGTCCGAACGCGGGAGCGCGTACGCGTGAAACTACGGGGCCACTGGCCGACCGGATAACGCGACGTTCACCATCTGCTCAAAACTGGCAGCATCACTGGCCATCACATTCGGCCTCGCAACAACCCTTATACTTTTACTCCCTACTCATCGACACGGGGGAACCCGCCAGGTGCGGTTCGAGTGCCCCGCGTAAGAGTAAAAGCGTATGAACACCGCACGCATTGTCGTTCTCGTCATCGCGCTGGGCGCCGGCGGCGTCGCTGCGTATCTGGCGAGCGGCTACCAGAATGCGCCCGCGCCCGTGCTTCCCGTCGCCGAAAAGCTGCCGACGGTCGAAGTCCTGATCGCGAAGAACGACATCCAGCTCGGTCAGGCCGTCAAGCCTGACGATTTGCAATGGCAGTCCTGGCCGGCGGCGACCGCGAGCAACGCCTTCATCCGCCGCGACGCCAGGCCCGACGCCCAGAACCAGATCGCCGGTGCGATTGCACGCGTGCCCTTGATGCAGGGCGAGCCGATCCGCGAGCAGAAGCTGGTGCGCGCCGAAGGCTCCGGCTTCATGGCCGCGATCCTGCCGTCCGGCATGCGCGCCGTCTCCACCGAGATTTCAGCCGAAACCGGCGCCGGCGGCTTCATCCTGCCGAACGACCGCGTCGACATCGTGCTGACGCGCCGCCTGAAGAATCCCGACGCCAACGGCGCCCTCGCCGGCAACGACCTCATCCTGTCCGAGGTCATCCTGACCAATATCCGCGTGCTCGCCATCGACCAGGCGCCGAAGGAAAAGGACGGCCAGAACGCCGTGCTCGGCAAGACCGTCACGCTCGAGCTCAAGCCCGACCAGGTCGCCACGCTGTCGGCCGCGCGCCAGGGCGGCACGCTGCAGCTCGCGCTGCGCAGCATCGTCGATGTCAATGCAACAGAACTCACCGCCGAGGACCTCGCAGCCAAGCGGTCCGGTGGCGGGGTCAACGTGATCCGTTACGGCGTGCAGGCGCGGCAACTGACGTCACAGAAGTGATGGGGATGGGATGAACTACGGGGATGATCGGACGGGCCTGCGCATTCGGGGGAACAGCGCACGCACGTTCTGGACGGGGGCGATGCTGATCCTGGGGCTGTTCGCAGCGCCCGGGCTGGTCGGCGCCGCGGACGCGCCGGTCGGCGACCAGGCGCCGCTGCAGGTGCCGGATCTCGGCGTCACGACGGTCGGCACGATCGCGCCGGCGAAGACGCGCTTTCTCTCGCTCGGCGTCGGCAAATCCGTCGTCATCGACCTCCCCCGCGAGGTCAAGGACGTGTTGGTGGCCGATCCCAAGATCGCCAATGCGGTGATCCGCTCGGCCCAGCGCGCCTACATCATCGGCGGCACGGTCGGCCAGACCAACGTCGTGTTCTTCACCGCCGACGGACAGCAGGTCGCCGCCTATGATATCGCGGTGAAGCGCGACCTCAACGGCATGCGTACGGCGCTGCGCCAGTCGCTGCCGGGCGTGCAGATCGAAGGCGTCGGCGACAGCGTGATGCTGACCGGCTCGGTCTCGAGCCCGGTCGAGGCCCAGCAGGCCGGCGACGTCGCCGCAAAGCTGGTCGGCGGCTCCGACAAGGTGGTCAACAACATCGTCGTCCGCGGCCGCGACCAGGTCATGCTCAAGGTCGTCGTCGGCGAAGTACGCCGCGACATCGTCAAGCAGCTCGGCGTCGATCTCAGCGCCAGCCTGAACGCCGGCACCGCGGTGGTGAACTTCAACAATTCGAACCCGTTCACAGTGTCCGGCGGCCCGCTCGTCGGCACCAACGGGCTCGGCGTCGCTGGTCTCGCCAAGGGCATTGCCACGGTCAGCGCCACGATGCGCGCGATGGAAAGCGCCGGCGTGATGCGCACGCTGGCCGAGCCGAGCCTGACCGCGATCTCGGGCGAATCCGCGACCTTCATCGCCGGCGGCGAATTCCCGATCCCGTCGGGCTACGCCTGCGATCCCGTCACCCATGTCTGTACCACCCAGATCACCTACAAGAAGTTCGGCATCTCCCTGAACTTCACGCCGGTCGTGCTCAGCGAAGGCCGCATCAGCCTGCGGGTGATGACCGAGGTCTCCGAGCTGTCGAACCAGCAGGCGATCACCGTGACGCAGGCGGTGTCGTCGAACACCACCAACTCGATCACTATTCCCTCGATCCAGACCCGCCGCGCCGAAACCACCCTGGAAATTCCCTCGGGCGGCTCGATGGCGATGGCCGGCCTGATCCAGCAGCACACCAAGCAGGCGATCAACGGCCTGCCCGGCGTCGACCAGGTGCCGATCCTCGGCGCGCTGTTCCGCAGCCAGGACTACGTCAACAACGAGACCGAGCTGATGGTGATCGTGACGCCCTATGTGGTGCGCGCGGTGGCCCAGAAGGAATTGTCGCGGCCCGACGACGGCTTTGCGCCGGCCTCGGATGCGCAGACGGCGCTGCTCGGCCGCATGAACCGCCTCTATGGCATCGCCCGCCGCGTCGATCCGATCGACGGCGTCCGCGGCGATTTCGGCTTCATCATCGACTGAGACGACCGGCTTGGGGAACGGGGCAAGAGGGGATCAAGCGATGACGAAGATGACAGCCGATCGACGTCGCGGCCTTGGCATCGCACTGGCGCTGACGGGACTCTCCGTCATGCTCGGCGCCTGCAACACCACCGGCGAGATCGTCACCCAGACGGTGCCGACCGACTATCGCCAACGTCACCCGATCGCGGTGCAGGAAGCCAAGAAGTCGATCGTGATCTTCGTCGGCAAGGCGCGGGGCGGCCTCTCCGACGCGCAGCACACCGACGTCGCGGGCATTGCCCGGGAGTGGGTGCGCGAAGGCACCGGCTCCGTGGTCGTGGACGTGCCGGTCGACGCTTCGAATGCGCGCGCCGCGGCGGCGACCTATCAGGAAATCCGTTCCGTGCTGGCGTCCGGCGGCGTGCCCTCGCGCGCCATCGTCAAGCATCCCTACCGGCCCGAGGATCCCGGCCTGCTGCCCACCATCCGCCTCAGCTATTCCCGCATCGCCGCGGTCGCGGGCCCCTGCGGGCTGTGGCCGGAGGACGTCGGCCCGAGCATCCTCGACCCCGGCTACAACGAGAACCGGCCGTACTTCAATCTGGGCTGCGCCAGCCAGCGTAACCTCGCCGCGATGATCGACAATCCCGCCGACCTCGAGCAACCGCGGGCCGAGACCCCCGTCTATACCGCGCGGCGCGACATCGCCTTCGATCGCTATCGCAAGGGCTCGCCGGTCGGCACCCCCAGTCCCGACGCCGAGAAGGCCAAACTCAGCGAAACAGGCAAATGACAGGCTTCAACGACGAAGAAGCGGACGATCCGCAGCACCCCGAGGAACACATCGCGCCGGTTCCTCGCATCTCCGTGCAGGCGTTTTGCGAGACCGACCAGACGCTCAAGGCGGTGACCGCGGCCGGAGAGGATCGCCGGCTTGCCAAGGCGCATCTCACCGCCAAGGACGGCGGCCTCGCCGCGGCGATCGAAGCCTATGAGTCGATGCCGACGCCGAACGTGATCGTGATCGAATCCGACGGCACGCGCGACATCCTGGAAGGTCTCGACGATCTCGCCGGCGTCTGCGATCCCGGTACGCGCGTCGTCGTGATCGGCAATCCCGGCGACACCGCGCCCTATCGCGAGCTCGTGCGCCGCGGCGTCAACGACTATGTGGTCGGACCGGTCGAAACGCTCGACGTGGTCCGCTCGATCTGCAGCCTGTTCTCGGCCTCCGAAGCCATCATCACCGGCCGCGTCATCGCGGTGGTCGGCGCCAAGGGCGGCGTCGGCGCCTCCACCGTCGCGCACAACGTGGCCTGGACCATCGCGCGCGACCTTTCGCTCGATTCCGTCGTGATCGATCTCGACCTCGCCTTCGGCACCGCAAGCCTCGACTACAACCAGGATCCTGTGCAGGGCATCGCCAACGCGGTGCTGTCGCAGGAGCGTCCCGACACCGCGCTGATGGAGCGCCTGCTCGCCAAATGCGGCGAGCGCCTCAGCCTGCTCGCCGCGCCTGCCACGCTCGACCGCGTCTACGATTTCGGCGCCGAGGCGTTCGATGCGGTGTTCGACACGCTGCGCATGACGACGCCCTGCATCGTGCTCGACGTCCCCCATCAATGGTCGGGCTGGACGCGGCGCGCGCTGGTCAATGCCGACGACATCGTCATCGTGGCCGAGCCTGACCTCGCGAACCTGCGCAACACCAGGAACATGCTGAGCGTGCTGAAGGCGGCGCGGCCGAACGACCGGCCGCCGCTGTACTGCATCAATCAGGTCGGCATGCACAAGCGCGCGGAGATCGAGGTCAAGGCGTTCGCCAAGACCATGGAGAGCCAGCCGATCGCGGTGATCCCGTTCGATTCGAAGCTGTTCTCGACCGCCGCCAACAACGGCCAGATGATCGCGGAAGTCGCCAAGAACCACCGCACCACTGAGCTGTTCCAGAACATGGCGAACCGCCTCGCCGGCCGCGGCGAGGTGAAGAAGCCGAAGCGCTCTCTGCTCGGACCGCTGCTGAAGAAGCTGAAGGGCCGGTCGGGCCGCGGGCCCGCCCCGCATCGCAAGGCGTCTTAAGAAACGGGAATCGCAACGATCGGAAAAGGGCGGACTATTTGTCCGCCCTTTGCTGTTTCTTCGCCAGCACCTGCCGCAGCGCCGTGACCTTGGCCGCGGCCTGATCCGGCGGCAGATCGGCCTTCACGAGGATTTCGGCCTCGGCCTCGCGGCCCTGCAATCCCAGCACGAGCGCAAGATTGGCACGGACCCGCACATCGTTCTGATTGCGCTGATAGGCGCGGCCGAGCACCTGTTCGGCCTTCGCCAGATTGTTTTGCAGCATGTAGGACAGGCCGAGGTTGGACAGGACCTGCGGCTCGTCCGGCACGATCTTCAGCGCGCTCGCGTAATATTGCTGCGCTTCCTCGTTGCGGCCGAGCTGGTCGAGCGCGGCGCCCTGCGCCGACAGGATGCGCCAGTCGGGATCCTCGGGCGAATGCGCGCGGCCGAGCACGTCGAAAGCCTGCTGGAAATTGCCGTTGTCGGCGAGCGCGCGGCCATAGCCGGCGAGCAGCGCCTTGTTGCTGGGATGGGCGAGCACGGCCTGCTCGAGCACCGCGACGGCCTGGGCGCGCTGGCCGCTGTCGCGCAGCTCCTTGCCGTACTCGATCGCGATGGCTGGATCGCTGGGCTTGGCGCGGTAGCGCTCGCGCAGCGCGTCCATATCAGGCCTGGCTTCAGCCCTGGCGTCGGACTTGGCGGCTGTCTTGCCGGCGGTTTCCGTCTTGCCGCCGAGCGCGCCGGTGACGTCCTCGATGCCAGTCGTCTGACAGCCGCCGAGGGCAACCACGATGAGGGCGGGAAGCAGCAATCTCGCCGGGGGGGAGGCGAGGGACGAACGCTTGGGCATACTCTGATCACTCGGCAACTGATCAGAGATGCTTGCCGATTAACGCTAAAGTCCCGTTAAGGACGCGTATCGATCGGACTTAGTCGGTGAATTCCGCACCGAATTCGCAGCCGATGCGCCAGCGCAGGCGGCATTGGCGGGAATAATCCGGCGCGAAGATGATGGTGAATTGCGGCGGCACTTCCAGGAATTCCGCCACCACTTTCACGCCCCCGTCCGAGATATCCGTGATGGTGCAGTCCCGCGGCAACGAGCCCGCCCCGAAATGGATCTTGGCGAGCCGGCTGCACACCCGACGTTCGCTTCTCCGGCGATTTGCAAGCATTTGAACTCTTCACCCGTTAGACCACGGCCCATCCCGCAGCCTCAGGAATAGCGAACATTCGTTGGGATGTGCTGAGGACAGAAGCTCGCATTCGAGGCGTAGTGTCTCCGTCCCGTTGGCGATCGGTTAACGGTCACGCTCCGACTTGTTCCCGTAATGTTCTTGCGAAGCGCCACGCATCCTGCTACCCTTGATTGTGCAAGAGGGCAGGCTGGTTCGGCATGGTTCAACGGGTATCCACCGTCGCCTTTGAGGGGATCGAGGCCCGCGCGGTCGACGTGCAGGTGCAGGTCGCGCCCGGCCTGCCGGCCTTCGCAGTGGTGAAGACTATTAACCCCCAACCAGCGTCTGGTCGTTCGGTGAGCATCTACGCCGCCCTGTTGGGATTTAGGCCGAGGCTCGTTATGCATCGTCAAGAATCTGAGGTGCAAAACGATGTCAGGGTACAAATTCACTGCAGCACAGAGGTTCGCCGTCTACACGGTTCACGGTGGGGTCTGTTACCTTAATGGCGAGCCTCTATACCTAAGGTTGATGCGTGTGGACCACGTCATCCCGCGCTCGTTGAAAGACGATCCAAAGCGGTTGTCGATCATCCTCAAGGAATACGGACTTCCGGCCGACTTCGATCTCGATTCCTTCGAAAACTGGTTACCAACCTGTGACCCATGCAACTCAGCGAAATACAAAGAACCATTTCGGCCGACGCCCATCATCCAAAGGTACATCGACCGGGCGAGGGCAAAGGCAGCGGAGGCGAAAGCTCTTGCCGAACGCGTTGTCACTGACCAAGCAATCTCAAAGGCCCTGAACACGCTCGAAAGGGCATTGGGTCAGACCCAGCTTGACCTGAGCGCCTTGAAGCCACTCTTCGATCTATATCAAGAGCAGCAACTGCAAGCTCAATCGCAGATGCGGGAATTTCGAGTGACACCGCACTTCACCATTTTGCACGAGCGTGAGGGGTACCGCCTCGTCCAAACGAATTACGGTGTTGGACTCATGACGCCAGTCGGTTCCGGCGCTTCCGCCGCTCGATGCACCGCGTGCGGGAACGATGATCTATGGAATGGAGCTCGTTGCTTGTCTTGCGGGCATTTGGTTGATGGTGACTAGCGCCCAGGCGCTTAAACCATGAGAAAAACCCCGCGGCCCTCCTTAGATGGCCCCGGGGTCTCGCTCTTCTGCGCTTCGCTCGTTCCGTTACTTGAAAGCGATCAGCCCAAGTGGTCGAAGCGAATCTTTCGAATATTCCTGCCGTGTCTGCGCGTTTGTTCCTTCAAATGACCCTCGCGCTTACTGCGGCTGCTCTCGAACGCGGATCGGGGACTGACCACCAGAAGGCCGTGCCGCAATTCGACGAAACCACTCGACATGAAGTGGCTCAGAGTTCCATCTTCCAGGATTTCGAAGTAGCATTCTGAACCATCTGCGAATTCGAGCGAGTGCATGACGAAGCTGCCATCAGCTTCTTCGCACTCGTCGTATTTGCATTCGGCATTGTCGAAGAGGATTCCCTCAACATACCAGTTGGTTCGGATGCCAGTGAAGTGATTCAGTTGGTCCTCGTGGTGGATCGGGTCGAGGAAGTGAGCCTGAGTATCGATTTCCTTCAGCTGCATTTAGTCTCCGTTTTAAATCTAGCGGCTTCCCAGTGAAGCCGCTGACTCTGATTAAAACGGATCCGAATAAGATCAATCGACCTGAGCTTGCTGTTGGCACGCGGCGGGACCAGCTTGTTCGGCTTTGGCTAGCCACCTCAACACCTCAGTGGCGTCGACCGAAATTTTCTGTAGCCTGACCTTGCGTTTCGAGGTCAGCTCCAATTCACCGGTGACGGCTTTCCGTGCTGCACGTTGAACTCGCATTCGGAAGGCATTCTCGGAAACGCCATCCCTGTATTCGGACGTCGGGAACATGTTGCTCTCGATAAACGCCCGATACAGCTTGCTTCGAACCTTGAAACGCTCCTTCTTCTGGAAATTGACGATTCTCATGAGGAGGTCAAAGTCTTTATCGCCTCCGAACTTCTCGTCCGTAGGTGATGCCCTATCAAGGTACAGCTGGTCGTAAACGATAGAACACAGGAACGCGACATGATGCTCGTTATCGGGATCTAGTTTGAGCTTCTTGAAGAGCCGGTCGCGTTTGCGGAGATGCTGTTTCCCCTGGGTGATCTCTGGGGGCAGCTGCAGACCAGAGTTTCCAGCCACATTTCGCAGCAGCTCGAATTCATCAATGATCAGTTTTCCACGGGCCTTCATGGTCGCTCTTCGCTACTTGATAGGATTCGGATGATTGATTTGGACAATAATGAAGATAAGTCCCAGAAGAGGTTCTCCTGTTACTTGTTCTAGTGATGGTGTACACGTTCAACGGGGATGACTCGCACCTGCAAGTGAAGGCAGCGTACGGGTCTATTTAGTGCGCATGACGACCCCCTCGACGACCAACGTATCAGTCCAGGCCTCGAGTGCCGCCTTCGATCGTTCCTTCGTCACGTATCCGGCACTCCCTTCGTCACCCTCACGAAAATGGCAAGTCGAACCCCACTCGCAGCTGCTCCAGCTCTTTTCGATGATCTCGATGAAGGCTTGTCGGGTCATGAAGTAAGGAGGCTCGATCAAGACGTGGAAGTGCCATTCGCGGTCAGCTGCATACTCAAGAAACGGAATGCGGGGGACGCGACGGTCAAAACGTTGGGCAGCCCGACCGTGCACCGCGCGATCCAGCATGTTCCCAAAGTGCACAAATGCCCCGCGGGCTCGAGCCTCGGTTGCCTTGATGATGGCGCCTTCGTCGATCCGGATCCTTGATCGGCAATTCAGGCTCGCGAACAGCAGCGAAGTCCAAGTGCTCGTCTCCCGGAGCACCATGCTCTGGATAGCCGAGGTGATGTCGGGGGCGGCAAAAACGCCGCCCCTGAAGGATGAAGGAAATTCACTCATTAGCATCACTAAAGGCACGCGAGAACGAGGCCAGACGCGTCCGGGCAGCCTCGACTTGCAATTTGGTCAGCAAGCTGGAGGCAGCGAAGTCAACCAGCACCTGCTCGATGGTGTAGCGGGCGAGATTGTTCTGCATGAGCCTGACGAAGCCCGCGGGGGGATCGTCAATGTCGTCGTGGTCGACCAGATTTTGGATGACCTCCTCGACGCCGACGTATTCGATCAGAGCGATCACATCCCCGAGCGAGTCGCCCAGGGTCTTTTGAGCTTCCCGCAACCTCGACACCATCTGCCGCTTCAGCTGCGCTCGAAGTCGAATAGTCATTGCTGTACGCTGAGACATCGGCCTGCGCTTCATTGCAGGTCTCCCCGCTCGCGCAAGCGCTTCTCGTGCTGCCGCCGCTCCTCTTCAGAGTAAACGCGGCCGGGACTGGCAGGACCGTAAGTACCGCCCTTGAGGCCACGCTCGCTCTGAAGTTGGTTACCGCCATACCTGTTTGTCGCCATACCGCGGAGGTAGGAAGGGTACCGGCTGATTCGGTCGTCTTTAGGCTTCTTCATATTCGCTCCTGACTTGGGACCGGCAGTTCTTTGCCGTCCTTCAAGGGACCTCCCCTTGAGGTCCCGTCAGAAGCGCTCCGCTTTGTCGACCAGCCACCGTCGTTTGTCTACGAATTTCGTATACTTCCGGGGGCACATTACCCTGCAGTTTCAATCACTTACGATGTGCAGCAAAGTGCTGTTCTTTGCAAAAATAGAGACATTTCGACCAACCACAGAAATAACGCACAGGCGGGCGTCCCTCCGCGATCTAGAGGCCTTTCAATTTACGACCCACCAGTCGAGCCCGAAGGCGAAATTTCGGCCCACTTCAAAGCTTCGGACGGTTTTTTGCGGTCGTCGCTGCTGCGTGCCCACTCAAACAATGAATTCGGTGAAAACGAATTATCACTTGCGCCGTCGGGCAAAACAGTGGTTCATAGGGTGCTGGTAGCCGTCTTGGGAGCCAGTACCGTGACCGACGACACGTCTTCAGATCTATCGAAGATAGCAAAGCTAAATGGGGACTTTAGAAGGAACTATGGAACGCTGCTCGGAGCGTTCCTGTATCTACGCTCAATCAGTGCCGCACGCGGGCGTTCGTGGTTTTGGGCCGGCTTGGTTTCTCTTCTCTGCTCGGCGGCGATGACCTGGCTTGGGAAGCACGGCTTTTCTTGGCTAGTCGGCGGATGAGCGCTCTAACCAAGGCGCCAGGCGTTTGAAAGCATGCAATCGCATGACGTTCGCGGGCCGCCTCTGAAAACCTTATGGTGCGCTTCACCTTTCCGTCGGTGGCCAGCAAAGCGTAATCGAGCCCAGCCTGATTGTGTTCCGAGAGCCTGATGGCTGCGATCCATCCAGCAGGAACGTGCGCATCACACTGGATTGTCCAATGTGGGGAATGACTTTCGATCTTACCAGGCGTCCAGCGCGCTGCTCTGACGGATATACACGTCGTCTGGTTGACCCGCATTGTGTCTGTCCATCCACCAGTACTCGTCCGGCCACCGGCCTTTCTAATTGCCGCGCGTATCCGGGAAGCGAGAAGTGCTTTCTGCTCAGACCAGATTTGACGTGAATCGAGAAATTCGTAGTTTCGCTTCGGTGTATACCCAAGTAACCGGTAGAGGTTCCTCATGGTGCCGAAGTGAATTTGGCAAGTTGCTACGCTGGGCAATCCTGGTGTTCGATCGATGATGTTGATGCTTAGACGCCCTTCCTTGACCAGGGTTTTGCGTAACCGGACAAGCATCTCTTCTTCGGTCAGGTCAACGCGGCGCTCTCTGATGAATTGATCCGCCTTGAGGAAAACATCGCGATCGACAATCGGCTCAATACAACCCTCACTTCTGATCCAACGCTCAGGAGGATTGTAGACGCGGGTCTGACGAAGCTTCCATGACCGACGGTTGAAAACAAGGTTGCCGATGTAACTTTCGTTCCTGAGAACGACACCAACCATCACTCGCGTCCACGGCGTCCCTGGTCTTGTGGGCACTTTCGCTTTGTTCAGCTCCCACGCGATCTGAGTCTCGCACCTTACCTCTAGAAAGCGCTGAAATATCCACCGAACAACGGCAACTTCTTTTGGATCGCCTGGCCGTACTCGAACGTGGTCCGTCGCGAGGTACTTGCGGTCGCCCTTCTTCATTACGCCTTTCGAGTAACCCTTTTCGTCTACAAGCTCCCTCACGAGCCCGTACCCCGCCACGCCGCAAGGCTTATAGCCGAGCTGCGCAAATCGACACTGGCCGGCGTGGACTTTCGTCGAAAGCTCGCGACTGTACTCCGCTGCCATGACTCTTTTGATGTTCTTGACGATGCTAGCCAGCATGCTGCCGTCGTTGTCGAATTGCTCGGCACAATAGGCAATCCTGATGCCGGCCCGCTTACACATGAACTCGTAGTGCGCACTTTCATCGACATCCTGGAACCGACCCCACCGGCTCACGTCGTACACCAGGAGGTGACCAAAGTCGGTCTTGCCGCTTTCCACATCCTCCAGCAGTTGTAAGAGACCTGTCCTATTTTTTATGAGCAGGCCGCTTTCGCCCTCGTCCTTGTACGTTCTCACGAGCGTAAGATTATGGGCGTGCGCGTAAGCTGCGATTGCCGCGGCTTGATTTTGGATAGAGTACTGCTGTCGCTCGGTGGACATGCGGACGTACTGAGCAGCCCGAAGCCCAACCACCGCCTTCGGCAGATGAGATCTGTGAACCACTAGAGCATTGGTCATTCGACGCCTCCACTGCTGTGCAGCCAGGACCGTTGCTTTAAGGGCCTCATTGGGTTCATGCCGGCTGCTGGGCCACTCCTCATGGAAGGATGCCTGTCGGACGCGATACAAGTCGCAGTTGCATTTTCCTACGAATAGTGATCTTTGAAAACTGCAATGGGACTGGGGAAAGCTATTCCGTGGGCGGTGGCCGCCGTGTGCTTGATCGCGGCCGGAGCCTCTTTTTCGGAGGTTCACCGGCTCAAGGGTCGCATCGGCGAGCTTGCGCACCACGCATTCCACGATCACAAAGACGTCCGGGAATACATGATTGCGGCGGCTCTGGCCGACGCTCCCGAACCCATCTTCGTGCTCGGCGATAGCATTACCGAGATGGCAGCTCTTCCGCACGAGTTGTGCGGGCATCCGGTTGTCAATGCGGGTGTTGGCGGCCAAACGATCCAAGAGGCGAAACGGTTGGCGACGCGCGTCCTAGGCAACCGTGGTGCTTTCCTGGTCGCTCTCACGGTAGGAGCGAATGATATCGGATCGGCGTCCGCGCGAGCCGATTTCGTTGCGCTGATTGATGCCGTTAAACCGCTCTCGCAGCGACCGCTTGTGGCGCTTGCCGTGACGTCCGATGCGGCGACGAACCGAGAAATTGCCACTGCGGCGGCTGCCCGCGGCGTTGCCTTTGTGGAGCCTCAGATTCCAGCAACGGCCGACTCGATGATGCCGGATAAGGTCCATTATCGAGCTGCAGCCTACAGATCATGGCTGCCTGCCTTGAAAGGGGCGATCATCCAAAGATGCTCCGCGTCCTAGATGATGCTCAGTAGCTTATGCTGGCAGGCATCCGTCGTATTTTTCACCGAATGCAGTTGAATTGAAACTCGTATCGGTCGCTGAATGGCCAATGCTCTTTCCAAGCCTTTCCACCCGCGGCGAGTTGGGCATTCCGGCCGGCCCTAGCGCAATGCGCCTGAGCTTGATCGGCCGCGAGCTGATCGCAGCTTTCTCCATTACGACACGACACACTCACTGTAATCGATGCGGGCGTGCTGAGCATCACGGATACCTCTGCTGCGCTCACGGAGTTCGGCACCAGCAGGAACCCAACTAAGACCATTCGCTTCAAGATTTCCCCCTCTGATTGCGAAGCAAAGATTCCACGCCATGAGGACGGTGACAAGTTGTCCCGACCTCTGGGTCGTTCCACGAGCGTAGTACTTTGGCAAATCTATTCGGGTTGGTCGCCATATCCGATGATGAAAACCTCGTATGATTGACCCAGTATTGTTTGGGTGAACACTAATTCCAGCGCGACTATGTCGGCATATCCGCTGCTATCGTTGCCGACATTGATCAGATCAACGATAGTCAAGCCTTTGCCGGTGTTGAAGTTCGAGGCTGGCGCGCCGGGAATCCGGAGGAGTCCCTGCATGCAAGGGCCCTTAGTGCGGATGCCAACCTTAATCTGCGGCCTGTTTCGTAGCGGGAAGCCCGAGGCGTGCAAATCGACCCTCTGCCACTGATAAAGCTCCGCGGCGCCGCGGCCTACGTGCGTAGGGGTGGCGACAGGATCGACTGCTGCAACGGCTGGCGCGAGGAGCGCAAAGACGGCAATGAGAACCAGCCGCGATGATCGACTCAAAACTGCAATCATCGGTCTACCGAAAGAGTTGCCGCGACGCCTTTGCTCGATCGTGTCTCGCACAGTCTATTGCTGCTTCATTCCAAGTTGCTCTGCGCAAACGCTGCCGAGCTGAACGCCAGTGGGAATGGGCCCGTAGTAGAGGCTGCTGTCTTTGTCTTCAGTATCGAGGCTTTTGATCGTTCCGTTCGGCAATGCGACGACATTGACCTTGCAAGCGTATGCTCGAGAACTTCCCGATGCGCTCGTTTGGCTATCACGGGAGATCGAAATTGAACTGCCGCTCGCCAGTTGCCAGCTATAGGCGGTCTCGCCACTGTTCATCTTGAAGGTGCTGGCGGGCGGCCCCCATCGGACGACGAGGGCATCAACATTCTTCCCGATGTAGTCTTGGCCCAACTTAGCACGAACATCTGCGCCAGTTGCGTAACATCCTCCCAGTGCCACAGAGAGCACGGCAATAACCAGCCAACGCATTTTCCCCCCCGAAAACCATTACATCCAAGCGCAACTCTTGCGCGAGATCAATGGTGGGCGCTATTTTTCTTGGCTAGCCGCCCTGGGTGGTCGCCGGTTCTGTCCAACATTCAAAGCTCGGACCGTCCGCCCCGTGCTTCAGAAATTATCCTCCGGACATTCGGGGCAGGTCTCGCCGATGGAAGCCAGCACATCACAAACCTCGAATACCGCTTGCTCCGGCGGCAAGCCTACTGGCGGATCGTTCCTTGCGACATCCAGAGCTCGCTGGCGGGCGTGAGGGTCGGCCCTGTCCTTCATCCAACCATGCTCTTCGCACTCCCGAATGGCGCCAGCCTCCTGCTGCACTGAGATGGCCCATCCACGTAACGTTCTAATCGGTGCCGGCCGTTCCTTCGTCATCAGCATAGCGATCGCTCCTGCTTGGACGAATCCGCCCGCCCCGCTCTCGTTCCGAGCGGTTAGCACGCGTCAGGGATTCCCAATTGGCGGGGCTCGGGCTTGTCCACTTGTTCCGCCGGCCTGTTTATGAACCCCTTAGGTTGGCGCAGGGTCTTCCTTTTCACCAATCGCAACGATTTGCAGTGCCCCATCTGGAAGCGGCCTCTGTAGCGCTTTGGCTTCATCCCACGGTGCTCGGAGCCATACGTCGTATTCCTCGGGCTTTGTCAGGATGACTGGCATAGCTTTGGGATGAATGCGCTTAACCTCCGCGTTAGGCTCGCAGGTGAGGAAGCCGAACACATCAATCGTAACTTCGCCTTCCTTGGCCTTTCGAACACTCGTCCAGTTCGTCCAAAGGCCGGCGAAGGCGATGAGAGGCCGGTCTTCGCTGAGCGCAAACCACACCGGCACTTTCTTTCCGTCGATAGTGTCATATTCGCTGAACGACGTGAACGGCACTAAGCATCGGTGCTCGGGAACTAACCAGCGCTTCCAGTGCGCACTACTGACGTTCCGGATATTGGTGGTGCCGCTGTCGGGCTCCATCTTCAGCAGCTCTTTGAAGTCAACCGACTTGCCCTTCGATTGGAGCTTTTCGGCTCGCTTCTTGGTGGCATCCATCAATGCCTTCTGCGAAGACGGCATGCCCCACCGTGCCATGGCAATCTCTCGTTCATTCGAGTCGTTGCGGACGATCGGCGCAGGATAATCCGGAAAGATGCCTGGCATGCTCGGCAAGTTGCCGACGCTGCTATTGAGTGCTCCGAACAAACGCCGTATGGCATCAACGTTTTTCGTCATCGAGTAGAGATTGCACATCCTCAGGTATCCTGATCAAACTGCCGAGGCCGCGGCCCTAGTTGCAACAACGTCGCGATTGGCCTGCGGCCAGCCTTGGCACACTTGCGACAACGGAGACGACTGGCAAGATCGTGGACATGGGTTATCGGCGGATGGCGCAAAGAGGCCAAGTCAACTTCTCGCTTCGTCTTGCAGCGAGAGCATTCGATTTCGAGCCATGCGTACCCACCATTCACCGCCTGGTCGATCGATGGCGAAGGATCAATCGGGCCACCGTCAGCCCACATGCGCTCGTTCCAGCTTTGGCAAAGAAGCCTGTCGGCGGTCTGGATTAGGGCCTCGCCTTTGGCGCGGGCTTCCGACGATTGTGCGGCAAGGATTGTCGTCATTGCCCTCGCTTTCCCCAACTCCTTCGATAGAGCCTTCCGGTCGCCTCCTGAGAGCGGGGTCGGATGGTGTTTGGGAGCCATGGGCCGTCCTTGGCTCAATCAGGCCACGTCAAACGACGGCCAACAGCCATCCTCCTCATGGCGTCCTGTCCTTTGCGTACAGGTATTGTCGAGAAGGCGCTGACCAACGTTTCTCCAAGTTGCGTCCGGGCCATACAGCCGAACAGCATCAGCCTTCTGAATCTCGACCGTCCTGGCACAGCGCCGGCAGCTCACCCTCAGAATATGTCGAGCGATCTGGGTCAAACGCTTTCGTTCCGCCGAGGAGACGGGCTTGTCCTGTGCGCAAGGGTCATCGAGGAGTGCTTGCCAGTATTCAGCAGGGAGGTCCTGATTCGGTGCCAATCCCGGCTTTGCTTCCGCTGATCTGCTCGCTGCAGCTGCTATTTTTTCCATTTGCTTGGGGGTAGGCATACGCCAGCTCGCCGGTCGATCGGACATAGTTGGCACTAGAACATAAAGAGAACATCAGAGTCGAGTCCCGAGTCATTTCCGAGACAATCCCTTGAAGGAACTCGCACGAAGCAATCCTTCCGATGTGATGTCTCGGTACTCGATGTCTGCATAGAATTTTGGCTCGACCCAGGTGGCCTTCGGCTTTCTGACCGGCTTGGTGAGCTTTTGCTTCGAGCTCACTACCGTATCCAGGGCATCCCTGATCTTGCGCGATGTCGTCCGGCTCCAGCCGGTGCCGACCTTGCCCATATAGACCAGCTCTTTCCCTTCCTCCTTGCCGAGGTAGAGAGCGGCGACGCCGGTGGGGTCCTTGATGAACCCGACGACGGGGAATTTTCCCTTCTGGACGACTTTGACCTTTTGCCAGGCTTCCACACGTTCCGACCGATATGGGGCGTCAACTCTCTTGGAGACGATACCTTCGTAATTCAGCTTCCTTGCAGCTTCGAACAGTGCCTGCCCGTCGCCCTTATGGTGCTCGCTGTAGAAGATCGGCTCCTCGAGCTGATTGCTTTCGATCAGATCCTTCAGCAGCTCCTTACGGGCAAGCTGCGAAAGCTGCCGCAAGTCCTGTCCGTCGAGCCACAGGAGGTCAAAGGCAAAGAGCAGCAAGCGGTCCTGGTCGCCTCTGGCGAGGTCGGCCTGGAGTTCGGAGAAGTTGGTTCGCTCCTCGTGGATGACCACCACCTCCCCGTCAACGATGGCCTGACCTTCAATCTCGAAGGCGCCGGCAATAACGGAGAACTTATGTGTCCAGTCGAGACCGTTGCGGGTGAAGACCTTCCGGTTATCTCCGTCGATGTGGAGCTGGATACGATAGCCGTCGTATTTGACCTCGTGAATCCATTGAGCCCCCGAAGGTGCTTTCATCTTCAGGGTCGCAAGCTGGGGGCTGAAAAAGCCCGGCATGGAGGCACGCAGCCTTTTTGCTGGTGCCGTCCTGGTACGCTTCGCCACCTACGCAACTCACAAAAAGCCCGCCGTCAGGTTGGAGCCAACGGCGGGCAGTTTACCTAACCTTACTCACGGCTCTCCAACCGCAAAGCTGAGGGGACGTTCCGAGCGTTGTTCTCATATACAACCGGGACCGCGATTCCAGGTTGCATTTTCAACCTCAACGAGAACGCACGCCTAACGGCTCGGGAACATCATGGGAGGAGCGTTCCCTACAGCGAACACCCTCTCGGTGAAAACAGGAGTCCTCATTAGGCAGATGACGCGACCGGCCCGTCCGTTCCTCCTACCAGGGCACTGGGTCCGCGGCGCTCCAGCCAAGGCTTGCCGAACCAGCTTTCCATCTGGACAGATGCTCGTGCCCAGTGATTGCAAGCACTCTTGTTTCCCGGCCCAGAGTATTTGGCGTGCATGAGCTTAACGGACATTCAGGATTTCGCCATTCAGGCTCGCATAGCCGCGGTCCTTGGAGCTTCCGAGTTTGACCGCGTTTTTGTCGGCGTTCGTTTCGCCGAGGTTGAAGGTCCTCTGCTGTAGACCTTCGAGAGCGGACTCAGAGGCGGCTTTCCTCCCTGATCCGAATACGTAGTGCTAGGAGTAAAATCACACATAGACCACGGGATAGCCCAGTCTGGGTATCTGCGACCCGTTATCGCCCAGTGCCGGGCCATATAAGCCCGCACACTCCCTCTGGTACGGAACAACGTGCGACCCCTGCCTCTGCATGAGAATGTCTCTGTTTGTCGGCAAGCGCGTCAGAGAAGAACTGTCGGCCCGGCCCTGCCCAGTATCCCTCGGGAGTCACGCCCTCTAAAGGCCCATGATCTGTCCGGCTGCATACTGCCACATAAAGATCTCCGGATTGATCAACCGGTCCGCTCCAGTCCGGATCCAGGGGTCGAATGGGAGTGTCAGTTGGAATCTGGAGGGCATTTATAACGAGTGGAATCAGTCCACCGATTTCGCCGAAGATCATCTCGAAAAATTTATGGCCCATCACATGCAGCCCGCCCTCTTCCGCGACTGTTAGCAACCCCTCCAGCGAGATGTCTAAACCGCCGCCTCTATCTGGCGGCAACTGTCGTCGATCATCTCTGCCGGCTTGTTGGCCCTGGAGATATGCATCGAGACCGTCAGACGAAAGCGGAGCAAAATGATCCGTTTCAGGCTCGGAAAAGCCAGCCAAGTAACCCAGTTCCCAAGCCTCACCTAGAATAGGGTCGCCCGAAAAGGGGTTCTCAAGAGACATCGCAGCCTCCAATGGGCTTGCCGACTTCGTCAAAATCTAGTTGTAGTATACATGCTCCTTAGCCGCAACGCCGGCCCCCGGCTCCAAGCTTGCCGGATACGCTGCAATTGGCGGCGTGATGATGTCGGCCGGCCATGCTCTACTGCATCGAAATTCTCGGATATTCGGCGTGGGCGAACGCTGTAAACCCCAACTTCATGCCCGAGACTGCCGAATGGACGCCGCCGAGGGCTCTCTGCGATCAGAAATGTTTTCGTTGATTTTGGGAGGACCCTCGATCATCCGCGATAACGTCACCAGCGCTACCCCGCCGAGATATCTTTCTTGATGGCTGGAGGGCACGGGCCTTTACAGAGCGGTCAACAATGTCACTGGGGTTACAGCGATCACTCAAAACTTTGACCCCTCATGTACTTGCTCCGGACGACGAGACGGACATGGATTTCTAGCTGCACAAGCTTGTGTTCACTGCGGAGGGGCGGGGCAATAACCGTGTCTCCAATCCACGCAGGACCGGTTAGTGGCGCACCATGACTCGGTCAAGTAATTACAGCCATGACCCGGACCGTGGGTATGGCACAAGCCAGCTTCATATTCGGCGTGCGTGCACTCACCACCACCACTTTCGTAGTGGCACAGTGTGGGAAGGGGATGTTCCGCTAACACGCGCTCACACGCGAGTTTATGGGACGAAATCTGCGGTTCAATAAAGCAGGCCTCGTCTTTCTCCGGGTAACGGCGCGCAAGCATTCCCATGCACTTGGACATGAAGGATTCGACATAGGCGCTATAGGGGATCGTGAGTGCGTCGCACGAATAATTTAAGCGACGCTCGTCTCTGATCCATCCCTTCTGAAAAGCGCGCGCACTGTGGGACAGAGTTCGGTAAATGTAGCTCGCTTGATCGAGAAACTTTCGGTCAATCGCGTTGCAAACGTCCTCCGAGTTCGTGATTTCGCAACTGTTGTAATAGTTGACGCATGCTTCAAATGGCGGATAGGTCGCATCCTGTATCTGGTAGGGACCGCGTGACGCAAGCGATGTGCCGCGAGGAATGCAGTATGCAAAATTCCCCGTATAGTAATCCTCTGGCTCGACACACTGAGGTTGACGCTGATGGGGCCAGAGGGCGCGAGGCAGAAATCTTCGCATCACAGCCTCGATCACATGATATCCGTCAGCGGCCAGACCCGCTGCAGCCTTGATGACGTCGCCTGTTGGCCCACAGAGGGAATCAAAAATATCGATTGGAAGCGACTTTTCGATATCTTTTAACGCGTCACAGGTCTCCAGAACACCCTCAAAGAGCATAACCTCGGCCACGATCTCGGCGATGGCACCGCCGTCCTTGGCGCGGATTGCGCTGACCAACTCGTTCAGTTCGTCGGCGCGTCGTTGCACGATCGCATCAATCACCCCGTCAATAAGTGGTCCGGCAGGTAACAGAAAGGGTAGAAAGTAATTGAGGACAATCTTGACCAATGCTTGGTAGACGACGGTTCCGCCTGCGATGGAAACCTTGATCCAATCGTCGTCGCGAGCACCCTGCGTGATGGCGATAAGATTACGTATCCTGCCCGAGGCAGTGTCCTCGTATCTGATCTCGCCGTCCAAGTTCGTGCGCCCGTCAGCCTTCAGTCTGTCAATTACCGACAGAGCTTGACGTTCGCCAGCGGTTACTGCGAAGCTAATACAAGCCTGGCCAATATCGGGTTGAGTGATGAGGCAACGCGCCAGTTCCTGCATGGGTGGCGGCAACCCGACGATAATATCGGCGATCGCGCAATCCAGCACGTTGTCAGACGAAAGAACGCAAGCGGCAAAGTCTTGCGCCTCAGGAGGTAACAGCTTGGCTATCTCTTTGGCCGCGCACGTTTGCAGTGTTTTGCCTAAGCCACAGTTCACAAGGCCTCTAACGATTTCGACCTCATCTTGGCTAATAGGCACGCCAAGGAGTGCGCCGCCGATATAGGCTGCTTGGATGGACCAATTGACGAAATCCTCCTGCCCGGCTGAAGCCTGGGCGATTCCCTCCCCGGTTTCGATTGAAGTTTTGAGGAAGTACCACAGATCGTCGTCACGCAACTGGTCGCACGGCGTCAAGCCAACAACGTTCAGACACATGCCGTCTCCGCGCAGCTGGGTGACCAAAGAGGCGAAGAATTCGTCCGGCCCTGGATCGGATGCTTGGCTCGTCTTTTTTATGACTTTCCACAACTGTGCCGGGCTTGCGCTGCATGGGGCAAAATATGCGTTATCGCTGGTGTCGAGGCCGAGACACATAGCTCTCCCGAGGAGCTGCGTGGTCAGTTTGTAAAAACCGCCAGGTTGGAGTCTTAGCCTCCAGTACTGGCCCGGTGAATCCGATTGAGCAAAGGGATCGAGAGTGTAATTACCGCTGCCGTCGTTGTAGACATCGACGTGCTCAACAACACCCGTGAACTGCGGTCGGAAGGCCAACTTGTAATAATACCGTAAATCGACATCCTGCGCCGCCTGAGCAGTTATCGATGAGGCTAGAACAAGTGAAAACGCGAGGAGAAGACGCATCACCGTTGTGCGCATAGGAGCCTCGTGCTTGCCGATGCAAACCTTGGTCGGTTTGGACCAAATTGGAAACACCGCGTGATTTTCGTAGAGCCAGCCTGTCCACTTACCCGTTCTTGAACCGCCTCAAAGTTATAGAAGCGGATAATACGGCAATCTCGGCCCTCGTCAAAGTTGATAATATACGGCTTGCACCTTGACCGCGTGCTGCTTTCGCCTCCTAACGCGCCAAATGTGTCGATGAGGATTTTGTGTCGTCCTTGAGACGCTGGTCAGCCTGTCAACTTGACGAAATCGGTGGCACGTTACCCTCAATGATCCGAGCACGCCGTTTGGAATGTCATTCAGATGTCTGTCACTATGTTCTGGTCTTGGCTTAAAGCTATCTCTGGGACGGGAAGTGATGCCACTGGGGAGGTTCTGAATTCCATTAGCGGTGGCCCTGTTGCCGTGAGGCTATGATCTCCGTTTTCGTTACAAATCAAGCTTGCGGGCTGACAATGATGTCAGCCCAACTGAGATATTTCCCGATCATGCCTGTAAATCCTTCGGCGAATGGGTGAAATTTTGGACCCAAATCGCTGTTGCCCATGTGCCGAATTCAGAAGACGGCGGCTCCATGAACAACGAGGAGCCCATCATGGCACGAGCGACTATCTCTCTGGTTTCCGTACAGAAGCCGACCGCTAACACTCCGGTCCTTCAACGGCGCAACAAGCTTACGTCCAGCATCGATCAGCAGATCACGAAGATCGGGCTCTTTCGCGAGGGAAAGCGCATCTCTCGCGAACAGTTCTGGGTCGATGCGAACGGCGGCATCTTCTTCCAGCTGCGTTACGGAAAGCAGCCTCTGGAGCTAGAGAAGGGGAAGAGCACCCTTAAGGCCGTCGGCACCGGAAATGCGGCATGGGATGATTTGGTCGAGCAATTGGAGCAGATCAAAACTCTCGCGGTCGCTGGCGGTTTGGACGATGCCCTCTCGGCTTGCGCCAATGCAGTGCGCTCGAACTTCAAGACTGCGAAGGACAAGAAGACCGGCAAGGGCTAAGCCCGCTGTTGCCTATCATCGAGTTTGGTCAGACCCTCTGTTGGCTTGATGCGACAGAGGGTTTTTCCATGACCGAGGAACTTGTTGCGCACGCTCTTTCGCTCATCCTGGATGATCCCCGCATAGGGGAATGGGTGACGGCAGAAGCCGATAAACGCCTGGGCCGCAAAGGTCCTGAGGACGTTGAGTTCTGGCGGACATACACCGTCGTCACCAACGAACTGCTCGATGCGGTGCGGGCTAAGAATGATGCTGGTTGAACCGGGGGAGGGTGCTCAGCCCTTCTTCGGTGGCTTCCGGGCTGGACGCTGAAGGAAGTCGGCTGGTTCGGCCTGCAGCACCTTGGAGATCTTCACCAGTACCTCCAGCCCGATCCACGTAGACCCCTTTTCGAGCTTGCTGATGTAGGTCCGGTTGACGCCGGCATCCATCGCAAGCGCCATTTGCGAGACACCTCGTTCTCGCCGAATCCTCCGCAAATTGTCCGCGACCACCTGGCGCCAATCCATGGCACAAGAGGTTGCCCTGTTGCTTAAAAGCGACAACCGCTTTAAAGCGACAAAGTGCCTTGCTGGGAGACAGACATGAAAATCAGAACAGCGATATTGTTGCTCTTTCTCTTGCTGCTTTGCAGCGGGCCAGCGCCTGCGCAACAGGCCGGTCTTGCGGCTCGGGACTGGAATATGCTGCCCGCGGGCATGCGAACCTGCGTCGATAATCAACTCCGCCAGGAGCAGGGTACGAACCTTGAAGCGCTCATAGCAGGAGGCGTTCGCCCGTCCGACTCACGGCTCGCGGCCATAAAGGAATTCTGTCTCAGCCCTGCCGGAGAGGCTTCCGTGACCCGGCCCTCTTTCGGGGGGCCTGACAGGGCAGTAGCCGAGTTCGCCGAGTGGATGAACGCCACGATCTTGGCGAAGCCGGTCTTCGCTAAGGCGTTCGCCCAGTGTCGGGAGGTTGTGGGGCTTTACCAGGATAAAGTGTTAGGCCGTTTGCAGGCCGCCGAAGCTGGAGCAACATCGAAGAACGATCAGCTCCGCCTCCACACTATCAAAGAAGACCTCGCATCCAAGAGGGGCACGGCTGCAACGGTCGCCTGCATCAAGCAGTTCGTCGCCTCTCTGACCATTGCCAATGCGTCGAGCGGATTCTACGCGGATCAGCTGGGCGCACTCAACGGAAGGCTGCTCAACAATGGCATCAAGCTGAAAGAGGCGGCTGCCTCCAGGGTCGATGACATGACCGAACAGGGCCTGACTCAATTGGCGGTCAAGATGGGGCTTGAGAATTTCCGAGCCCACGAGCTTCAGGCTGACATCGACTCAGTCGGACAATATGGGACGGGATCAGGGCCGTTGACGTGCTTACTGCCGGCGGAGTGGGTTGGTGTCGAACCGGGCGGCTACTCACCGTGCCACGGATCCTATCTTGAGAAGAAGGTCACCGAGGTCGCATCCCTGCTCAAGGCGAAGTAGTTTCCCATCACGACTCACCGCAGCTGTATAGTAACGAATGCTGGCGCTGAACTCAAACACCGCGAGCGCAATCTAAGAACAGCTGATCGTGGGAGAACCCGTTAGCTGTGGATCGACGAGCGGCACTTGAAGGGAATGCACCGTTCCGCGGAACCCTCCAGCAACAAGGAAATTGATATTTTGACTTCCAGACTTCCTCTCACCAAAATCAGTGTAGGTGTATGAATAGCTGGCATAACATTGATACGCTGTCGAAGAACTATTGGTCGCATCTATGTAGAAGAACGAACCACGGAAGCCGTAGCTGAAAGAGGGCTTCGCCCCGCCAGTATTTTGCGGGCCCACAAACCTAGGTTCGGCAGACGGCGTAGATGATCTTAGTGGCCGCTGCTCCGGCGCGGGCGGTCGCGGGATTGGATTGCCGTCAGAACGCGGCGTTCCATATGCGCTCGGTACTGCGGGAGCGCTCGATCGTCCGCCTTGTCTTCCGGCTCGCTCTTCCGGACGCGTGTTCTGCAAATCGGACCATCCTGTGCGCCACTTACCAAGACACAATTTGCCGATCGGTACGCCAGTATTAATTGGTGTAGTCGTGTTATCGTCCCAAAATACGCGAATGTAGCGTCCTTGGGGTTCTCTCTGGCAAAAATCCACTGTCTTCGTTTCAAGCATTTCTGTTGTCGGAAAGGGACCACATTGAACGGGCCAGTTCATGTGCATCCGAGCAGCATGAGGTGAGGAAAGAGCCGAACCGCCCACGACCGACCCGTCTTCCTCAATCTCGCATTGCAGTTCAGCCCGTGCGGCCGCAGGCAACATCGTTGCGACCAGGAGAATGATGATCCCAATAAAGCGGGTCATTTGTCTGGGCAAGACTGTCCGGAGGACCAATCACCTCGGAGCCTATCGCACTCATCCTTACTCTTATATTCGCAGCAAACGGTAGCGCTACACTGATAGAAACATGTGCCGCGCTGATCTTGCACTACACGGACTGGGGAGAAATTCCGTTCAAGTTTCTTGGGTGCATTTGATTGTGATTGGCCAGCTACTGAGCTTGATGTCGCCAACACGGTTGCTATCAGACAAGGGATGACGCGATGGATCACGGCAGGCATCCTTTTAAATCTAAAGTTGTATTGTTGGGCCCATTTCATGCAGGGGTCAAGTGCCTCTGTAAGAGCAATGCGGTTGAAATTTGGAACCGGTTGTTCTCGGCTGCTTAGCTATCTGTCAGAGGGTGCAGCCATAACCCAATATTATGATGCTCGGTGCAGTTCTGACGCAACAGGAGAAATGATCGGTTGTGATGGTTTAGCTGCTGCCAGCCCCTCGTGAAGGTGGACCGTCAAACGTAAACGCTGGCTTGAGTTTTAAGAAATGCACTTCATCAAAGGCCAGAATAGCATTCCACATTGAGTGCCACAGCTCTTCCCTCGTGAGAGCCTACTATGAACCGAACACGTTCTCCCTTTCTCAATGCTCGAAATCTCGTCGCCGCCGTGCAGTTTGTTCGGTGGAAGAAAATATCCCGCCCTGAGTCCGTCGTGATGAATCCAAAAGAGCCGCTCACGGACTTTATCGAACCCTTCTCAATCTTCTGGTCTTTAGCAGCCATCGGCAGATCGTTCAGCGGCTTCACGTTGATGGCGGACGGCCGCTTATCTTCGCTACTCGGCCCGATCTCGAATTCGATAACAGAGCCCTCTTTTAGTTCAGTAAAATCGACACGACCGATCCAGCTGCCCCGGTGAAAGAAGAAGCGTGCTCCTCCAGTGTCAATGAACGCATAGTTTTTATGTACCTGATTTAGACGGCCCCTATTTGGTGGCAGAATTTGTTCAGGCGACGAAATCTGCAACGTATCCAGATCAGCTTTGCGTCCGCCCATGGGTTGCGAGATCCAACCCTCAATCGCGATTACCCGCTTCTCCTCCGGAGAACCAAGCAGAGACCGCTTTAACTTCAATAAGCTTCGGTTCGATTTAGCAATATGCCTTAGTGTGGTTTGGTCGATCAGAGCAGCAGGCGCAGCCTGGACTATTTCTCTAGCAGCCTCAAAACAACCCAATGCAGGAACGAACTCCCCAAGCGATTCATGAAACTCAGCGTGACGAAACTTGTTTTGGAGACGAAGATCTAGGTGCGCTCTCCGCGTCCGCGCGGAAAGCAAGTCTACCTTCTCGACATGATCAAGCCGCTGCTGGGCCTCTTCAAATTTCCGATGAAACTGCAGAATTCTCGCGCATTCCAGCTTAACGTTAGCCGACTGCGGCGCAAACTCTTCCGCCTTCAAAAGCTCATTCAGAGCTCGTTCCTGATCACCCAGGCGCTTGGACAGGAACTGACCAAACCATAGCCTAAGGCTTGCGCGGTTCGGTGCGAGCGATATCGCCGCCTCGTAAGAGGCTTCAGCTCCAAACACGTCTCCAGCCGCATCCAACATCATGGCCTTAACGCGATGTACCTCGAAATAATTCGGTGAAAGATCCGCCGCCTTCTGCAATTCGCCTTCTGCCCCAACAATGTCATTTCGCAGAATGCTTTCCATCGCAACGGTGAGTATCTTAGCGACGATGAAGTCATCCTTTTCTCTCACCAACACGAACCTGGGGTCAAACGTGTCCGTACCGGCCCGCGCGGAAAACTCTTCTTGAGCGGATCGGAGTTCGTTCTGCTTGGCAATTAGCCTTTTCTGCTCATCCGCCCGCGGCCTAATGAATTGCTGGATATACATGCGAGCTAGGGGGCTTAGGAGATATCTGTCCTCATCCTCAGAACTGCGCCCGCGCTCACCCGACACAAGGCTAGACGTCATTAGTACAGACAGAGCGCTTTGAATCCGTAGACTGTCGAGATCGGTGTAGAACGCGACACTAGCAACCGTTTGAGACCCATTCACACTTGAAAGTGTACTCGCTACGAGACGCGCATCGTCAGAAAGAGAATTGAAGACGTTCTGCAGACAAAACTCCAAGAACATCCTCGGATTGCTTGTGAGGACCGTTGGACGCTTTCCCGCTCGGACGCTCTGTATGAACCACTTAATAAAAAGTGGATTCCGCTGAAGTTTGACGCAATAGCCGTCGACCAACGCGTTGGAAAGCGTGCTTAGGTCTGGTACCCCCCAGACTCGTGCCGCTCTCCTAAAATAAAATGCCGCGTCCTTCGCGCTCAGCGGCAGCAGTGGAATAGGAAAGTTGAATGCCCCCAACCCGATCCGGGTCGTGATCAAGATCTTACTTCCTAAAGGAATCTGACTCACCAAATTCTGAATGTTCTGATCGATCACCGTCTCGAGATTGTCGATCACCAACAGAATCCGATTATTTTTCAGATGACTCAGCAGGTCATCGATGGCGGATGTTTCATTTTGACGTCCCAACAAGGACGCAGCACTTTCGATTATGCCGAGCGAGGTGGAGATTGCTCCTTCGATCACCTCAATTTCCGAGAGCGTAAGCTTTGTTGCCTTCGCTGTTGTCCATACAATGGCATCAAGACCTGATTCGGCGTCATCTAGTAGATCGTAGCACGCCTTAAGCGCGAGGGCCGTCTTTCCAAGGCCGCCTTCGCCGGCGACCGTAACGACAGGATACGGACCAGCGAGAGCCTTTTTAAGGTCGGAGAGCTCTCGTTCTCGAGCGACGAAACCAGTATCGTCAAACTCGGCTTGTGGAAGGTTGTGAAGAAGCTTTGCTGATTCGTCGATTGCATCCGGAATCGTCATTCCGGCCGCAAATTCCGGATCCCGGTCTAACTCTTTTCTTGTTGTTCTAAGATTTGCCCAGAGGGCGCCATGCGACTTTACAAGTTCGGACGTGAGGTCTGAAACTCGGCTCAGATCATCGAACTCGAGTGGCCTGGCGTGCATCACCCGATTTCGAATGGGCACGACTCCTTCTAAGCCTAAGTAATATCGCCTGATATAGGTCTGCGTTATGCTATCTAGACGCCGCTCGTGCGATCGAATTAGTTGTACTTCATCGCCGAGGTCGAGATATTCAAGTAATTCCTCGAGATCAGGCACATCCGTTTCGGGATTCTCCTTACGATATCGCTCCGTCGCTTTCTGACTAAGCTCCGGCGGCAGCAATTTATTGCCGTCGACAAGCGGAGAGATGTGCAAGCTTAAGAAATCACGCAGGTCTTTTTCTAGCGCTGAGATCAATGCGTAGAGAGATAGACGTTGGATCGTGTGCGCCATAGTGGCCTACCCCCCGGAGTGCGCTCTAAGTCATCGATCTCTTGATGAGGGCTTAAACTATCAAAACTCCCCCTCTCTTCAAGGTGTCCAGGCTAATCAAAGGATGCCGTGCACGTAATCAGCGTTGCCAATTTGGATGAAGGCAGCGACGCCAATGGCGTTGGAGATTCTCTTATGAGCATCAGGTTCGTTGCCTATTACCGCGTTTCGACCACCCGCCAAGGTCGTTCTGGTCTCGGTCTCGCAGCGCAAAAGACAAAGATTGCGGCATATGTTGCTGATTGCGGCTCGGTAATCGCCGACTTCTGCGATGTACAGTCTGGTCGGCATGACAGTCGCAGCGAGTTACACAAGGCTCTGTCCCTCGCAAGGCGTGAAAGGGCTAAGCTGATCATCGCACGGCTCGACCGATTCTCACGTCGCGTCAGCTTCATCGCAAGTATTCTTGAGCAAGGCATCGGCCTGGTCTGCGCCGAGATGCCCAACGCCACGGACTTCCAACTCCATATCTTCGCAGCCTTGGCCCAGGAGGAACGCCGGCTAATTTCCGAACGAACAAAGGCTGCTTTGGCGGAAGCGAAACGCCGAGGCAAAGTTCTTGGATCGAACGGGAGGAATTTGGCCGCCAAGAATCGCAAGGCCGCTGACGACTTTGCATCCGAACTCAGAGAAAAACTGGACGCGGATGTATTGCGGCGTTCTTACAGCGAAATTGCACGGCACTTGAACGATGCGGGATTCACGACGACAACCGGGCGGAAGTTTTACCCGCAGACGGTCAAGAACTACCTGACCCGACAGCGCGATTTTCCCGACGGGGGAATTTAAGTTCTCTGAGTGACCCGTTTGGGAATCTTTATTTCGAGAAATTGGCGTCCTGGGTTCCTTTTACCCATTGATCCGGATAGCTAGCTGACGGCGAGGATGTTCGCGACTATGGCCGAAATCGGCCTTGGACCTGGAAGGGACGGCGAACGGACCCTCGCAGCCGTCTGGACAGGCAGGCCCAGCCTCTCGAGCACGCGTGACTGAACGGGCCCTGACAGCACTGGGCGCGCGGGAAAGGCGTTGGCCAGCCTGCTGCCGATAGCTCTAATGTAAGATCTTTCAACAATAGAACTATGGACTTCTCGCCCTCGTAAGTTGTAAAAGAGCCTATTAATTGAGCGAATTATGGGGGCTCCTATATGACTGAGAAATCAAAAGTTGTGCTTTCGCTTGGCACTGCGCTCGCATCTCTCACCGGAATGTCGGTCCAGGGAGCCGAGGCCAAGGCGGTAGTTACTGTTAATCCGACCTCCGTAGCGGCCGAAATCACTGGCGATAAGCCTAAAGCAAATGCCTATTATCAAGCGGGGGAAGATCTTCTTGGGTTCGTCATGACGAAGCAGGCCGATGGCACCATCGTCGCAGGGCATAGTTCCCACGCGTCGCATGCTTCACATGCGTCCCATGCCTCCAGCCGCTAAGCTTCCAGCGGCGTCGCCGGTCGAGGTAACTGTCGATTTCGATTCAAGCATCCAAAGCCTCAGTGCCTTGGATGCGGCGGCCTATCGTCTGATCGGAACGGCGACCTGCCAGGTTGATCGCGCGGGTGATCGCTATGTTTGCCGCTTGGTTTCTTCTACCAATCCGCAAAAGGGAGCGGTGCTCAGTTCGAACGAGCTGAAGGAGCGATTTCTGAATCTTGTCGCCGACGAAAACTTGCGGGCCCGCGTCGCTGAAAAAACCGAAGGCGTTCGGAACGTCATTCTTGCACTTGCCTTCGGAGCGTTGGCTGCTAACCAAAATGATGCCGGATAAGGTCCAGCCGGAGGACCATGGCGCGGTTTTTACGTCCTGAGAGCTTCAGCGCGGCAACCGAAGATCTTTCGTTGCTGCCGTTCAATTTTGAGCGCGCCGGAGCAAACCAATATCTCGTCGCCAACATGGTTGGCGATTTCGTCCGCCTGTCTGAAGAGGAACTGAACCGGCTCGTCGACCTTCAGGTTCGGCCCGGCGACGGCCTCTACGAAAAGGCCTATGCCGCTCATCTGATCACAGGAACGAACCAGAAGGCACAACGGCAGCTTTTGGCGGCTCGGCTGAGAAGCCGGATGTCGTTCCTGCAGCAGACGACCCCGCTCCATATTTTCGTTGTGACGCTGCGGTGCGAACACTCTTGCCCTTACTGCCAGGTCTCGCGTCAAAGTACCGACCGCTCACGTTTCGACATGAGCGAACAAACCGCGATGCGTGCCCTCGACATTGCGTTCGCCAGCCCAACGGCACGGATCAAGATTGAGTTTCAGGGTGGGGAGCCACTTCTCAATTTTCCGCTGATCAGGAAGATTGTTGCCGCTGCGAAGCAACGGTCCGGCAAGAAGCTCGACTTCGTCATCGCCTCAAACTTGGCCTTGTTAGACGACGCCGTTCTCGATTTTTGCAAAGAGAACAACGTTCTGCTCTCAACCTCCCTCGACGGTCCAGCCGACCTGCACAACAAGAACCGTCCCCGACCCGGTGCAAACAGTCATGAACTAGCTATCGCCGGCATCCGGCGAGCTAGGGAGATTCTGGGTCCCGACAAGGTCGGGGCCTTGATGACTACCACGGAGGCGAGCCTCGACCGCGTCGATGAGATCATCGACGAATATCTCGAAATGGGGCTGGATGGCATCTTCCTGCGCCCGCTTTCTCCCTTCGGATTTGCGATCAAAACGAAGCAGTTCGCCAAGTACGACGCGCAGAAGTGGCTTGCGTTCTACGAGCGCGGATTGCGACGGGTTTTGGAGATCAACCGACAGGGAACCCCGTTTCGGGAGTTCTACGCGGCGCTACTTCTCACACGGATGCTCTCGGACCGCCCCATCGGCTACGTTGATTTGCGCAGTCCCGCCGGCGCCGGCCTTGGCGCACTGGTCTACAACTATGACGGCAGTATTTTTGCTTCGGATGAAGGCAGGATGCTAGCCGAGACCGGTGACGACGCTTTCCGGCTCGGTCACGTCGAGCACGACAGCTACAATTCGCTCATTCTGTCGGACAAGCTCATCGGCGCGATTTCGTCGTCGCTGACGCAGTGCGCACCCGAATGCTCGACCTGCGTGTATGAGAGCCACTGCGGGGCGGACCCGGTATATCATTACGCGACGCAGGGAGACGCCCTTGGAATCAAGCCTCTGTCGGCGTTTTGCGCCCGGCAAAAAGGCATAATGGGCCTGTTGCTGGATATTCTGGAGAACTCTCCGGAGGATGCGGCCATCATGCGACGGTGGGCCGCCGCATGACCCTTCGTCTCTACGGCACTGCCTCGCGGAGCGCTGGCTTTTCTTCCGATGAGGCCCGCTCGGTCCTCAGGCTTCGGTCCGTCGACAGTGTTGCCGAACGTCACGCGGCGGATTTCGCGCTCGCCAGAACGCCAGACGACATCCGGCGCGCAGTAGAAGCCGATTGGTCGTCGATACTTGTCGTCTCCGACGGAGCCATCGATCTACCCGGCACGTTCGCAGGACGCCTCGTCACGGTCCCCCCGATATATGACTATCTCGCGGAGGGCGATGTGATCGGCTTCGATCATGCGTCGAGGAAATTCCGCACGCTTTATCGCCGGAATTCGGCGCACAACTCTCTTCTGGTCACGGAACGGTGCAACAATTACTGCCTGATGTGCTCGCAACCACCGAAAGATGTAGATGACCGGTGGATCCTCGGTGAAATCAAGGAAAGCCTGCCTCTCATTGACCAAGCAACCCGTGCCCTTACGTTCACGGGTGGTGAGACCTTGTCGGATTGGGAAGATTTCATCGCCGTTCTAACAGAGTGCCGCGACCGCCTGCCGGCGACCGCCATCCAAGTATTGACCAACGGCCGTGCATTCGCGAACTCGCGGATTGTCGATGCCTGGAAAGATATCGGCCACCCGGCCCTGATGGCGGCCATTCCGGTCTACGCTTCTGTCGATCACGTCCACGATCACGTCGTGCAGGCAAAGGGTGCGTTCGACGAAACAATCCTGGGCATCCTGAAGCTCAAGGACCGAGGACAACGCGTAGAAATCCGCGTCGTCATGCATGCATTGACCGCTCCAATCATCGAGGACACGGGCCGGTGGATTGCTCGCAATCTGCCATTCGTCGACCACGTCGCATTGATGGGGCTCGAAAACACCGGCTTTGCCATTGCGAATGATGCCATGCTCTGGATGGATCCGGTGGACTACGGCGACGGACTCGCGAGGGCCGTCGATCACTTGAGCGCCGCTGGCGTTAACGTATCGGTCTATAACCTTCCGAAATGTGTCCTCCCAAAGTCAGTCTGGCCGCATGCGCTCCAGTCGATTTCGGACTGGAAGAATGGCTTTGTCGAAGAATGCGACCGATGTGACGAGAAGAACACTTGCAGCGGCTTTTTTACGACCGGACGTCCGCGATTCAGCCGCGCCGTACGCGCGATCACTTCCCAACGAGACAAATTGACCGCCTTGGCGGATTAGCAGGCCCCGAAGTTAGGGCGAGCGCATGAAGACCGGTAGCGGTCTCATTGCTCCTGCGGTTATACGCTGCTTCTCCGCAGGTCCCGTATTCGCAAAGATTTATATATGAAGGACGGCACCTAGCTGAGAGGCTGTTCGAACTGGACTTCCGCTCAAGGGAAGCATTGTCATCTCAACTCCATCTAAAGACTCGCCCTCTAGATCAAAGGGTAAGACCCAGAGCCGTAACTGCCTTGGCAGATCAAACGGTGGTAGCGATCTTGGGAATGATGCAGTCTTCGGATAGATGAGTACGAGCTCTCCAACAGACCGCTCATCTAGATATTTATGGCCGTAAGCAAATAGCTGATAGAAGTCGGATTGGTCGAGACCGTAGTTTTCTTTTCGCTTGCTACAATCAATACGCTTCCATTTTGTATCAAGTATCCATTGCCGCGCGGAGTGAGTCACGAGGAAGTCTGGTTCGAGACGAAAGATCCTACCACCGTCATGCTCGCACAGATAATGCTGACGGGCCTGGAACTTGATTGAGGTTTCACTACTAAGCTGGCGCCGCAAGCAATTGGCCACATAGCGCTCAAATAACTTTTCCATAGGAAAGAGGAGACTAATTCCCCTCCAATCTTGGGACAGAGCAAGGGGCACCTTTTGCCGCAATATCAGCTCGCACCACGGTTTGATAGCTTGATATCCGGCCAATAATCGACTGCTTCGCCAGTAGGTAAAATCGCTCCACACATTCTGACTTGAGGGTACCTCGTGCAAAAGGATGCGCAGCTCATGTCCGAGCCTCCAGTGGAGCGCATCTTGCGTTGCCTTACATACGTTCTCTAGGGCCGATTTTATCAACCTGTTCTCGGGTAGATTTGCCGAGAAGATGTCATGCCTAATTTGAAATTGGTGACGGCGGCTCGGCGGTTGACGAAGCTGCTTGGCGACATTGAGCTGTCCGCGCATGAAGACCTGCTCGTCCTCTACCCTTTGGTAGTTGAAACGCAGCCCTCGCTTCACGAGCTGCTTGAGCACCGTTAAGAACTTTCCGATGACCCATTCGCTGATCGGGGCGTCAAACAAGTTGAGGTCAGCCTCACCGGCTTCGCGAGCCGGCAAGTCCAGTGCGATCTGGATCATCCGCCGCAGTAGGACACGACTTTGTGCTGTGCAATCCTCGCCGTCGTAGTGCTTTGGCAATATCTCCAGACGTGTCCCACACGGAGTTTCGAGGCAGCCGACATAGTTGCCTAGCCTTAGAGAGCCACGACCCTCCATACGGCCGATCGAAGATCCATGCGCATCAGTTGTGGGTATCGATCCGCAAAGCCAATCGAATGCTGATTGGCTTATACACGCGGCGTCTAGCGAGTTGATAGTCGATGCATCGGTAGTCAGCCTTGCGTACTCCCGAACAACGATCGTATCGGTCACATCGCACCCGACTTCAATGCGTCGATGACGCTGTTGCCTAGCGCGCGGGTGTTGAGTGAATTTCCGCTAGGGTGAGACGTTTTCAGACCCATCTCGGTGGCTAATTTTCGAAGTGTCGCTTTGGCCTCCGGTAGCTTTGCGCCCTTTTCCCATACCTCGATAGTTCCGCTAGCTAGCCGTCTGATAGTTAGGTCGCCCTTGGTTACCTCTCTATCGATCCCTTGCTGTTGAGATTGTCGATTAGAGTTCATCACTCCTTGGTACGATTCAGCCTTACCGAACGCCTCATGGTTGATCTGCCACCGCGTTCGTTCCCGGGGCAACGGCACGTCGTCACCAAACAATCTCTCAAAATCATCCTCAACGCGAGTCACGAAGCGATACTCAACAGGCTTGCGGTGATCGTTGAGAATCCAATGAATCTTGGCCCAATCTTCAAAGAAGTATTCCTCGAGGAGGGGCACGATCTGGCGGCGGAAGACAGCACCGAGCGCCTCAATCGTTGGAGTGTTTTCCAGAGCTAAAAAGTATGCGTGCCCAATCCGATGCTCTCTATCTAGCAGGACTTCGATCCGATCGTTCAATAGCTGCAGGAGTTCGCCGATATTAACACCAGCGACCTCGATTTCTTCAAGTTGATCAGGCTCGGGCTCCATCTCCTTAAAGACAAACCTACGGCGTAGCGCCAGATCCAGGCCGGTTAGCGATCGATCGGCGGTGTTCATTGTCCCAATTAGGTAGACGTTTTCGGGAACGCTGAAGCGAGTCTTGGAGTATGGCAAGACAGCTTCCAAAGCCTCCAATGCACCGCGGCGCTTGGTCGGTTCTATCAACGTGATCAGTTCACCAAAAATGCGCGAAACGTTGCCTCTATTGATTTCATCGATGATCAGTACTTTCGCGTCCGCTTTAGATGCCGTAGGCGAGTTCTGTACGGACACAAAGCGTTCAACCAGTGAGGGAAGCAGGTTGTTGTATCCATTGACTATGTGCTTCTCTAGCTTCGTAGTTGGAAGCTTGTCGAATACGCGAGACGTTCGGATGTCTTCTATGGTCAGCTGCCCCCCTCGGACGTATTCGGCTAAAGCACGAATAATACTCATTCCAAGTGGCACTCGACTGCCATTCGGCTTGGCTAGTTCGACAACATCCGCCGACGCATGAACGACCTCATATCCGGCGCCGGCTCCGAATCTATCTCCAGGCCTAAAAGGTTCGATGGGTCCGGTAGCCACTGTGTCGAGCAATGCAGCCAACTTGGAAGTATCGATTGAGCCAGGACGAAGCTCATAAAGCGTCATCTGGCTAAATTGGTTGTTCATCAGCTGCTCAAACGGAAGGGCTGGCTTGTAGACACGGAGCCACCTGACAGACCGGCATTGGCCGTAGGAATCGCTCTGTTCGTCTCGTTTGACTACTCGATAGGGCCCAGTCACTTGACCGATTGCGCGAAATTTTGAGTTACCCTCCGATACAACTATCAGATCACCTTCCTTCATCTTCAAGAGAAGCGTGTTGACCGCCGAGACAGGGTAGGAATCCTGGGTTACTGCCTCACCTCGTTGAATGAAGCGATTGAATACGGCTTCTCGATCTTTGCAGTCGCTGAAGTCCGTTGTTCCTCCATAACCTAAGAGGGCGTAGCCATTCTGAATGCATTCGTCAAAGATATAGGCGTCGTCTCCTAGAGAGTTCCCAAGCGACATTTTCCAGATGCGGCGACCCTCTAAATCAACCGGAGCTTCTCGCTGCTCAGTGATCTTTGCAGTCGCAGCGACGCATAGGCTCTTAAAGATTCCATCAGTAACTTCGTATCGAAGCTGGCCGTTTTCGTCAGTCTCAGCTCGGAGTCCTTCGACAAAATCTTCATAACTAAAGCTCTGATGAAATGTCACAAACCGAATATCGCCTGAAGCGCTGAGTTCATCGAACCTCTTCTTCAGGGCTAAACGATCATCGCGGTTTTCCGACAAGTAATGCGGGTCGAGCACTTCAAGAGCCGCCTCGACCGTCGCGTAAGTCTTGCCCGTTCCGGGAGGGCCATAGAAAATCCGATTGAGATCGGGCATCGCGATGGGTCCCTCCACTGTTGCGTTGATCTGCGATATAGTAGGGCGCCCTTGGTCGCGCTCAAAAGTCAGAACGTAAGCATCGGGATTAGCGCGGTCATGATCGAGAACCGCATAGTCTCCTGGGAGTATCCGCAGTTCTTTGAAGGCGGCGCCCAAGCGTAGTTGCAAACGTTTGTACTTCCCTAAGATGCAGGTTCGGAAGGCAGCACCGTTCGGAAGCAGCAGAGTAAAACGCTGCTCAGATTCGCCGTCAGATCCCGCGACGAATTTGCTTGGAAACAGTTGTTGGTGCGAGGGCACGCGGATGTACCCATTATCGATGGCACCTTGCGTCAGTTGAATGCGAAGCGTGTTCTCACTTGAAGCCATTTCTTCCCAACCGCCGTCGTCTTTGGCCTGCGACGACTCTACCTATGATAGATCGGCGTTGGACAACGAATCCATAGTTCTATGTGCTAGTTTGGAGAATGTGCTTCTACAGCGGCGCTGGCCGCACAGTATTGGTGGCTATTTCTTGCCGAAAAGACCTCGCCGCAGGGGGAGACAAGCAATCCTCGACTGAACCCCATGGTTTTTCCGACGGGGAAATATTACCTCTTTGAGTGACCTGTTTGGGACTCTTTATTTCCCATCCAGAGCTGGTTCATTGGCCGGCAGTTGGACGAACGTTGCCGTCGGCGGAAAGCACGTCGAAGTCCGGCGCCTTACCGCTGACTTTCTGGACGAACTTCGTCAGGTCTTCGGGATCGACGAACAGTGTCATGCCTTATCCATCGCGGAAGACCACCTCGAGGCGCTGAGCGTCGCGATCTATTGCTCGCTGGTCACGTGTTCGATGCCGTCGGACGTTGCTACGATCTGCTGACGATACATCAGGGGCTCATCGTCATCGGGAAACACAATCCTTACCCGGCTGTCGCGCAGCCCAACGGCGAAATACCGATGCGCCTGTTCAGATTGATCGGCTCGACGTGCAAGAAAATGGGCGACGTCAGCACCATCCTTGCCAAATCTTGTCAGCGTCTCGGCCGCAATTCTCTTGAGTCGAGGCCGCTTCCCCTGCGGCGCAACTGTTAGCGTTTCGATCATTGCTTTGAGGTGTGATGCGATCTTTGCTCGCAAGTCGAAGAGATCTGGATCATTCGCATCACGAAGCCGATTCACTAGACTTTGTATCTCATCTCGGCTTTCAGCTGCTCTGTGCTGGCTCGATCGCATCTCCTCCAATATTGCGCGAGATGCAGCGATACTTTCTACCAACGATTCCTTCTGCAATTGCATTTCTTGTAGTTTCGACGACACAAATTCTGGCGGCGCACCAGTCTCCAGAAGTGCGAACGCTTTATTCATCAGTGCCGTCACGCTTGCCAATTCCCCTTCTAGGGATGCGAGTTTTTGGTTCAGCTGATCTTGTGCGCTAGAACGTTCGTCCGTCTCTACGATGTCTGCGAAGTCGATCTCAGTGACGAAGGCCAGGAACGACGTCTCAAAGTCGGAGTATTTCCACCTCTTGCCTTGGCATCCCAGCTTTCGCTTTGAGTTGGTGCAGACGAGATATTGATTGCCTTTGGGGCCGCTCCCTTTGTTGTCGTAGGTCATCGAAGCGCCGCAATACGCGCAGGTCGCGAGACCCGAAAACAGATTACTGAAACCCTTACCTTTCCGGCCGGCGCCATTTCGCTGTCGCTGCGCTTTCGCGTGATGCGCCCGATAGAAGAGTTCCGTGTCGATGACGGCCGGAAAGTAGTTCCTGATCGGCTCACCTTCGATCTTTCGTTTACCGTCTCGCCGAACGGCCGGTTGAAATTCCCCAATGACAGCTCGGTTCGCGAGAATCTTGGCAACGTACGACTGATGCCAACCGTCCGAATCGTTGAAGGTCGGCGTCTTCGATTGATTCAGACGATGTGCGATCTTGTAGATGCCGATTCCGGCTGCGCTGTCCTTGAATATCTGTTGGATGACCTCGACACGATCCGGAATAGGTACATAGCCGCTTCTGTCGGGAGCGAGTTGAAGCCATGCTGGGCACCACTTCGTCATCGGCCTTAGGGACGAGGCGGCGGTTCTTTTATTCTTCCATGCGGCAGAAAGACGCAGGCTCTTCGTCTGCGACTCCTCGTGAGCGCGACTCATGATGACGAGCGACATGATTAGGTCGCCCAGATCAGTTGTACCCGCGCGATAAATGCGATTGTCGGTGAGGGTTACGAGGTTAATTCCCGCCCGGATGATACTGAGAAAGAGCGATTGGGCTGCGAGGACCTGCTCCCTGCTCAGGCGGTCCAGCGATTCGACGATCAGGTACGAGCCCGGCTTCACGCGTCCGGAGCGCACTGCGTCAAGAAACCCGCCAAGAGCACCTTCTCGAACGTTCGCTCCTTTGAATGCGGAGACGCCTATATCCTCAAGCTCGCCTCCTTCGGCAAGCTCAAGCCCGTTCGCCTCGGCGTATGCCCTGGATGCCTCCAGCTGCCTCTTCCGCCCGTGCCCCTTGAGCTGCAGGTCGGTCGATATTCTTAGGTATGAATAAGCTAAAGGTTTCAATGGCTTGCTCGTCGCGATAATGATCTGCGACGGCCGCTGATAGAAGAACCGGGTTAAATGTCAACACCTTTGCCATCGTCGGGCTGCCCGACAAGGCGGTGTCGGAGGCGCGCGAGCGGGTGCGCTCGGCGCTGATCGCCTCCGGGCTGGCGCTGCCGGCGCGGCGGATCATCGTCAATCTGGCGCCCGCCGACCTGCCCAAGGAAGGCAGCCATTACGACCTGCCGATCGCGCTCGGCCTGATGGCGGCGATCGGCGCGATCCCGCCGGATGCGCTGACCGGGTTTACCGTGCTCGGCGAGCTCGGGCTCGACGGCTCGATCGCGCCGGTGGCCGGTGTCCTTCCCGCCGCGATCGGTGCCAATGTGCGCGAGGAAGGGCTGATCTGCCCGGCGTCCTGCGGCTCGGAAGCCGCGTGGGCGAGCCCCGACATCCAGATCATCGCCGCACAATCGCTGATCCAGATCGCCAACCACTTCAAGGGCACGCAGGTGCTGTCGCGGCCCTCGCCTCGGGTGCACGAGGCCGCCGCCTCGAAGCTCGACCTGCGCGACATCAAGGGCCAGGAGAGCGCCAAGCGCGCGCTGGAGATTGCGGCCGCCGGCGGACATCATCTGCTGATGATCGGCGCGCCCGGCGCCGGCAAATCGATGCTGGCTGCGCGCCTGCCGTCGATACTGCCGCCGCTGTCGCCGGGCGAGCTGCTCGAAGTCTCGATGATCGCCTCCGTCGCCGGCGAGATCGAGGGCGGCGCGCTGACCTCGCAGCGGCCGTTCCGCTCGCCGCATCATTCCGCCAGCATGGCGGCGCTCACCGGCGGCGGCATCCGCGCAAAACCCGGCGAGATCTCGCTCGCGCATCAGGGCGTGCTGTTCCTCGACGAATTGCCGGAGTTCGATCCGCGCGTGCTGGATTCGCTGCGCCAGCCGCTGGAGAACGGCGAGGTCTCGGTCTCCCGCGCCAATCACCGCGTCACCTACCCTGCCCGCTTCATGCTGGTCGCAGCGATGAATCCATGCCGCTGCGGCAACGCCTTCGAGCCCGGCTATGCCTGCAAGCGCGGCCGCATCGATCGCTGCACCTCCGACTACCAGGCGCGCATTTCCGGCCCGCTGATGGACCGCATCGATCTGCGCATCGAGGTGCCCGCCGTGACCGCGGCCGATCTGATCCTGCCGCCGCCGGCCGAAGGTTCGGCCGAAGTCGCCGCGCGCGTGGCGGCGGCGCGCGACATCCAGCTCGCGCGCTATGCGGATGCCGGCCTGCCGCATGTCCGGACCAATGCCGAGGCGCCCGCCTCCGTGCTGGAAGAGATCGCAAAGCCCGACGCGCAGGGTGCGAAACTATTGCGCGACGCCGCAGAGACCATGCGGCTGTCGGCGCGCGGCTATCACCGTGTGCTGCGGGTGGCACGCACGCTGGCCGACCTCGATCACGCCGACAAGATCGGCCGGCTGCATCTCGCCGAAGCGCTGTCCTACCGCGCACTCGCGGAGGATGCACGGCAGCTGGCCTGATCATTCCGCGCATCAACCCGGCGGTAACGAGTTTCCTTTACCCTCTGCAAACCATAAGGCCCACCGAGTTCCTGGAGTCGTTCACTCGGGCCCGGCGAGTAGAGTGTCATGTTGCGTTTCAAGATCCTGGCCTCCGTTGTTCCCCTGCTGGCGGCAGCCGCGTTTGCCCGCGGCGAGATCGGATCGGTCTCGCATCCCTGCATCGCCCTGGGCGATACCTCGGCCGAGTTGACCTCCCTGTTCTGGACCGCCGGCGTCCACGTCGCCTTCACCGACGATCCCTCACGGGCCACCGTCAAGGTCCAGATCACCGAGGATGCTGATACCGCGGATTTCGCGGTGGTGGACGACGGCCCCGGCTCCGAAACCGATTCCTGCCAGGCCAATCCGGCGAACCGCCTCATCACCATCGCAGCGCAGCCGGTCGATGGCGGCCCGGTGATCTATCTCTCGACCGACGGCCCCGCCGATTACCGCATCTATGTGCGCTCGAAGACGTTCTCGCAGCGCGAGGCGGCGGCGCTGATCGTCGGCGCGCACGACGGCCGCCGCCCCTTCCAGGCCGCCTCGCTCTGAGTGCCCCGCTCCGGGGCGTTAACACCTCGTTAGCCTTGTTTGGAGGCTGAACCAAAGCCTCAAGCTGTTCGCAAGGTCGGCGGGAGATCGTCGGCGATCACAGGGGTCTGGGGAAAAGGGTCGGGATCGGTGGCGATGGGTCGGACGTTCCGGATCAAGGTGCGCATGCGCCGCTTCAGGCGGCGGCATCCCAGGATCGCCTTCGCGATCCGCTCCTTCATGATCTTCTCGGCGACGTTCGGCGGCGCCTATGGCTTCGTCTCCGGCAGCCGCTCCGAGAATTCCGGCTACGACCCCAATGCATTCGCAATCGGCGCTAGCTTCCTGTTCGCGTTCGCCTGCCTCGGCCTTGCCACGCTCAGCATGCGGCTGCGCTTCGTCAACAAGCGGATGCGCACGCTCGCCGCCCACAACGAGGCGCTGATCGACCGCAATTGGGAGCTCAAGGAAGCGGAAGAACGTGCCCGCAGCCTGTTCGAGCAGCAGGGCGATCTGATCGTGCTGCGCGACCATCAGGGCCGCATCACCTTCGCCAACGACGCCTATTGCGCGCTGGCCGGGCAGGCGCGCGGCGCGCTGGTCGGCACGCGCTTCGATTTCGACGTGGTGGAGCAGGGCGACAGCGCCCGCGAGAGCAACGGCACCCGCATCCACGACCAGAAGATCACCACGCCGCTCGGCGCGCGCTGGATCGCCTGGCGCGAAGGTTATGTGCGGCTCGATGCCGGGCAGCCGGCCGAGTTGCAGAGCGTCGGACGCGACGTCACCGACCGCACCGAGACCGAGCGCGCGCTGTCGGAGGCGCGCGACCAGGCCGACGCCGCCAACCGCGCCAAATCCCGCTTCCTCGCGATGGCCTCGCATGAGATCCGCACGCCCCTGAACGGCATCATCGGCATGGGCGGCCTGCTGCTCGACACTCAGCTGACGCCGGAGCAGGCGACCTACGCCCGCGCGGTGAAGACCTCGGGCGAAGCGCTGATGGCGCTGATCGAGGAGCTGCTCGACTATTCCAAGATCGAGGCCGGCAAGCTCGACCTCGAGCAGCGGCCGTTCGCGCTCTCGACCCTGATCGAGGAGATCACCGAGCTGCTGGCACCGCGCGCGCAGGCCAAGCAGCTCGAGATCGCCGCCTATGTCGACGAGCGCCTTCCGCTCGAGATTGTCGGCGATGCCGCACGGCTGCGCCAGGTGCTGCTCAATCTCGCCGGCAATGCGATCAAGTTCACCGCTCACGGCGGCGTGGCGCTGATCGTCGAGCCCGGCATCTGGCCGAACGAGATCAGCTTCCTGGTCCGCGACACCGGCATCGGCATCCCGCCGGAGGCGCAGCAGCGCATCTTCCGCGAGTTCGAGCAGGCCGACGAACGCGTCGCCCGTACCTATGGCGGCACCGGGCTCGGCCTTGCCATCAGCGAGCGCATCGTCAAGCGCATGGGCGGCCGCATCACGCTGACGAGCGAGCCGGGCAAGGGTGCGACCTTCGAGGTCGCAGTGCCGCTCGCACCCTCGCAAGGAAACGCGGGACAGACCTCCTTCCCGAGCCCCGACCTCACCGGCAAATCGGTGCTCCTTGTCGCCGAAGGCATCGAGGCCTCGCTGATCGCGCGGCGCCTGGAGCGCTGGGGCGGTCAGACCTGCCTCGTGAGCGACGCCACGGCCGCGGAAGCGCTGCTGCCGGAACGCTCATGGCACGCGGTGCTGGTCGATCGCACCATTGGTTCGGCCATGGCCGACCGGCTGGGTGAAGCCGCCCGGGCGCATGCGTCGCAACGGCTGGTGCTGCTGACGTCGGGCTCTCGCCACGAGAAGGTTTCGCCTGCTTTCACCGGCTTCCTCGTCAAGCCGTTGCGCGCGGCCTCGCTCGCCGCACGCCTCGCGCTGACGCCGGAGGTTGCTTCGCCCGACCTCGCGCCGGAGCCGCCCGTTGAATCCACCGCTGCGGCGCCAGCGAAAGGGCTCTCTATCCTCGTCGCCGAGGACAACGAGATCAACGCGCTGTTGATGCGCTCGCTGCTGACCAAGCTCGGCCACCGCGTCGTCATCGCCGTCCACGGCGAGGCGGCGCTGGAATCCTGGCTCGCAGCAAGCTCGGCCGGCACGCCCTATGATCTCGTGCTGATGGACATCCAGATGCCGCAGCTCGACGGCATCGAGGCGACCAAGCGCATCCGCGCGCATGAAGCCGCCACCGGCGGCCGGCACACGCCAATCCTCGCCCTCACCGCCAACACGCTGGTGGAGGATCGCTATGCGTGCTTCGAGGCCGGCATGAACGGCTTCCTGATCAAGCCGCTCGACCGAGAAAAGCTCGACGAGGCGCTGGCCACGCTGGCGGCGTCGCGACATCTGGCGGTGTAGCCCGCGCTCTCTCAGCCGTCATTGCGAGGAGCGAAAGCGACGAAGCAATCCAGGCTGCCTCGGCAGAGGGATTCTGGATTGCTTCGCTACGCTCGCAATGACGATGTGGTGACAGGCGCGCCTTACCCGACCAACAATCTTCGATTGAAATCGATCCCACTGCGCGTCATCATCCCTCGGGGGCTCGGTTTCCGACGAGGATATCGCGCATGCATGTGCCCTACCGGCTCTCCATCATTGTCTTTCTCGCTGTTTGCTCCCAGGCCGCCGCAGCGGATACGTCGGAGCTCATCGCCGCGCTGAAGCAAGGCGGGTACGTTCTCGTCTTCCGGCACACCGCCACCGATGACAGCCAAAAGGATGTCTACCCCTTCAGGTTCGACGACATGAGCGCCCAGCGTCAGCTCAGTGAAAAGGGCAGGGACACGGCCCGCCAGATCGGGGCGACGGTCAAGGCGCTCGCGATCCCGATCGGCGAGGTCTACACCAGCCGGCTGAACCGCGCGATCGAGGCCGGCAAGCTGATATCCGGCCGCGAGGTCAAGCCAGTCGATGCGCTGACGGACAGCAGCAATGCCAGCGCATCGGGAATGGCAAACCCGGCCGGCGCAAATGCCAAGGCCGGCCAAGCCGTGCGACAGCTCGTCGATGCGCCGCCGAGGACCGGCACCAACACCTTCCTGGTCACCCACAAGACCAACATCGCCGATGCCTTCGGCAAGGACGCCGGCGACGCGCAGGAGGGCGAGGCTTTCGTCTACAAGGCCAGTGGCTCCGGCGCCGCCACTTTTGCCGGACGCATCAAGGCTGCGGACTGGAGCGCGAAGACCGGTAAGTGACAGGCCCCATCCAACCCGGCTGCCGATGAGCATCTTGCCGCCCCGGCACAGTCCTGTGATACCAACGTCCCCTCAAGGAGCGACTGAAAGGCCGGCGACACGTGAGAACATCGGAAGACCGCTCATTCCTCGTCTTGCTTGCGGCAATCTCCGTTGCGTTCGGCTGGGTGCTGTGGCCGTTCTCCGGCGCAGTGTTGTGGGCCACGCTGCTGGCGATCATCTTCGCGCCACTCTATCGACGTTGCCTGAAAGCGCTCCCGGAATGGCGCAACCTTGCCGCACTTTCCACCGTCGTCGTCGTGGTCGTCATGGTTTTGATCCCCGTGGGGGTCGTCATCGCCTCGCTCGTCGAGCAGGGCGGGGAGCTGTATCAGCGCGTCCAGACCGGGGAGATCGGTCTCGCTCATCCCCTGCAGCAACTTAAATCTGCGCTGCCCGACTGGGCGGCTTCCCTCTCGGATCGTCTGGCCAGCATTGATCTTTCGGCCCTGAAAGAGCGCTTCTCGAGCCTGGTCGTCCCGGCCGGCCAGCAGCTGGCCGGGCACGCGATCAACATCGGCCAGTTGACGGTGGAGTTCGTCGCAAGCTTGCTCGTGATGCTGTACCTGCTGTTCTTTTTCCTGCGCGACGGTGACGAGCTGAACGTACGCATCCGCGACGCGCTGCCGCTGCGGGCGAGCCACACCGCCGAGATTCTGGATGCGTTCACCCTCGCGGTTCGCGGGACGATCAAAGGGATCATTCTGGTTGCACTGATCCAGGGAGCGCTTGGCGGGCTGATCTTCTGGTTGCTCGGCCTGACTGCGCCGCTGCTGGCAGGCGCCCTCATGGCGCTGCTCTCGCTTCTGCCTGTGCTCGGCTCCGCGCTGGTCTGGGTTCCGGTCGGCCTTTACCTGCTCGTGGCAGGCTCGGCCACGAAGGGACTCATCCTGCTCGCATTCGGTACTTTCGTGATCGGTCTTGCGGACAATTTTCTTCGCCCTGTCCTGGTCGGCCAGTCGATCCGAATGCCGAGCTATATCGTGCTGCTTGCCACCCTGGGCGGTCTCGCGACTTTCGGCGCGAATGGCTTCGTCATCGGCCCGCTCGTCGCCGCGATGTTTCTAACGGCGTGGCACATCTTCGTCGGCTCAAAGGAGCAACAGGAGGTCCGGAATTGACCCGTTCCGGAGCGCCTACAGCCGCCTGAGCGCCACGCTCTCCACCACGTGATCCGCGCCCTTCTTCAGGATCAGCGTCGCGCGGGGGCGGGTGGGCAGGATGTTGTCCTCAAGATTGGCGAGGTTGGTGCGCTCCCAGATTGCAGTCGCGGTCGCAGTCGCTTCCTCGTCCGAGAGCAGCGCGTAGCGGTTGAAGTAGGACTTCGGATTGGTGAACGCGGTGTCGCGCAGCGCCAGGAAGCGCTTGATGTACCAGCGCCGCAGCGCCGCCTCGTCGGCATCGATATAGACCGAGAAGTCGAAGAAGTCGGAGACGACGGGCACCGCCTTGCCGTCACGCGGCAGCTTGCCGGTCTGCAGCACGTTGACGCCTTCGACGATCAGGATGTCGGGCTGGTCGACCTCGGCCCACTGACCCGGCACGATGTCGTAGGTCAGATGCGAATAAACGGGCGCGCGGACGTGGCGGCGTCCCGACTTGATGTCGGACAGGAAGCTCAGCAGCAGCGGCAGGTCGTAGCTTTCGGGAAAGCCCTTCTTCTGCATGATGCCCTGCCGGTCGAGCACCGCGTTGGGATAGAGGAATCCGTCGGTGGTGATCAGCTCGACCTTCGGGCGCGGCGACCAGCGCGCCAAGAGCGCCTGGAGCACGCGGGCCGTGGTGGACTTTCCGACCGCGACGGAACCGGCAACGCCGATGATGTAGGGCACCTTGCGGTCGCGGATGTTGAGGAACTGTCGCTCGGAATAATACAGCCGCTGCATCGCATCGACATAGATCGAGAGCAGGCGCGACAGCGGAAGATAGATGTCCTCGACCTCCTGCAAATCGAGGCGGTCGTGCAGCGAGCGCAACCGGTCGAACTCGCCAGGCTCCAGCGTCATCGGCGTGTCGTCGCGCAGGCGCGACCACTCCTCGCGCGTATAGACGCGGTATGGATTATATTGCTGCTCGGGTGCGCGGATATCCATGACGCGACTCTCCACCTCGGCTAGCTGCCGCTCTTGCGCGACGCTTTCTCTTCCAACCCAGACATGTTCGTCCGCTTGTCCAGCGCGGCTTCGACCTCTTCCAGCTTTACGCCGCGGGCCTTGAGCAGGACAAGGAAATGATAGAGCAGGTCGGCACTTTCGGCGATCAGATGCGCGCGATCGTTTTCGACTGCTGCGATTACGGTTTCGACTGCTTCCTCGCCGAACTTCTTGGCGCAATGCTCGGCGCCCTTGTCGAGGAGCTTGCGGGTATAGGAGGCCTCGCCACCGGACGCCGCGCGGGCGTCAATGGTCTCGGCCAAGTCGTGGATCGTGAAACGCGACATACGGAGCACTCAAAACACGTCCGGCTGAACGAGCCGGTCCCGCCAGCCTGTGTAGCATTTTTATGAAGCGGAGTCGTCAGGCATCCAGGCGCATGGGCAGCCCGCGCCGGGCCATGTGCTCCTTGGCTTCGCGAATGGTGAATTCCCCGAAGTGGAAGATCGAGGCCGCCAGCACGGCCGTGGCGTGGCCGTCGCGGATACCGTCGACGAGGTGGTCGAGATTGCCGACCCCGCCCGAGGCGATCACGGGAACGGGAACGCTGTCGGCGATCGCCCGGGTCAGCGGGATGTCGAAGCCCTGCCGGGTGCCGTCGCGGTCCATCGAGGTGAGCAGGATTTCACCGGCGCCGAGCGAGACAACCTCCTGGGCGTATTCGATCGCATCGATGCCGGTGGAGTTGCGGCCGCCATGGGTGAAGATCTCCCAGCGGTCGCCACCGGGGCGCTTCACCCGCTTGGCGTCGATCGCGACCACCACGCACTGCTCGCCGAATTTCTCGGCAGCTTCCTTGACGAACTCGCGCCGCGACACCGCGGCGCTGTTGATCGAGACCTTGTCCGCACCGGCGCGCAGCAGCGTCTTGATGTCGTCCACCTTGCGCACGCCGCCGCCGACGGTGACGGGCATGAAGCAGGCTTCCGCCGTGCGCCGGACCACGTCCAGCATGATGCCGCGGTTCTCGTGGGTCGCGGTGATGTCGAGGAAGGTGAGCTCGTCGGCGCCGGCGGCGTCATAGGCGATCGCGGCTTCGACGGGATCGCCGGCATCGCGCAGGTCGACGAAGTTGACGCCCTTGACGACCCGGCCGTCCTTGACGTCGAGGCAGGGGATTACGCGCACCTTGAACATGTGTCAGCTCCCGGGCGCGCGCGCGTTGCGGATCAGGGTGAGGGCGGCGGCGGGATCGAGCCGGCCGTCATAGAGGGCACGGCCGGCGATGGCGCCGGCGAGCTTTTTCGCGCGCGGCATCAGCATCGCCTTGACGTCCTCGATCGAGGCGAGGCCGCCGGAGGCGATCACGGGGATCGAGATGCTATCTGCGAGCGCGATGGTCGCATCGAGATTCAGGCCCTTGAGCAGACCGTCGCGCGCGATGTCGGTGAAGATGATGGCGGCAACGCCGGCATCCTCGAAGCGCTTGGCGATCTCCAGCACCGTGACCTGCGAGGTCTCGGCCCAGCCTTCGACCGCGACCTTGCCGTCGCGCGCGTCGAGCCCGACCGCGACGCGGCCGGGAAACTTTTTAGCCGCGGACTTCACCAATTCAGGATCGCGCACCGCGGCGGTGCCGATGATGACGCGGGTGATGCCCTTGGCGAGCCAGGCTTCGACGGTCTTGAGATCGCGGATGCCGCCGCCGAGCTGCACCGGGATCGGAATCGTCTTCAGCATCGCCTCGACGGCCTCGGCGTTCACCGGCTTGCCGGCGAAAGCACCGTCGAGATCGACGACGTGGAGATACTCAAAGCCCTGCTCGACGAAGCTCTGCGCCTGGGCAGCGGGATTGAGGTTGAACACGGTCGCGCGCGCCATGTCGCCTTGCTCGAGGCGCACGCATTGGCCGTTCTTGAGATCGATCGCAGGAAAGAGAATCACGGTTTCCATCGCAGGAAGTTCGAGATCAGGGCCAAGCCGAAACGCTGGCTCTTCTCGGGGTGGAATTGAGTGCCGATTGCAGTGTCCTTCGCGACGATCGCGGTGACGGGCCCGCCGTAATCGGCTCGCGCCAGCACATCCGCCTCGCTGGCGGGATTGAGGTGGTAGGAGTGCACGAAATAGGCGTGCTGGCCCTTGGGACCAAGCGGCAGCCTGTTCAGCACCGGATGCTCGCGCAGCACTTCGAGCGTATTCCAGCCCATGTGCGGGATCTTCAGGCTTTCGTCGCGCGGCGTGATCTTCTCGACGTCGCCACCGATCCAGTTCAGGCCTTCGGTGATGACGTGCTCCTTGCCGCGGCTTGCCATCAATTGCATGCCGACGCAGATGCCGAAGAACGGCCGCGCCTTGACCCGCACCGCTTCGGTGATCGCCTCGACCATGCCGTTGACGGAATCGAGCCCGCGCCGGCAATCGGCGAAGGCACCGACGCCCGGCAGCACCAGACGGTCGGCCTCGTAGGCCTGGTCCGGATCGCTGGTGACGAAGACCTTTTGCGGGTTCTCCAGGCTGCGCGCGGCGCGCTCGAAGGCCTTCGCGGCGGAATGCAGGTTACCGGAACCGTAATCGATGATGGCGACGCTCATCTTGACCCTCCCGGTTCTGGAAACAATCCAATGATGCCGCCGGCCGGAATCGGCGGCGGGTTCGAAAACTGCTGACCCGGCACACCGCGGGTCGGCGGGGGGCCACCGCGGTCGACGGCCCATTGATCGTTGACGATGCCGTGCTGTTTCTGGCTCCAGCGCTCGAAGAAGCGGCGCTCGGCGGTGTCATGGTCGTCGGCGACGACGATGTCCAGCTGCCGCCACTTGCCGCGCGACAGCGTCCAGCGCCGCAGGCTGGAGGCCTCGAGGCCCATCAGCAGCGCGATGACGATATCGGCGAAGAAGATCGAGCTGCGGCCGATGCCGAGGCTGGAGAGGCCGGCATGGAAGGCGGCCATGAAGATCAGCCAGCCGATCAGCACCAGCCACAGCCGGTTCCACAGCAGCCAGAACGGGCCGAAGATCATCGCCCAGAAATGGAAGCCGTCGCGCACGAAGACGAATTTGTCGGTCGCGCGCAGATCGGCTCCGCCAGGGAAGGGAGCATGAACTGTGTAGACAGGCATGGTGATGCCCCGCTCTCTAAATTCAGTGATGCCGCCGGCGGCGTTCGCCGCAAGACGAAGATGTCAGCCGCCGAGCGAGCCCTTGGTGGACGGGATTTCGCCCGCCGCCTTCGGATCGATCGCGACGGCGGTGCGCAGCGCCCGTGCCAGACCCTTGAAGCAGGACTCGGCGATATGATGGCTGTTATCGCCATATAGGGTCTCGACGTGGAGAGTCACGCCGGCGTTGATGGCGAAGGCCTGGAACCACTCGCGCACCAGCTCGGTGTCGAACTCACCGATCTTGTCGCGGGGGAAGTCGGCCT
>Ga0102590_1000768_pt1 | contig 60335 bp, 51 predicted proteins | sample AraplaMF_Col_mMF_FD_76859 | JGI IMG/M metagenome (GOLD analysis project Ga0102590, IMG submission 76859) | Arabidopsis root microbial communities from the University of North Carolina, USA - plate scrape MF_Col_mMF | ecosystem: Host-associated > Plants > Roots > Endosphere | place: USA...
TGCAACTTAAGGGGGCCGTTTGAAGATCGGCTTAAATAAGAGAATAAAGAGATCATGAATTTAAGACAGTGAATTGCGGATTAAGCCTGTGCCACAAGGGCTTTTCGCAACCGTCTGTTGACCCTCGCAAGGTCCTGTTCACCCTCCGTCCGCCCCGGTTGTCGCATTCCAGAACAGCCCCGCCCCGTTTCGAAACGCGCGCGTAACAGCTGTGGCGGAACGGGCTGGTTAGCGAAAAGTTACGGCAAATTTTACGCAACCAGCGGTCAACCAAGTCGCTACGACACGACTCTCGTGTCCCGGACAAGCGCAGCAAAGCGGAGCGCAGATCCGGGACCCAGAATCCCCAAATGAGATTGTGAAGAGATGGGCCCCGGCTCTGCAGCGCATCACTACGTGCTGCGCAGCGTCCGGGGCATGAGAGTGCCCGTGCCTGCTATGGCGGCCGTTCGCGCGCGGCCATCCAGGCGAGCGCGAGATAGGCGGCGAGCATGAAGACTTCGACGCCGACCACGATCAGGCTACCACCGTAGATGCCCGGGAACATCAGCTCGATCACCGCCATCGATACCACGGTCGTCAGCCACACCACCGCGCCCCAAGGCGTCGCCAGCCACAGGCCGACCGCGGCGACGAGCTCGATCACGGCGAAGTAGATGGTCGAGGCCTGCCAGGCCATCGACTGGTTCTCGAACGCCTCGTCCTCGCCGCCGACGAAGCCGGTCACCTGGGCCCAATGATAGAGGCCCTTCAGGATCGAGAGCAGCGCCATCACCCGCAGGAACAGCACCAGCCGGCGCGTCCAGACATTGTCGTCGGACTCCTGGCGCTCCGACGAGATCGCCGCCACCGACATTGCGTTGTCCCGGGCATTGTCCCTGGCATTGGCGCCGTCGCGGGCCGCGTCGCGGGTGGAGATCTCGGACATGGCCCCCTTCTGGCTGGTTCGCCCCGCAAAATCAATCGGCTGCCGAGGTGACTGCAATCCTGCCTTGCGGCAGGTCAAGCGGCGGTGACGGGAACCATGCGAGCTGGTATAAGAATAATTCCAGCCGGAGGAAGAGTGATGGCGATCAAATACGGACGTCCGATCGAATTGCGCGAGGTTTCGCGCGGGACCGGCGCGGGAGCTTCCCCTGCCCTCGATCTGACCATCCGTCCGCGCCGCAACCGCAAGGCCGAATGGGCCCGGCGCATGGTGCGTGAGAACGTGCTCACCACCGACGATCTGATCTGGCCGCTGTTCCTGATTGACGGCAACAACAGGCGCGAGCCGATCGCCTCGATGCCGGGCGTCGACCGCCTCAGCGTCGACCAGGCCGTGCGCGAGGCCGAGCGCGCCATGAAGCTCACCATTCCCTGCATCGCGCTGTTTCCCTACACCGACCCGTCCCTCCGCGACGAGGAAGGCTCGGAAGCGACAAATCCGAACAACCTGGTTTGCCAGGCGGTGCGCGCGATCAAGAAGGAGTTTCCCGAGATCGGCGTCCTCTGCGACGTCGCGCTCGATCCCTTCACCAGCCACGGCCACGACGGCCTGATCACCGACGGCAAGATCCTGAACGACGAGACGGTCGCCGTGCTGGTGCGTCAGGCGCTGGTGCAGGCCGAAGCCGGCTGCGACATCATCGCGCCCTCCGACATGATGGACGGCCGCGTCGCCGCGATCCGCGAAGGCCTGGACCGCTCAGGTCTCCTCGACGTGCAGATCATGGCCTATGCGGCCAAATACGCCTCCGCCTTCTACGGCCCGTTCCGCGACGCTATCGGCTCGGCCAAGACGCTCACCGGCGACAAGCGCACTTACCAGATGGACAGCGCCAACACCGACGAAGCCCTGCGCGAGGTCGAGCTCGACATCGCCGAAGGTGCCGACATGGTGATGGTGAAGCCGGGCATGCCCTATCTCGACGTGGTCCGCCGCGTGAAGGACACGTTCGCGATGCCGACCTTCGCCTACCAGGTGTCCGGCGAATACGCGATGATCGCGGCGGCCGCCAACAACGGCTGGCTCGACGGCGAGCGCGCGATGATGGAGAGCCTGCTCGCCTTCAAGCGCGCCGGCGCCGACGGCGTGCTCAGCTATTTCGCGCCGAAGGCGGCGGAGAAGCTGCGGGCGCAGGGATAGGCTCAAGCGGTCTCGCACCGCCCCCGAATCGCCGGAATATTTCGGCTAGTTAATCCCAGCGCGCCCTTGGCACGGGGATGGCTTGTTCCCATGTCCTGCCACGGGAGTTTTCCCTGGGAGGACGGACCATGTCGTATTCGGACTCGGGCAATTCAGGCAACGCCTGGCGCAATGACGGCGGGGTTCAACCGCACGCCTATGATCCCTATCTGCATCCGGAGCTGTTCCGCGGCGTCGCGACGCGGCGGGTGTTCGCCTTCCTGGTCGACATGGTCGTGATCTCCGTGCCGGTGATCCTCGGATACCTCTTCATCGCCCTGTTCGGGGTGGTCACACTCGGCCTCGGCTGGGCGCTGTTCTGGCTGGCTTGGCCCGCGTCCGTGATCTGGGCCATCGTCTATTACGGCGCCTGCATCGGCGGTCCGTCGTCGGCGACGATCGGCATGCGCCTGATGGATCTCGAATTGCGCACCTGGTACGGCGCTCCGGGCTATTTCATGCTCGGCGCAACCCACGCCGTGCTGTTCTGGGTGACGGTCTCGTTCCTGTCGCCCTTCGTGGTGCTGGTCGGCCTGTTCAATGGCCGCCGGCGCCTGCTGCACGATTTCGTGCTGGGAACGGTCATCGTCAACAATTCGGTCCGGGCGCCCGTGTCTCAGGCGGCAAGGACCTATTGAGAAGCTGGTGATCAAGGACCTATCAACCAGGACCCGCTAAGCTGACTGATCTGATCTGCCGAGCGGACCAATTGACCGGGGGCTTTCGTAGCGCGATGCTGACACCCACTTCGGAGGCCCACGACGTCCCTTGACCCAGCACTCGCGCGACACCCCACAATTTTACCTTACGGCGCCATCGCCCTGCCCGTATCTGCCGGGCCGGCATGAGCGCAAGGTGTTTACTCACCTCGTGGGTGAGCGCGCGGGCGACCTCAACGACCTCCTGACCCATGGCGGATTCCGCCGCAGCCAGTCGATCGCCTACCGGCCCGCCTGCGACCAGTGCCGCGCCTGCGTCTCGGTCCGGGTCGTCGCCAACGAGTTTCGGCCATCCCGCAACTTCCGCAAGGTGATCGCGCGCAATGCCGACATCATCGGCGAGCAGCGCAGCGCGGTGCCGACCTCGGAACAATATTCGGTGTTTCGCGCCTATCTCGACTCCCGGCACCGCCACGGCGGCATGGCCGACATGACCGTGCTCGACTACGCCATGATGGTCGAGGACAGCCATGTCGAGACCCGCATCATCGAGTATCGTAAGCGCGGCCCCGACAGCGGCATCACCGGCCGCGGCGAGCAGCTGATCGCAGTGGCGCTGACCGACGTGCTCAGCGACGGCCTGTCGATGGTGTATTCGTTCTTCGAGCCGAACCAGGTCAGCCGCTCGATGGGCACCTTCATGATCCTCGACCACATCGCCAGGGCGCGGCGTCAGGGCCTTCCTTACGTCTATCTCGGCTACTGGATCGAAGGCTCCAAGAAGATGGACTACAAGGCCCGCTTCCTGCCGCAGCAGCGCCTCGCGCCCTCAGGCTGGCTGCGCATCGACGCGCAGGGCGATGCGTCGTCCGAGCCGCAGGATTAGATCGCTCACCCGAACAACGTATCCACCAGCAGCTTCAAATTCAGAACCACGATGATGCCCGCGACGATCCACGCGATCGCGGCGACCCACGTGGGAATCACGAACTGGCCCATCTTGCGGCGGTCGGAGACGAACCGGACCAGCGGGATGACGGCGAAGGGCAGCTGCATCGACAGCACGACCTGGCTGAACACCAGCAAATCGGCCGTGCCGCGCTCGCCATATATCGCGGTGACGACGATCACCGGAATGATGGCGATGCCGCGCGTCAGCAGGCGGCGCGCCCAGCTCGGCAGGCGCAAATCGAGAAAGCCCTCCATCACGATCTGGCCGGCGAGCGTCGCAGTCACCGTCGAGTTGAGGCCCGAGGCGAGCAGCGCCACCGCGAACAACGTCGAGGCGATGCCGAGCCCGAGCAGCGGCGAGAGCAGCTCGAACGCCTGGCCGATCTCGGCGACGTCCGAATGCCCGCTCTTGTGGAAGGTCGCGGCGGCGACCACGAGGATCGCGGCGTTGATGAACAGCGCCAGCATCAGGGCGATGGTCGAGTCCGTCGTCGCCCATTTGATCGCCTCGCGCCGGCCGGTGTCGTTGCGCTCATAGGCGCGCGTCTGCACGATCGACGAGTGCAGATAAAGATTATGCGGCATTACGGTCGCGCCGATGATGCCGATCGCGATGTAGAGCATTTCGGGGTTGGTGAAGATCTCGGTCTTCGGCATGAAGCCGCGCAGGACCGCCGCGACCGGCGGCGCCGCGGCGACGATCTGGACCGCGAAGCAGACCGCGATCACGGCGAGCAGCGCCATCACGAAGGCTTCGAGGAAACGAAAGCCGCGGTTCATCAGGAGCAGCAGCAGGAAGGCATCCAGCGCAGCGATCAGCGCACCACCGATCAGGGGAATGCCGAACAGCAGCTTCAGCGCGATCGCGGTGCCGATGACTTCGGCGAGATCGCAGGCGATGATCGCCGCCTCGCAGGCGAGCCAGAGCAGGAAGTTCGTGGCCGGCGAATACGTCGCGCGGCAGGCCTGCGCGAGATCGCGGTCGGTGACGATGCCGAGCCGCGCCGCCAGCGACTGCAGCAGGATCGCCATCAAGTTCGAGAGCAGGATGACCGAGAGCAGCGTGTAGCCGAACTTCGAGCCGCCGGCGAGGTCGGTCGCCCAGTTGCCGGGGTCCATGTAGCCGACCGACACCAGATAGCCCGGCCCGACGAAGGCGAGCAGCCGGCGCCACCACACGCCCGCAATCGGGAGTGCGACCGAGCCGTTCACCTCGGCAAGGCTCTTGGTGGTCGGCGCATCCGTGCGCCAGCCGGCGGCATCTCGGGGGAGGTTTTGGGTCAAATCGGGCGATCGAGCATCCATGGAGGGAAGAATACCGAAGTCGAACTTTATTGCAACTCATTTGCAACTGCATCTAGCCGCACAGGTTCCCCTCGCGATCGTCATTCGCCGCCTTGTCGGGAAGCGGGTGGGTTGCTGCGGCCGGCGGCGGATAGTGGCGCCCATCCGACTTTGCAGGAAATGAGCCATGTCAAATCCCCCGCGCCTTCCCGACACATTCAGCCGCCTGGCCTGGTCCAATCTGGCGGCACAGTCGGCCGAGCAGATCGCGCTGGCTGCGGCTCCCATCGTCGCGGTGCTGACGCTTGGGGTCGCCGAAGGCCAGACCGGGCTGCTCCAGACCGCGCTCACCCTGCCCTTCGTCCTGTTCGCGATCCCGGCCGGCCTGCTGGCCGACCGGATCTCGCGCCGCTCGCTGATGGCCGGCGCCGAGGCGCTCCGCGCGGCGGCGCTGGCGGCCATCGTGGTGCTGCTCGCGCTCGGCGCGCTCAATCTGCCGCTGCTGGCGTTGCTCGGCTTTGCAGCCGTGTGCGGCACTGTCGTCTACAGCGTGGCTGCACCGGCGCTGGTGCCGTCGCTGGTGAGCGCGGAGCTTCTGCCGGCCGCCAATGCGCGGATTGAGCTTGCACGTACCATCGCCTTCGCCAGTGGTCCTGCGCTCGGCGGTGCGCTGGTCGGCTGGTGGGGTGCGAGCCCGGCCTTCGGCTTTGCCGCCGCGCTCTCGGCCATTGCCGTGGTGCTGCTCTCCGGTATCTACGAGCCCGCGCGGACGCCTGCGCCGCGGCGTCATCCAGTCCAGGACATTCGCGAGGGCGCGGCCTTCGTGTTCCACCATCCGTTGCTGCGACCGGTGTTCATCACCCAGTTCATCTTCAATACCGGTTGGTTCCTGCAGGTCGCGGTGTTCGTGCCCTACGCCGTGCGTCATCTCGGCCTGACCGCCGCCGGCGTCGGCACCGTGCTGACGATGTACGGCGTCGGCATGGTGATCGGCGCGCTACTGGCGACCCGCGTGATGACGCGCATCGCGTTCGGCACGGTGGTCGGCCTCGGCCCCGTCACGGGATTTGTCGCCGCATTGGTGATGGCACTGACGGTGCTGGTCCCCTCGCCTTGGCTCGCGGCCTTAAGCGTCTTCCTGCTCGGGGTCGGACCGATCCTGTGGGTGATCTCAACCACCACGCTTCGCCAGTCCGTGACACCGCCGCGCCTGCTTGGGCGCGTCTCCGCCATCAACATCATGAGCTATGGCGCCCGCCCGCTCGGCTCGGCCCTCGGCGCCATCGTCGGCGGCGTCTGGAGCGCGGAAGCGTGCCTCTATCTCGCGGCGGCCGTGTTCGGCGTGCAGGCGCTGGTGATCTGGCTGTCACCGGCGGTTGCGCTGGATCGGCAACCGGCGATGGTGGGGGATGAGGCCGTGGCGCGGTGTTAGCCGAGGCGTCATTGCGACAGTCGGGTCTAATTCGCCAGATAGCGTTCGTAGCTCCCCGTCACCGGCTCGCTGACGTCGACCTCGGGATCGAGCGTGTAGAGATCCTGGGCGCGGCCGATGCCGCGCAGCGCGAAGCGACCTGTGGAAACGAGATAGCGGCGGCCGGCGGCGTCGAGGCCCTTGTAGAACTCGGCCGAGGCCAGCAACTCGCGATCGACCGAGCGGCTCATCGAGGCGATGCGGCTCACTTCGTTGACGGTCGGCCCCACCACCGTGAAGTCGAGCCGGTCCTCGCTGCCGATATTGCCGTAGAAGACCTCGCCGACATGCAAGCCGATATAGGCGGACGTGGTGGGACGGCCGGCAGCCTCCCGCCGCTTGTTCAGCGCCGCGACGTTCTGACGGGACAGATGCTCGGCCCGCAGCGCGGCGCGTCGGGCATCCGCCATGTCGTCACCGGTGAACATCGCCAGCACGCCGTCGCCGATCAGCTTCAGCACGTCGCCGCCGGCATCGTGGATCGCATCGATCACGGCCTGCGCATAGTCGTTGAGGAACGGGATGATCTCGTCCGGGCCGATGCTCTCGCTGATCCCGGTCGAACCGCGCAAATCCGAATACCAGAGCACGGCGTTGATGCGCTCGGTGACGCCGCGCGAGATTCGCCCGCGCAGAACCTGTTCGGATGCATCGCGACCGAGATAGACGCGCCCGAGCGTGCGCGCGATGTCCATCTGCTGCGCCGACTTGATTGCGAGCCCCAGCACCGGCACGAGATCGCGCAACGCGGCAAGCTCGCCCTCGCCGAAGCCTTCAGGGCGGCGCGTGGTCCAGCAGGAGTAGAGGCAGTCCATCAGGCCGAGCGCGCCGTTCTCGCCGAAGCGGTGCACGAAGGCGAGATAGTGCGTGTGGCCTTTCTCGGCGAGCTCGCCGATCTGCGAAAAATCCATCGACGGCGCGTCGGCGAGATCGATCACCATCTCGTCCTGGCCGTGCTCGAGCATGTGGAAGAACACCGAACGGCGCCAGCTCTGCGCGGCGTCGCCCTCGGCGGTCGAGCCGTATTCGAACGCGTCGCTCTCATTGCTGGGACGGTCGCTCCAGCGGAAACCGCGGCCCTCGTAGATCGGATGCAGCGTGTCGATGACGACGAGCCCGCGCGAGAGTTCCAAGCCTTCGGCGCGGCATCGCTCGCAAAAGCCGCGCAGCAGCTCGATTTCGGGCAGGCCCGTAAGGCCCTGGCCGGTCAGCCAGTTCATCAGCGCAAGGCGCGAGGTCAATTGCATGCGCGCTATTATGGCGTGCATTCGTGACGAGCGAAAGGCCGAGCGCGAACCGCGCGCCACCAAGGCTCCCGCCCGCAGCAGGTCGAATATGCGGCAGGCGCGGTTGACGCGCCGGTGCCGCAGGCAGCAAATGCTGGCCGATGACACCGCCGACCAGAAACACTGGCCTATGAGCCAGCGCCAGCTTCCGATCATCCTCGCGCTCGGCACCACGCAGACCCTGGCCTGGGCCTCCAGTTACTATCTGCCGGCCTTGCTCGCCGATCCCATGGCGCGCGACCTCGGCGTCTCCTCCAACTGGATCTTCGGCGCGTTCTCGGCCTCGCTCGTGATCTCCGCGATGCTCGGCCCGCGCATCGGGCGGCAGATCGATCTCGTCGGCGGGCGGCAGGTGCTGTCGGCCTCGAACCTGATCATCGCAGCCGGCCTCGCGCTGCTCGGCCTCTCGCAATCCGTGGTGGTGATGGCGATCGCCTGGCTCGTGCTCGGCATCGGCATGGCGATGGGGCTCTACGACGCCGCCTTCGCCGCGCTCGGCCGCATCTACGGCACCGAGGCACGCCGGTCCATCACCGGCATCACGCTGATGGCGGGCTTTGCCTCCACCGTCGGCTGGCCGCTCACCGCCTGGGGCCTGTCCCATATCGGCTGGCGCGACACCTGTTTCGCCTGGGCCGCCGCCAATATCCTGATCGGCCTGCCGCTCAACTTCTTCATGCTGCCGGCGATCAAGGGCGCGAAGCAGGCGGCAGCCTTGGCCGACAAGCCGCATGTGCCGCTCGACCGCACCATGATCCTGCTCGCCTTCATCTTCGCCGCGGTCTGGACCGTTACCGGCGCGATGGCCGCGCATTTCCCGCGGATCCTGGAGACGACGGGCGCGACGCCGGTCGAGGCGATCGCCGCCGGCGCGCTGATCGGCCCGGCGCAAGTCGGCGCCCGCATCCTCGAAGCCGGCTTCCTCAGCCGCTTCCATCCGCTGTGGTCGACGCGGCTTGCCTGCCTCACCCATCCGCTCGGCGCCGTGGTCGTGGCGATCTTCGGCGGCGCCGCGGCGAGCGCGTTTGCGCTGTTCCACGGCTCCGGCAACGGCATCCTGACCATCGCGCGCGGCACGCTGCCGCTCTCGATCTTCGGCCCGAAGGATTTCGGCTATCGCCTCGGCATCATCGGCGCGCCGGCGCGAATGGCGCAGGCCGTCGCACCGCTGGCCTTTGGCCTGCTGATCGATGTCATGGGCGCCAGGGTGCTGATGGTCTCGTCCGCGCTCAGCCTGTCGGCACTGGCCGCCCTGTTCCTGATCCGCACCGGGCCGCGGCCGGATTGACCGGCCTGCGGCTTTCGCGCACAAGCGAGCCATGACCGAAGACAACCGCCCGCCCCGCGACTTGAAAGGCCTCCTGCGCTGGGCGACCACCCCGCCGCAGGCCTGGGGCGTCTATCTCCTCGCCATCATCCTGGTCTGGCTGGTCTCGTTCTATGCCGGTTCGCTGCGGCCGAAGAAGGCACCGGACGTGAGCCCGCCGCCGGTCGCGGCACCGCGCAGCTAAGCCGGCTTCGCTTCGCCGGTCGCAATCCAGATTCCGGCGAACACCGCGATCAAGCCGATCAGAAGATTTGGCGTGATCGGCTCGCCGATCAGCAGCGCGGCGAGCAAGGTGGCGGCGATCGGGTTGACCGTCATCGTATTGGCAACGCGGGTCGGCGTTGCCCGCGCCAGTGCCATGACCCAGAGGATGAAGGCGAGCGCACCGCCGCCAATGCCCAGATAAATGCCGGCAATCCACTGCCCCATCGTGAAGTGATCAAGCGCGGCAAAGCTGCCCTTCACGAAACCCGCCAGCACCAGCACGGCGGCGCCCGCACCCATGCCGACCGTTAGAAAGCCGAGCGGACTCGAGCGCTGCATCAGGGGGCGCGATAATACATTGTAGAACGCCATGCAGAACACGGCACCGGTCATGATCAGCTCGCCGCGCCAGGCGCCGGGCGGGCTTCTCGCCAGACCCGCGGCCAGCGCCGCTGCCACGCCGAGCACCGCGATGCCGACACCGATGATCTTGCGCGCCGTCAGCCGCTCGACGCCGAGGATCGCGCCAACCACCATGGTGTGGAGCGGCAGCGTCGCCAGCGCGAGACTGGCGCGCGCGGCGGTCGTGTAGGATACCGCGACGTTGTAGAGGATGAAGAACAGGCCGAAAAAACAGACGCCGAGCAGCGCCACGGCCGGCAAGTCGGATCGCTGCGGCCAGCGCACGCCGAGGAGCAGCGCGCACGGCAGGAGGCAGAAAAATCCGATCCCCCAGCGCAGGATCGCAAGCAGGACCGGGTCTGCGCCGCCGACGAGATAGCGCGTGACAGCTGCAGCGGAACCGCCGAGGCTGCTCGACGCCAGCGCGATCGCGACCCCGGTCCATTCCCCCACAATCGTCTCCCGTCTCGGAGCTTGTTGCGGGCCCTAGCAGGCTGCTGCTGCCACCATCATGGCAGCAGCAGCGGAGCCAGGCTCAGTCGTAAAACTCCGGCGCCATCTTCTGGCTATCGCGCTGGATCTTGTCGTGGTTGATCCAGAGCTGCGCCTTCTCCTTGTCGAGCGTGTCGGCGATCTTCTGCATCGAGGCCGTGCTCAGCTCCTTGTTGGCGTTCATGCTGGGCACGCGGCGGTTGTCCCAATTATCCCTGAAGTGGACGGCGTCGCCTGACAGCACCACCGCGCCGGTCTTCGGCAACTTCACCAGTAGCGACTGATGTCCCGGCGTATGGCCGGGCGTCGACAGGATGGTCACGCTGCCGTCGCCGAACACGTCCTTGTCGCCCGCGAGCAATTCGACCGGATGCGACGGCTTGAAGCGCGGCTCGTTGTTGGCGCCGGGCCAGTCATATTCGGCCTTCTGCACATAAAGCATGGCCTGCGGGAACAGCTCGACATTGCCGGTATGATCCGGATGCGTGTGCGAGACCGCCATTGACTTGACGTCATCCGGCTTGAGGCCGAGCTGTTCGAGCTGGGCTTGAAGCGTCTTCGGCCGGCGCCAGGTCACGGCCTTCGGATCGGCGGGCGCAAGGCCATTGGGCATGGAAGCGACGGAATCGGCGATGCCGGTGTCCCACAGGAACCAGCCCTTGCCGTGCTTGATCAGGTAGCAGGTGTCGACGAAGTCCATCGTCTTGCCTTCGTTCAGTCCGGGCGTCCAGCGCGAGATGTCCCCGGCGGTGCCCTCCCCGCAATTGAGGACGTAGAGCTTTTCGACGCCGGCCTTCTCCGATTGCGCGACGGCCGCCTCAGCGGACAGTGCGAGCGCGGCGAAGGCGAGAGCAAAGTTCATCGTCATGAGATTGGGCAGCATCTCTGGTCCCTCCCTGCAGCGTCCTGTTTGGCTGCGACAGGGGATCAACCCCGGCCACGCCGCGGAATTCCGCCTCCCCGATCACGTCAATGCGGACAGGTCTCGACCTCGACCGTGACGTGGCTTAGCCCCTTCAAACCGGCGAGCCGCCGCTTGTAGACGGAAGGCGGCTTCGGCGTGTCCGACACCACCGAGAGCAGCACGGCACAATGACCGGGGCCGACCTGCCACAGATGCAGGTCGGTGACGCGGTCGTCGCCGGCCTCGATCCGCGCGCGAATGACGCGCTCCAGCTTCTCGTCGGCGCGCACGTCGAGCAGCACAGCGCCCGATGTCCTGATCAGGCCGAACGCCCAGCTCGCGATCACGGCGCTGCCGATCAGGCCGACCGCGGGGTCAGCCCAGGCCCATCCGGAATACATCGCGACGGCGAGCGCGCCGATCGCCAGCACCGACGTCGCGGCATCCGCCACGACATGAACATAGGCCGCACGAAGATTGTTGTCGTGATGGTGGTGGTGATGGCCGTGATGATCGTGGTCATGATCGTCGTGGTCGTCATGGCCATGATCATGACCGTGATGGTGATCGTGGCTGTCGCGGAGCAGCCACGCGCTGGCGAGGTTGACGCAGAGCCCGAGCACGGCCACTGCGATCGCCTCGCCGTAGACGATCGGCACCGGCGTGAACAACCGCTGCACGCTCTCATAGGCGATCTCGACTGCGATCAGGCCGAGAATGATCGCGCTGGAGAAGGCCGCGAGATCGCCGAACTTGCCGGTGCCGAAGGTGAAATGCGAATTGCCGAGGTGCCGCCGCGCGAAGCGGTAGGCGAAGGCGGCGATGCCGAGCGCTGCCGCATGCGTGCCCATGTGCCAGCCGTCGGCCAAGAGCGCCATCGAGCCGAACAGCGAGCCGGCGACGATCTCGCCGACCATCATGACCAGCGTCAGGGCGACGACGAGCCAGGTCCGCCGCTCGTTCTCGTCGTGCTTGTCGCCGAGGAAGGCGTGGTCATGGGTCCATTGCTCGATGGAATGGGAATGCATCAGGTCGGGCTCCGGGAACAGATTGCTCTGCCAATATAGGCCGCGGCAGCCGATCTTTCTAACGCCGATCGCCTTCGGAACCAGCAATTGACAGGCCCGCACGATTTCGCTGTAATGCCCCTCATGGGGATTTGAGCGATCTCCCCACGAGGCGACATGCCCAAGTATCGCGTCCCCCGGTTTATGTGAGGACGCATCATGTCAACATTCACGACCATATCATCCGACAAATTGACCCGGCTGATCGGCACGGCGAACGCCCCTGTCCTGATCGACGTGCGCACGGACGAGGATTTTGCAGCCGACCCCAGGCTGATCCCCGGCTCGATCAAGCTCAGCCACGACAATGTCTCCGACTGGGGCGGCGAGCTTTCCGGCCGCTCCGCCATCGTCGCCTGCCTGCGCGGCGCAAAGCTCGCGCAGGGCACCGCGGCCTGGCTGCGGCAACTCGGCGTGCAGGCCGAGACGCTCGAGGGCGGCTTCGAGGCCTGGAAGGACGCCAGTCTGCCGCTGATCGACGCGTCGAAACTACCGCCGCGCGATGCCAGGGGACGCACGGTCTGGGTGACGCGCGCAAGGCCGAAGGTCGACCGTATCGCCTGCCCATGGCTGATCCGCCGCTTCGTCGACCCCAACGCGGTGTTCCTGTACGTGGCGCCGTCCGAGGTGGTTGCCGTCGGCGAGCGGTTCGGCGCGGCCCCCTTCGACATCGAGAACGTGTTCTGGAGTCATCGCGGCGAGCTCTGCACCTTCGACGTCATGATCGAGGAGTTCGGGATCGCCACCCCGGCCTTGCTCCGGCTGGCAACGCTGGTGCGCGGCGCCGACACCGCGCGGCCCGACCTTGCGCCGGAAGCGCCCGGCCTGCTCGCAGCCTCGCTCGGGCTGTCGCGGATGTACGATGACGACATCGAGCAGCTCGAGGCCGGCATGCTGCTCTACGACGCCTTCTACCGCTGGTGCCGCGACGCCACTGGCGAGACCCACAACTGGCCGACCAACAAAGTGAAGGCGTGATGGATACCCGCGTGAATCAAAATGGAGCTGATGCCGGTCACGGCATCAGCTTCAACGAGGCCTTTCGCGTCTGGCTCCGCGTCGCCTGCCTGAGCTTCGGCGGGCCCGCGGGCCAGATCGCGGTGATGCACCGCATCCTGGTTGAGGAGAAGAACTGGATCTCCGAAGCCCGTTTCCTGCATGCGCTGAACTATTGCATGCTGCTGCCGGGTCCTGAGGCACAGCAACTTGCAACCTATATCGGCTGGCTGATGCACCGTACCGCCGGCGGACTGATGGCGGGCGGGCTGTTCATCCTGCCCGGCATCATCGCCATCATGGGGCTCAGCTACATCTACGCGGCTTTCGGCAACGTCAGCTTCGTCGAAGCCTTGTTCTTCGGCCTGAAGGCCGCCGTGCTCACCATCGTCGTCGAGGCCGTGGTGCGCGTCGGCAAGCGCGCGCTGAAGAACCGCATCATGATCGCGCTGGCCGCGATCGCCTTCGTTGCGATCTTCTTCTTCGCCGTCCCCTTCCCGGTCATCATCATCGCCGCCGGCCTGATCGGCTATGTCGGTGCGAAGAGCGGACGTCCGGAATTCGCCGGTGGCGGCCACGGCGGCGGTACCAGCACCGCGGCGATCGACAGCATGCTCGGCGACGCCGTGCCCGAGCACGTGCGTCCCGACACCGGACGCACGATTCGAGTCGGCGCATTGTGGCTGGCGCTCTGGCTCGTGCCCGTGCTCACGCTGATCCTGGCTCTCGGGCAGGCCAGCGTGTTCAGCCAGATCGCGTTGTTCTTCTCGAAGATGGCGCTGGTCACATTCGGCGGAGCCTATGCGGTGCTGGCCTACGTCGCCCAGCAGGCGGTCGAGCATTATCATTGGCTGAAGCCGCACGAGATGCTCGACGGCCTCGGCATGGCCGAAACCACGCCGGGCCCGCTCATCATGGTGCTGCAGTTCGTGGGCTTCATGGCGGCCTATCGCGACCCGAGCGGGCTGTCGCCGATGCTGGCTGCGACGCTCGGCGGCCTGCTCGCGACCTGGGTCACCTTCACGCCCTGCTTCCTCTGGATCTTCGTCGGCGCCCCCTACATCGAGCGCCTGCGCGGCAACAAGGGTCTCGCCGGCGCGCTGAGCGCGATCACGGCTGCGGTGGTCGGCGTGATCCTCAACCTCTCGATCTGGTTCGCGCTGCACACGCTGTTCCGCGAGACTGTGCCGGTGCACGCGTTTCCGCTGAACTTCGACAGGCCAGTGCTGACGAGCGTCGACATCCCCGCGCTTGTGCTGTCGATCGCGGCCGCGACCGCGATCTTCCGCTTCAAGCTCGGGATGTTGACGGTGCTCGCGGGCAGCTGCGCGGCAGGCGTGGCGCTGCGGCTGGCGGGGATGATCTAGGACATATGCTGGCGTTGCTATGGGAAGGCGACGTTATAGCCGTCAGGTCTGGATGTCGGCCTTGGCCCACAAGCCGACGACGGCGCCGAAATAGGGGACACCGTTAAAACCATTCGCGCAGGGAAGGCCCGGCGATCCGGCGAACCCGTGGTCCACCCCGTTTGCGTTTCTACAACGCACGGACTTTCGGGTGCAGCCGGCGCCCGGCCTCCCTGCGCCCTTGTTCCGATGAGGGAGAGACGAGAGGGCAAAAACTCGGGCGTATCAGCCGCGAGAACGCGAGCGCTCGCCTGCTGTTTGAAAGCTGTAACGGAGCGACGGCCAATCATGTCTCACGCTCGCTGTCATCGTTCGCGAAGGCGGACGACCCAGTACTCCGCGGCCGGCATTGTGCGAACGCACTGGCGCCGCGGCGTACTGGATGCCCCGCCTTCGCGGGGCATGACACCGCCTCCTGTAGCTTTACCGCATCATCATCCGCGCGATCGCCTCACCGATCACCACCGTGGTGAAATGCGTGTTGGCCCGGCAATCCGACGGCATGATCGAGGCGTCGGCGACACGCAGGCCGGAGATGCCCTTCACGCTGCCATCCGGATTGACCACACCGTCGGCATCGTTGACGCCGGTCATGCGGCAACTGCCGGCGGCGTGCTGGATGTCGCCGGTCTCACGGCGCAGCAGCGCATCGAGCTCGTGATCCGGCAAGGCGGCTGCCTGCGGAAACGTCAGATCGGTGTCGGTGAGCCTGATCCAGTCAGCGATGCCGGAGAGCGCCGGCTGGGACGTAATCACGGCGAGCCGCTTCACCGCGTCCATCATCCGAAGCATGTCGCGGGGATCGGCCAGCATGTTCTCGTCGACGACGGGATCGATCGTGGGGTCGGCAGAGGCCAATTTGAGCGTACCGCGCGAATAGGCATTGAACAGTCCGGCACCGATCGCTCCGGAATTGCCGATGCCGCGGTGGTTGAAGGCGATCAGGATCATGTCGCGCTTGCCGCCATTGGCGAGGCCCGAGGAATAGGTCACGCAGCAATTGGTGTGGCGGGTGTCCGGATCGCTCGGCCGCAGATCCTGGTGGAGCTGAATGGTCGCGCGAAACAGCGGGTGGTCGAAGAAGTGCTTGCCGACCGGAAGATCGCGCTCCACCGCGATCCCCATCGCCTTCAACTCGTCGGCCGGCCCAACGCCCGAGCGCAGCAGAATCGCCGGACTGTGAATGGCACCGGCGCACAGCACGATCTGGCGCGCGCTGATCTCCTGAGTACCCTGCCCTTCGAAGTGAACGCGCAGGCCGGTCGCCCGTCCGTCACTGATCAGCACGCGATCGACCAGCGCATGCCCGCGGATCTCCAGATTGGGTCGGCCGCGCGCCGGCTCGAGATAGCCCTCGTTGGTGGTGATGCGGCGCAGATTGCGGCTGTTGATGGGATAGCAGGCGACGCCCTCGCCATCCGGGCCGTTGACGTCGTCGCACCAGGGATAGCCGCTCGCCAGCGCCGCATCGCGCAGGCCACGATCGATCGGGCCCCATGTCTCCGGTGGCGCGCGATAGACCGGCAGCGGGCCGCCGCGTCCGTGGCCTTCGGCGTCGCCGAACTCGAGATCGTCCTCGATCACCGAGAACAGCGGCATCACGTCCTTGGCCGACCAGCCGGTGCAGCCATTGGCGGCCCATTCGTCGAAGGCATCGGCGACGCCGCGGATGGCGATCTGGCCGTTCATCATCGAGGAGCCGCCGAGCCCCTTGCCGCGCCAGTAGAAGCGCGGCTCCTGCTCCGCCACACGGCGCGTCAGCAGATGCGGCCACTGCCACTTCTCCTGAAACTCGCGTTGGTGGATGATCGGGATGGGGTTCGGCGTCCTGACTTCCCAGGGTGCCTCGTCGGCGCGCCAGTCCAGACCCGCTTCGAGCAGCAGGACACGCCGTGCAGGATCCTCGGAGAGCCGTGCCGCAACGGCGGCGCCGGCAGAGCCGCCGCCGACAACAATGACATCGTACATCGCGTTACTTCTCAACGTTCCAGAACACCGGGATGGCGGACGGTATCAGACCGCGCAAGGTGGCGCGATAGGCCGCGGGCTGCGCGAACTGGCCCCACGGGATCGCGGGCGCCTGATCGTACATGATGGACTGGATTTCGCCGGCGATCTTCTTGCGATCCTCCTCGGCGGGCGCCTTGGCGAACGCCTCCATCAAGGGCGTGATGCGCGCATCGCATTGCCAGCCGGTGAAGTCGGCGCAGTTGAAGGCGACGATGACGTTGGTCAGCGGCGAGCCGAGGTCAAAACCGCCGGCGTGAACGCCATAGACGCTCCAGCCCTCCTTCTTGGCACGGCGCGCCAGCACGCTCGCCCAGTCCATCACCTGCAGATCGACGTTGAAGCCGGCCAGCTTCAGCCGCTCGGCCAGCACCTGCGCGGAGACGCGCGGGGCTTCGAGATCGTTGGCCTCCATCACGACAACGGGCTCACCGGCGTATTTCGTCGCCTTCAGCGCGGCCTTCGCCGCTTCGATCGACGGCTTGGCGGCGGCTTCCGTGCCGGCCTTGCTGTCATAGGTTGTGCCGCAGGTGAAGAAGGTCGCGCAGGGCGTGGCGTATTTGGCATCCAGCCCGAGCGCATCCAGCACCTCGCGCTGATCGACCAGCTTCCACAGCACGCGCCGGATCGCGGGATCGTCGAACGGCTTGGATGCTGCGTTGAGACGATAGGCGCCCGCGAACATGTTGCCGCCGGTGAAGTTCACCAGCTTCACGCGGGCGTTCTTCTCCAATTGCGGCAACAGGTCGAACGGCGCGTATTGCATGAAGTCGACCTCGCCAGCCTGGAGCGCGGACGCGGCGGTCGAACCGTCAGGAATGACACGGATCTCAAGGGTGTCGACGTTGACGCGCTTGCCCCCGGCGAGGAAATCGGCGGGCTCGGAGCGCGGCACATAGTCGGCGAACTTCTTCAGGATCATGCGATCGCCGGTGCGGTGATCGGCCTTGCTGTAGACGAACGGGCCAGAGCCGATGATTTCGGTGATGCGTTGGTCGCCGGGCGTTTTGGCAATACGCTCGGGCATCATGAAGGCGACCGGGCTGACGGGATTGCCCAGCGCGTCGATGACGAGGCCCGAGGGCTCCTTCAACGTCAGCACGAAGGTCTTCGCGTCGGTCGGCTCCAGCGACGCCGTGATCGCGAAGATGCGACGGCCGAGCGCGCTGCGGGTGCCCCAGCGGCGCAGCGACGCGACGCAATCTGCTGCCGTGACCGGCTGGCCGTCGTGCCACTTCAAGCCATCACGCAGCGTGAAGCTGTAGGTCAAACCATCGGCCGAGACTTTCCAGTCCTGCACCATCTGCGGCTTGATTTCGCCTTTGGAATCCTTCGCAAACAGAGTGTCGAACACCATGTAGCCAAACGTGCGCGTAATGTAGGCGGTCGAGAAGTGCGGATCGAGCGTGACGATCTCCGCCTCGAGCACAGCGACGAGATTTCCCGCCGCATGCGCCGGCGCCGCGACAATCGCGAGCCCGAGCAGCGCCGGAATGAAAGTCTTCAATTTGAACATTGATGCCTTTGGGGGTTTGACGAGTCGTTTGCAGTCGCCAGGAAAAAGCAATGTTTGTGCCCATACGGCATAAGCACGTATGCGCTCACGACTATCTGCCACGCGTTTGCGCACCACATCATCGATGTCATCGTCCGGCTTGACCGGACGATCCAGTATTCCAGAGACGGGCGTGATTGAACCGAGAAACCGCGGCGTACTGGATGCCCCGGTCAAGCGGGGCATAACACCTGTGTTGCAGCGTGGGTCCCGAGCCTACGCAGCAACGCCAAGAGCGTTGCAGCGCGTCCGGGACACGTGAGCCACCCTACCCGATCACCTTGCCGAACTTGTTCGACTTCGGGAAACCCTTCGGCGGCAGGCGGCCGGCGTCGGCGCGGCTGCCTTTCCACTCCGCGAGCTCCTTCATGGTCGCGGAGAATTCGCGGCCCGCCGAGTCCTTCCAGGTCAGGCCTGCCTTGGCGTCGAACACCGCGATGTCGGACAGGCCGCCGTCCTTGTACTTCTGCAGCCGGACGCCGCGGCCGCGCGCCATCTCCGGCACCTGGTCGAGCGGGAAGATCAGCATCTTGCGGTTCTCGCCGATGACCGCGACGGTGTCGCCGATCACCTCGGTGACCGCGCGCGCCTCGTTCGGCATGTCGACGTTGAGGACCTGCTTGCCCTTCTTGGTGGTGCCGACGCAATCGTCCTCGTTGACGACGAAGCCCTGGCCTTCGTGGCTCGCGACCAGGAATTTGCGTCCGCCCTTGTTGACGAACAGCGCAACCGGCGCGGCCTCCTGCTCGAGGTCGATGAACAGCCGGATCGGCTCGCCGTGACCGCGGCCGCCCGGCAGCTTTGCGACATCGAGCGAGTAGAATTTGCCGTTGGTCGCGAACAGCAGCAGCTTCGAGGTCGTTTCCGCGAAGAACGCGAAGCCGAGCTTGTCGTCCTGCTTGAAGGTCAGGCCGGAGAGATCCTCGACATGGCCCTTCATGGTGCGAATCCAGCCCTTGTCGGACACGACGACGGTGACCGGTTCGCGCTCGACGAGGGCTTCCTCCATCGCCGCGAGATCGTGCTCGGGTGCATCCGCAAAAGTGGAGCGGCGCTTGCCGAGCGGCGTCTTCGGCCCGAACATGTCGCGGACCTTGCTGACTTGCTCGCTGACCTTCTTCCACTGCTCCGGCTCGGACGCGAGCACCGCGTTGATGCCCTTGAGCTCGTTGCGGAGATTCTTGTCCTCGGTGCGGATCTCCATCTCCTCGAGCTTGCGCAACGAACGGAGCCGCATGTTGAGGATGGATTCAGCCTGTACTTCGGTGAGCTTGAACGCCTTGATCAGCGCCGGCTTCGGCTCGTCCTCGGTGCGGATGATCCTGATCACCTCGTCGATGTTGAGATAGGCAATCAGAAGCCCGCCGAGGACTTCCAGCCGGTTCTCGATCTGCGTCTTGCGATAATTGGTGCGGCGGATCAGCACGTCGCGCAGATGATCGAGCCATTCGCGCAGGCACTCTGCGAGGCCCACCACCTTCGGGACGCGGCCCTTCAGCAGCACGTTGAGGTTCAGCGGAATCTTGTTTTCGAGCTCGGTCAGCCGGAACAACGATTCCATCATCAGGGCAGGATCGACGTTCTTCGACTTCGGCTCGATGACGAGGCGGACGTCTTCGGCCGACTCGTCCCTGACATCCCCGACCAGCGGCAGCTTCTTCTGGTCCAGCAACTCGGCAATCTTCTCGACGAGGCGCGACTTCTGCACCAGGAAAGGGATCTCGGTGACGACGACGACCCAGGTGCCGCGCGTGCCCTCTTCCTGCTCCCACCGGGCGCGAACGCGGAACGAGCCGCGGCCGGTCGTGTAGGCTTCCGCAATGGCCTGCTTGGAATCGACGATGATCCCGCCGGTCGGGAAGTCCGGGCCCTTCACCCACTTCAACAGTGCCTTCGACTTCGCGTCGGGCTTCTCGATCAGATGCAGCGCGGCGTCGCAAAGCTCGGCGGCGTTGTGCGGCGGGATCGAGGTCGCCATGCCGACCGCGATGCCCTGCGCGCCGTTTGCGAGCAGGTTCGGGAAGCCGCCCGGCAGAACCACCGGCTCCTTGGACTGGCCGTCGTAGTTGGGCCGAAATTCAACGCCGTCCTCGTCGATGCCGTCGAGCAGAAGCCGCGCGACATCGGTCATGCGCGCTTCGGTGTAGCGGTAGGCGGCAGGATTATCGCCGTCGATATTGCCGAAATTGCCCTGGCCGTCGACCAGCGGGTAGCGCGAGGAGAAGTCCTGCGCGAGGCGTACCATGGCGTCGTAGATCGCCTGGTCGCCGTGCGGATGGAACGAGCCCATCACGTCGCCGACGATCTTGGCGGATTTCTTGAAGGCCGTGCCGGGGTCGAGCCTGAGCAGGCGCATGCCATAGAGAATGCGCCGGTGCACCGGCTTCAGGCCGTCGCGCGCGTCCGGCAGCGCACGGTGCATGATGGTCGAGAGCGCATACGCGAGATAGCGCTCTTCCAGCGCTTCACGCAGCGGCACATCGTGAATTTCGGCCGGTTCTTCCGGCGGAACGATTCGTTTTCCCATGCCGCCCGGTTAAACCGTGGAAGCGAATCGGGCAAGGATCGATTGGTTCCCTGTGGGCTTCTATTGCCCCGCCCAGCCGGCTGTGAAGGTCTGCTGGGTCTTGGCCTGCGCGGTAACAGGCGCATTGGTCAGGCAACGCCGGGCCACCTCGATCTCGGCCTCCGTCGCGCCCTTGGACCGCGCCCATGTCTCTGCGGCCGCGGCGGAATATTTCGCCACATAGTACCGCACGACGGTGCAGGATGCCCGGCGAAACACGCCGGATTGCGGTTCGGCGGCCATGGCATCCGGCGCGAACGCAAGCAGCGCCGCCGAGAAGGCGAATCCCCTGATCAACATTTAGGCCGTCCCCGTTATGGAACCTGCCGGGCCAACTCGACCTGCCGGCTTTCGTTCCCGGAGGGCGCCATGTTCCATGACAGGGCTGAGCCGCCGTGAAGTCATGGCGCCGGAAGCGCCGCCTTGGCCTGCTGACGTGTCAGGGCATTGATGAAGCCGGCCCGCGCGTCGGAATGGCCCTGCCCCCGCGGCTCCAGCACGTGGCGCAGCAGGAACAGGCCGGTGAGCCGGAAGCCGTCCTGCAGATCCTCATCGGTAAGTTCGCCCTGCACTTCGCCCTGGCGAAGGAACGGCGGTAGACGCAAGAGGCGGTCGCGCCACGGCTCGCCCGCACCGCGTGACACCGCACCACCGGATTTCGGCGAGACATAGATCAGGTCCGTGGTCTCCCCGGTCACGGCGCAATTGTCCAGCGCCAGCCCGAAGCCGAGTTCGGCCAGCATCGCCAGCTCGAAATGGATCACGTGCACCGCGGCGCTGCCGATATCGTCGAAATCATCGAGCGAATGTTCGAGCATCGCAAACATCTCTTCGTGCGGGTCGCGTTCGGGCAGCAGCCGCGCAATCGAGGCCAGATGGGTGACGCCGTAAACGCCGTGGGAGGCCCCCAGCAGCGTCGCCGCGCGCAGCTTCAGGCCTTCAATCGCATAGGTGCCGAGATGCTCGTCAAGCCGCGCCCGCCACACCACGCTGACGCTGTTGCCGGGCTGCAGCAGCGGCCGCATCCGCGAGCCGGCGCCGCCGCGGACGAGGCCAAGATGCCGGCCATGCGCGCGGGTCAGCAGCTCGACGATGGCGCTGCTCTCGCCATGCCGCCGCACGCCCAGCACGATGCCTTCGTCGGTCCATTCCATCGAAGCAAGTGTAGCGCATTTACCGCACCGCGCGAAACCTCACGCGTTGAACCAGCCCTTCGCATCCCCGCTGAAGGAGAAATACAGGCCCATCGCCGTCAGCACGCAGGAGACGATCTCGATGGCGCTGTCGAGCTCCATCCCCTTCTCGCCGATGATCTGGCCGAGCGAGATCACCGACAGCGCCAGGGCTGCCGCCAGCACCCAGCGCGGCCAGTTCTTGCGCCAATGCGCCGCCAGCCAGACGAAGTAGACCAGCAGCAGGATCATGCAGCCGGCGAGCAAGGTCGCCGTCATGATCATCTGCTCGGTCATCTCGGCATTGGGCGTGCGGTCCTGCACCGCGACCGAGAGGGCATCCAGCATCAACGATGCATAGAGCAGCGCTTCGAAGCGCCGGACGTTGCTGGGTACGCTCATCGGGGACCGATCTTTTCTTGGTTATTCCCTGGGAAATTCCAGGCCCATCTCGCGATAGCGATCGGGATCGTCGCCCCAGTTCTCGCGCACCTTCACGAACAGGAACAGATGCACCGGCACGCCCAGGATTTCGCCGATCTCCTTGCGCGAGTCCGCACCGATCGATTTGATGGTCGCGCCGCCCGCGCCGAGCACGATCTTGCGCTGGCTCTCGCGCTCGACGAAGATCGTCTGCTCGATGCGCACCGACTTGTCCTTGCGCTCCTCCCACTTGTCGGTCTCGACCGTGGACTGGTAGGGCAGTTCCTGGTGCAGCTTGCGATAGATCTTCTCGCGGGTGATCTCGGCCGCGAGCTGCCGCATCGGCGCATCCGACATCTGGTCCTCGGGATAGAGGAACGGGCCCGGCGGCACCATCTCGGCAAGCGTCTGCCTGAGGTCGTCGACGCCGTCGCCCGAGATCGCCGCGATCATGAAAGTCTTGGCGAAGGCCATACGCTCGTTGGCGGCCTGCGCCAGCGCCAGCAGCTTCTCGCGCTGGACCAGATCGACCTTGTTGATCACCAGAATCTTCTCGTGATTGACGCTCGCGACCTTGGTGAGGATTGCCTCGGCCTCCTCGTCGATGCCGGCCTTGGCATCGATCAGCACACAGACGAGATCGGCGTCGTGCGCCCCGCTCCAGGCGGTCGAGACCATGGCGCGGTCGAGCCTTCGCTTTGGCAGGAAGATGCCGGGCGTGTCGACCAGGATGATCTGCGCGTTGTTCTCGATCACGATGCCACGGATCAGCGCGCGCGTGGTCTGCACCTTGCGCGAGACGATCGTGACTTTGGCCCCGACCAGCGCATTGACCAGCGTGGATTTGCCGACATTCGGCGCGCCAATGAGCGCGACGAAGCCGCAGCGCGTCGCGGCAGGCGCCTCGCCGCTTGCTTCAGCCGTCATTGCCGCCGCCAACACCTTCACGTTCGATCATCACCGAGGCCGCCACCTTCTCTGCCGCACGCTTGCTGCCGCCAATCCCTTCGGCCGGCGCCAATCCCGGCAAGTCCACCGCGACGCGGAACTGCGGATCGTGATGCGGGCCGGTGCGCTCGACCTCGCGATAGACCGGCGTCGGCAATCCCTTGCCCTGCGCCCATTCCTGCAGCACGGTCTTGGGATCGCGCAACGGACGCCGCGGCTTGTGCATGCGCTCGGTCCAGTTCCGCTTGACGAAGTCGGACGCCGCCGCGTGGCCGCCGTCGAGGAAGATGGCGCCGATCACGGCCTCGCAGATGTCGCCGAGGATGGATTTGCGCAGACGGCCATCGGCAGCAGTGCCGACCGAACCGAGCTTGATGTCGTCGAGCAGACCGAGCGACTTGGCGACGTCGGCGCAGCTTTCCTTGCGCACGAGCTCGGCAAGTCGCTTGGACAGCTCGCCTTCGTCGGCGTTCGGGAAAGCGTGATAGAGCATGTCGGAAACGACGAGCCCGAGCACGTGGTCGCCGAGGAATTCGAGCCGCTGGTAGCTGTCGCCGCGCTTGCGCCCGGACTTCAGCGCCGAGACATGCGTGATCGCCTGGATCAACTGGTTCGGATCCGCAAAGCTGTAACCAATGCGCGCCTCGAGCGCTGCATTCGCGTCAGTCGCCTTGACCTTGGCCTTGCGTACCCGCTTCTTCTTCGCAGGCGTCTTCGATGCAGCTTCGCCCTCAGGGACGGCTTGCGCCTCGATCGGCTGGCTTGCGATATCCTTGGCTTCGTCTTTCATCGGACGATTTTGAAGAAGCGATTCCAGCGCACCGCCCACGGCCAGCGCCAGAACATCCAGGCGTGCTCGCCTTCGGCGATGGAGAAGAAGATCATCTGGGCACGGCCGATCAGGTTTTCCTGCGGCACGTAGCCGACCTGGCCGAGGAAGCGGCTGTCGGTGGAGTTGTCGCGGTTGTCACCCATCATGAAAAAATGGCCGGGTGGCACGTTGTAGACGTTGGTGTTGTCCATGTAGCCGTTGTCGGCGCAGTCCAGCGTCTCATAGGACACGCCGTTGGGCAGCGTCTCCTTCCAGCGTTTCACGCGAGAGATGCCGCCACCTTCGGAGCCGCAGGGATCCTCGCCGACGAACTCGCTCATGCGCTGCCGCTCGACCGGGGTGTCGTTGATGTAGAGCAGCCCGTCCTTCATCTGGACGCGATCGCCGGGAAGGCCGATGACGCGCTTGATGTAGTCGGTGGAATCGTCCTTCGGCAGCCGGAACACCACGATGTCGCCGCGGTTCGGATCGGAGCCCCAGATCCGCCCCGAAAACAGCGGCGGCGAGAACGGGATCGAGTAGTGGCTATAGCCGTAGGAATATTTCGAGACGAACAGATAGTCGCCGACCAGAAGCGTCGCCTTCATCGAACCGGACGGAATGTTGAACGGCTGGAACAGGAACGTGCGGATCACCAGCGCGATCAGGAGAGCGTGGATCACGACCCGGATCGTCTCGCCGACGCCGCTCTCGGTTTTTGTTCCTGAAGTCACGCTCATTGCTCTCTCAATTCCGGCCGGCGGTCACAGAGCGCCCTCCTCCCGCGAACAGCCCATCGCTCGCGGCCCAAGGAGATTGTCCTGATTCTGATAGTGAGGGCCAATTCCGGCGTAAAGCCGAATTCGCCCAGCCTGATTTGCGTCGGCGGACTTTTAGACGGTTGTCGGGGGCCACGCAATCAAGGATCGCGTCAAAACTTCGTAAGATATTGATCTCTAATACGAATTATAAAATGGCCTGTTGATTGTCAGGGCCTGGCCCGCGGCACGGCGGAAATGACAACGAACGCCTGTGCCAGCGGCCAATCATCGGTGATCGACAGGTCGATCCTCGCCTCGAACCCCTCCGGCGTCAGGGCCTGGAGCCGGGCGAGCGCCCCGCCCGTCAATTGCATGGTCGGCCGGCCCCCCGGCAGGTTGACCACGCCCATGTCGCGCCACCAGACACCGCGCCGGATGCCGGTGCCGAGCGCCTTGGAGCAGGCCTCCTTGGCGGCAAAGCGCTTGGCGTAGGTCGCGACCACCATTTTCTCGTTCTTGGCCCGGCGCTCCGCCTTGGCGCGCTCGGCCGCGGTGAAGATGCGCTCGAGGAAGCGCTCGCCATGGCGCTCGATCACCTTGCCGACGCGGGTGATGTCGATCAGGTCGGAGCCGATGCCGATGATCATGCCCGGCTCCGGCCGCGCTCCATCGCCGCGCGCATGCTGCGGACAGTCTCGGCGAGGCCGACGAATAAGGCTTCGCCGATCATGTAGTAGCCGATGTTGAGCTCCATGATCTCAGGCAGCGCCGCGATGCTCTCCGCCGTCACGTAGTCGAGCCCGTGGCCGGCGTGCACTTCCAGCCCGGCGTCCTTCGCCAGCTTCACGCCCGCCACGATCCGCTTCCACTCCGCATCGGCCTTGCCGGTGTGGCCGTCGACGACGGCGTCGCACCAAGCGCCGGTGTGGATCTCGATCACGGGCGCGCGCAGCCGCGCCGCCATCTCGATCTGCGCGGGATCGGCGGCGATGAACAGCGAAACGCGGATGCCGGCATCGTTCAGCCGCGCGATATAGGGCGCGAGCGCGTTGTGCTGGCCGACCACGTCGAGCCCGCCTTCCGTCGTCACCTCCTGCCGGCGCTCCGGCACCAGGCACACCGCATGCGGCCTGGTGGCGAGCGAGATCCGCATCATGTCGTCGGTCGCCGCCATCTCGAAATTGAGCGGCTTGGAGATCTCGGCCTTGAGCCGCGCCATGTCCTCGTCGCGGATGTGCCGGCGATCCTCGCGCAAATGGGCAGTGATGCCGTCGGCGCCGGCCTCGATCGCAAGCAGCGCCGCGCGCACCGGATCGGGATTGCGGCCGCCGCGCGCATTACGCAGGGTCGCGACATGGTCGACATTGACGCCGAGGCGGAGCGGAGAAGCGGGCATTTCAGGACTCACGGAATCAGGGGAGCAGACGCATGCGAGATGCGTCTATCCATTAACACGTTCGACGCGGGCAACGACCGCCTTCGCGCGCAGTTGGGCGAGGATCGCGCTCAAATGCTTGAGATCGTAGACTTCGAGATCGATCGTCGTCTCCGTGAAATCAGGCGAGCGGCGCTGCATGCTGATGTTGTCGATGTTGCCGTCATGCTCGGCGATCACGGTCGCGATCTGCGCCAGCGCGCCGGGCTCGTTGACGTTCTCGACCCTGATCCGGGCCGGGAAACGCTGCGGCACGGAGTCCTCGATGTCCCAGCGCACGTCGAGCCAGCGTTCCGGCTCTTCCTCGAAATCCTTCAGGGCCGGCGCCTGGATCGGATAGATCGTGATGCCCTCGCCCGGCGTGACGATGCCGACGATGCGGTCGCCGGGCACGGCGCCACCATTCGGCGCGAACTTCACCGGCAGGTCGGAATTGATGCCGCCGATCGGGATCGCGACCGGGCTGCGCGGAGGCTCAGACGATTTCTCCTTGAGCTTGGCGGCGAGCCCCTTCTTGACGCCGTAGCGCGCGACGCGCTCCTCCTTGTAGTCGGGATACATCGCCCGCGCGACGTGGGAGGCCTTGATCTCGCCACGTCCGACCGCTGCCATGACGTCCTCGATCGAGGTGCGCGCGAGCCGCGGCAGCGCCCCCTTGAGCTTGTCGTCGGCGTATTCGATCTTGGCGCGCTCGAACAGGCGCTCCACGATGCGCCGGCCGAGGCCGACATATTGGTCGCGCACGGCGGTGCGCGTGGCGCGGCGGATCGCGGCCCGCGCCTTGCCGGTCACCGCGAGCGTCTCCCAGGCCGAGGGCGGCGCCGCTTGCGCTTCAGAGGTCAGCACCTCGACCTCGTCGCCGTTCTGCAGCTCGGAGGACAGCGGCGCGAACTTGCCGTTGATCTTGCAGCCGACCGCGCTGTTGCCGACGTCGGTATGCACGGCATAGGCGAAGTCGATCACGTTGGCATGGCGCGGCAGCGCGATCAGCTTGCCCTTCGGCGTGAAGCAGAACACCTGGTCGTGGAACAGCTCGAGCTTGGTATGTTCGAGGAATTCCTCGGGGTTGGCGCTCTCGGAGAGGATGCCGATCGTATGGCGCAGCCAGGCAAACGCGTTGGACTCGCGCTTGAGGAATTCGGTCGGCGAGCCCGCGCCTTCCTTGTAGAACGCGTGCGCGGCGATGCCGCGCTCGGCAATCTGGTCCATCTCCTCGGTGCGGATCTGGAGCTCGACGCGCTGGTTGCCGGGACCGATCACGGTGGTGTGGATCGATCGGTAGTCGTTCTGCTTCGGCGTCGAGATGTAGTCCTTGAAGCGGCCCGGCACGACCGGCCAGGTGGTATGGACGATGCCGAGCGCGCGATAGCAGGACTCGATGTCGTTGACGACGACGCGAAAGCCGAAGATGTCGGACAATTGCTCGAAGCCGATCGACTTGCGCTCCATCTTGGTCCAGATCGAGAATGGCTTCTTGCGGCGGCCGTAGACCCGCGCACCGAGGCCGCGGTGGCGCAGATTGTTGGAGAGCTGGTCCTCGATCTCGCCGATCAGATTGCGGTTGCGCTCGGCAAGCGCGTCGAGGCGCTGCATCACCACCGTATAGGCTTCGGGATCGAGCGTGCGGAAGGACAGATCCTCCAGCTCCTCGCGCATTTCCTGCATGCCCATGCGCCCCGCCAGCGGCGCATAGATATCGAGCGTCTCCTCGGCGATGCGGCGGCGCGATTCCGTCGGCACGAAATCCAGGGTGCGCATGTTGTGCAGGCGGTCGGCAAGCTTGACCAGAAGCACACGGACATCGTCAGCAATGGCCAGCAACAATTTGCGCAGGTTCTCGGCCTGCTTGGCCTCGCGCGACACCAGCTCAAGGCGCTTCAGCTTGGTCAGGCCCTCGACCAGCGCGCCGATCTCGGGGCCGAAGATCTGGTCGATCTCGGCCCGCGTCGCCTCGGTGTCCTCGATCGTGTCGTGCAGCAGCGCGGCCACGATGGTGGCATCGTCGAGCTTCAGGTCGGTGAGAATCGCTGCCACTTCGAGCGGATGCGAGAAATACGGATCGCCCGAGGCGCGGGTCTGCGAACCATGCGCCTTCATGGCGTAGACATAGGCGCGGTTCAGCAGGTCTTCGTTGGTGTTCGGATTGTAGGACCTGACGCGCTCGACGAGGTCATATTGACGCATCATGCGCGCACGCGGCTTGGCCGGGCGGGCCACCGGCGCAGTCGGGGCCACGGCAACCGATTCGGTTGCGGCCATCATCTGCGTTGGTCTGTGGCGCCGATACACCATTCTGTCCTGCCTTCAAACGGACCATGAGACGGCCCGTTGCATACATCTTAGCTCCGATCGCGCGCGCGTCCGATCAATTCGGTGAAAGGTGCGCAGCGCGAACCGGCAACGCTATGGTAACCACGAAAACGCCAACAAAAGCAAAGGCCCGAACACGGGTTCGGGCCTTTGATAAGATCACAAGAAGTCGACGACTGCGATGGACGATTTACTCGTCCTCCTCGGGCTGCTCTTCCGGCGGCGCGAGGCCCTCGAGGCCCTTCAGGAGCTCCTCTTCGGTCATGCGCTCAACAGCAACTTCGGTATCATCCGCATCGACGCTGGCGCCGGCGGAACCGATCAACGGCACCGTGTCGGGCTCGGGCTCGTCAACCTCGACGAACTTCTGGAGCGAGTGCACCAGCTCCTCGCGGAGGTCCTCCGGCGAAATGGTCGTGTCAGCAATTTCTCGCAAAGACACAACAGGGTTCTTGTCGTTATCGCGGTCAACCGTTAGTTGTGAACCGGACGAGATCATGCGGGCACGGTGGGCGGCCAGCAGGACCAGGTCAAACCGGTTGTCGACCTTGTCGATACAATCTTCTACGGTGACGCGAGCCATGGACAGTCGCTCCGTTGTGGGTGGGACGAAATATGTGGATGATCGGGGCTAGTTATAGGGGCCGGGGCGGTTTCGCAAGGCCAATTTGTGATTTGGCCTCGCCAAACGGCTCTGCTACCCCCACATTGGGGCTGGGATGGGTGGTTTCCCGGGCTGCCATTGAAGGCGGCGCCGGGTGTATGAAAGTCCGTCATAACTATACCTTGATTGCACCGGCTTCTCCGGTTTTGCGGTTTCGACGGGTTTCGGCGGCACTCTGAAGTGCGCGGCTTGCTGCCGCGCGCCAACAATAAACGATTAATCACGAACTCTACGCGAGCAAACTGAATGTCACCTTCCTCTACCGACAAGATCGCGCTCTTCATCGACGGAGCCAATCTTTACGCAACGGCGAAAACTCTAGGCTTCGACATCGACTACAAGCGCCTGCTGAAGGAATTTCAGAGCCGCGGGACGCTGTTGCGGGCGTTCTACTACACCGCGATCATCGAGGATCAGGAATACTCCTCGATCCGTCCACTGATCGACTGGCTGGACTACAACGGCTACACCGTCGTCACCAAGGCGACCAAGGAGTTCATCGACGCCTCCGGCCGCCGCAAGGTCAAGGGCAACATGGACATCGAGCTCGCCGTGGACGCCATGGAGCTCGCCGAACACATCGACCAGATGGTGCTGTTCTCGGGTGACGGCGACTTCCGCTCCCTGGTCGAGGCCGTCCAGCGCCGCGGCGTGCGGGTCACCGTGATCTCCACCATCGCGAGCCAGCCGCCGATGATCGCCGACGAGCTGCGCCGCCAGGCCGACGTCTTCACCGATCTCGTCGAGCTGCAATCCAAGCTCGGCCGCGACCCGTCTGAACGCCCCGCCCCGCGCGACCGCAGCGAGCGCGGCGAGGGACGCCACCACGCCCCGCAATTCCTCCAGCGCGCGACCACGATGGCGCCGAGGGGCGATGACGACTTCGAGGAGTGAGGCGGCCCGGTCAAGCCACCAGGCCTCCCCCACCCTCGTCCCCGACCGTGACTGTCCGCTCTGTCCGCGCCTGGTCGCCTTTCGCAAGGCGAACCGCGCGCGGGAGCCGTTATGGCACAATGCGCCCGTCCCGCCCTTCGGCGACATCAAGGCGCGCCTCCTGATCGTCGGCCTTGCGCCGGGCATGCAGGGCGCCAACCGCACCGGCCGCCCTTTCACCGGCGACTATGCCGGCGACTTGCTCTACGCCACGCTGCTCGAATACGGCTTTGCCAAGGGCACGTATCAGGCGCGCCCGGACGACGGCCTGAAGCTGGTCGACTGCCGCATCGCCAATGCCGTGCATTGCGTACCGCCGCAGAACAAGCCGCTGCCGGTCGAGATCAACACCTGCCGCCAGTTCCTCGTCGCGAATCTCGAGACGATGCCGAAGCTGCGCGCGATCGTCGCGCTCGGGCGTATTGCGCACGACAGCGTGCTCAAGCCGCTGAAGCTGAAGGCCTCGCAGGCCCCCTTCGGCCATGGCGCGGTGCATCAGGCCGGCGCGTTCAGGCTCTACGACAGCTATCACTGCTCGCGCTACAACACGAACACGCGCGTGCTGACGACGGATATGTTCCGCAGCGTATTCGCCAGGATCAAGGCCGACCTCGATTAGGCCTTGGCGGAATCTTTGGCCGGATTGGCCTTCAGCCAGTCCAGCACATCGCCGGCATTCCGGTCTGGCGGAAACACCGGGTAGAACACATGGGTGATCCTGGCGTCGTCGATGATCAGCGCGAGGCGCTTGATCAAGGTCAGGCCCGCGACCTCCATCGTCGGCAGATTGAGCGCGCGCGTCAGCGCCAGCTTCTCGTCCGACAGCACGGGGAACGGCAGATGCAGCCGCGAGGCCATCTCGGTCTGGTAGGCATTGCTCTGGGTCGACAGACCGAACACGTGCGAGGCGCCGGCGGCCTTCAGCTCGGCGAACAGATCGCGAAACGCGCAAGTCTGCGGTGTACAACCGCGTGCGCCCGGGATCATGTCCCAATCGTCGACCAGCGCGATCTTGCCGGGCTCGCCGGTGCGCGGATAGGCGAACACCACGGTCCGGCCGCGCAGCGCCGACAGCGTCACTGACGTGTCGTCCGTGGCAAGCAGGCTGATCGCCGGCAGCGCCATGCCTTCGAGATGCGCCGCACCGCCGTCATCGGCGGGCGCGGGAATCTGGCTCCAATCGACCTCGAGCAGGTTCCGTTGATTCATCTCGTTATCCCCTCGCCCGCATCAGCCGGCCCTTCTCCCGGCTCCAGTCGCGCTTCTTCTCGGTCTCGCGCTTGTCGTGCAGCTTCTTGCCTTTTGCAACCGCCAGCTGCAATTTGGCGCGACCTCTCTCGTTGAAATAGAGCTTGAGCGGAATCAGCGTCATGCCCTCGCGATCGACCGCACCCATCAGCTTGTTGATCTGCCGGCGATGGAGCAGCAGCTTCCGCGGCCGCTTGGGCTCGTGATTGAAGCGGTTGCCCTGGAGATATTCGGGGATGGTGGCGTTGATCAGCCAGATCTCGCCGTTCTTGGAATCGGCATAGGATTCCGCGATCGTACTCTTGCCGTTTCGGATCGACTTGACCTCTGTGCCGGTCAGCGCAATGCCCGCCTCGATCGTATCCTCGATGGCGTAGTTGAAGCGGGCCTTGCGGTTTTCCGCCATGACCTTGATCGGACGCTCGTTCTTCTCGGCCATAACTTGTCAAAACCTGGCAAACAAACCTGAGCAGGATGCACGTGGACGCTAACAGTTCGGATGAAGCGAGCGCCTCAGGGCTTCCTGAGGAGATCGCGGATCTCGGTCAGCAACTCGACCTCGGCCGACGGCTTCGGCGGAGTGGAGGGCGCGGCCTCCTCCTTGCGCTTCAGCGTATTGATGCCGCGGATCACCAGGAACAGCACGAAGGCAATGATGACGAAGTTGATCGTCAGCGTGAGGAAGCTGCCCCAGGCAAGTACGGCACCTTGCTTCTTCGCATCAGCTAAATTGGTGGCGGTGACCGCCTTGGACAAGGGGGTGAAGTAGTTCGAGAAGTCGAGACCGCCGGTAATCGCACCAATCAACGGCATGATGATGTCACCAACCAGCGACGTGACGATGGCGCCGAAGGCCGCGCCGATGATGACGCCGACCGCGAGGTCGACGACGTTGCCCTTCACGGCGAATTCGCGGAATTCCTTGAGCATCCGCGTGCCCTTTTCCTCGATTGCGCTCATGACGTATTCCCCGGCAGCTGGCGTATCAGTTGATCAGGCCAGCATGGACCATGGCGCTGCGCACGGCAACGCGCGTCGGCTCGGTGACCGGCACCATCGGCAGCCGCAGCGTCTCGTCCAGCTTGCCGAGCAACGACATCGCGTACTTGATCGGCGCCGGATTGCTCTCGATGAAGAGGTTGTTGTGCAGCGGCATCAGCTTGTCGTGAATCTTCAGCGCGGTGGCGTGATCCCCCTTTGCCCAGGCGGCCTGGAACTCCGAGCACAGCCGCGGCGCGACGTTCGAGGTCACCGAGATGCAGCCGTGGCCGCCGTGCGCCATGTAGCCGATGATGGTGGCGTCCTCGCCGGACAGCTGGTTGAAATCCTCGCCCATGGCCGCACGCTGCTGCGACACGCGGACCATGCTGGCGGTCGCGTCCTTGACGCCGGCGATGTTCTTCAGTTCCCACAGCCGCTTCATGGTGTCGACCGACATGTCGATCACCGAGCGCGGCGGGATGTTGTAGATGATGATCGGAATCCCGATCGCATCGTTGATCGCCTTGAAGTGCTGGTACATGCCCTCCTGGGTGGGCTTGTTGTAGTAGGGTGTCACGACCAACACGGCGTCCGCGCCCGCCTTCTCGGCGTGCTGGGCGAGTTCGATCGCCTCCTTGGTGGAATTGGAGCCTGCCCCCGCAATCACGGGCACGCGGCCCTTGGCTTCAGCGATGCACCACTCGACGACCTTCTTGTGCTCGTCGTGGCTGAGCGTCGGGCTCTCGCCGGTGGTGCCGACCGGGACAAGGCCGTTTGTGCCCTCCGAGATCTGCCAGTTGACCAGGGAACGGAAGGCCGCCTCGTCCAGCGAGCCGTTCTTGAACGGCGTGACCAAGGCGGTGAACGACCCCCGGAATTTCGTCTTGGCTGCCATGGCCTTCCTCCGTACGCGGCAATCTTGTGAGCAAGCCCCCTTCATACCGGGTCTATCCCGGCGGTAAAAGGGCCGCATCGGTGTGACGCACCGTTTAGGCCGCGATTTTGCCGTGGTGCTGGTGCAAACCGGCCAAAGTAAGCGGCTGTTGGTATTTGGTCCGCATATTCAATCAACTACAGCCAGATCTTGTACAGATAGGTCTTGAGCCACTCGACTGATTCGGGGCGACGAAAGCCGTGACCTCTTTTCCTCGTGCCGCCTGGCGATCCGCGGGTCTGGTTGTGAGCCTGATGGCAGGTCTGTCGGTCGGCTGCGCCGCCTTGGCCAAGTCCAATGAGACGCCAGCCGAAGCAGCCAAGGAGGCCGCAAAGCCCGTCGCCAAGGACGCCGCCAAGGACGCTGCGAAGGGCTCCTCCAAGGGAACCGGCAAGGATACTCCGAAGGACGCAGCCAAGGGCGCGAGCAAGGGGGCGGCCAGCGCCCCCGCCAAGGATGCGGCGAAGAAGCCTGCCAAGGATACGAGCAAGAGCACTGGCAAGGAGCCCGCAAAGGACAAGCCGAAGCCCGCCGCAGCGGCCCCCGCTCCAAAATCGACGCCCACGGCCAAAGGATCGGCCCCCAAAATCGCCCCTGCGCCGGCCGTGACCGCCACCGTCAGACCAACGGCCGCGGCCCCCGCCAAACCGCTCGCCGCTCCCGTGCTGGCTCCCGCAACCCGCCAGCATGCCGCGCCGCGCAGACCGGTCACGCCCGCCGCCGTCGCTGCGACCTCGTCGACGTCGCAAGCCGACAAGGACACGCTGGAAAGCGTCATCGAGCTGGTGCGCAAGCGCAATGCGGGCGACGCCACCAACACCGCCGCCTCGATCTCGGATCCGGTCGCGCGAAAGCTCGCGGAATGGATCATCCTGCGCAGCGAGAACAATGGCGCGACCGTGGAGCGCTACCGCGCCTTCCTCTCGGCCAATCCGAGCTGGCCGTCGCAGACCTTCCTGCGCCGGCGCCTGGAGGCCGCAATGTGGGACGACAGGCGCGACGATTCAGTTGCGTGGTCGTGGTTCGAGAACGAATCCCCCATGTCCGCCAAAGGCCGCTTCACGCTCGCCAAGGCGATGCTGGCGCGCGGCGACCGCGCCAATGCCGAGCGGCTGGTGCGCGAGGCCTGGCGCAGCGATCCGATGTCGGAAGAGACAGAGAACAATGCGCTCGACCAGTTCGGCGCGCTGCTGACGCCCGGCGACCAGAAGGCGCGGATGGACACGCTGCTCTACGGCAGCGAGAACGAGGCCGCGCTGCGCGCCGCAAAACGTCTCGGCGCCGGCTATGTCGCGCTGGCCAGGGCCCGTATCGCGTCCCTCAAGAAAGCGCCGAACGCGCGGGCGCTGCTGGAGGCCGTGCCGCGCGAGCTGCACAATGATCCCGGCTTCATCTTCAGCAAGATCCAGCTCCTGCGCCGCGAGGAGAAGTTTGCCGAAGCCGCCCAGCTGATGCTGTCGGCGCCGAAAGATCCGAACCGTCTCTACAATCTCGACGAATGGTGGATCGAGCGGCGCCTGCTGGCCCGTAAGATGATCGACACCGAGGAGTTCCGCAGCGCCTATCTGATCGCGCGCGATGCGACCCTGCCCTCTCGCGACATCTACAAGACCGAGCAGGAATTCACCGCGGGCTGGATCGCGCTGCGCTTCCTCAACGATCCCGCGGCGGCCACGCAGCATTTCGCCCGCATCGGGGTCGGCAGCGTCAATCCGACCGCGTTGGCGCGCGCCGGCTATTGGCAAGGCCGCGCGGCGGAAGCGGCGGGCCGCCAGCAGGAGGCGCGCAACGCCTACGCGCGGGCAGCCGAGCAATCGACCAGCTATTACGGCCAGCTCGCGCGCGCAAAGCTTGGTCTGCCGCAGATCGAGCTCAACAGCCAGCCGCGCGGCCGCGGCGCCGAACGGCTCGAGATCGTGCGCGCCGCGCAACTGCTCTACGAGCTCGACGAGCGCGAGATGGCGGTGCCGATGCTTGCCGACATGGGCGAGAACGGCGATCCCGAGGCCCTCGCCGGCCTCGGCGAGCTCACCCAGCGCTACGGCGACGCGCGCGGCATGCTGCTGGTCGGCAAGGCTGCGCTCAACCGCGGCCTGCCCTTCGACTTCTACGCCTATCCCGTCAACGGCATTCCGCAGTTCACGCCGATCGGCCCCGAGGTCGAGCGCAGCATCGTCTACGCGATCGCCCGGCAGGAAAGCGCGTTCAACCCTTCGGTGGTCTCGCCGGCGCAGGCCTACGGCCTGATGCAGGTGACGCCGGATGCCGCGCGCTATGTCTGCAAGCGGCACGGCGCGACCTACGATCTGGGGCGGCTGAAGAACGATTCGGTCTACAACGCCACGCTCGGCTCGGCCGAGCTCGGCGGGCTGCTCGAGGACTATCGCGGCTCCTACATCATGACGTTTGCCGCCTACAATGCCGGCCGCGGCAGCGTGAAGAAGTGGGTCGATCGCTACGGCGATCCGCGCGACCCGAAGGTCGACGCGGTCGACTGGGTCGAGCTGATTCCGTTCTCCGAGACGCGCAACTACGTGCAGCGGATCATGGAGAACCTTCAGGTCTACCGCGCCCGCTTCGGCGGCGGCACACGGTTGCAGATCGAGGCCGACCTGCGCCGCGGCGCCGGCAGCGTCGAGTAAGGCGCCTCTTCACCGTTTCGGTTGGGAAGAGATCGGCGGCGCGCCGTACGTGCTGCCGTTTGTTCGGCGGCCCCTAGAGCGATATCAATCCGCTCTCAAGGTACGTTGAGAGCTGCCGGCGTCGCAGTCATGCCGAATGTTCACCACCACCTATCAGCCCTCGAAGACAGCTGCCGATCCCCCAACCACGCCGCCGCTTCGTCGTAACGATCACGTCCCTTGCCCGCCGCCGACGCGAGGTGCTCCGCGGGCCTGGTCGGTGATGCGGGGCACAGGTGATCGCTTCTGAGGTGAAGCCGCTCGCGGCAACTGTCAGAGAGAGGTTCGCTTACGGCCTGCCGCTCCGGCGGGCCGCACTGCTCTCTTGCCGAAGACGGGGAGCTGTCCGCCGGACCGGTGCAGCACGCCGGCATCGCCAGAGCACGACCGGCAAAAAGAAAAGCCCCGGCGGTTTCCCGCCGGGGCTCTCTGTCAGATCGTTAGACCGAACTTACCAGTTGCGCTGAGCACGGAGGAGCAGGGTGATGCTGTCCTGATCCTTCAGCTCGTACACGGCAGCCGGCTTGGCGGTCGCGCCGGATCCGGTGTAGCCGACGGTGCCGGCATACTTCTGGTCGAGGTGCGTCCAGTTGAGGTCGGCCGAGAACGTCAGGTTCTTGACCGGGGTCCAGCGGGTGATCAGGCCGATCTGGCCGATGGCGAAGTCCGGGTTACAAGAGGTAACGCCAGCCTGAGCCACACCCGTGACGAACACGCCGCCGACGCCGCAAAGTGCGTTCTTGGCGAGCGAGCCGTACTGAGCCTGAGCGTAGGCACCGTACAGCGCGGTGTTCCAGTAGGGATCCCAGTTGTGGGTGTAAGCACCGCGGAAGCCCCAGGTCTTGACGGTCTCCTGCGAGCTGCCCGTGATGTACACGGTGTCCGGAGCATTGGCGAAGCCGACGCTCTGGTAGGCAACGCCCGAGCTGCCGAACATCGAGTAGGAGCTGCCCGCCAGGTTCTGGAAGTTGTAGCGGGTGGCACCATCGGTGTAGACGGCCGACACGTTGATCACGTCACCCGCGCCGGTCGGGATGTTCTTGATCGAGAGAGCGAGCTGAACCGCCCAACCCCACTTGTCGTCGGGGTGGCCAGTGGCTTCGTTCGCACCGTAGTAGGCAACGTGGTTGTCATGCGCGGCAACCGACGCCTGGAAGAGACCCCAAGCCTGATCGACACGAACCATACCCACGAGGTTCGGCGAGCGCGTGCCGCCGATCGCGTTGGTGCCGTAGGTGCCACCGATCATGCCACCAGCGGTCGCGCCGGTGAGGTTCTGGTTGCCAGCCTGATAATAGGCCGAGGTATCTTCAGCCGAGAAGGCTGCCGTCACGCCCTGACCGAAATCAGCGGTATAGGTGAACTGGGTGACGCCAGTGACCGTGCCGCTGCCGCCGACGAGACCGTCGAAGTTGTTGCCGGGATAGTTGGTCCAGGGCGCGTCGAACTGCGACACGGCCTTACCCATCGTGAAGCCAGCGAACTGGATGAAGGCGTAGTACACGCCGAGCGAACCGGCCGAGGTGTTGCCGTCGGTGCCGTTGATCGAAGAACCAACCAGCGCCGGGGTCGCACCCGAGGTGTTGAGGCCGAGCGAGCCGGTGTAGACGGTGCCGCCGGTGGCGGAGCCCGCACCCTGATAACCGCCGGAGGTCCAGGAGAACACGCCGTCGAAGAAGGTACGGACGACGCCGTATTCGGTCGCGGTGCGCGTGTCGATGTTGAGGTCTTCACGAGCGCGCATGGTGTAGTAGTTGCTCAGACGGTTGTGCGCACCGGCCGGGGAGCCGTTGGCAGGACCGTAGGAGCTGTTGGTGCCCAGCGCGACTTCAGCGCGGAGGTAGCCGCCCAGCTTGATGCAGGTGTCGGTGCCCGGGATGTAGTAGAAGCCGGCGCCGTACAGCGAGCAGATCTTCACGTATTCGACCGCTTTGGCCTTCACGGGAAGATCGGCTGCGAACGCACCGGAGGCGGCCATCAGGCCGGCTGCCGAGCCGAGAAGAAGCGTCTTCGTAAACTTCATTTAGTAAACCTCCAGGTCGGTTCAGGGGGCTCGGCTCCTCGTCGGAGGCCGCTTTACCCACTTCAATTTCCGTTCAATTCAGGCCCGTACTGAAAGTCCGGACTGAAACGACAGTGAGGTGCCCCCCCTCCGTCGTGGCTTCACGTATAGTTTATAAAAACAATCGCCTCAATTCATTGATTTAATGAAGCGTAACTTCCGGGGGAGATGTTGCTTGAGGGCAACAGGGAGGCCCGCAACGACCGATAAGAGTGTGACCTAAAAGTAAAAAGCCCTCAGGGGGCATCCCGAGGGCTTTCTTGGAGGTCTCACATTACTGGCTCATTGAGACGGTCAAGAGCAGCAAAGATTGAGTGGGACGAGGAATAATTTAATTAATTGATTTTTGCAAGCACTAAACAATCAGGCCATTTCCGTCGCGCGGTATCCGCTACTATCGTCGGTGCGCGAGACCCGAGACGCCTCCCAGATATCCCATTAAAAGAATGATCCAGGGGAAACGGGGGGAGCCACATGATCGAGAAAAAACTCGACAGGGCGATTACGGACTTCATCTGGAATGTCGTCGAGATTCACTCTCAGATGGAGAACATCCACACCAGCTGGGCCGCACTGCTGGGCATTACCGAACCGCAATGGCTGATCCTGATGGCCATCACCGAGCTGGACCATGGCGGAGGCGTCGCCGGCATCGATATCGCAAACAAGCTGCGGGTCCACCCGGCCTTCGTCACCAACCAGACCAAGGCCCTCGAGAAAGCCGGCTTCCTGTCGCGGCGGCCCGGCGCAGACGACGCGCGCTTCGTCCTGATGTCGCTGACGGCAAAGGCGACGGCGGAGATCGAGAAACTGTCCAAGCGAAAGCTCGCCTTGAACTCGACCATGTTCAACGAGTTCGACGAGAAGACCCTGGCCGACCTGAACGTTGCGCTCGCAACCATTGCCAAGAATGCCCGGCTGGCCGCACGTTTGCTGGCCATCGACATTTCCTGATCCGCTGACGCGGGGGCGCAGGCTGCGGAAGGTGCCCGGCCTGCATGGTTCGAGAAACCGTCGTTTCGAAGCATGGGCCGCAGGCAAGCTATATGCGCTGGCCCCACCGATTAAAGGTAAGTCACGGGATCAAGCTCGCGGACGGTTCCAAGCTTGCTGGCGAGCCATTCGAAAATGACATCGTCCACGGCGACGAAGTTCTCGACCTCGCCCAGCGGGTGCGGGATGCAGTTCGGCACGACGGTCGAGCAATCGGCTTCGGCCTGTCGATAGAAGGCTTGCAGCTCGAGAGCATCCTCCTCCGTGACCATCGAACGAGTCCCTGCGATCACGAGCAGCGGGCAAGGGATTCGGCGCGACGGCAATGACGAACCCGCCGGGGTTTCGTCACGAACGCCCGGCTCAACGCCGGTCATCCAGCGCAGCGATGCGCGGCGCATGATCGGCGCCACGATGCCGCCGTCGCACACGGCGGCAGCCGTCCTGCGATCCAGCAAGGCAAGGCCGGACGCATGACTGGCGGCCGCCCCTTCGCCATAGACCGCGATCCGCCGCGAATCAACGTCCGGGCGAGCCTCCAGATAGTCCAGCCAGCATCGAAGAACATGCTCCGGCTTGGCCGGGCGGCGAACGGACGAATGGCCGGCATCAACGAGCAGGAGCGACATGTTCCGGCGGCGAGAGGCCGGCAACAGCCTGCTCATCATCGAGCCGAGGGTGACGTCCTCGTCACTGACGCAGATCACCGCAGGCGCGGAAGGCCCATCACGGAACGCCGGCAGAAAGTAGCCGACAAGCGAGCCTTGATCGAACCCGTCGATCTCCACGCGCTCGATCGCCGGACCGGAGTCCTCCTCGAGGCCTTTCAGGTTGATTCCGACCTTGTCTGCGAGGTCGGTACTCGCGGGGTCTCCGGGACAGGACACGTTTCTCGCGACTTCAAGAGCCGTCAGCGAGCACAGCCACGCTTCCCGCGCCACCTGAATGGAGCCGTCCGCCCGCGCGGATTCGGCGAACGCCCGGTACTCGTCCGCGATCCTCGACCAGTCCGAAACCCACAGATTCCTGTGCGACTCGCGCACGAGCTCGGCGACGGACAGACCTTCGAAAAATTCGGATGCGCGTTTCCGCAAATCTGAAAGGCTACGACCGGCGCCGTCGCAGGAGCCGTGAGGCCAATGATCACCTTCCATTTCAGTCCCCGAACGGCGAGATCGCAGACCCCGCGTTCGATCCACCTTCTGGCGTAACGAGATCAGGTCCAACGATCGCCCCATCTTCGCCTTGCTCGGCGAAGGCATTGCGCGAAACGGTCTGTATTGCAAACGAGCCGGCTTCGTTTGAAACCCCAGGCCGACTCAATTCAATCGTCACGTCCCCGCTCCGTTGCTGATCCATAGTCATTCATACGCACACTCTGCCACTTTTGCGTCGCCGGCTTTGTAGTTTTTTGTTGCGGTTGACGACTAAAAAATACGTCATTTGCCGGCGGATCAGGCATCCTTGTGTAGGCCGCCATTGTGAATGCACGATACTGCAAAGGGTGCGGCGGATCGCCGCTTCATCGATGCGGACTGTCGATCTGGCGAGAAAAGATCGCGAAGCGAATCCTCAGGGCCGCTCATCTGTCCGCGCGCAACGTGACGATGTACGATAGCACCTCTCAGCGCGCCCGAATGAGATAAATCCGAATTTCTGCCAACCGGAAGCGTCTTTGCACAGGGCCGTGGCACGGGTGGAGAGCAGCGAAATCAGGGCTCCCGCCACCCTTATGGACCCCCCTCCTCACGCTCTACTTCCATCCGGGTCACGGAATATTCGGAGGCTCCGTTGTATGCATTATCCCAGTTGCCATCCAGGGCCAGTTCGCTTTAGATGACGGCAATTCGCCCCTGGATGACGGCCGGGGCCCAAAAAAACAGCACAATTTCTCAAAGGGACGAAACATGGCGCGCAACATCCTGATTCTCGGGGCTTCCTACGGCTCGCTGCTGGGCACGAAGCTCCTGATGGCGGGGCACAACGTGACCCTGGTGTGCCGCGCCAAGACCGCGGAGCTGATCAATCGCGATGGTACCGAGGTGCGCATCAAGTTGCGCGACGAAGCCGTGCACCGCGCCATCTTCTCGCGCGACCTGCCCGGCAAGCTCGACGCCGTGACGCCGGTCGATGTCGACCTGTCCCGTTACGACATGGTCGGCCTTGCGATGCAGGAGCCGCAATACACCAACCACACGGTCCGCGTTCTCATGATCAAGATCGCCGCGGCGAAGCTGCCGTGCCTGTCGATCATGAACATGCCGCCACTGCCCTATCTGAAGCGAATCCCGTCGCTCGCAGGCATGGACCTCGAAGAGGCCTACACCAATGCGCAGGTGTGGGAGCGGTTCGAGCCGGGGCTGGTGACGCTGTGCTCGCCCGACCCGCAGGCCTTCCGTCCGCCGGAGGAGGCCGCGAACGTGCTCCACGTCGGCCTGCCCACCAACTTCAAGGCATCGGTATTCGCCGACGAGAAGCACAACAAGGTGCTGCGCGAGCTCGAAGCCGATATCGACGCGGTGACGCTCGACGGCCACGACGTGCCGGTGAAGCTGAAAGTTTTCGACTCGCTGTTCGTGCCGCTGGCGAAATGGTCGATGCTCCTCACCGGCAACTACCGCTGCATCACGCCGCACGAGCCGCAATCGATCCGCGACGCCGTGCATGGCGATCTCAAGCGCTCGCAGACGATCTACGAGCATGTCGACGCGATCGCCCGGCGGCTCGGCGCCGACCCGCAGGACCAGGTGCCGTTCGCCAAATACGCCAAGGCAGCCGAGAGCCTGCTCAAGCCGTCATCGGCCGCACGCGCGGTCGCGAGCGGCGCGCCCTTCATCGAGCGCGTCGACCTCCTGGTGAAGCTGATCTCGCATCAGCTCGGCGTGCCCAATGCCGAGATCGATCGCACCGTCGAGACCGTGGACCTGAAGCTGAACGAGAAGATCGTGCAAGGCGGATCAGGCGCGCAGTAGTGCGAGCTCCGTTCCAGGCGAAAAGCGCCGGCGCTCACGCGCTGAGGAGCGACTGAATCCAGATCAGGCCGGTGACCGCGACCAGCGTCACCGCGCCGATCCGCGTCACGATCTCGGGGTGTCCAAGCCGGCGCGCGCCCCGCCCGAGTGTTGCGCCCAGTGTGATCCACACCGCCCCGGCCGTGAGGATCTGAAACGCGATCACTCCGAGCCACGGCAGCAGTTCGAGCGGCCCGATTTGGAGCGGCAGAAGCAGGAAGGCGAAGACGAGGGCCTTCGGGTTCAGCAGGGTCGTCAGCAGCACCTGGCCGAACGTCACCGCAGCACCGTCACGCAGCTCGCGTGTATTGACGCGCCAGAGCATGACGGCGAGGCACAGGATGTAGACCGTCACCGCGACGCGGAGCACGATAGCCGCAAACGGAATATCGCTGACGATGGGACCGAGCGCCGTCCGCAGCAGCACAATCGACAGCAGATAGCCACACAGCTCCGCCGCTAGCAGGTGAAGCGAGCGCGCGATGCCTATCTCTGCACCCGATGTCGCGAGCAAGGTGTTGGTCGGCCCAGGCACTGCCAGCAGGAAATAGGTCGCCGCGAAGAAAGTGAGAAAACTCATACGATCAGATAGCGGGCTCCTGGCCGGCCGCCTTTGATCTGTGTCATGCGACGAGGCCGCAGACAGTTCCCGGTGTGACACGCAAGCAACGCGCCATGCGTTGCTCTTCCGCCCACGCTTCAATCACGCGAACGTGTCGCGTGCGTGCGACTGCTGCGCGCCATCGCAGATATCACGACTGCGTGAGACGAATGCAGGTTGTTCGTCATATCTCGACGCGAGGCAACGCGAAAACGGCGTGTTCGCGCGCGAATTGAACAGGGCGCGCGTGACTGAGCTTCGTCGCGGGCGAGAATCAAGTCTCAAGCCTCGCGCGTGATCCCGCATTTGCGCAAGCGCCGCATGCGTGCGTGGCAGGCTCGTTGTCTTGCCTCCCGGAAACTCGCGAGCAACATGCGCTTACCAAATTGTCTCTCGACGCAACGTGATCGGGATGCCCTTCCGCGGCGGATGAGTTCCAGAGCCGAAGCTCGACAGTCAGCAAAAACACCGAAGCCCTAGACCGACAAACAAGAACAAGAACAAGAATGGACCAGGCGATGCTGAGCGTCGTCCGCGCGGTAGAGGCAGGCGCGACGACGATGAAGGGCGTGATCGACGCCACCGGACTGTCCCGTCTCAAGATCGAGCGTGCGCTGAGCGCACTGGAGAAGCAGAAGCTGCTGGTCCGCGACGGCCAGGGTTTTCGCGCGACCGGCCTGCCGAAGACGGCGCCCAATACGAGGCAATGCGGATCATGCAATGCCTGCTGCGATGTTCTGGAGGTGGCCGCCGTCGACAAGCCGGTGAACCAGCTCTGCCAGCATTGGCAGACGGGCACCGGCTGCACCATCTACGATCGCCGTCCGCAGATGTGTAGGTCGTTCGTCTGCGCCTGGCTGCAGGGCCATCTCGACGACGAGTGGTTTCCAGCGAAATCGGGCATCATCGTGCATTTCAGCCAGGACGCGGTCAACGTCACCGTTGACGATCATTGCCCCGACCGCTGGCGCGAGGAGCCGTATTTCAGCAAGCTCGCCGAATGGTCGCTGAACGGGATCAGGCGAATCGGCAACCGCGGCTACGCGACCCTCGTCGTATCAGGCGCCAACAGGTTCATGCTGCTCGGACGCACCGTCGTTCCAGAGCCGACGCTGTTCGGCACCGCGTTCCTGCCGCTCACGGCCGACACGTTCCGGTTCTGGAAGGCGACGTCGCAGGACCATCTGCAGCGGCTGCACGAGCGCATCGCCGAGATCGAACGGATCCGGCAGGAGTTCGGCTCCTGCGTCATCCCCGGGAACGAGGACGACGATCCGCAAGCGCCCTATCGGCCCGCACTTCTACGACTGTCCGGTCACGCCTGAACGCCACCGTGGGCAACGCGTCCTGATTCGCGCTGTTGTGCTCGACGCGCCCCGGCCGGGTTGATAAGCCCCTGTCCGCGAATGATGAGGCCTTGAGTCGGGACATGACGGTTGCGATCGAGATGGGGCAGACCACGGCGGGCGCCGTGGCAGCCATGGACCTCGAGGAACTGCTGGCGACCCGCCTCCTGGTGCAGGGCAATTCGGGCTCCGGAAAATCGCATCTGCTGCGGCGGCTGATGGAGCAGAGCGCGCCCTGGGTGCAGCAGGCCATCATCGACCCCGAAGGCGATTTCGTCACGCTGGCCGAGCGTTTCGGCCATCTGGTGATCGAGGCCGAGGATCACACCGAGCGCGGCCTTCAGGTCGCCGGCGAGCGCGCCCGGCTGCATCGCGTCTCCACCGTGCTCAATCTCGAGGGTCTCGACGCCGAGAACCAGATGCGGCGCGCGGCGGCCTTCCTCGGCGGCCTGTTCGACGTCGACCGCGACCATTGGTATCCGATGCTCGTGGTGGTGGACGAGGCGCAGCTGTTCGCGCCGGCCGTCGCAGGCGAAGTGTCGGACGAAGCGCGAAAGCTGTCGCTCGGCGCGATGACCAATCTGATGTGCCGCGGCCGCAAGCGCGGGCTCGCCGGCATCATCGCGACCCAGCGCCTCGCCAAGCTCGCCAAGAACGTCGCGGCGGAAGCCTCCAACTTCCTGATGGGCCGCACCTTCCTCGACATCGACATGGCGCGCGCCGCCGACCTGCTCGGCATGGAGCGGCGGCAGGCGGAAGCGTTTCGCGATCTCGAGCGCGGACAATTCATGGCGCTGGGACCTGCGCTGTCGCGCCGTCCGCTGCGTCTGAATATCGGCCCGACCGACACCCATGCGCGCAACTCGACGCCGCGGCTGATGCCGCTGCCGGAGGCACTCGAGGACATGCGCGCCGTGATCCTGGCCGCGCCGCCGCCCGATGCCAGCCGGCCGCAGCGCCGGCCCGCGCCTGATCTGCTCGAACAGCTCCGCGCCGCGAAGGCGGCCGCGCCGGAGATCGGGCCCGCGGTGGTCGAAGTGCCTGTGAGTGCCGAGGAACTCGCGGAGCGACGCGAGCGGGTGGATCGGACGCTTCGTGCAGTGCTCGCCGCGCCCGATGCCGGCTTCCGCGCCGTCGGCGTGCTCTATCAGGAGTTCGTGGTCCGCTGCCGCATCGAGGGGCTCGGCTCCGCGGTGCCCGACCTCACCGAATTCCGCCGCATGCTGACACGCGCGCGCGCCGGGCTCGGCGCCGAGCATGCCGAGGACGACGCCTGGCAGGACGTCTCGCTGCGCGCCTCGATCCTGCCCGACGACATGCAGGGCGTGTTCATGATGATCGCGCGCGCGGCGAAGGAAGGCTGGCCCTGCCCCGGCGACGCCGCGATCGCCCGCGCCTACGGCTCGCACTCGCTGCGCCGGGCGCAGCGTTTGCTCGGCTACATGGAGGAGCAGGGGCTGATCGTCTGCCAGCTCGACGGCGCCGGCCGCAGGTTCGTGACGCTGGTGGAGCTCGCCTGGGCCACGGCGCCGGGCGATCCCAATGGCGACGATCTGCCGGCGGAGCCGGCGCAAAGCACCGCGTCGGCCTAGAACATCCCGGCCACCGTCAGTCGGAACGTCAGCGGCTCGACAGGGTGCAGCACGGTGTCCATCACGCCATTCTGGCAGACCGATGCCGGCGCGACCCCGCCGGTGCAGAGATTGTACAGCGTGTCGGTCTTGAGCAGCGAACCATAGGCATAGGTGATCTGGTTTGCCTGCGTGTTGAAGAGATTGAGCACGTCGAGCTGGATGCGCCAGCCGTTGTCGATCCGATAGCCGAGGCGGCCGTTGAAGATGCTGGTCGCGGACGAGCGGAACGCATTGTCTTCCGTCAGCGGGCTCGACGCCAGATAGCGCCAGCGCAAGGATCCGAACCAGCCGGTCTTCTCGCCGAGCGTGACGCCCGCCGAGGCCACCATCGCCGGCGCGTTCGGAACGTAATTGCCGGGCGCATTGCCTAGCTGCGCCTCCGGATAGCCGGCCAGCGAGGCGTAGACTTCGGCCTGCTCGCTGTCGGTGCCGCGAAAGCGCGCATGCGTCATGGCGAGATCGGCGTCGATGTCGATCCACGATCGCGGGCGATAATGGCTGGACCATTCGAAACCATAGCGGCGGCTGGCGCGGGTCGCCGAGGTGTCGCCGGCATCACCTGAGAACAGGATCTCGGAATCCTGGTCGAGGATGAACAGGCTGAGCGAGCTGTCGAGGCCGGGAACAATTTTGCTGCGGACGCCGACCTCCGCGCCACGCGTGCGCACCAGCAGCGGCGCCGGCGTCAGCCGTGTGGAGGGATCGCTCGGGTCTTCCGTCGTGGTCGCGCCGCGGGCGTCGTTGGAATGCATGCCATAGCCGGCGCTGAGAAAGAACTCGGTCTGGTTGAAGGGTCCGAGCGCCATCCGGAATTTCGGGCTGCCGAGCGCGGCGTCGGCACGGCCGGAATTGCCGGCGTTGAACAGCGAGGTGACATCGGCGGCGTAGTAGTCGCCGCGCAAGCCGATCGTGGTCCTGAGCCAGTCGGTCCAGCGTACGGTGTTTTCGGCATAGAGGCCGACGCTGCCCTCGCCGACCTTGTCGCTGCGGATGTTGGCGAGAAAGCCGCGCTGGAACGTATTGGTCAACGCGAGATCGATCGCGTCATAGCGCGATTGCAGGCCGATCGTGGTCTGCATCGGGAGTCCTGCGAGCGAGCCGTTCAGCGTGCGCGAGATGTTGGCACCGAGCATCAGGCGGTCGTCGTGCTGGTGAAACTGATCGCCGAACACGGGATCGCTGAGATAGTAGGTAAAATTGTTGAAGAGATCGAGCTGGCTCTTCACGACATAGGCGTTGGCCTTCCACGAGCCGAGATCGTCGCTCTGCGCGACGCGGGCCGAGAGCGCGAAGCGGTTGGTGTTGCCGCCGTCGCTCGGATCTTCCGAGCCGAAGCGGTCGAGCAGGCCACCGGTGATGGCGCGCTGCGGCACCTGGTCGGTGGAATTCCACCTGTTTGCATAGGCCATGCCGGTGACTGAAACGCCATCGGTCGCAGTGCCCTGGCTGTAGCGCACGAGGCCGTTGAGCTTTCGCACCTTGTCCGGATTGTCCCAGGGACCGTTATAGGTGCCGAGCTCGCTGGCGACCAGCAACGATCCCTCACCAACCTTGGCGGAGTCCATGCCGAGCAGGCGGCGATAGCCAAAGCTGCCGGCCGTCACCTGCGCGAGGCCCTTGGTGCGGTCGATCAGGCCGATATGCACGCTGCCGACAGAGGCGAAATCGCCCTCGTCGGCGAAATACGGTCCCTTGCGCACGTCTATCGCGGCGATGGTTTCCGGAATCAGCCAGTTCAGATCAGCATAGCCCTGGCCGTGCGCGTGCGTGCGCATGTTGACGGGGACGCCGTCGACGGTGATCGCGAGATCGGTGCCGTGGTCGAGATTGTAACCGCGCAGAAAATACTGGTTGGCTTTGCCCTCGCCGGAATGCTGGGTCACGATCAGCCCCGGCACGGCTTCGAGCGCCTCGCCCGGCCGGGTGAAGGGGCGCGCGTTGACCGCCTCGCCGGAGACGGTGAACTCGCTCGCCATGCCTGGCGCGCCTTTCGCCCCGGAGGCGACACCGGCAACATCCGCTGGCAGAACTGGCGCCGGCCGAGCGACGCTGCTGCCGTCCGCCGCCGGTTTGCCGGCGCGTCGCGGCACAGGCGGCTTCTTGTGACGCGGCGTCTCGCCGCCGGTGACCTGGATCGGCGGCAGTTCGCGCAAGGCACCGTTGCTCTGCGCCAAGGCCCTGTCGCAATCCGCGAGAAGGACGAAGGCCGGGAGTGCCGTCAGCGCGCCGCAGCGACGACCGAGATCAGGCCGCCTCGGTCGCATCGCCGCATTCCAGGACTCTTGGCGCGGCGCGGTGCCGATCGCCTGCAAACACACGGCGATAGAGCATTACCGAGACGAGCCAGGCGACAACGAACAGCGCAATCACGGCGAAGCCGACATTCGCAAGCGACTCGTTCAGGTGATCGACCAGCGTCCACACGCCGCCGGACAGGCCGAGGCGATCCGCGATCAGGCCAAGCGCCTCGATGCCGCCGATCAACAGCGCCACGGCGACAGAGGCGCCGGTGATTGTGAGGTTGTACCAGAGCTTGCGCAAGGGATCGACGAAGGCCCAGCGATAGGCACTGACCATCAGCGCGGAGTCCGCGGTGTCGACCAGCGCCATGCCGGCGGCGAACAGCGCGGGAAAGACCAGGATATCGGCGAACGATGCACCGCGCGCGGCTTCACCGGCGGAGATGCTGAGCAGGCCGATCTCAGTCGCGGTATCGAAACCGAGCCCGAACAGAAATCCCAGCGGATACATGTGCCGCGGCTTTGTCACCAAGCGAAACATCGGGCCGAGCAGCCGAGCGAGGACGCCGCGGCTCTCGAGCAGCGCCTCGAGGCCTTCGGCGTCGTGAACGCCCTGCTCACGCGCGATACGAAACGTCCGCCACAGGCTGACGAAGATGGCGAGATTGATGGCTGCGATCACCAGCAGGAACAGCGCCGACACCGAGGTGCCGATGAAGCCGCCGATTTCCCGCAGCAGGCTGTCGCCGCCGAGGCTCACCACGCCCAGCGCAAGCAGCATGGTCGCGACCAAGACCACGGTGGAGTGCCCGAGCGCGAAATAAAGGCCGACGCTGCGCGGCGCGCCGCCCGCCTGCATCAGCTTGCGCACCACATTGTCGATGGCGGCGATGTGGTCGGCATCGACGGCGTGGCGCAGGCCGAACACCCAGGCGAGCAGCGCGGTCGCCATCACCGTCGGCCGGTCACCGAACGCAGCGAAGGCCCATATCCATGCTGCGATATTGGCGGCGATGAGCCCGCCGAACAGCAGCACCAAACCGGGCTCGACCGCCCGCAAGGACAATTTCGACATCATTCCGTCCGCCGCACGCTCCATCGCACCAATGGTATGATCTTTTCATAGAATGATCACACTGGCTAGTCCCGGAGGGAGACGTCAGCGCACTGCCTTACGCCGCTTCAGAGCCGCCAAGATAGGCGTCGCGGATGCGAGGGTCGTCCTTCAACGCGCGCGCCGGTCCGGAGAGCACGATCTTGCCGGTCTGGAGCACATAGGCCTCGTGCGCGATCTCGAGCGCGAGGCTGGCGTTCTGCTCGACCATGAAGACCGAGACGCCTTCCTGGTTGATGGTGCGGATCAGCTCCAGCACGCGATCGACGTAGAGCGGCGACAGGCCCATGGTCGGCTCGTCCATCACGATCATCCGGGGACGGCTCATCAGCGCGCGCGCCATCGCGACCATCTGCTGTTCGCCGCCGGAGAGCGAGCCAGCGCGCTGCGACAGCCGCTGGCCGAGCTTGGGAAACAGCCCGAGCATCTTGTCGAGATCCTGCGCGATCGCCTCGCGGTCGTTGCGCACGAAGGCGCCCATCAGGATGTTTTCACGCACGCTCATGTCGGCGAAGAGGCGCCGCGCCTCGGGCACGGAGGCAATGCCACGCCGGACAATCTGCGGCGTGGTCAGCCCCAGCAGCGAGGCGCCATCGAACGTCACGTCACCGGATCGCGGCTTCACGAGACCGAGGATGATCTTCATCGTCGTGGACTTGCCGCTGGCGTTGCCGCCGAGCAGGCAGACGATGTGGCCGCGGCCTACCGTGATCGACAGGTCGAAATGCACCTGGGCCTGGCCGTAGAAGGTATTGACGTTGGACAGCGCCAGCAGCGGTTCGGATGCGCCCGTCGTCATGCCGCACTCTCCTGCTCTCCCGAGCCCGACAGGCCGTGGCCGAGATAAGCCTCGATCACCTTGGGATCGACACGCACCTGTTCGCCCGGGCCTTCCGCGATCTTCTTGCCCTCGTCCATGACGATGACGCGGTCGGACAGGCGCATCACCATCTCCAGCTTGTGCTCGATCAGGAGGATGGTCAGACCTTCCGCCTTCAGCTCGGCGACCAGGCCCTGCATCTCCGTTGTCTCGGTCGGGTTCATGCCGGCGGTCGGCTCGTCCAGCAGCAGCAGGCGCGGCTTCAGCGCGAGTGCGCGGGCAATCTCGACGCGGCGGCGGTTGGCGTAGGAGAGGCTGTAGGCCGGCTGGTCGATCCGCGGCAGCAGCCGCTCGCCGAAGCGCGCGAGAATGACCTTCACCTCCTCGCGCAGCCGCTCTTCTTCAGCCCTGACGCTGGCGGGACGCAGCAGTGCCAATCCTAGTTCCAGCAGCGGGCCGATCAGCGGCACCGCCGGCTTCACCGCGCTCAGCCGCGTATGCGCGCCGATCAAAACGTTGTCCATCACGCTGAGATTGCCAAAGACCCGACCGAGCTGAAAGGTGCGCGCGATCCCTCCGGCCGCAAGCCGTTCCGGCGACAGACCCGTGATGTCCTGGCCTTCGAAGCGGACCTCGCCAGCGTCAGGCCGGTCGAGCCCGGTGACGAGATTGAACAGCGTGGTCTTGCCGGCACCGTTCGGGCCGATGATGCTGACGAGCTGGCCCTTCGCGAGATCAAGATCAATCGCATTGACGGCGGTGAGGCCGCCGAAGCGGCGCGTCAGCCCGCGCAGGGACAGCATGGTCGTGTGCTGCTCCGCCATCACATCGTCCCCAACAGGCCCTGCGGCCTGAACCGCACCAGCAGCAGGAGCACGATTCCGTAGATCAGGATGCGGTACTCCGCCGCGATCCGGAACACTTCCGGCAGGCCGACCAGTGCCACCGATCCGACGATGGCACCGACGACGTTGCCGAGACCGCCGAGGATCACCACCGTCAGCGCCAGGATGGATTGCTGCGTGTTGAAGGTCTCGTGGTTGATGTAGGAATAGAGATGTGCGGCGATGCCGCCGCTGACGCCGGCGGCGAACCCGCCGAAGATGAAGGCGAGCGACTTGTAGCGGTTCAGGCTGAGGCCATAGGCGCGCGCGGCGATGTCGTCGTCGCGAATGGCGCGAAAGCTGCGGCCAAGATGCGAACCGAGCAACCGCCCCTGCAGCAGGGCCAGCACCACCATCACCACGAAGCTGAACCAGTAGACGGACGACAGGCTGACCAGTTCATGGCCGAACAGCGACAGCGGCGGGATCCCGGAAATGCCGATCGGCCCGCGCGTCACACTCTCCCAGTTCAGGATCACCAGCGACACGATCTCGCCAATGGCGAGCGTCGCGATCGATACGTAGTGCCCGCGCAGGCGGAACGACGGCGAAATCAGCGCCGTGCCCAGCGCAGCACTCATCAAGCCACCACCGACGATGGCGAGACCAACGGGGACATTCAAATTCAGCGACAACAGCGCCGAAGTATAGGCACCGATCGCGAGCAGCGCCGCGTGACCGAGCGAGACCTGGCCGATCGTGCCGGCGACCAGAGTCAGGCTGAGCGCGAGCATGCCGAGCAGCCAGGCGTTGATTAGGGTCTGGAGCACGTAGAAGGACACCGGGAACAGCGGCAGGATCGCAAAGGCTGCGGTCGCGGCCAGCAACGCCCAGCGCGGAATCCGGACGGGACGGCTCGGCGCGATGAAGGTGCCGGTCATCGGCTCGGGTGGCGCCTGCCGCGCGCTGGCGAACAGTCCGTTCGGGCGCAGCACGAGTACGACGACGAGCAGCAGGAACGCGAACAGATTGCGGTAGCTGGTGCCGAACACGGCGACACCGTAGCTCTCGACGAGTCCGAGCAGCAGGCTGCCGATGACCGCACCGGGCACGTTACCGGCGCCGCCGACCACTTCCGCGACGACGCCCTTCAGCGTCGCCTGCAGGCTCATCGCGGTGTCGATCTGGTTGTAGTACATGCCGACCAGCAGGCCGGAGACACCGCCGAGCGCGGCGGCAATGCCGAACACGGCCTGATTGACGCGGTTGACGTCGACGCCCATCTGCATGGCGGCGTCGCGGTCCTGCGCCGTGGCGCGGATCGCCCAGCCGAGCTTGGTGTAGCGCAGGAACACGAACAGCAGAATCGCGCTGGTGAGGCCGACACCGGCGATCAACAGATCGAGCGGGCCAATCGTGCCGCCTCCGACCTGGAAGCGCACGTCGGGCAACTGGCTCGGCAGCGCGCGCGGATTGGGCGAGAAGGTCAGCATCACCAGCTGATCGAGCACGAAGCTGATGCCGATGGTCGCGAGCAGCGGCGCGATGCGCACCGAGTTCTGCAGCGGACGCAGGCCGAACCGCTCGATGATCAGCCCAACCAGCGCGGCGGCTACCGCCACGACGATGATGGTGAGCGGCAGCGGCGTATGGAGCTGCACCACCGCGACCCAGCCGATATAGGCGCCGACGAGATAGATCGATCCTTGCGCAAAGTTGATCAGCCGGCTGACGCCGAAGATCAGCGCAAGCCCGACCGCAACCAGGGCGTAGACGTTACCAACGATCAGCCCGTTGATCGTGTAGTCGAGCCAGGAAGACAAGCGATGGTCTCCGCGTGAAAAGAAAAGCGGCCGAAGTGGCCGCTCCCGCCATCATGTCAGGTCGGCTTGCCGTCCCACAGCGTGAACTGGCCCTTGCGCACGACGAGCTCGGCGTTCATGGCACCCTTGACGCGGCGGCTCTCGACGTCAAACGTCGCCGTGCCGAAGATGACGCTCGAGACATCCTTCACTTTCGTGAAGGCGTCGCGGATGGCGCGGCGATCGGTGCCGCCGATCTTCACCACGGCGGCCGCCATGTTCATGGCATCGTAGGCATAGGCATTGAAGGCGTCGGGCTCGATCCCGTTGTATTTCTTCTTGAAGCCCGCGATGAACTTCTGTACCTCGGGCCGCGGGTCTTCCGGAAAGTAGCGCGTGCCGACATGGACGTCCTCCACTGCGTCACCGCCAAGCTCCAGGAACTTCGGCGAATAGACCGAGCTTGCGGCACAGATGACCTGCTTCAAGCCGACCTGGCGTGCCTGACGCGCGATCAGCGCGCCGTCGGAATAATAGGAGATCAGGATCAATCCATCCGGACTGGAGTCGCGGACACGCACCAGCGTGGAACGGAAATCACGCTCTTCCGCGATGTAGCCTTCGGTAACCGCGATCTCGGCGCCGTACTCCTTCGCCGCCTTGACGAAATAGTCGCGGCTGGTGCGGCCCCAATCGGTGTTGAGATGCAGCACCGCCAGCTTCTTCAGACCAAGACGCTTCACGGCATAGGCCGCCAGCAGCGGCTGCTCGTCGGCCTGGCTCACGGACGTGCTCCACATGAAGTCGCCGCCCTTGGTGAAATCAGGGTGCGAATTGGTGAAGCCGAACTGCACCAGCCCCGCCCGCTGATAGATCGGGGAAGCCGCCATCGAGGCCGGGCTGGAGAAGTCGCCGAGCTCCATGACGATGCGGGGATCGGAGACGAACTTCTGGGCGATCGCCACCGACTGGCGCGGGTCGCTCTGGCTGTCCTCGAAATTGTAGGCGAGCTTGCGGCCGTTGATGCCGCCGGCGGCGAGGATCTCGTCGAGCGCGAGATCGAAGCCCTGCTTCCACTGCGTGCCGTATTGCGCGTTCGGCCCGGTCAAGGGACCGCTGACGCCAAGCAGGATCGGCTCGGAGGTATCAGCGAAGGCGCCGCGCGAAAAGGCCGCTCCCGCCATCATGGCGGCAAGCGAGCCCTTGACCAGGGTACGACGATCGATGTTGCTCATGCTCGGCTCCATCCGTTCCATGTTGAAGCAAGCAGCAATTTCCATGCCGCCGGGGTCTGCCTATTTCGAGGGCTCGCCGAGCGACAGCATCAGCCGGTTCGCCCAGTTGAAGAACGACGCGCCGTTGATGACGTCGACGATCTCGGCATCGTCGAGACCGGCGCGACGCAGCTCCTCGATATTGTCGGGGCCGAACGCGATCGGCGTTGCGGCCAGTGCGACCGACGCCTTGACGACGGCGTTCCAACGCTCGCCGAGATCGACGCCGACGCCCTCGTCGAGCAGGCGCTGCACGTCGTCGCGGCGCTTGGAATAGGTGCTGGCGAAGCGCGCATGCACGGAGGCACAATAGATGCAGCCGTTGTAGCGCGAGGTCGCGGCGGCCGCGAGCTCGCGCTCGGCGCGCGGCAAGCCGTCGGCGACGTTGTAGAAGATGTCCTTGTCGGTCTTGGTGCGGGCTTCCAGCACCTCGGGATCGCGAACCAGCAGGCGGAAATACTCGGACTTGGCGCGGGAGCGATCGACGAGACCGGCGAAATGCCGCTCGGTCAGCTCGGCCTCCGGCAGCGGGTCGATCCACGACACCCAGCCGAGCTCGTCCTGGGTGAAGACGACGGGCGGATTGACGGTATTTGCAGCGCTCATGATTGCGGTCTCCTTACGCGCCGGCCGCAGCGTTGGCGGTGCGCCCAAGCGAGGCACCGAGCACGCGCAGGCCCGTGACGACGCGCACCTGGAACGACAGGAACGCAACGAGTTGAGAGAACGTGACGATGCCGGTTTCCGACCATCCGGCGGTCAGCAACGCCTTCATGTCGGTGGCCGCCGCATCGCGCGGGCGGAATACCAGCAGGTGCGCATGTTCCAGTGCCGCGGCGAGCCGCGCGCCAAGCACCGGCTTCCGATCCGCGCTGACACGGTAGATCAAGCCGGCCTTGTCCTCGGCCGACAACGGGCCAGCCGGATACGCGCCATACGGGCCCGATGTCTTGCCGCGCGCGATCTCGGCCTTGATCGCCTCGAGCAGCGCCGCTCCGTCCGCCGTCGCCGCGAGCTTCTCGCGATAGAAGGCCGCGACGAGAGACTCGCCATGGAGGCCGATCACGAAAGCTGCGACGGCGGCACGCTCAACAAGCGAAAAATCGCCGGCGTCGATCGGATCGAACAGCGACAGATAGCTCTTCTGCGCGTTGTCGCGCGCCTGAATGCGCTTCGCGCGGATGGCATCCAGAGCCGAGCCCGGCTCGATCCCGGCCAGCGTGTCGATGATATCTTTCGTACTCATCATTGAGCCTCGTGTCACGCCATCACATTCATTTTGACTAACCCGCCAGGGCGACGTCAGCGGCAGCCGTCCGGGTCCAACCCAGCGCCGGCGCGACCTTCTCCGCGACCAGCTCGATCGAGCGCAGGACATAAGGATGCGGCGCGTCGACCGAATGCACCTGGAAGACGAGATCGGTCACGCGCTCCAGCGTCGCGTCGGCCCGGAGCGAGGCGATGACGTGGTCGGCGTCACCGACATGGGTGTCGAACGCGGTGATCATCTCCTGCAGCGTCTCGCCCGGCGGGAGGTGTCCGCCTTTCATGAATTGCGGCAGCGCGCGCCGCAGACCGATATCCGCGAGGCGCATCGCCTCGGCATGGTCGTCGGCGACGAATACGCTGCGCGAAGCCATGATGCGCGGCTCGCATCCCGGCGGCAGCGCTGCGAGATAGGCGTCGATCACCGGATTCTGGATCTCGGCGAGCGTGGCCTTTGGCGCCTCTTTCGTGCGAGGCTGAGTGCGCGACAGCAGCAGGCCGTCGCCGGCCTTGCCGGCACGCGCGCCGCCGGCGACCGAGAAGGTCGCCTGCCAGATCCGCTTGTCCAGTTCGGGCCGCTGCGGATAGATCGTGTCACCTCCAGCGAGCGGCTTGCCGACCAGCGCGGTGCGAACGACCTCGAGGTTGCGTGCGAAAATCTCGTTACGCTGGGCGCTATCGAGACCGAACGCGGCAAAGGCCGCCGGATTGCCGCCGGTGCCGACGCCGAGTTCGAAGCGGCCATTGCACATGAGATCGAGCACCGCGGCGTCCTCCGCCACCCGCACCGCATTCTCCATAGGCAGCGTCACGATGCCGGTGCCGAGGCGGATGCGCGAGGTCTTCGCCGCGACATAGCCGAGGAAGGTAAAGGGCGACGGCAATCCGCCCTCGCGCTCATGAAAATGGTGCTGCGCGATCCACGCGGAATCGAGGCCCGCCTGCTCGGCTCGCACAATCTGCTCGGCCGCAAAGCGATATCGCTCGGCGGGCGGCGCCTCGTCGAGCAGCCGCGTGAAAAATCCAAGTCTCTTCAGCTTTGCGAACCGTTTCATGCGACCCCTGTCGGGCGAGGATTGCCGGGCCCCCGATGATGTCGATTACCGCCGCTCCACACAAGCGGGCTTTGCGCAGGGCTCGTACGCAGGGCTGCTCGTTCGGTTCGCCCTGTGCTGGCCCCTGGTTGGGCAGACTGCCTACCAGCTCGGCAGTACCGCGCCCTTGAACTTGGTCAGGACGAACTCCCTGACCTCCGGCGTGTGATAGCTGTCGACGAGAATCTTGACCCAGGGCTTGTCCTTGTCGGCGGTGCGAATGGCGATGAGGTTGACGTAGGGGCCCTTCGGATCCTCGCGCAGGATCGGATCCTTGACCGGATCGAGCCCCGCCTGGGTTGCATAATTGGTGTTGATCGCGGCGGCGTCGACATCATCAAGCGCGCGCGGCGCCTGCGCCGCGTCGACCTCGACGAACTTCAGCTTCCTGGAATTCTCGGTGACGTCGAGCACCGTCGGCTTGAAACCGACACCGTCCTTCAGCTTGATCACGCCCTTGTCGCGGAGCAGCAGCAGCACGCGTCCGCCATTGGTCGGATCGTTCGGGATCGAGACCTTGCCGCCCTCGGGGATGTCGGCAAAGGCCTTGTGCTTCTTCGAATAGACGCCGATCGGGAAGTTCACGGTCAGGCCGACGGCCTCGATCTTGTAGCCGCGGTCGGCCTTCTGATTGTCCAGATAAGGCTGGTTCTGGAACGAATTGGCCTGGATCTCACCGGCATCGAGCGCGGCATTCGGCACGACGTAATCGGAGAATTCGATGAGCTGGATGTCGAGGCCCTGCCTGGCCGCGATCGGCTTCACGGCCTCGAAGATCTGGGCATGCGGACCCGGCGTCACGCCGATCTTGATGGTCTCGGCTGCGGCTGCGGCCGACCAGGCGGCGAGCACGGATGCGAGGATCAGAGCGGGGCGAAACGACATCTTGGTCTCCTGGGTCTGCGGCAATGATTGGAACCGTATTCGCTTCTCCGCAGGGTGAAATCAATGAAATGGAAATTCATATTGGCCGCCCGAGGCGAGCGACACTTTCTCCATTCGGCGTCAAACATGAAACGAATTCGCGGCCGCCAAGGTGCACTCCAAATCCGCACTCCAAACCCGCGCTCCGCAAGCGTGAGGCGCATCACGGCAAGACGGCTTCCGGCGCGCGAGACTGGCGGCAGGTCCAGCACGGAGTTCAGCCATGATCGCCCTCGCAGCCTCCAGGCTCGCAAACCGCAACCGCCTCGAATGTCTTGCGCTCTACGCGCTACTCCAGGGCGTTCCGTTCTATTCCGGCATCGCGCTGATGATGATGCTGATCAACGCGTCGGAATTCGCCGACCAGCGCTATGGCGCAGCCATCTTCATTGCGATGACATCGACCCTCCATGCCCTGGTGAATCCGTGGCTCGGGCCGAAGTTTCCGCACTTCTTCAGGCACAGCTATGAGCCGCTGTTCGCCGATCCGGCGCTGTCCTTCGCCGAGAAGGTTTCGCGCTGGCTGGCGCAGCCGAAGACGGCGCTGCAATTGCTGACCAACTTGCTGCTGCTGTCGCTGCTGGCGGTCGGCGTTGCCAGCAGCCGGTGATGCTCGATCTCGCACGGCTCATCTGTGGCAATTTCCCGACTGCTGCAATGAAACTCCGGCCGGAGCAACATCGCGAAACTTGAAGCCTTTGCGCGGGGCGGGTTAGCGTCCTGTCGCGGCCTTAGAACTTCCCCAAGTTCACCGAGTTCGCACTGGATCGCCGTTCGAATGTTTCGGACGGCGATCCAGCACCGGCTTCGCTGCGTTCGCTTGCCCTCGCCGTCCCTGCGGCGTTTCATCGCAAGCCGTTCCCTTCGGACTTAGCAACTCGTCTTTGACTCCCCACGCCCGACCTCCTGGATTAGTGTGCACGGTACTTGCATGCTGGTGACGACTTTTCTTTGAGAAGGTGGAGGTCATCCGATGGACGAGAACGACATTCGCGGCCTGGTCGCGGGAGTGAAGCAGGGGACGCTGTCGCGACGCTCGTTCATCCGGACACTGGCTGCAGTGGGAATCACGGCGCCGATCGCGAGCCAGATCCTGCTCTGGAACGACGTCGCGATGGCGGACGCCACGCTGGAGTACAAGCCGACCAAGGCCGGCGGCGGCGGCCCGCTCAAGCTCCTGGTCTGGCAGGCGCCGACGCTGCTCAATCCGCATTTCGCCGTCGGCACCAAGGACCAGATCGCCTCGCGCATCTTCTTCGAGCCGCTCGCCGGCTGGGACAAGGAGGGCAACCTCTTCCCCTGCCTCGCCGCCGAGGTTCCGACCAAGGCGAACGGCGGCCTTGCGGCTGATGGCACCAGCGTGACCTGGAAGCTGAAGCAGAGCGTGCGATGGCATGACGGCAAGCCGTTCACCGCCGACGACGTCGTCTTCACCTGGACCTACGCCTCGGACCTTGCGACGGCCGCCTACACCACCGGGTCCTACAAGGACATCAAGGTCGAGAAGATCGACGACCACACCGTGAAAGTAATCTTCAAGGACCCGACTCCGTTCTGGGCCGACCCATTCGTCGGTTCGGTCGGCCCGATCCTGCCAAAGCATCATTTCGGCGAATATGCCGGCGCCAAGTCGCGCGATGCGCCGGGCAATCTGAAGCCGGTCGGCACCGGTCCCTACAGATTCGTCGAGTTCAAGCCCGGCGACATGATCAAGGCCGAGCGCAACCCCGACTACCACGTCAAGAACCAGCCGCATTTCGACACGCTCGAGGTCAAGGGCGGCGGCGACGCGGTCTCCGCGGCGCGCGCGGTGCTGCAGACCGGCGAATACGACTTTGCCTGGAACCTGCTGGTGGAGGACGAGGTCCTCAAGCGCATGGAGACCAGCGGCAAGGGCCGGATCGACGTCCAGCCCTCCGGCAATGTCGAGTTCATGATCCTCAACACCACGGACCCCTGGACCGAGGTGGACGGCGAGCGCTCCAACGCAAAGACGAAGCACCCTTCGCTGTCCGATCCGGCCGTCCGCAAGGCGATTAACCTCTTGATTGATCGCGACTCGATCCAGAAATACATCTACGGCCGCGGCGGCACCGCCACGGCGAGCTTCGTCAACGAGCCCAAACGGTTCAAATCGAGCAAGCTCACCTACGAGTTCAATATCGACAAGGCCAACAGGATCCTGGACGAGGCCGGCTGGAAGATGGGCGCGGACGGCGTCCGCGAGAAGGACGGCAAGAAGCTCAAATACGTGTTCCAGACCTCGACCAACGCGCCGCGCCAGAAGACGCAGGCCATCATCAAGCAGGCCTGCCAGAAGGCCGGCATCGAGCTCGAGCTCAAATCGGTCACCGCATCGGTGTTCTTCTCCTCCGACGTCGGCAATCCCGACACCTACACGAAATTCTACTGCGACATGGAGATGTACGCCACGACGCAGCCGCAGCCCGATCCGGAGCGCTTCCTGAACCAGTGCGTCTCCTGGGAGATCGCGACCAAGGACAACAAATGGCTCGGCCGCAACGTCTCGCGCTGGTCCGATCCCGAGGCCGACAAGGCCTACAAGGCCGCGCAGAAGGAGCTCGATCCGGCCAAGCGCGCCGCACTGCTGATCAAGGTCAACGAGATCTTCTGCGAGGCCAACATCCTCGTGCCGCTGCTCTCGCGCACCAATGTCGGCGGCTGCCTCAACAACCTCATGGCCGACCTCTCGGGCTGGGACGTGACGACGTGGAATCTGGGGAGCTGGTACCGGAGCTGAGGGCACGCCACTCTCCTCCTCGTCGTGGCGAGCTTGCAGACACACCTTCGCATTCTCGCGGCGCATTTCGCCCGAGCTTTGCCTCGTCACTCCACCCTCCAATCCAAGAGGGCGCAGGGAAGGCCGGGTGCTGACCTCGCACCCGCGGTCCGCTGCGCGAAAGTAGCGCAAGGAAACCGCACAGCAGCATACAGGTGGTGCCAATCACTCGGCCTTCCCTGCGCGATGGTCGGACGGCTTATGCCGTGCTCTCCCGGGAGCCGAACTTTCCTTCTGGCCTCCCTCGCTCCCGCGAATTGACGATGCTGTCCGCCCGGTTGGGCTCGCACACACCTCCGCGGCAGCTTGACCGTAGCAACGACGGCCAGGACCACACGGTTTTGCCGTACGCACGGCCCGCCATGTCGCCGCAGTTTTCCCGGCCCTGTCGACGGAGCCGGAAACTTACGGACGAGACGAACCTGACAGCGCCGCTCGTCCGCACGCGGCCGCGAGCTCACAGGGACTACCCGCCCTGCCCGCAC
>Ga0102590_1000769_pt1 | contig 60272 bp, 50 predicted proteins | sample AraplaMF_Col_mMF_FD_76859 | JGI IMG/M metagenome (GOLD analysis project Ga0102590, IMG submission 76859) | Arabidopsis root microbial communities from the University of North Carolina, USA - plate scrape MF_Col_mMF | ecosystem: Host-associated > Plants > Roots > Endosphere | place: USA...
CCTCCAATGCCAATTATCCAAACACTCCTACAGGCAGCGTACAGATCACCAGCCTGGAAGGCCCGACAAACTGGGCGGATAACTATGGAACCAGGATCCGTGGATATATTTATCCTCCCACAAGTGGCAGCTATACTTTCTGGGTAGCGGGAGATGACTATACGGATCTGTACCTGAGCACCAGCGATAACCCGGCCAGTAGCTCGAGAATAGCTTATGTGAGCGGATGGACCAATTCCAGGGAATGGAATAAGTACGGCACGCAGCAGTCCGCTACCATTAACCTGGTTGCCGGGCAAAAATACTATATTGAAGTCCTGCAAAAGGAAGGCAGCGGTGGAGATAATGTAGCTGTAGCCTGGCAGGGCCCCGGCATCTCACAACAGGTGATCGCCGGAAGCTATCTCTCCCCGTTCGTTCCGGGCGCAGGCGGTACTTCATTGGCCAGGATGCAATCGACACCCGTAATGGAAGCCAACATTACGAAGGATGCTATGAGCCTGTATCCCAACCCCGCCAGTGATGGAAAGTTTACGATCCTACTTCCGGAAATTTCCGGGAAAGCGGTTGTAAGAATTTATGATAACCAGGGCAGAATGCTTTATGAAAAGAGCACGCAAGGCACTAACAAGATAGTGGTCGATGCAGGGCTTGCGCCAGGGTTCTACATTGTAAGGATCAATTCGAAAGGATCAAGTTTCACTAAGAAGCTCATCGTTCATTGATACATCTTTCACCAGTTAAAGGGAATGCTTCCAGCGAAGCATTCCCTTTAAAAAATTATGATTAAAATGAATAACCGGTACCTGTTTATTTTGACCCTATTTATTATTGTCAGCCATATCTGCCAGGCACAAACCGATAAGGTTTCACCTAAAACGGACACTATACCCAACTTTCCTGATCCACCTGCCGGGTTTAATGTGCAGCATAGTAATGTTCCTCACGGAAAATTAACAGTGGTGCAGTACGATTCAAAAACAGTTGGAAAGCTTCGGGAAATGAATGTATATACGCCACCGGGATATTCCACTGGTAAGAAGTATCCTGTGTTATACCTGTTGCATGGTTTGGGCGCAGACTATCGTCAATGGACGGAATGGTGCCAGGCAGATAACGTTATAGATAACCTGATCGCAGATGGTAAAATTCAGCCTGTAATAATGGTTTTTCCGAACACTGATACGAAGCTGACAGTAACAGATACCTCGTCCGCCAGCCGTTCGGGGAGAGCAGATAATTTTGAAGGTTATGGAAAATCATTTGAAGAGGATCTGTTGAAAGATATCATTCCTTTCATCGATGCACATTATTCCACTATCAGTGATTGTGAACATCGTGCGTTGGCAGGTTTGTCAATGGGCGGCGGGCAGTCGTTCAACATAGGCTTGTACCACCTGGAGACCTTTGCCTATATAGGTGGATTTTCTTCGGCGCCTAATACGAACCAGTTTGGTGGTATGTATACAAATGTTCAATTTGTCCCGGATATTAAGGCTGCCCGGGAAAAGTTGAAGCTGCTATGGATAGGATGTGGTAATAAAGACGGCCTTTGGGGGATCAGTGAAAAGGCCCATCAATACCTGAGCGAAATCAACTTTCCCCACGTTTGGAATGCAGATACTAACGGACATGACAATAATGAATGGGATCGTAACCTGTACCTGTTCTCCCAGTATATTTTTAAACCCTTGTAAGAAAGCGATACTATAATTAAATTTAACTGCTAAAGTATTAAGCGCGATGATGAAGAAACTTTTCCTTTACGCCATTGTATTGCTGTTGCCCACCGTACTTCCTGCCGCTATCAGGTTGCCCGCTCTCGTTGGCAGTAACATGGTGCTGCAGCAAAACGACAGTGTAACTATCTGGGGATGGGCAAACCCTTCGGAAAAAATTACGGTATTTACGGGTTGGGATAATAAAACAGCCACCGTCACCACCAGCGGTGATGCGAAGTGGGCGCTGAAAGTACATACACCTGGAGCGGGAGGACCTTATGAAATAAGACTGAACGGATCTAATGAGATCATACTGAAAAACATCCTGGTCGGCGAAGTATGGCTATGTTCCGGGCAGTCTAACATGGAATACAGCTACTATAACGGCATTAGGCAGATAGCAGCGGAACTGCCTGTTTGCAGCAACAATAATATCCGGTTCTTTAACATACCGAAAACGACGGCTGCATATCCCCAGGACGATTGTCCCGGAAGCTGGCAAGTATGCGACAGCAATAGCCTGAAGCCCTTCAGTGCAGTAGGGTACTTTTTTGGATTGAAGCTTCAGCAATCGCTGGGAGTACCGGTTGGACTGATCAATGCCAGCTGGGGAGGAACACCGGCAGAAGTATGGGCGCCGGAGCATGTTGTAAGCGATGCCCCTCAGCTTGCTGCAAGTGCTGCCAAGTTGGCTCCAGCTGCCTGGTGGCCGAATAAACCAGCTTATGCTTATAATGCGATGATAGCTCCGCTTACCAATTTCAATATAAAGGGAGTGATCTGGTACCAGGGAGAAGCCAACGTGAACACTGCGGATACCTACACGCCCTTGTTCACCGGCATGATACAGGCATGGCGTGATGCATGGCATCAACCGCTGCCTTTTTATTATGTGCAGATAGCGCCGTTCTCCTACGAAAAGGAATACCAGGCTGCATTGCTTCGCGAGGCACAGGCAGCTGGCAGTGTTCTTCCCGGAACCGGCATGGTAGTAGTAAGCGACGTTACAGATAATGTGAAAGATATCCATCCCCAGGATAAGCGGACAGTTGGTAACAGGCTTGCCGCCTGGGCGCTTGGAGAGAATTATGGTAAAACCGGGTTTACCTGGAAAAGCCCGGTATTCAAAGAAATGAGCATCAGCAAAAATAAAGCGGTGCTCCGGTTCTCCAACGTTCCCACTTCTCTTAAGATCAATGGCAAAGCACCGGTTGCTTTGTATATAGCCGGAGCAGACCATGTTTTCTATGAAGCATCGGCGAAGGTGGAAAAAGATGCACTGATCGTTTGGAGTAAGCAAGTAGAGAAGCCTGAAGCGGTGAGATATGGGTTTTCGAATACTGCTATTGGTAATATTTTTTCTGCTGAGGGACTGCCTGTAGGGCCTTTTCGTAGTGATAAGTGGCCGGTTGCAGAGTAAATGGGAAAGCTATATTTTATCACGAGGACTTTGTATTTTACAGCCGATGATCCGGCTGTATGAAAATTTCAACCAGCGTAAGGCAAAGGTAGAGCCCTTGTATGCAGATGGCGCCATGAAAATGGCTTTCTGCCAGTACCGCCGTTCTTCCGAAGATGCGTTCTTTATACCTTACACCACGCTTACCCATGTACGCGAAGGCCGGAAAGTGGTGTTCCTTAACGGAGAACGTTATGACATGAAAGCGGGGGATACGCTTTTCGTCCCGAAAAATTCCATTTTGTATTCTGACATCCTCGTGAAGCGGGAACCTTTTGTAAGCCTGAACCTGCTGCTGGGCGACGAGGATACCCTGCTCAGCCCTATGGCCTGCCACATTGCAGACCATATGCAGCTGCAATATTACGCTGGCATGCATCACATGAGCCTGAGCACTTTTAAACGGTGGTTCAAAAAGGAAGTGGGCTGCAGTCCCGGCCAGTGGATGATCGAAAAACGCTTGCAGCAGGCAAAATACCTGCTGCAGCACAAGCGTTTATCCGTGAAGGATGCCTGTTATAGCAGCGGGTTTGAAGACGTATCCTACTTTATCCGCAGGTACAGGCAGGCCTTCGGACATACACCGGGGCAGGCAGCAATTTGACCTTTTTGTCCTATTTCCTCCTATTCCTGCGCCCTACCTTTATTAAAAAAAAGAATATGATCTCACGCGAACAAGCCCTAAAATTTGCAGACGAGTGGGTAGCTGCATGGAACGCGCACGACCTGGATGCAGTACTCGCACATTATACAGAAGACTTTGAAATGAGCAGCCCTTTTATACAGCAGATGGGCATCAACCCCGACGGCCGTCTGAAAGGAAAGGCAAACGTCCGGAATTATTGGGAAAAGGCTATGGTAAGCTATCCTGATCTTCGTTTTGATCTGCACGAAGTTCTATCATGCATGAATACGGTGATCATTTATTACACGAGCGTGAAGGGAAAGAAAGCAGCGGAATATTTTGTTTTCAATGAAGATGGAAAGGTATTCCAGGCCATGGGGCATTACAATTAAAAGGCAGCTGGTACAGCTGCATGTAAGGATCCTGGCACTTTCCGGCTACAAAAAAGCAAGAATCGGCTACGCCTGTCTTTTGGGCGATACAGACATTTGTATCGGCTAAAAACAACAACATGAAAATTGTCGTAACAGGTTCTTTAGGAAATATCAGCATGCCCCTTGCTCAGCAGCTCGTGGCAAAAGGCCATGACGTAACCGTCATCAGCAGCAAAAATGGCAAACAGCAACAAATTGAGGCATTAGGGGCTAAAGCAGCTATTGGCGCTGTTGAAGATGTCGCTTTTTTAAAACAGGCCTTTGCAGGTGCAGACGCCGTTTATGGGATGACGCCACCTGATTTTGGCGCTACCGATATGATAGCCTACTACCGCAACGTCGCGATGGCTTATGCTGCAGCGGTAAAAGCCGCAGGTGTAAAACATATCGTTTACCTGAGCAGCCTGGGGGCTGATCTGGAAAAAGGTACCGGCATCATTGTGGGATCGCACCAGGCGGAAGGCATTTTAAATGCACTGGAAGGGGTGGCTGTTACCAGCCTTCGCCCGGGTTATTTTTACTATAATCTGTACAATTTTTTAGGCATGATCAAGGAGCAGGGCGTGATCGGAACCAATTTTGGCGGAGACGATAAACTGGTGATGGTGTCTCCGGCGGATATTGCGGATGCAGCAGCCCAGGAACTTATTAATGCAGATCCTCAAAGTAAAGTCCGCTACATCGCCAGTGATGAATATACCTGCACCCAGGTTGCGACACTCATTGGCAAAGCTATTGGTAAGCCTGATCTCCAATGGTTGACCTTTACCGACGAGCAGGTGAAAGATTTTATGTTAGCGCAAGGCAGGCCCAAAGTAGTCACGGATCTCCTGGTTGAACTCGGTGCTGCTATTCACACAGGGCTATTGCGTAGTGACTACGAAAAACATAGGCCGGCGCAGGGAACGAGAAAGCTGCCGGAATTTCTGAAAGAATTTGCTGTGGCATACCATAACAAATAAGTAAACTTGCATTATGCCTGATCAGTCGCCAGTCCGCCTTAAAACCATCAGTGAATTCCATGAATTCATGTGTTTACCTATGCCACATCATCCGCTGGTAAGCGTAGTCAGGTTCGAGGATGTTAAACGGCAATGTAATGCGCCGCTCAGTCGTATTATGGACTTCTATTCCATTGCCATTAAACGGAACTTTAATGTGAAAATGAAATATGGGCAGCAGGCTTATGATTTTAATGAAGGGATTATGTTCTGCATGTCGCCGGGACAGGTTTTGAAAGTTGAGACAGATCATACCCGGCAACAAAAACCATCGGGATGGAACCTGCTTATCCATCCCGATTTTCTCTGGAATACTCCGCTGGCGAAAACCATCAAAAAATATGAGTATTTTGATTACGCTGTTAATGAGGCTTTGTTCCTCTCACCAAAAGAGGAGGAAATGCTGATAGGTATTATGCAGCAGATAGACCAGGAGTGCCGCTCCAACCTGGATCATTTCAGCCAGCCCGTCATTATTGCGCAAATCGAGCTTTTGCTGACTTACGCAGACAGGTACTATCACCGCCAGTTCATCACCCGTAAAATTACCAATTACCAGGTACTGGATAAGCTGGAAGCTATACTCTCCGCCTACTTTAGCAGTGATCAACTCCTCAGGCAAGGTTTGCCATCGGTCACCTACATTTCAGAGCAGCTGAACGTTTCACCCAATTATCTGAGCCGGCTATTAAAAACATTAACAGGGCAAAGTACACAACAGCACATTCATGCCAAGCTGATAGAAAAAGCAAAAGAAAAGCTGTCCACGACGGAACTTTCTGTGAGTGAAATTGCCTATGAATTGGGTTTTGAGCACCCGCAATCATTCAGCAAGTTTTTCAAGGTCAAAACCAATACTTCGCCACTGGAATTTCGTCAGTCATTTAACTGATGGCAGGCTATCAGAATATTATTTATCCTCCTGGTTACTTTTTGTGCCTGCTGAGCCAGCGCTGAATCTTTGCCAGCGGCATGGCATTCCAGGTCATATCCCTGGTAAGGCCGCCTTTACGGGCTGCCTCGATTCCCCAGCGGATATTGTCTATTTCTCCAATGCTGTGGGCATCGGGATTGACGGAAATCAAGACGCCTTTATCCATTGCGTAAGGAATATGCGTCCAGTCCATATCCAGCCGGTAAGGGTTGGCATTGATTTCAATGATCACTTCATTGGCCGCGCAGGCATCAATGACCTTTTTAAAATTAACGGGGTAACCCGGGCGTATAAGCAGTTGCCTGCCCGTCATGTGGCCCAATATCGTTGTGTACGGGTTTTCGATTGCCTTAACCAGGCGCCTTGTTGCTTTTTGCTCATCCATTTTCAGTTGCTGGTGAACGGATATGATTACCAGATCGAACTGCTTTAACAGGTCACTGGAATAATCCAGTTCTCCGGACACAAGGATATCGCATTCAATGCTTTTAAAAATTTTGAAGGGCTTCATCTTTTTGTTGAATGCATCAATGGCAGCAAATTGTTTAAGGACATCCTTCTCTTTGAGTCCGCCGGCATAATGTGCATTTTTAGAATGGTCAGAGATGACGCAATACTCATACCCCTTATCCCTGCAGGCTGTGATAAATGACTGCAGGTCATCCACGCCATCACTCCAATCGGTATGGTTGTGCACGACTCCTTTGATATCCTCAAAGGAAACGAGGTCCTTTCTTTTTTTAGCGAAGTCCCATTCCGCAAGGTCTTCCCTAAGTTCCGGTTCAATAAAAGGTAAACCGGCTGCCTGGTAAATGGAATCTTCCGAGGAAAATTTTTTATTCCTGCTAAGCCTGCTCATCACCTTGTCCACATGTGCGTGCACGCCCGTGCGGCGAAACAAATTTTCATAAAAGCCTGTCTTTGTCGTATGATAGATTGTTACCGGTATTTCGTCAAGTGTGTATCCGCGGGTGACTTCTTTAGAAGCCGTTTTAATCAGAAGCGCTTTTTGAAGCGGCAGTGAGGCGAACCTGGACGAAGGTATCGCTGTTAAGATTTCTATTCCTTCTACCGTGAGTGTTTTTCTCCTGATGTCTCCGCATAAGCTGACAAGAGGCGTTTTAGCGACTTTCTTTAAGTAGTCGACCAGTTCTTCGGCTGTGGAAGCCACACTGGCATAATGGTAGCGGTTTTTGCTTTCGTTAAGCGCTTCAATGGCGGCCGCGATGTTCTGTTGTGTCCGCGCACCAAAACCGACAATGGCCAGCCTGTTGTTTTTACATGCTTCCAGCAGCGTCTCTACATCATCAATTTTAGCCAGGTGCCATAAAGCATATAACTTTTTACCACCAAGGCCCTTGATGCGCATCATTTCAAAGAGTCCCGGCGGCGTCAGTTGGATCAGTTCATCAAGAACGGCGATTGTTCCTGTGTTGTTCATCTCTTCCACCAACTTCACCAACTCTGGTCTTAAGAAATTCTTTAATTCTTTTTTTGTAAGTGATGCGACTTCCACGGAAGTATTACGAACGCGGTAGGATGCTCCTGATAGGAGATGAGATAAGTGCTCATCTTCCCCGTGCACCAGCAGTAATTCTGCAAACAGGCTGAACTGGCGTGCTATGTCGCGGTTGGAAATCATCCTCGTTGTAATGAATAAATAATTGCAGGATGCATGCAGACAGGTAGAGAAGCTGAAGTTTTATCCAGACTTCTTTGAATTTTTTTTGCCCTCCTTTTTGAAATGCAGCCTTGCCTGCTTCAGTCCGGTAGCGATGGCTACACCTTCCTCTGCGCCGTTTAATAGCATCTCGTTAGCAATCTCAACAGCCTTTTCACGCAGCCTGGGCGGCTGATTTTTATAAGATGGGGGGTAATCTCCATTATACCAGGGCATATCGAAGTATTTATTTATGGTAACACAAATACTGCACCACACTGTTATTCCCTTATCCCCAGGGCTTTCATGACCTCCGTTTTATATTGGCGGCCAATTGGAAGCTCCAGGTCTCCCACCTCAATAAAAGAGGTACTAAAAGATTTGATTTTATCTGTTGCAATGATATATGCCCGATGGATGCGCAGGAATTGCAGGTCAGGCAACTTTTCCTCCAGGTAACTGATCCGCTGGTAAGTAATTATTTCCTGGGCGGATGTTTTTACTTTGATATAATCTTTCAGGCTTTCGATGTAGAGGATGTCTTTCAAAAACACCTTCACCATCTTCTTATCTGACTTAAGATAAATAAACTGTTCGCCAGCTGTTCCGCTATCCCGGGGTATTAAAATTTGCGGTAAAGGATTTGAGGGCTCATTTGCGGAATGGTATTTATTAATTGCTGCCAGGAACCGTTCGAAAGGAATGGGTTTGAGCAGATAATCCAGGACATTGAGCTCAAAACCTTCCAGCGCATACTCCCGGAATGCGGTAGTGAAAATTACTTTCGGCCTGTTGGATAGCGTTTTCAGGAAATCGATACCTGTCAGCTTCGGCATCTGGATATCAAGGAACAATAAGTCCACTTTATTCTTTTGCAAAAAGAGCAATGCCTCAACGGCATTGTTGCATTTGCCCACCAGGGTTAAAGTTTCCAATTGGCCGATATAATCCTCCAGGATAGCTATTGCCAGGGGTTCATCATCTACAACCAGGCACCTGATTTTGCTTGCTGCCATTGAATTACTGCAATTTTATTTTAAGGTCAACTGTATAATATTCCGGTTCCTTTTGTAAGATCAGTTTATGCGTGTTCGGGTATAGCAGGTCAAGCCTTCGCTTTACATTAAGCAGGCCAATCCCGCCCCCATGGGTAAGGTTAGGAGCCGGGCTGCTATCCGTCCCCGTATGACTGTTCTCTACCTTTACACTTAACCACTCATCTTTTACTTTGAGATCTATTGTAACCCATACGTTGTCTGTTTCATGGCTTACTCCATGTTTAAAGGCATTTTCCACGAACGGGATCAGGAGCAAAGGAGCTATTTTTTTACCTGCAATTTCACCGGATACATTCAATGAAACATCAAGCCTGTTGCCGTAACGGAGTTTTTCCAGTTCGATATAATTGCTGATATGTGCTATTTCTTTATCAAGCGAGATCCCTTCCGATTGTGAATCATAAAGCATATAGCTCATCAGACCCGATAATTTCAGCACTATTTTCGGCGCATCGGCGGAAGATTGGAGTGTAAGGGCATAAAGATTGTTCAGGGTATTAAACAGGAAATGTGGATGTACCTGGGCTTTCAGATAATTCAATTCTGCCTCCAGTTTTTCATGTAGCGTATCCTGGTGGATCCGTTCCTGGTCAAACCAATGTTCCAGCACTTTAACCAGCAGCGTAAACAAAAGTACAGGCGCCAGAAACCAAAGCATCACCTTGAAGATCAGATACCATACAAAGATGGCCTCATAGTAGGTTGTATCCGGAAAAAAAGTGGGCTCGAAAAACCGTTCCAGTAATATGCGGTCCAGCAGAGCAGCCAAAAACAGGAGTGCTATCGCAGATGTAGCATAAGCGATATATCTTTTTTGCTTAAAGAGGTGGGGAAACAATATATAAATGTTAATATAGGTTACCAGCATTGCTGCCGGCAACCGTTGTAATTCCTCCAGGAAATACTTCATAAGGCCGTCTTCCCCATTCGCATGTACGCTGGTATACGCCAAAAGATAGCCGAGCCAGAAAAGGATATGGGTAAGTAACCGGCTCCCCGCTATATAAAAACGTTTCGTCATTACGGTTATTAGTCTGTTCGGGTAACTTTTTTATCAGACTAAAGTTAGTGTTTTGACATTTTACATGGCAACTTTTCGATAAACAACCGTTTTTGAACTGTTTTCAGCACATTTTCATACTGTATTCAAAAAAACGGTTCAACCAGGCTTTATTGGATTTGCAATTTGCTGTTTGACGAAGTCCTGTGAAGCGGCCGTTTTAATGGTGTTCATTTGCATTGAAACATTTCAGAACAACAATGTCCACTCTATACCCAATTCAGACTTTCCTTTTGATGATAAATATGACCACATACGTCGCCGGCCAGGACACGCTGCCTGTTAAAAAAGCTACTGCCTCCCTCAAAGAGGTGATAGTGACCGGGGAAAAATCCGGACTGGAGCTGAGGCCTGACAAGAAAGTATATTTGATCGGTAAAGACATATTGTCCCAAGGTGGCTCAGCTGGCGACATTTTGAATGGCATACCATCAGTTGCGGTTGAACCGGGCGGCGCTGTCCGGCTGAGGGGTAACAGCAATGTTACTGTCCTGGTAAACGGGAAACGATCGGGGCTTACGCTCAGCAATGTGATGACACAAATTCCTGCTGCCAGTATTGCAAAGATAGAAGTTATAACCAGCCCCTCTGCCCGTTATGATGCCGCCGGTTCTGCCGGGATTATCAATATTGTGCTCAAAAAAAATATAAAAGAAGGGTTTAGCGGCCAGGCCAGGTTGGTATTGGGTGTTCCCAACGATTATAACCTGAATGCGAACCTGAACTACAAAACAGGCAAGCTGAACCTGTTTGCTACCTTTGGTGGCCGCTATTCGGATTATGTGGGGTTGTATACCACGAAACAAACAACAACAGGTATTACGGCTGCCTCGCTCAGCAAGGTGCAACATGAAAACAGGCACGATGATGGCAGGCTTGTTTATTTCGGAGGGGACTACTTCATTAATCCGCGGAACACCTTTACATTGGCATTCTTTAGAAATGCCACAAAGGATATAGACGGGACGACCCTGGACTATGATTTTGGGAGTACAGGCACCGACAGCAGCATCACCCGGAACGGGAGATCCAAAGAAGTCCGCAGTTATAATCAACTGGAATCAAACTATACAAGGACTTTTGATAAAGAGGGCAGAAAGTTCACGATTGATCTGCAATATGATTACTGGAACAGTGATAAAACCTGGAACCTGCTGACCCAAAAAACATTTCCCGTAGTTACCGATTTGCATCCCATCAGAACAAGTGCTGTCGGGGCCAGCAAAGACCTGGTCATACAGTCGGATATAGTAAACCCTTTTGAAAATAAATCGATCCTGGAATCAGGCCTTAAAGCGGAAAACAGATCTGTGTCAAGCGATTTCAGGGCGGAGCAAGGCCTTGACAAGGATTGGGTAATATTTGATAATATCGACAATAAGCTGAATTATCATGAAAGCATCTGGAGCGCCTATGCGCAATACCGGAGCAAACCTGGCGGGTTCAGTTACCTGCTGGGCTTAAGATACGAATGGACGCAAATCGGGATCCGGGACAGGGGAGGTGTTTTTAATAAAGAGAAGTACTATGGCAGGATCTTCCCAACCATACATCTGAGCTATGCAATGGGTGAAGGATCGACACTTCAAATGAGTTATGCAAAGCGGATCAACCGGCCTGAATTATGGTATTTATACCCCTTCAATGAACTAACGGATTTCAATGCACAATTTGTCGGGAACCCCGACCTAAACCCTTCTTACACCAATGTCATTGAACTGGCATTCTTGAGGCAATGGGATCAATTTACCTTTAACCTGACGGTATATGCACATTTCACGACAGCGCCCATTGAGCAGTACACCTATCAGAACGATAAAGGCGCCTTTATAACGATGCCGTTCAACCTGGACAGGGAAAACCGTTACGGTTTTGAGTTATCCGCTATTTATGATCCTGTAAAATGGCTAGCGCTTAACAGCCAGTTCGGCGTTTACAGGTTCAGGCAGGCCGGTTACTATAAAGCAATTGATTTTGATTTTACAAACACTTCCTGGAATGGCAGGATCAATATGCGTGTTAAGCTACCCTGGAAATTGGCGTTTCAGTCCAGGTATGATTTGCAGGGCCCTGGCAACAATGCACAAAGACATACAAGACCTTACCACTGCCTCTCATTGGGGTTAAGCAAAAACGTGCTCAAAGATAAGGGGACGCTGACCCTGGATGGAACCAACGTTTTGAACTCCCGCAAGATAAGGTCAGCGGTTACCGGGGAAAATTACATGATAGACCAAACCGACAATTTTAATGCTGCAAGGTTCAGGCTTAGCTTTAGTTACAAATTTACCAGGAAGGAAGGCCAGGTTTTCAGAAGCCGGAAAGAGGGAAATCGCGATTGATAGAGAATGATTTTACTCTTCAATATCCCATTTATCCGCCATCCTGCCATTGTCAAATTGCGCCCTGTTGCCCCTTGTTTTTCCAATGGATCGGGGCTTATTTCAAAGTTAGCTTCACGATCATGTCTGTTTGGTTCTCTTTATTGGTGATCCCATTCAATACAATTTCGCTATCACTTTGGCTGAAGCTTACCTTTACATTTGTTCCCAGGTATTTTGCAACAGCGATTTTTTGGGGAACAGATGGCAGAACGATCTTTCCATCCGCAGGAATTTTTAAAACATGCACGTAGACCGCTTTATCTGTAAAAGTTGTTCCGCCCCATTTTGCATCCCATACTCCTCCCTTTGTGCTGTAAATACTTTCCCCGTATCTGGAAAGAAAATCGCCAATCTCTTTCAGCCGCTGCACCTGCGCTGGCTCAATTTCCCCATCTGGTTTGGGCCCGACGTTTAATAATAAATTTCCATCCTGGCATACAACGGACACCAATAAACGAATGCAGCTGTCAAGGGACATCATACGGTCTGCTGCCTGAGGCGTCCACCCCCACGCCGTTTGACTGAGGTTGGTACACAATTCCCAGGGCCTGCTTTCCCTTCCCCTCAATGTTACTTCCTGCGTATTAAAATCACCCATCCATCCGCTGCGGGGATTGATAACAATCTTTGGTAGCAGCTCTCTTACCATTGAATTGAGCTTAACCGGCTGCCAGCTGAATTTTCCGGTGTAAGGTTTGTCGAAACCGCGCGTATACCAGCCTTTGCCTCCATCCCACATCAGTCCTGCAAAACCAAGCCAGTAATCTTCACCTCCGTCATACCATAGAATATCGATCTTGCCGTAATTGCTTAACAGCTCGCGAACCTGTGTGTAGGTTTGCTTTTTCATTTCAAGCGCATTGGAATAGTACAGGTCAGGGAAAAAGAAACCGGGATACCGCCAGTCCAGCGGAGAATAATAGATGCCGGCTTTCATTCCCGCATCATGAGCGGCATCAACATATTCTTTGATCAGGTCTTTTTTTGCAGGACTGTTCATTGAATTATAATTACCAAAACTGGTATTAAACAAACTAAAACCGTCGTGATGTCTTGAAGTTACCACCATGTATCTGCATCCGGCTTGTTTTGCAACATTTACCCAGTTTTTACCGGAGAATTTTGAAACAGTGAACGAATCCTTCAGCTTCCCATATTCAGATGTATCCATCCGTTTGTTGAACATAGCCCATTCGCCCTCGCCTAGAACCGAGTACAGTCCAAAATGAATAAACAATCCAAACTTGGAATCTTTCCACCATTGCAGGTCTTTTTGTGAAAGCAGCAGTGAGGAATCTACAACTATCTGTCCAAAGGAATAATGTGTGATAATAATTAACGACAAAATCAAAAAAGATCTTTTCATGGAATTTTTTTTGCATGCAATAATGGCAAACATAAGTTTTTACAATCTTCGCGAAATTACCCTATTAATGTTCCTTTTCCCTGATTACCCAATCTATCCACAAACAAAAATAGGGAATGCTTCCTGCGAAGCATTCCCTGGGAATGGATGAGAAATTGTCAATGAACAATGAGCTTCTTCGTAAAACTGGTACCTTCCGAATCTACCGTAACGACATAGAACCCTGCATTCAACTGCGAATCGATCGCTACTTTATTACTACCCTGCGCTTTCTTTTCATAAAGCATTCTGCCCTGATTATCATAAACCCTCACGATCGCACGTTTTAAGTCCTTCTTCAGCAGGATCGTAAACCGTCCCGCATTGGAAGGATTAGGATAAATGCTGACAGCATCGTCATTACTACTGCCGTTTTGAGATATGCTGGCAGCCGAAGTATCACTAATGCCTGCTCTCAGTAGAGAGCCGTTCAGGGAGATGTTAAAGGTCTGCGTGCTTTTGCATCCTCCGCTGTTCGTATAGGTGGCCACGTAGTTACCGGTCTGGCCCGACTGGACATTTGAAAGGTATACTTCCCGTGTAGCAGCGCTAAAATTATTTGGCCCGCTCCAGCTCCAGGAGCCACCCTGCGTAGGTTGAGGGCCAAACTGTACGCTGCCGCCTGCAGCTAAGGATGCATTGGCTGTCTGCTGCCAGGCGCCGTTATTTACATTTAAATATGGTGTGATAGCAGTAGGCGTACAGGCGGCTGGGCTTCCATAAACGATGCCTCTGCCTGCTGTGCTCATATATACTCTTCCGAAAACATTCATATCTCCCTGCACGAATTGCCCGTTACCCGGGCCACCATATTCATGCGCATCATCATTTACACGCACCCACGAAGCTCCCTGGTCTGTTGAGCGGTAAAGCCCTCTGACATTGTTGACGGTACCCCAAATGAAGATGGTAGGATAATTTGCCCCGGAAGCAGCTATTCCAAAACCAACGGCCCCGCAATTGCTGACGCCATTTACGGTTGAAAATGATTGCCCGGAATTAGTTGAACGTGCCAGCCCGCCACCGTTCAAAGCTATCCAAACATGCCCTTCCACTCCGGGAGCCAGCCGTATGATCTTTGAACCGCCGCTGGCAACTGAACCGGCCTGAGAAAATGAAGCGCCGCCGTTGGTGCTCACCAGTAGCGCCCCATTTCCGGGATTGTATGCATAGAATTTGTTGGAATTAACCGGATCGCCAACGGGCCGTGCTTCGGTAAAGCTTAAACCGCTTACCGTTGACCAGGAAGAGCCGTTATTCGTTGACCGGTAGGTGGTAGAAGATTCCTTCGGCGAATGCAGCACCGTATTACCGTTAGCGGATAATGCCACCTGTCCCTGGCTGCCATTCATGCTATTCTGGGTCCAGGTTGATCCCATATTATTGGAGTAATACATGTTGTTGCCTACCCGCACAATTTTGTTGGTGTTTTGAGCGGCGACTGCCAATCCGGTGGTGGTGCCCATTTGCGGATTATGAATGGGTGCGTATTGGTCAACATTGGTATGCCTGAATCCGTCATAATCGCCAATAACAGATATCACCGGACCATTGGGAATGCTCTCCAGGCCAAGCGGCACGGTCTCTTCAAGCCCTTTTACTGCAAATCGCCAGGTACCGCTGGAACTGATGTTGTCATTTACAAAAATGCCATTGCCCGAAGTAACCCAAACCCTTTCCGTATTAAAGGGATCAAATTCTATTGAGCCGGCCCAATGGATGGCGTGCCCGCTAACCCAGGTAATGCCATCGGGATTCAGGGTAAATCCCCGGTCTACCACATCCACCCAGCTGGAACCACCATTTGTACTCAGGAACATCCTGTCGCCCCAGGCGCCGTTCTGGTTCATATAGGTGTTGATGGTAGAAGCAACAAGCCTGTTGGGATTATTAGGCGCAACGCTGATCCCTCCAAATGCCTTGCTGAAACCGGAAGGGGTGATGTTGGTCCATGCTCCGGTGGAAATGTTGTACTTCCAGATCTGCCCGTTATCCATGGGTTCCGGTAATGACCAATGCCCGCTCGGCCCCGCACCGTTGCCATAAGTGATGAATAGGGTGCCGTCACTGGCCAGCGCTGCCCGATGCGGCATAAAGGTGGTGGTAGCGCCGGGAACAGCAGCAAAAGACTGCCCGCCATTATCACTGCGGTAAAGGTTGGTGCTTCCACTGCGTGAAACCCCCACAATGATCCTTTGGGTAACACCGCCTGAAACGCTGCTTCCGTCTAAGATCACAAAACTTATCCCGTTTTCATTAGGGGTGGTGGTTACATTCAGTGAGCTTAACCGGGTCCAGGTGGCCCCGGCATCGGTGCTTCGGAATAATCCATTCCACCGCGTGCCGCAGTATAGAATGTTACTGTTGTTAGGGTCTACTACAAGCTTTTCGCCTGTTTGCCGCCCCATACCATTGCCATGAGCTTTGAACTGGTTGGTAACATCTGTAACAGTAAAGGTATTGCCATAATCGGAAGACCGCAGAATGGCTGTTTTCCCACCGTTGAAATAGGAGATCCCTACCAGCATATACACCCTGCTTGGCAATTTGGGATCCAGGGCCAAAGATTCAACACCCAGGAAACCAACTTCATTGTCGGACACCCAATCCAACATAGGTACCCAGCTGGAAGTGGAAGCATTCCAGCGGTAGGCTCCACCCACATCCGTACGGGCATAGACCAGATTTTGCTCGGTTTTACTGGGAATGATCGCGGAAACAAATCCGCCACCGCCAATAGGTAAATTGTTCCATGTATAACCAGTTTGGGCCTTCGTTTGATAGCCCTGAAGCATAATAATTACGGGAAGTACCCGGCAAAGGGCAAGTGCCTTTTGCCTGAACTGCGAGGGAAGTGTTGTTTTCATATAGGTTTATGGTTTAGGTTAATCAATAATTCTAAACGAGTTGAAAGAATGCAGTGAAGGAGAAAAACTGGCAAAAGATTCGCGCTACCCATGATCGGATAATTGGCGAAAGCACTGACAAGATGACATTATGCAGGGCTGGCCACGGGAAGCTTCGTGGTAGAAAATGGATTTTCATAACGGGAATCTTTCTCTTAACTGAATAGGGTAAAAATACACGGATGTTTTTGGAAACGGGGCCCTCATATGTTTCAGATAACGGCGGGAAATGTTTCAAATCTATGCGGTGAATAAGGCTCCTGGATACGGCTTTAAACCCGCTCAATATCCGGAGCCTTTGGGCATGGATGCACAGACCTTTCATGGTTGAGGCCAGCTACGGTGGGATCGGTGATCTTCGTACAATTTTAACTGTTATTCTGTCATACTTAAATGAAATATCGTATTTTAGTTTAAACCTGATTTATGATCGACGAATCAAATGGCTACGAAGGGATTGCAGAAATATATATCAAAGGACGGGGGCGGGCAGTAAATGGAGTAGGTGCATCAACGGCCCGGGCCTGGGCCCGAAGCCTTAATAAAGGCTCCGTAGTATTGGATATTGGGTGTGGAACTGGTATTCCAGTTACGAAAATATTACTTGATGAAGGGTTAAGCGCGTATGCAGTGGATGCATCCCCGACAATGATTAAAACCTTCCGCCAGAACTTTCCAGATGTACCTGTTGCCTGTGAACCTGTTGAGAGATCTCCTTTCTTTAATCGCTCCTTCGATGGCATTATCGCTGTGGGACTGATCTTTCTGCTCTCCGAAGAAACACAACGAATGCTAATCCCCAAAATGGCTGCAGCATTAAATCCTGGCGGAAGATTATTATTCACCTCTCCTCTTGAAAAAATAGAATGGAATGATGCAATGACTGAACAACTTTCGAGATCACTGGGGGCTGAGGAATACAGATCGCTAATTTCCACCTCAGGATTATCTATTGTCGACGAATTCGATGATGAAGGTGGGAATCATTATTTCAACGCAATTCTTTTTTAGCCGGCTTTAAGGACCCTCAGGTTTAGCCTTCCTCAAATATGCGTGGCTTATGTTTATTTCTCAAAATGGTAAGCGCCAAAGTATTTCACAGGCGACCATGACGGTAGCGGATCCGCGATCTTCGGCGAAAGGTCACTGTATTTATCTGAGCCGTAAACTACTCTTCCGCCTACTACGGTCAGCACAGATTGCAGGTTTTTGATCTGGTCATCAGCCACAGAAAAGTAATCATCACTCAGCAGCACGAAGTCTGCAAGATTTCCAGGTGCGATACGTCCCTTGTCACTTTCCTGGTACTCGAACCAGGCGGCGCCGATGGTATATAATTTCAGGGCTTCTTCACGTGTCAGGCGGTTATCCTCAGCCAGAATGACGTTACCAGAAACGGCTTTACCAGTCACTGCCCAACTGATCCCTATCCAGGGGTTACCGGGAGAGACGCGGAAAGCATCCGATGTCAACGACAAAGGAATGCCGCTTTTCATCAGCGCGCTGAATCTTGGTGTGTACAAAGCTTTTTCCCGGCCATGGGTCTTTGCAAAAGCTTCTCCGTGCAGCGCCATTTTTGCGTCAAGTGCGATACCCCCGCCTAACCTTTTTATCCTTGCGATATTTTCATCGCTGATTGTTTCTGCATGTTCTATGCTCCAGCGCATGCCATCCAGTGGCGTAGTCTTAACCACTTCTTCCATTGCGTCCAGGAAAGGCGTGAGATTTTCGTTGTAGGTGATGTGCATACGGAAAGGGATCCTCTTTTGTATGAGTTTACGTACATCTTCTTCCGCGTATTGCCTCATTTTCTCTTTTGAAATGATCACAGTTGGCCTGTCAAAATTCTCATGGTCATGGATCTCGGCACGGAGTACCTCGCCGGTCCCTTCATACTCATAGCCATGCTCCAGGTTGGGGTGCAGATTTTGTCCCGGGCTCAAAGGTGAGATCTTCGTGATCCTTTCTATCTCGGTCTCTACCCAATTTTTTTCAGGATCGTAACTGAACCCGAGGTCAGCGAACGGAAATCGGATATTGAGCCTGTTCTCATTAATAAGGGTTTGAAGGGGTGCGTGACCCTCAGGGTAACCAATGAGGCTGGAGTTGTCAATGACAGAAGTTATTCCGAAACGGTTCAGGTCTTTGATCAGATATTCAAGGGAGCTAACCTGCTCCTCCGGTGCCGCTGAAGGCAACATGGCATCCATTGCCAGAAATACGAAAGTATATCCTTCGATCACCCCCGTATAATTGCCTTTATCGTCCTTTTGGAGTTCAGTACCGGGCAGCATCGGGAATTTTGACGTGCCGACCCCGAAGAATTTCATGGCCGGCTTGTTGAGCCATACCCTGTTGTAAGCATACTGAACATAAAGAGGCTTGTTTGGCACCGCTTTGTTCAATTCTTCAATTGTCGGATAACGTTGTTCCTTAAATTGATACGGAGACCATGCGCCGTGCACCTTTACCCAATGACCATCCGGTGTTCTCGCCGCTTGCTCGGTCAGCATTTCAAGCGCCCTTTTAAGCGTCGGCACGTTATCCCATCTTACCTTATGATTAAAATTTTTCTCGTTCAGCGGATGCATATGAGCATCTTCCAGTCCTGGGATCAGGCGTCTGCCGTCCGCGTCGATCAGGCGGGTATGCCCATCTTTAAGGGCAAGGATCTCGTCATCGTTGCCGACTGCATAGATCCTGCCCGCACTTACGGCAAGCGCCGTGGCCTGCGGCTGTGCTTCCGTCAGGGTCGTGATCTTGGCATGATAAACTATCAGGTCCGCACCGGCTGAAGAATTTCCCGTTTGCGCATGTGATCCTAAACCGATGAGTGCTGTTGTGAGTAATGCAATGGTTTTTTTCATGATTTTACGTTAGTGATATAATAGAAAGCAACATCAATTGCTGATCAAAATTTAAAACCTAAGAGTGAACTGATAAAAAGCCCATCTTTATGCTGCGGTATCACGTCATTAATAAAACCCCCGGTCTTAAAATATTGTACGCCGGCATTGTAGCTCAGAAACTTGCTGATCTGCCAGGATACCGTAGAAATGTAAGCTGTGCCAATATATCGGCTGTCTGAATTTGAAGAACCCAGCCGGGGCGTACCATCCGGGAGGTAAATACCGTCCTGCAGGGATTGTCGCCAGGAGAGGACCGTCTCTAAGGAAAGTAGCACACTCCCGACCGGGTTCCAGCTCAGATTGGGATGAATAGAAAGCAGGTTTGCCGGACCGGCCTGTGGGTTCATACCGAAATAACCGCCGTTCGGATATAAAGCGTTAAATGTGCCCAGTTTACCGTCACCCTTGACATCATCGCCTGAAATAAGATCGCTTCGGAGCTTTACTGTCGGAGCCCCGTTCAGATTGGCGAAGCGATAAGCGATATCCATAGAACCGCCCCAGGCGCGGATATCTGCCGCGCCAAACTTGCCCAACTGATAACCGATCTCAAAGTTGTAGAGCAAGTCATTTCCGTTCGCCCACAACCGGGTACCGACGGTATGGCGGGTTTCATCTGCAGCACCATCATCAAACCTGGCCTCATCCCGGTCAATACCCATATAATAAAGGTCGATATTGAGCATTTTAGCCGCGTTATGTGTGCTGTAAATACCCCAAAGGCGCGATTTTGGGCTGTTAATGGGATTATCAAACACACCGGTTTTTACACGGCCGGCTGCCATGAGGAAAGCATCAACATTCCATTTTGGGGAAGTATATGCCAGCTTGGCTCCGTCGAAATACAAGCGAAGGTTGGGGCCTTCGCGGACATCGAGCAGCCGGCCGCTACCGTACTGCAATTCCTGGCGTCCTAACCGGATGGTCATCCTATCATCCATTCCCTTGTAAGGGATCAGGTCTATGAAAAGGTTCTGAACGTTCAGCTGATCTTCATCGATAGGCCGTGGTCCGTTCTTTCGCCCGTTCTCCAAGCCGCTTCGTAACTGCCCGAAGATCCTGATCCTGTCACTTAGATGCAGATCAGCATGCAGCTGGTACCGCTGTAGCAAGAAAATATTTCTGCCAACATTACCTGCGCCCCAGTCTTCGTGTTGTGCCCGGTCCAGTTCAGCCCGTAGCTCGCCACCGAAGGAAACATAGATTCTTCCGCTTTCCGAAAGCGGCAGGTATTTCAACCTGTTGTAAGAGGTCCGGGTACTATCCTTCAAAGCTGAATAATCTTCATTAAAACGTAACAGTTTGAAATTTTGGGCATAGGAAAATTTTGCCAACATTAAGAGACTTACCGGTAATATGGTTTTTAGTTTCATCAGCCGTGCATATTATTGATTGATATAAGATGCCAGCTAAATTTTTCCAGATAATTAAGGTAAGCGTCATACATATAACCCTTGTGCCTATTTTAAATACTAAAAGAATGTTTATCTGAAAATGATGTATCACTTATGCTAAAAGATCTTTCATGCCAAACGCTGTCAATACTTTTTCGAATTCGGTCTTAACCGCGTCGTTAGCCCTTTTAGTGATTTCACCTGTGGAACTGTCAACTACTGTTCGTAGTGGTCTTTCGCCTTTTGGTAAATTGATAAGATTTACTACGGCATCAGCGACATCCTGTGGATCAGGTTTTGCGGTTTCAAACATATGGCCAATAGCTGCAAAGATTTTATTCGGGACCTCAGCAATTGCCTGGTATTCTTCAGCAACTGAAGCATCAGAACCAGCCTGGATCTTTTGGGACATTTCAGTGGGGAAAGCGCCTGGTTGAACGATGGCAACATCAACGCCCAGCTGTCTTACTTCATAGTGTAAACCTTCGCTTAATCCTTCCAGGGCGAATTTCGAAGCAGCGTACGCTACTGTGAAAGGAGCGGCAAATCTACCCCAACCGCTTGAAACGTTGACAATTAATCCATCAGCTTGTCTGCGCATATAAGGTAAGGCCAGCTTCATTAATCGCCACGGAGCGATGACGTTGACATCTAACAGACGATTCAGATCATCTGTAGTAACGCTTTCAACTACGCCGAACATAGCCGAGCCTGCATTGTTGATCAGTACATCGATCGTTCCTTCTTTTGCAATGATGGTGTCGAATGCTTTTCTTACACTTGTTTCATCGGTCAGTGACACATCTAAAACGGTTATGTTTTCTACCTGTGCCAAGGCTTTTGCCTGCCCGGCATTCTTTCCTTCGGTATCTCTGATGGTAGCATACACCTTGTGCCCTAAAGCCGCTACAGATCGGGCGGTAAGCCAACCAAATCCACTGTTTGTTCCTGTGATCAACACAACTTTTGCGCTCATTTTTCTTGTTATTTATGCCTCAGCAAATGAGTTTTGCTCAGGTATGGTGCAAAGTTGAGAAACTTATCAGTAGGGAAAGATGATATATGACAGAAAAGAACGTAGATAAATGTCGACAAAATTTTCTGTCAAATATCATCTTTCCGTTCTGGACAGATCAGGAAATTTGTGAACTATTTAAATATACAAACTACCAAAACATGTCAAACAATCTGAAAAAAGGCCTTGATGCCCTGCTTCGTCCTGAGGACAGTATTTTAGTATTGATCGATCACCAGCCATTCCAGTTCGCTAATCTGAACAGCCATGAGCCAACCCTGATCGTTAACGCAGTAGCAGGACTTTCCAAGGCGGCGAAGATCTTTAATGTGCCGACCGTCCTTACTACGGTCGTTGAGGAACGCGGCGGTCTGATCATCAAACAGATCCAGGACGTATTCCCCGAACAGAAACCAATTAACCGTACTTTAATCAACACCTGGCAGGACCCTGCTGTTACTGATATTGTAGCCGCAAGCGGCCGCAAGCAGCTTATCATTGCGGGATTGTGGACGGAGGTCTGCGTAGCGATGCCTGCAATCCAGGCTGCCGGCGAAGGTTATGACGTTTTCGTGGTGACCGACGCCTCCGGTTCCGTTTCGGCAGAAGCGCACGATATGGCGGTTCGCCGGATGGTGCAGCACGGTATCACGCCGATCAACTGGATCGCCGTAGCTTCTGAGTGGCAGCGCGACTGGGCACGTCTGGATACCGCAGGTAAACTGGCGGGCCTGATGATCGAACATGCAGGCGGGAGTGGCGTGGCGTATGCCTGGGAGCAGCAGCTGCTGAACACACCTGTGCCTACCGCATAATTAATGTTTAGTAAGGCAATGTCCCGGCAGGTTCGGGATGTTGCTTTTATTATCTGAAACGACCAGACCCCTAATCTCATATTATGAAGTAAACTGTTATAAAGCTGGGTGATTACTATTGAATTGTTGATTAAAAAACAGGATTCGAAGTATTAATTATAAAGGGGCTACCTTTGCAAAATGAAAATATCAGTTATTTCCCGCCCAAGAATGCAGTTCACCCATGATCACGAATGGATTGATTTCAATGGGACAGTTGGTTTCGTAGGTGCCTCTATCTTTAAACTAAAGGGTATAGAAAAGGTCGATAATATAAAATGGTATAATCGTAAAGGCACGATTGAAAAAGGCACTTTGATAGCTGAAATCCGTTCGGATGATAATGTCATCCCTATCCATGCTCCTGTAAAATGTAAATTTTTAGGTCAGAATCAGAAATTGAATGACAATCTTAACCTGATACTGGAAAGCCCGCAGGATAACGGATGGATGTTTTTTATCACGCCTTCAAAATTCCTTAATAATGACCCGCTGCTTTCAATGGAAGAGTACCAGCAGTTTATTCGCACGAAAGAGGCTTATAATGGTCAGTGACAACAACCCTGGTAATTTTAACATAGCAGTAAAGCCGTATAGATCGCATGATTTACGCGGCTTTTCTGTTTCGTAGCCTATGACCGCCCAGTTTTACGGGGTCGTACGTGATCAATACCGAAAAGGATTTATTTCCGATTGTGCTGACGTTTGACACGACTTAGCGTGTCCTTATTGATACCGAGATAAGAAGCGATGATATGCTGCGGAAAACGGTTAAGTAGTTCAGGATAGCATTCTACAAAATCGGTATAACGTTTATCTGCCATTGAGCTTATAGTAGAGGTAAGACGCCGGTTGTTGGCCATCATATTTCGCTCGTCAAGCCTCATTTTCATTTCACGGAAAGCAGGTACCTTGTTCTGCAGTTCTATCGTGCCATCCCTGGTGACATAAAGCAGTTCGCAATGCTCCCAGGCATCGATATGATAACGGCTTGGTGTGGATTCCACAAAACTTTCCCGGTCACCCATCCACCATTCTTCAACCCCCAGCCGTACGATGTGTTCAATGCCTCTGTCATCCACCGAATACATTCGCATCGCACCTTTTACGATAAATGCAAAATACCTGCACTGGTCCCCTGCCTGGAGGAAATATTGTCTTTTTCTCAATCTGAACGGCGTAAATGTCTGTCTGATCAATGCCTTTTCCTCGTCTGAAAGCGGTTGAGAATTGAATTTCTTTAGATAGTCAAAAAAAGCGTCGTACATATAGGCCTCTCAAATCGTTTAATATCAATTACTTTTGGTGGTCTGACAAAGATACGATTAAAAGCACGTCTTTCCCACCTGATGCCGATCGGTTATCGGTCAATTGACGGGGTGATCTGGTGGTGCGTTGAGCATCTTAGTATTTATAAATTCAAAAAAATCTTTCCTGTAAGCTTCGCCAATGGGAATGGCTTGCTCCTGGTTTAGTATCCTCACCATATTTCCTTCGACCGCGGTCAAATGGCTCAATGAAATAATGAATGACTTATGTATCCGTACAAAGCCCCTGGCAGAGAGGCGCTCGGAAAGCTCTTTAAGTTTGAGATAGGTGATGATCTTTTTCCGGTCGTCCATGTGGATGATCGCATAGTTGCTCAGGCCTTCAATGTAAGTGATCCTGCGGGCGTCGATCTTCAGCAATTTGCCCTTCTGTTCAGTTTTTACAAACACATAATGATCTTGTTCCGCTACCGGCCGGAGGCTGTTGTGTATGGTCCATAAGCGGTTAACAGCTTTGAGAAAACGAAGGAAGGGGACAGGCTTCAGCAGATAGTCTACAACGGCATGTTCAAATCCTTCCAACGCATATTCTTTGTACGCAGTAGTCATAATGATATGGCTGTCTTTACTGATCAGCTTGAGCATTTCTACTCCGGTAAGGTGTGGCATCTGCACATCTAAAAATACCAGCCCCGGCTTTAAGTCTGTGATCATTGCCAGTCCCTTGACCGGGTTGGAGGCTGTACCCACCACACGCAGAAAATGCACCTGGCTGATATGTTGAATAAGCAGGTCTATCGCATGCTGCTCATCATCTACTATAACGCAATCTATCATGCTGGATATGTTATATGCAAAGTTACACTGAAAAGATCGTTGGTCTCCTTTAAGACAAATGAAGAACGGCTGCCATAAGTTAGCTGCAGCTGCTGCCGGATGTTTTGGAGGCCAACGCCATTGGAAAGCTCTCTGATCCCTTTTCCTTTTTTGTTCTCAATCTCAAAGGTGAGCTCGTTAACTCCGGTATTGACCCTGATCAGTAAGGGCTGCTCCGGATCATGCAGGTCGCCATGCTTGAATGCATTCTCGACGAGTGTGATGAGCACCAGTGGAAGGATACTGATCGACTGATCATCGATCTGTTCCTCATAGCGGATATTTAAATTTTGACTATGACGGCGCTGGTTGATCTCGATAACATTCTTCATGTGTTCGAGTTCATCCATGATGTTTACCATGCCATCAGCACTTTCACTCGTTCCCAGGGCGTAGCGCATAATATTGGCCAGCATCAGCACTGAATCCGCCGTTTCTCTGTCCGTTTTGATCGCCTTGGTGTAAATAAAGCTTAACGAGTTGAACAAAAAATGAGGATTCATCTGGTGTTTCAGGGCACTGAGCTCCGCTTCGGTCTTTTGTTTTTCAAGCATAAGACGCTCTTTGCTCTTGTTTACCCATTCAACAAGCAGAGCCACCGAAAGACTGCTGACCATTGTAAACAGGTAAGATATAATCAGTATCCATCCAAGCTTTTCTTCAGGCAACACAGTGGTAACCGTCTCGTCACCACTGTGTTCATACAGATAGGTACTATAGTTGAATGCAAACTTGACAAGGAAGAGGATTGCGGTGATGATCAAAGCACTCCGTCGGCTGCGTTTTGCATGCATGGCCGGAAGTATCACCACGAAGATCAGCACATAGTGAGTAATGACCGATTCTGCGACAAAGCTCAATATCCCTAAGGCCAGCCCATTCTGTCCTGCAAAGTTTTTTAATGTCTGTTCAGGAGTAACTACATAGGACAGCATAAAGAAGGAGCCGTAAATGAACAGCGAAAATACGGTCAGTAATAACAAACGCCTGCTATTGCTCTTCAAAAACGTCCACACTGATTGAAACATGCTATCTGTAATTTGCAAGGCACTGATCAGGCCAGTACCTTATTCGTATTTAATGAAGGTAGCTGTTATTTTTTTCTCTTTAATGTCCATCGTCGAAGAATTGGTTGTACCAACGACATTTTTCTTCTTCGTTTGTGTTACTACTGCTGTTCCGGTCTGCTGAGTGCTCACCAGGTCTTCTGTAAGCTCCATGATCACCCCATCTGCGCCTTTGGCCTTTCCTAAGGCTATAATTTTTTCCTGCGCGGATTCCAGTGAGCTAAATCCTTTGGCTACCTTGGTAGAGCCCATCGTTGTGTAATTCTTTTTGACATCTGCTTTGTTCAGATAAACATCTACATGCTCAGTTGGCTCATACGTTTTCCCAAAGTACGACGGAGTAGAACATGCCGCTAATAATCCCATTACCAGGAATGTTATCAGCGAAATTGTTGTTGCCTTTTTCATTTTAATTCTTTCTGATTAATAATTAATAAATAGATGGTGACTTGGTTTAGGTGTCGTATCGTCATTTAAGTTGATGTTCACAAAAACCATAACAAAAGTAGTTTGGGCTGCAGCGGCAGGAAATTCTATTATGTGAACAGGGATTTCGTCTATGTCAAACCTCCTATAGGTCACCCTGCCTGTCCTCATCTTTACAAACTGCGCCTCAGTCTGCTATAATTCGAATGGCATGGATTTTTTATAGTATCTGGTAAGGTATATCTGGCGCGCATGAGCGTTGAGCATGAGCAGCTGATATAAGGTCAGCCCTCGCGGATAAAATACCCCATATTGTAGCAAATGATCAACTTGTTTAAAGCTGCAGCTATGGCCAAGTACACCTTTTTCGTAGTTGTTGAAACTCCGAAGGGCAGCACGCAAAAGTATGATTACGATGAAAAGTACCGCTATTTTACATTGAAGAAAATTTTACCTGCGGGGATGATGTTTCCTTTCGATTTCGGCTTTATTCCGGATACAAAAGGCCAGGATGGAGATCCGTTGGACGCCTTTGTATTATCGACCTTCAGGACTTTCCCGGGATGTATGGTGAAATGCCGCTTGCTTGGGGCAATCAAAGCTGAGCAGCGGGAAAAAGATGGTAAGACTGTAAGAAACGATCGTTACATCATGGCCCCGATCGTCTCCGGAGGTGATAAAGCGTCTTTTGATGCGGAACATTTTCTACCAAACATGCTGAAGGAGCTGGAAGCTTTTTTTATCAATTATAATAAACAGGAAGGAAAGGAATTCCGGCCCCTGGGCTCTATGGATTCCAAAGAAGCAAGTAAGCAAATCAAGAAATTCAGGAGATGACGGCAACTTTTTAAATGATATTGAATTATAAGGAAGTTAAATAGAAATGTTATGAGTAACAGACAAAAAAGCTACACCATTTTTAAGCGGAAAGGGTACCTCTGGGTTACATTGATCTTTTTTGCTCTTTCCATAGGCCTTCATTGGTTTTTCGGATGGAAGACCTATGTAGCAGAACAGCAGGAGCATGGACAGCCGGCTGATAAACAGGGCTATGTCGCAGAGATGATGCGCGACACAATGGAGAACTGGCAGTCCGAGTTTTTGCAACTGATCTGGCAGGTAGCAGGATTATCTTTGCTATGGTACTGCGGATCCCCGCAGTCAAAGGAAGGTGATGACAGACGCGAAGAAAAGTTGGATTTTATCATCCGGCAACTAGACCCTCAAAAAGCTGAAAGGCTTCTTAAAGAATGGAAAGAGAAGTATCCTGAAAGCTAGTATGCTTTTTAATTAGCAGGAGAAGAACCAAAGCCCCATTTGACAGAGATATTATGCTTTTCTGCATAAGATTTGCCAAGCATCGTGAGCTTGTTAAACAATTCTTCAAACCTGGTATTGTATTTATCGTGAATAGCCTGTCCCTTTACTTGTATCTGCTCATGAGGAGCACCTTCATCATACATCTTTGCAAGTTCACGGTATTCGTTTTTATAGATAGCCAGCACATATTCATGTAAAGACGTCGAAGTTTGAATCATTTCTTTTGTTTCCGCCGTCTCTGTCAGCTTACTCAGTTTTTTTAGATTGTCTTCTATGTACAATATTTTCAGATCAATAGTTTCCTTTCTGGTCATAGGCGCGAAATCACTTTTGCTGCCTTCCTTGAGCTTTACAGACGGAGATTCCAGTTCCTGCATCAGGCCATCGCCCGAAATGCCGGTGATCATATTACAGTTTAATACGGTTACGTCAAAATACTTTTCAGGGTTGGTCAGATTACAGGATGTAAGGATCTGGCAGGTAAGAAGCGCCAGCATAAAAACCTTTTTAACGGACATAGGGTATACTATTTTGTTTGGCGATAAAGATAACGCATATCCGCTAATCCTAATAGTTGACCTTATTTATTCAGGTCTTCACAGCTACCAAAGTCTGGATCCACCGTCATCGATGAACGATGTCCCGTCGTAATAGCCCAGTAATCGATCCACTGTCGTCGGATGCCATTGGCTCGGTTGATGAGTTCCGCACTTGGCGTTCGCCCGTGCTCCACGATCACTACGATGCCGGTGTTGAAATGTCGCTGGGAATGATTGACGTCAGGTAAGCGCGGACCCTCCGCGGCGATGACATCTTGAACCGTGATCCTCGTTCGTTGGCCTTTGAAGATCGGGTGTCCGTTTGCGTCCGTGCCGATCCGCACAAGCGGCCTCACGATGTAGAAGTCGGGCACCTCAGCGGCGGCGATCAATCCCATCAGGTAGAGGTCGAGATAGGAGTACCCCGAGGCGGGTACGAAATAGCCATCGCGCAATTGGGTGAAGGTGCCGTCGGGATTGTCTTGCCATGCGCTTCCACCCAAGGTAGAAGCCTCGAGAGGTAGCGAGTATGGATACGCCACCTGCGTCTCCAATCCGGGATCCCAATGGGGCCATGCTCCGAGTGAGATCGTCTGGCCATTCACGCGGGCGGCAGCATACGCCGACCAGCGGTGTCCGATCTCGTGACCGAGGTGCCCGACGGCATAATTGTACGGACGGGGCTTCCCGTCAGGTGTCGCCTGTGCGAGCGGGCGTGTATAGAACGAGATATTTTTGGGGTTTCCGCCTGGCGCATTGTCGGGCGGGTACGCTTGCATTTCGTTCGCACCGACAAAGATCGGCTGAAACAGGCCTAGCTGAAACCGCCCGCCCGTGCAGCGGCTCTCCAGGATCGGTTTCGTTTGTGCGTGTTTGGTATCCCCGATCCCGGTGACGTTGCCACCGATCGGCCCATCGCTCGGGCTACTGGCCTCCTGGCTGTCGAAGCGGAAATCCGAATAGTAGGCGAGAAAATCGAACTTGTCGCCCAGCGCCTGAATAACCGTGCAGGAAAGATCCTGTGGCCGGGGCGGCTGCAGGTAATGAAACGACTCACACAACGCGGCGAACGGACCGCTCTTCGGGGTCAGACTGGACAGGTCAATAGATTGGACACCCTCAACCGCGGATAAGATTGGGTAAATCCCCACGATGCCGTCTTTCGCTGCCATGGTCTTGTACGACATCTCGATTGAGCCGTCGCGGTGCAGGACAGCCTGAAACAGATTGGTAGTGGGGGACCAGGAGAAATCCAAAAGGCCGCCGAATGGTTCGGTGAGATCCCATGTAATGACGACGCGATCAGCCAGCTCCCGCACGTAGCGCGGGCCGGACATCCTGGGCTTCAGAAACACGCAGATAGCTGGTGCACGTTCACCCAGTCTGGGGCCAACGTCAGCGAGACGGTCAAATCGTCCAATGGCGGCAGCGATTGCGCCGTCAGGGCGACCGTACGTATCGACATCACCCACGCCCGGTGGCGGACCGAATCGAATGGATCCTGTCGTCCCCACAGAAAACGAACTCCACCCGCGCCCTGAAAACGGAAACGTGAACCGTTGAAGCGTCACGTCAGCACCGGTGAGTTCCACGCCGTAGTTGGTGTCCCAACGTAAAGTCTTATTCGACACACGATAGCTGGAACCGGCTGGACTAAACCGCAGCGTGCGGCCGACGAGATCAAACAGGTTCGGTTGCCCGAGCGATGCGCTGTCCAACTCGATCACGATTAAATCGCCTGCTACCGATACCTGACCGATGGCATGTCCGGGTGTTATACCGTTTTGTCCATAAGACTGTTTGTCTATGAATAACAAAACAAATAGAATATTAATCAGAAAGATGTGCTGTTTCATAAGTTGCGTACAACGCCTGCATTGCCGATTTTTAGGATTTATAAGGCCGCATGTATAACCGATACCAGGATTATTTCATTCACCTGTATAGCTATTTCACGGCCAGACAAAGGTACGCCCAACTAATATCAAACTAATATATATCCGGTATATATCCGGTATATATCCCGTAGTATACTGGTTTATATCCGGTATCTTTAAACATACAGCTTACCTACCGCTAAACTTCCTTAATACTACAGGAAGAACCTTAGTTCCCCATGAACTTTTTGTAGCTCTCTATTGTTTATTCCCTAAAATCTTATTTTATGGCAACTCTTAATGAAGGCCTTGAAATTACAGGCAGTGATCCTAAAAGTTCATGGCTGGATTAATAACTAACTTTCAGTTCCATTAGACAATTGTTTTTGGATCATAGATCCTGAAAGGAAATCTTAAAACAATAGTTAAACCATGATCATTTTTGAGGCGGTAGGTCCCTGCCAGTTGTTTCGTCAATCCTTCCAAAAGTGTAATGCCAAGTGTATTTAAACTTGCAGGATTGAAATCTTTGGGTAATCCTACTCCGTTATCGCTGATTTGTATCTCTATAAAGTCTCCTACGTGTTTAGCGAGAATATTAATACGACCCGTTTGATGATCAGGAAATGCATATTTAAGGGCATTGGTTACGGTTTCATTTAAGATAATGCCTACAGGAATTGTTTGGGAAACATCAAGCGTAATATCGTCGACCTCACATATTATTGCTATGTTTTTCATATTATCATTTAAGGAACTGTTTAATGATTGAACCAATTCTTTAATGTATAATGAAAGGTTGACTTGCCTGGTGTTACCCGTTTTATATAATTGATCATGTATCAACGCGATTGCCTGAACGCGGCTTTGGCTTTCCAGTATCGCTTCCTGCGCTTTTTCATTTTGCACAGCGCCCGATTGTGTAGCCAGTAAACTCATTACGATTTGCAGATTATTTTTAACCCGGTGGTTCAATTCTTTAAGCAGCAGGTCTTTTTCCCCGATTAGCTGATTCTTATCCAGGACGAGGTGTTGTAGGGACAGATTTTGCTGGTCGATCTCAGATTTCTGCATTAACAAAAGTTCGTTACTACGCTGTTTTAACCGATAGCGGCTATAAATAAGCGCAGTGATGATCAGTAAAAGCACAGTTCCGCCAATGGTCATCTTGTGAAGAAGTTGGTTACGTTTTAATTTGGCGTCATTTATCAGCGCTTCCCTGGTGAGCGAGTCGATATGCCTGTTTTTTTCCAGTGCTTCGTTTTCTATGTGAAGTAGTGAGATCTGGTAAGTTTTTGCCGCCCCATCAATTGAATCTTTAATCTCCTTTTCTTTAAGAAAGTGCTTCATAGCAGACTTGGTATCTCCCTTTAAAGAGACCAGCTTATAATATCGGTACTCTGCCGTTCTGATACCCGCTGCATAATTTAATTTGTGCACCATTGTGGCATATAGCTCCGTATAACGATATGCCTGTTTTATCTGTCCCGTCTCCGAATAATAGGATGCGAGGGAATTGTAGGCATTCATGAGTTCTTTTACATGCTGGCGGGGGACAGCCGGTAACATACGTTTCACATCCTGCACGTATTGAGCTGCGTCTCCGAAACGTTTTGCATAGACCAGATTATTTAAAAACTCAATTGTCACCGATAATATTTCCAGGTCACCGACAGCCCGGCCTTTCATTTCCCCGAGTACGCTTAAAGCTTTGGGAAGTTCATTTATATGCGTGTATGCTAATGCCAGCGTTGACGATCCGGCATCCATAAATCCCCGGTCGTTGTAACGTTTTGCCAATCTTAACACCTCCATAGAATAAGGGACAGCCTTCGTATAGTCCAGCATTTTAATATAAGTTGAAGCGATAAGGTGGTTGATTAAACAGACTTGCAGGGTTGTATCGTTAACCTCTTTGGCAGTCTCAAGCGCTAATAAATTATATTTTAATGCATTGCCGTAATCGCCTAAATCATACGATATCCTCCCTATATTCCAGTAAATTCCCTCAACAGTTCTGCGACTTACCCCTTTTCCTAAATTTAGCGCTTCGAACAAGCTCCTAAGTCCTTCGGTAATCCGGTTTGCCTGAAATAAAAGATCTGCATTTGCGGTAAGCAGATAAGATAGCCAAAGAATATTTCCGTTCCTCCTGAATATGGCAATTGCCTTGTTAATATAGTCTATCCTTTGTCTAAGTGAGTCTGGCTTGGAAATGGGGTAGTGCTGAGCGATGATATGATATGATCTTGCCTCACCCTCGCTGTTATTATGTAATTGAGAAAAGGCAAGCGCCTCCCGGGCTATCTTTTCGCCCATTTGCCCATCTCCGCGACTATAATAGGTCTCTGTACTAAGCAGCATGGAATTGATAATGCCAAAATGATAGTTAAGGCGACGACTTAATACTGCGGCCTGGGCTGCCAAGGTAATGGCTGAATCAATGTCTTTTTGGTCTTTCGTAGGTTTCAACAGCATTAAATGCCCCAATGCCAGTTGCAACTGAACCTTGATGGTATCGTCAGAACTGGTTGCTAACTTTTGCCTTAATACCGGTAATGGTAATTCATCAAAATTACTGGTTTGTGCCGCTGTTGACATGCCAAGTAGCATCAGGAAAGTGCATAACAATGCGTTTCTCATAACTTCTTCCATTTGCCATAATCATAAAAATACATATAAGATTTTAATTTAAATATAGACGCCAGTTTTTCTTGATAGCCTTCTGCCCGACTGTAATATATCACTGATATAATAGTACATATCACTTTACTGATATACAAGTTGTAGCGCTGGTGACGAAATTTGAATTACAAAACCGGTTGCAGAAAGGGCTGAAAGTCCTCCGTGCTGCCGGCGAAAATAAATGTCTATCATTTTAAATCAATATATCATGAAAAAAGTTTTGATCATTGCATCTAACACAAATACAATTGGCCCGCACAAAAGAAGGTGTGGCAATTTTTTGCCTGAAGTGGCGCATCCTTATACAGCATTTTCAAGAGCAAATTATCACGTCGATTTTGCCACACTCACGGGGGAAAGTCCATTCCTTGATAATCTTGAATCTGCAGCGGATCCTGATAATCTTGCTTTCCTGACCGGGAAAGGTTGGGAAGACATGCGAAAAGCTGTAAAACTTTCCACTGTTAACGTTAGTCAGTACGATGCTATCTTTATTCCCGGCGGACTTGCACCCCTTGTTGATATGGCAGAAGATGAGTTGATAAAAAAGGTAGTTAAGGAAACCTATGAACGGGGTGCAGTTGTCGGGGCTGTTTGTCACGGGCCGGTTTCCTTGCTAAATGTTAAACTAAACGATGGCAGTTACCTTGTAAACGGCAAAAATATCTCTTCTTTTACAACATTAGAAGAAGATGGTTATGCAAGAGCGGATGTGCCTTTTGATCTTCAAACCGAACTCACAAAACAGGGTGCAATTTATCATACTGTAGACCCATGGCAGCCGTTTAGCATTACCGATGGGAACCTGGTAACAGGTCAGAACCCCGCTTCGGGTAAGGGTGTGGGAGAGAAGATGGTTGCATTACTTGAAAAATCTTAGTATCAGCCATGGAAAGTACACCCGTTCACGTTATTGCCAAATGGAAGGTTAAGCCGGGAGAACTGCGCTCCGTACTGGCCCTTTTGCCGGCAGTCGTTAAAGCAAGTTCCGCCGAACCGGGCAACCTGTTCTACATGATACAGCAGGATAGAACTGATCCCAATACCTTGCTGTTATTTGAAGGTTACAAAGACGAGGCGGCTGCAGCTGACCACCGCAATTCTGAGCACTTTCAGACCATTGTGGCCGGTAAAATAGTGCCGCTGCTGGAAGCCAGGGAGATCAATATAACAACACCGCTAAACTTCAATCTTTAACAACATGAAGAATCAAACCACCTATCATTTTATTGACATCAATGGAACCGATATTTTTTACCGTGAGGCTGGCGCCAGGGACGCACCAACGCTGGTGCTATTGCATGGATACCCAGCGTCTTCACATATGTTCAGGAACCTGATTGCGGAGTTATCTGATGAGTTTCATCTAATCGCCGCTGACTATCCGGGTTATGGCAGGAGTGAACAGCCGCCAATCGCTGATTTCGCCTATACGTTCGATAATTTTGCCGTTATTATAGAAGAGCTGCTGAAGAAATTAAATATCAACAGGTATAGCCTCTACCTGATGGATTACGGGGCTCCTGTAGGATGGAGGCTGGCTGCCAAATATCCCGAAAAAATTGAAACGCTGATCGTTCAAAATGGCTGCGCCTATGATGAAGGCCTGGAAACGTTTTGGGATCCGATCAAAGAATACTGGAAGGACCGCAACAACAAGAAAGCTGAAGAGACTTTAAGGACATTCCATAACCCGGACGGATTAAAATGGCAATACACGCATGGTGTTGGCGACGCTTCAGTGATCAGTCCTGATAACTGGGAAATCGATCTCCGGCACCTGGAAAGGCCTGAAAATGGACAAATACAGTTAGATCTTTTTTATGATTATCGAACCAATCCGCCAAAATACCCTGAATGGCAGCAGTATTTTCGCGACCATAATCCCGAAATGCTGATCGTGTATGGAAAAAATGATTACATCTTCCCGGTGAGAGGTGCGGAAGCTTATAAAAAGGACGTGAAAAACCTGGAATATCACCTTTTCGACGCCGGCCATTTCGCACTCGAAAGCCATGGCATTGAAATCGCGGCTACGATTCGGAGTTTCCTGAAAAGAAAACTCGCAAAAATCTATTGAATGAAGTGCCAGCCAAATAAACTATATGACAATGCAAACAGAAAAAGGCGATCCATCCAGCCACGTACATTACAGAACTATTACAGTCGCTGATGTTGAGTTGTTTTACCGCGAAGCAGGAGAGCCTGACAAGCCTGTTGTTCTCTTGTTACATGGCTTTCCAGCTTCCTCTCACATGTTCAGGGATCTCGTTTTACGGCTGTCGCAGGACTTTCATGTGATTGCTCCTGATTACCCGGGCTTTGGTTATAGCAGTTGCCCTGACCCCTTGATATTTGAGTATACTTTCGACCATCTGGCCGGAATCATAGAGCAGTTTATAGACCGCCTGGCACTTCGTGATATTAGTTTTTATATGCAGGATTACGGGGGGCCGATCGGTTTCAGAATTATCTGCAGGCGGCCGGAATTAGTGAAAAGCCTGATCGTGCAAAATGCCAATGCTTATCTCGAAGGGCTTGGCCCCGACGTACAAAAGATTGGCGCCATGACGGAGGCGAATGACGAGGTTGGGCTAGACGCCGCAGTCAACTTCATGATGTCGCTGGAGGGGATTAAAGAGCAGTATCTTTTTGGGGCTCATGATAAGGAATCCATAAGCCCGGACAGTTATATCATGGATCATTTTTTCATGGAACAGCCGGGCAGAAGGGCTGTCCAAAAGATTCTCTTCCAAAATTATAATACCAATTTTCCCAGGTACCCGGAATGGCAGGCATACCTTCGTAGCTACCAGCCGCGGATGCTGATCGTCTGGGGGAATAACGATAAAATATTTCATGGGCCGGGAGCACTGGCCTATAAAAAGGATGTACCCGACGCCGGGTTATACCTGTTTGAGGGAGGACACTTTCTGTTAGAGGAATACGGCAAAGAGGTGGCTGATCTTATAAAAGCTTTTTTAGATGAATGAGAGGCGATCTTCGCCGGTTAATCAATAAGCAAGCAGATGTTAAACTACGGGCAAGCAGCGCTGAGTTATCTCGGCAGTTATTATCAAAAGATCCCGGACAGCTTACTCCGGTTCGGTTACCCGTAGGGTAAAGCTATTTCAGGACTAGACTCAGCATGGACGAAGTGATATTGCGTATTTATTATACTTTTGAAGCCAATTTATCAGGCTGTTCAGTAATAAATAAATTTCAGCAATAGAATATGCATGAAGCTTTTATAAAAAATATACGAAGGCACATTGAGCCGACCAGGGAAGAAATAGAAATTTTTCTATCCCTTGCGGTTTCTAAAACTGTTAAGAAAAAAGAATTTTTATTGAAAGAAGGTGATGTTGCAAGACATCAGTTTTTTGTGACTAACGGTTGCATGCGGACCTATACTATTGACCCAGGCGGCAAGGAACACGTTTTGATGTTTGCACCCGAAGGCTGGTGGTGCAGTGGCGATCTGTATAGCTTTTTTTCGGGACAGAAGAGTGTCAATAACCTGGAAGCGCTGGAGCCTACAGCCCTATTACAAATCAGCAAAGACAATCTGGAGATCTTGTACGAGCAGGCGCCAAAATTTGAACGATTTTTCAGAGTGTTATTTCAAAACGCCTTTGTCTTTCATCAAAACAGGATAAATGCCAACCTTTCCCAACCAGCGGAAGGAAGATATGATCTGTTCACAAAAACTTACCCTGATCTTGAAAACCGGGTTCCGCAAAAATATATTGCCTCGTACATTGGTGTTACACCAGAATTTTTCAGCCAAATGAAAGCAAATATGTCTCGCAAGAAATCTTAATGTACATTATTTTTTGGCGAACGCAAGGATCGTTGCTTTGTTGTATAAATCATTACACGCATGGAACGCAAAGCAAACGTACAGGATATTTTCGGCGAAAAGCCTTTTGCTGAAAAGAAATTTATTGAAATTAAAGGCCGTCGCATGGCTTATATTGATGAAGGCGAAGGCGACCCTATTGTATTTCAGCATGGCAACCCTACTTCATCCTATCTCTGGCGAAATATAATGCCTTATTGCCGTGGTCTCGGCCGCCTTATTGCCTGCGATCTGATTGGCATGGGCGACTCAGAAAAGCTTCCCAACTCAGGGCCCGAACGGTATTCTTATTTAGAGCAGCGGAGTTTTCTTTTTGCACTCTGGGAAGAGTTGAAACTGGAAAAAAAAGTGATACTTGTGATTCATGACTGGGGCTCTGTACTGGGCTTTGATTGGGCAAATCAAAACCGTTCCCGCATTCAGGGTATCGTTCACATGGAAGCATTGGCGATCCCTTTTAAGTGGGATGAATTTGAACCTAAAGTACGTGATCTATTCAGGGCTTTTCGCTCTCCGGCAGGAGAGGAGCTGATTTTAAAAAACAATGTGTTTATTGAAAAAGTATTGCCGGCGGGAATTTTTCGGGAACTCAGCGATACGGAGATGACGGAGTATCGACGGCCCTATCTTAACGAGGGTGAAGACCGCCGCCCGACACTATCGTTTCCGCGCCAAATTGCTTTAGACGGAGAACCAAAGGAAGTGGCTGAAGTAGTAGCAGAATATGGAAATTGGCTTAAACAAAGTCCGGTTCCTAAGCTTTGGATTCATGGCAACCCCGGTGCAGTTGAAAATGACAGTATGCGGGAATTTTGCAGTACATGGCCTAATCAGACAGAGGTATCAGTAAAGGGGAAACATTTTTTACAGGAAGACAGTCCCAAGGAAATTGGAGCAGCAATTGCTGAATTTGTAAAGAAGTTGCGTTGATACCGTAATTTTTGGATATCTTACAGTGAGAACCGCGGATACTAATTGTTACCAGCACGAATTACAACAAAAGTAACAACCTAAAAAATATAAATTATGGCGCTTATCAACCCTCACATTAACTTCAACGGAAATGCAGAAGAAGCATTCAACTTTTACAAATCGGTATTTGGCGGTGAGTTCGCAAAAATTATACGCTTCAAAGACCTGGCAAGCGCTGAATTTCCTGTGGCGGAGCATGAAGCTAATAAAATAATGCATATTGCCTTGCCTATTGGCAAAAACATTTTAATGGCTAATGATGTTCCCGAAAGTATGGGGCGAACAAACGAAAATGAAAACAGAAGTAAAATTTCAATCAGTGCAGAAAGCAAGGAAGAAGCCGACAAATTATTTAGCGGGCTTTCAGCAGGTGGACAAATTGAAATGCCTATTTCCGACAGCCCCTGGGGTTCATACTTTGGGATGTTTAGAGACAAATATGGTATTGAATGGATGGTAGATTTTGATCCAAATTATAAAGGCCAAATTTAAGCATTATCCATATCTCCAGGTTAACCAACGGGAATATCGCAGGAATTTATTTTTTTACAGCTTGGTTTCTGATTCGGCTTAGCGTCTCCTTAGTAATGCCCAGGTACGATGCTATAATATGTTGAGGGAATCGCGAGATAAATTCGGGATAATTCCTTATAAGGTCCTCGTACCGGTAGTCAGCAGTGTTACAGATGGACATTTGAAGTCGCCTTTGATTCGCAACATGATTGTTATCATCCAATTTTATCCTCATTTCAATGAACGCAGGAATCTCGTTAACCCGATCATAGAAACCGTTGGCTTTCGGCAGTAACAACAGGTCCGTTTCTTCCCAGGCATCGATGTTATATATAGAGGGCGTGTTGTTTTGAAAACTGTCCCTGTCCGAGGTCCACCACCCTTCTACAGATAAATTAAGAATGCGCTCGTATCCCTTTTTATCGACTGTGTACTGCCGCGTTGCGCCCTTGACTATAAACGCGATATTTTTGCATACCTCTCCCTCTTGTAGCAGAAATTGCCTTTTCCTTAGTTTTTTTGGAATGAATGCCTCCTTTATGAGTTTCAGGTTTTCCTCAGTCATCGGAGTGCTGGATCGCTGTTGAATGTATTTTATAAGAGGCGTATGCATGTGTTCGTCAGGTAGTGATCGCCAAAGATATCAAATGATCAAAACAAATCTGAAAAGTTGATATTTTTTTAGGTTGGAGCCCCTGGTCATCGTTACAGCAGCATATCGATGCCTCGTCGCTGGGATAGCTATAAAGGAATAATGGAGCTCGGCAAGGTGCATTACCAGCTCTTTATGCGGCTACGGCGCCTGATGCAGAAAAGGGCAAATATTATGACCAGATGGTGACAAGGAACTAACCGGCTTTCCGGGACCGGCCTTTATAAATGAAGCGGCCGCAGATCCGGTTGCTGCGGAAATGTTGTGGGCCTATGCGGTCAAGGAAACAAATGTTGCTGTTGGGGGCGAAGCAAAATAAAACGGGAAATGGGACATCAGCTGGCAGGCCCAGAGATGTTCAACATAGAATTTAAGAAGAGCGGGTAAAAAGGGATGTTTAACAATGATAAAGCATCCCTTTTACATATTTTGTTTTTTTAATAAAATCTGTTGACGATCAAAAAACAATTATACTGCCGGTTCCATAAATGCATATAAGTGTTGGACTTTCCCGTTCTCAAACAGGAAAAAATCCATGCTGTTTAGCATTCCTCCGCTGGTACGTATATGCCCAAAAAACCTTGCGCTGTTTTGAAGTGCTTCGATTGGCTTAGCTACTGAAAAATCAAACAACGGATCTTCTGCCAGAAGCTTTCCCACAAAGTCTGATACTTCCTTTAGGCTGTGAAGAATAAACTCTTTGTCGTACATTTTAACATCTTCTGCATAAATTTTTCTCAAAAGCTGTTCCCGTTTTTCTGTGTTTTTTTCATTCCAGGCAGCCACATGAATGTTCTGTAGCTCCTCAAGTAGTTTTTCGTCCATCGTATTTTTTATTTGAAGTAATGAAATTTCCCTGCCAGCTTTTGGCAAGTCGTTTTTTACCAAATTTAAACATATATCTCATCAGGGGACGTTGATGTAGATCAACAAATAACAAAAAATAATTAATGCTGAAGCAAGCGGAATGATAAATAGCGCAAACACACGCTGATCAATATGCTCTTACCACCGGGATAGGAGCTTTGGCCGCAGGCCGGGGCAATTTCGTGAGGGGCTTTGGAAAAATCATAGTCCAGGAAGCGTTTATTGGGCCTTAGAAAACAAAAAAGCCCGCAGAATAACCTATCTGCGGGCTTCACGTCTTTCGACGCTAATTTTTCTGTCAGGATGACTGGACACTTATTGAACCTGCTTATAGACCATTTGTGCCGGATTAATACCTTTATCGCTAATTGGGTCCCGAAAGCCTCATCGCGTGTACCTCCTGACATGTACTAATTTAATTATAGCATATATTTACCACGAAATTGCGTAAAAAGGAATTCTCGCCGGCTTGGAATGATCTTTTAGGTCCAGCCGTCCTTGAAGAATGTACAAACAAGATTCATACAGATGCCGTTATATAGTTTAGTACAAAACCAGAAAATGCTATGTGGCCATTCAAAAGACAAAAAGCAGCATTAACATCGGGGGCAGTTGATTACAACAACTTTGCGAAAGAATGTATGGAGGAATTAAAAGTGTTACAGGCTAACTTTCAAATCCACTATAATTTAACCTGGTATGAGGATTGGTTTTATAATCAAACTACCGGTCTACTAACATTTTCGACCAGTGATAAAGAACTGAATTTCAAATATTTTAGTGTAGGCAGTTTTTCAGAAAAGTCAAACACATGGAAATGGTCCTGGTACAATAAATCCACCCTTGAAGAAAGAAAAGAAAAAGTGAACCTGGTTAAGGCGTTCGGGGAAAGGTCAAACTTTCCAAAACTAACAAATGGCCAGTTTGAAAGTGACGAAATTGAAGCGTGGGAATTTACAGCAATTGCCGCAAAGCTTTCTAATGGGATTGGAGTTTATAGGCCCGTTAACGACGAACAACTAAAGATCTTCTTAGTCATTACTGAATTTGTTGACAATGAAACTGCTCAGAACATCAATGACAAATTTATTGAATGCGATGGTCATGGATATCGGCGAAGAGCATTTGTTTGCAAGCATCTCAATCCTACAACCCCAACGGGGTTTAACGAAGCCTTTGAAAGCATTGAGGGCATGGAACTTTCAGAAGAAGATGATTTTCAGGCCTGGTGTAGCGAGTGCGAAGCTGTTAGACAAAAAGAAGGGGAATGGAATGACAGGTCTATGGCATTTGCAGCGATAAAGCTTGTTTGTGAAAAATGTTACTTCGAAATGAAAGGACTCAACCTTAATAGACATACATAATAGGCTCGTCAATTCAGTCGTGGTGAATCTGAAAAGAGCATTAATATAGTAAAGTAGATAAATTTTAACAAATGAAAATTTCGTTGAACCATAAGGGTTTCACAATTGAAGTAATGGATGATCCGTTATTCAATCAGACCTCGGATAGCCCTACATCATACGATAAAATCTATCAGCCCGATAACAGCAAGGACTATAATCCAGTTTCTCAATGTGCAATCAATGTTTATTACGATAATGTAAAAATAGCAAGTGCAATTTTACTCGCTGTTGCCGGCGCAACTTCGGTGACATCAGACTCCATACTTATAGACGGAGACAACTTAATTACCAGATGCTGCAATACTGTTTTTTGTTTAACGCTTCCTAGCCTTAACATTAATTGGATGATAGAAACTGATTGGACCACCTGTTTTTCCATACACAAATATCAGGATTCTTACATTACGCATGGGGAGACATCAGTTGCGAGAATTGACAAAAAAGGTAATATACTTTGGAGCTATAGCGGAGCAGACATTTTCGTTTGTCTTGTAGAAGGGAATCCTTTTGAAATGCATGACAACTATATTGAACTAACTGACTTCGCTGGTAGCAAATACAAAATTGACTATAACGGCCAGGTAATAAAGAGTGTAGAGGTAAAAGCAAACAAAATTGGCAAAAGGATCGAATGACTAAGCAACTCTTCTGCCTGATCCATTAAAATTCACTCTTCGAGAGAAGACGTCAAACAAATAGGAGTCTTCGAATCCAACGACTTGAGAGCTCTTTTAATTTCATCAATAGGTTATAATATGAAACGATTTGCACTTCTATTGCATGCTATAGTCTTGTTCAGTTGCAATCAGAAAAAACAGACTAAAAGCGATGTTATGCAAAAGCCGGGTAAAGGGAGATATGCGACAGAACTTATAGACAAGGGTTTTCTAAAATATGCAGACAGTTCAGAAATTGACAACTTAAAAGTACAACTCACAGGTTCGTTTAATATTTATACAGATGACAATTTTAGGATAGCTCATATCGATGCCGAAGAACTCGCTGAATTCAGCTTTGACTTTTTTCTTCCAAACGTTAATAGAATTTTAGCTAAAAGAGGTGTCAAACTATTTGCAAATAAACTAAATGACAAAGAGAATTCGTTTGATGTTTTAATTAATAATGACACTATTCAGCTATACAATCAAAAAGATTTAGATAACAATACGTTTTGGGACATTGCCCCAAGAAGTTTCTTTCAAAAAGTGAATGAAATTCTGAGAGCAAAAAAGATAGATGAACAGTTTTATCTATTATATGGCGGTAATGATTTACACGCAATACTTTTGACCGATAAGCAGTTTTCAATTATTGCTGATTATTATAAAAATAAGCCGAAGGAAATTCCTTACACTCCCTAAAAGCACTGGCACAGGCTACAACTTTCAAATCTAAAACGGGAATGGATCAGGATATCCCGACTGGATTCGAACCTAAATATCATTGTATTTGAATGAGTTGTGCAAGTTCAACAATTGCTCTAAATAATAAAACCCACTCTAGGAGCGAGTTTTATTATTCTGTCGGGATGACTGGACACTTTTCGAACCTATTTTTGGACGATTTGGCCCTGATTGATGCCTATGTTGCCCGATTCGGCCCAATGCCAGACACCCAACGAACCGCCTTAGTAACGCAGAAATAAAAAACGCGGGGATCATTTCTTATGAATGATCCCCGCGTTCGTTCTCACATAACACCCTACCCCGGCTTCGGCAGATACTGGATTTCCAGGATCTTATATCGTTCATATTCAGCTGGTATGAGCCTGTAACATTCCACTTTATTTACTTGATCTAAGCTTTTCTATATGTTGTTCTGCATTCTTGTTTTTAGGATCCAGTTTCAGGGACTGTTCATAATTTTTAAGAGCGGGTTCAGTATCGCCCAGCTCTTCATAGATCTCGCCCAGGCTATCAAATGCATTGGCGCTTGTGGGATATAAATAAACATTTAGCTTAAATATTTCCAGCGCATCAGCGATCCTTTTTTGTGAGATCAATTTATATCCCCAGCCATTTATTTCTTTTTCCGTTACAGTAAAGCCACTCTTTGTTTTCTTCAGTTTCTTTACTTCTTCTATGGCATTTTTATATCCCACCTTATCTAATGTAATTTTTAACGATCTCAGGGATGCAGAAAGGCCGAAACCATTCGCTTCTTTCATATCCGGGATAAACAATCCTGCAAGTTCATCAATGAATACATCCGGCATCCCGCCTGAGAGGTTTGTAAGCACAATAATGGAAAGGTCATCATTGGGGTATACAAATACGGCCGAACGATTGCCACCAACAGGCGCCAGGGCCGGATGATCTGTTCTTTTAATAACCGGCCAGCCTGCCGCATATCCATTTAGTAAACTGCTAAAGCCACTTGTTTCGCCATTATTCAGTACAGCCGGTGTCCAAAGTGTCCGAAGGCTTGCCGGTTGTTTTAATAATTGCATGCTTTGTAAGGCAATGATCCAATCCGCCAGTTCTTTTGCTGTAGAACTCATACCGGCAGCCGTTTGCAAAAAAGGCGGAAACGAAAAGAACATATTCCTGAGCTTGCCCTTTTGATATTGGTAACCAGCGGCTGCGTAGGCTACAATGTCTTTTGTAGCACCAAAACCTGATTGTATGGTCTTTGGCATACCTGCTTTTTCCAATTGTTCCTTGGTAATGAACTCCTGGAAAGACATACCGCTTAATTGACCGATAATGCGGCCGAGCAGTAAATAATTGGTTTGGTTATAACTAAATTTCACTCCAGGCTTAAACTCATTGGGCATTCGAAGTATTTTCTCCCAGGCTTCCTCAGGATCGTCGGCTATCAAAACGGCTTCCTCTTCATTTACAATATCCGGAATTCCGGAAATATGCGACAAGAGTTGCTGAACCGTTACCGGCTTCCATGTGTCAGGTATGTCAGTGAGGTATTCGGAAATGGGTGCATCCAATTTTAATTTTCCGGCTTCCACTAATTGAATAATAGCAACACCGGTAAATGCCTTGGTGATTGAATTAATAGTAAAAACAGTTTTGTCACTTACAGGAATCGAGTCTTGCAGATTTGCCAGTCCGTAATTGCCTGTTTTAATAATTTTTCCATGCCTTACAATCGCCAGTTGTAACCCAGGGATTCTGCGCTTCTGCATCTGGTTTTGTACAAAAAAATCAATACTGTCTGCTTGCCCAAAAACACTATTGCTACAAGAGAAAATCAGCAATGCGATAAGCCCTTTCTTCAAAATGCCAGTCATAATGGTTGAATTTCCCCAAAGAAAGCTTTTTTTTCCCACAATATCACAGGCAAACAGGGGTAGTACAGTAACAGATGGAAATACCCCCGACGGATGTCGGGATGCCCTATGACGCAGCATATAATTTATTGAAAAGGAATTAATTGCTATAGACTATTAGATAATACCTTAAAATATTCGTGGGTCTTCCAGCACTTTTTACTGCCGATAACATAAAGTCTCCTTCTGGCACGGGTCAATGCTACGTTGAGCATATTAGGTGTTTCCGATACCCAGCCCCTTTGGCCATTTTTGCCTGGATCACTGCCCAATACCAAAAAAACAATGTCTGCTTCCTTACCCTGGAAGGTGTGGATTGTTCCGCATTGCACATTGGGATTAATCTTTGACATTGCGTGAGTACAGGCCTCAGCAAGGTCTTTAAAGGGTGATATAACAAATATGCTTTTGCCTGATTTTCCCAGTAATCGGATCTTTTCTTCGAGCAGGTCAATTTCCTCTTTTACTATATGCTTTTTTTCAATGGTGAATCCGGTTATGTCAAACCATTGAGAATTACCGAGCGCACAATTGAACGGGACATCATCCATGGCTTTTACCATCTGACCGCTGTAGGCAATTTCATTGGAAATATCAAACATTGGGCTGTTACACCGCCGGTGCGTACGTAATGGGAACCCTGTCCATATCGGCTCATCACCACCCTGATCCATCCAACTGCCTATAGCAGTAACCCGATCTGCAAGTACTTGTGCGGAGCTCCTCAAGGGCGACCATATTAAATCATTTTTGTAGGCCGTGTTCAATATTTTTATAAGGGTACCCGGAATGGTGACTACCGGTTTGATCTGTAACGGATCGCCAATGATAACCGTTCTTTTCGCCCTGTAAATGATGCCTGCCACGGATTGAGGAGTGGCCTGCCCGGCTTCGTCAAGCAGTACCCATCCTATGCTTTCTTTTCCAAGATTATGAAAGAGACGACTAACAGAAGCCAGCGTCGTGGAAACAACGGGTATGCAAAAGAAAAATGATTGCCATAAGCTGAGTGCAATATGGCTGCTGACTTCAGTCTTTCCGTCCATTAGGTCGATGAGCAAGCTGATATTGTTCTTAAACTGTTTGGCATTGCACAAAATGGCATATTCATGCAATTTCAGGCTCTTTAGAAATATTTCACTTCTCAGCTTATTAATGCTGGCAGATGACCATGGGTTGCTTTTATGAAACCCCTTCTTGTCACTTTGTAAGGCCTCTAATAGATGTTCATCCGGGATATTCTTATAATCGATGCGATAAAGTTCATGAAGGCTCCTGCGCCTGTTGTCATAGTTGGCGATACGCTGAATGATCGTTGCTAATTGCTGTTCCAACCGTCTTTTCTCTTTTTCTTTTGCATCAATCTTCGTTTCCAGATCATCCTGTTTTTTTCGAAACACGGCCCGTTCATCCGACAGCTTGTTGTATTCATCCAGTAAGGCCAGGAAGGGGTTGTTCCATTTTTTAAAGCCTGCAGTATTAAACAGTTTTTTAAAGAAGAAGAAACGGGGTTTCACAGACAGGTGTAGCTGGATACGGTGTTGTAACTGAGAGATCTCCTTCTCTATAACGGTCATTTTTTGAAGAAGGGACTGAGCATCTGCACGGATACTTTGGATACGTTCAATTATCGTTTGTAGTTTGCCCTCAATCTCAGCAGTCAATTCCCTATCTTTAAGATAGGTTGGAATCATCTGGTAAAAATCAGCAGCATTTTTTTTGAAGTCACTGAACTCTTTCAATAATATCTGCAGCTCCGCTTTTGTAGTATCAAATAAGTCCCGGTATGCAGGTGTTCGGTCTTCACGTTCAGCATTGTTATATATTGATTTGAGGAACTCCTGAAAGCCTGAGGTATCCTCATTTTTATACCAAAACCTGCTCTTGAAATTAATCCGGTTCTCAGCATTGCCCAATGCCGCGGCCAATGCTCCCCAGCTTTTGCCGTCAATCAGCAGCTGCGAGTGCTCTGTGAAATAACCGGCATCCGTGAAAGTGTCCCTGTCAATTTTACGTTCGTCAGGGAGTTCCTTAGAGATATTTTCTACGGCTGAATTATTGTTACTGGCGACAACAATTCCGGCATCATCAAAAATCTTACTCTTTGTGAGAAAATAGTACGCGAATCTATCATCCATGTCCCATTTGATCCCTTTATTAAACAAATCTGCTACATCTTCCTGCATAAGTTTCTGTGCACGCAGCACTATTATTTCAGCCACGATATCGGATAAAAGTGTTGTTTTTCCGGTGCCGGGCGGACCATTGACTCCTAAAATTCCAGTATTTGCCAGTTCGGAGAGACATGTGCTGACCGCGCCAAGCTGGGCTGTATACAGGCCAAACGAAGGGTTGGACGGCCATCTGCCAGCAGGGAGCTGCTCAGGATTCAGCGCCTCAAATACTGCATTTACGTCCTTTAAAAAGTCAGCTTTTGGTTTTTCGCTTACTTCCTCTGTGAGATATTGACGAAGTCCCTTGCCGAACGGCTCTTTTGCATCAGCCAGTTGTTGAAGGTCTTCCAGGTAAAAGCTGTTTAAAAAAGGAATGTCGTTTTTTGTACGCTTGGATACGCGAACGGACTCTACATAAACCTGATCTCCGCAGTGTATCCCTTTTATGCCCAGTTTATGTAAGACTTCTATTTCCTTCTTTAAATGTGCGGCCGTTATTACCGGTGAAAGGCTTTTTTCCAGATTTTCTGCATCAGGATTTACTGGATGGCGTTCAGTAAATTGATCCTGCACCTCTGATAAACGATCCTTTAGCGTTGACAAGCTAACTCCATCCTGCAGGCATTTCAAACCATGTATGTAAGATGCCTGTAAATACGAATTTTCTGCGGCTAAGCATCCCCGTTCATCCAGTACCAGGACCGCCATGCATGTGTCGCCGGCTGGCTTTTCTTTAAAATCGTCGTCTGGGTCATAACCCGTCTGTTCCCGGATCAATTTGGCTATGTGCTCTTTGCTATTTTTCCCTAAGAAAATGAAGTGTCTCCAGCTACTGCCATCCTGTGGTTCATTATCCAAGTCCCAGGGCAGGGGCTTATTGAAGTCCAGCACTTTTGCTCCGCGGGGGACATCCGGCAGGCTGAATATTTCAATGTCTTTCCAGAAAGACAGTATGTTTTTCTGCTTTTTCAATGTGATAAATTGGGCTGAACGGTTTGGGTCGTAGCAATTTAAGGAAAAATGCTGGAATGGGCGTTTAGTCACAGACGACCTGGGGAAGGGAGGTTTTGTAGGGTTCGGGGTATAGTTGGTCTTTAGGCATGGAGTGAACAGCCGGCACTATATATAGCGCCGGCTGTTCTATTAAATAACCATCACCATTCGCCGTTCAACGCAAATACCGGTTGCCTGCTGATCCATTTCCCGCGCGTAAAATCCGGTATATATTGCACGGTTCCACCTTCCGCAATAGACTGTTCGGTCAGTGGCGTGATCGCATACCACGTTGCCAGGTCGTATACATCCAGTGCATAGGGTGCCTGGCGTTTGATGCTCTCTATGAAAGAATTGATCACAAACCAATCCATCCCTCCATGCCCTGCGCCTGATGCATCATTGGCATATCGTTTCCATAAAGGATGGTCATAGCGGTTCATATAGCTGTCTGCTTCATCCGGCTTGCCGGCCTTTTCCCATTGATCGTAGGGGCTTTTGCCTTCTACATAAACGGCATCTATATCATCCATCCACAGACCATTCGTACCCTGTACACGGAAGTTCAGCGAGTAGGGACGGGGAGAGTTGGTATCATGCGACAGCATAATGGTTTCCCCATTATTCGTTTTGATCAATGTGCTCACAATATCTCCGAGCTTGAATTCCACTTTAGCATTAGGATGATCATTCCCACCTTTGTCTACAATGTATTTATGCAGGCCCCTTGATTTAGTGGCCACGGAGCTGAGCGATAGTAAACGGTTGCCCCGGTTGATGTTGATCATATTGGCAACAGGTCCCAGGCCATGCGTAGGATAGAGGTCCCCGTTACGATGCACAGAGTGATTGGTTCTCCATTTGGCTTCCGACATGGCTTTCTCTCCAAACTCTACGCCACCGCCATACAGCTGTTGTCCGTCGTTGAACTTCACCCCGCGGAGATCATGCTGATAGCCGCCCTGCAGGTGCGTCAGCTCGCCAAACAATCCCTGGCGTACCATATTCAGCACCGCCATTACATCCCTGCGGTAACATACATTCTCCATACCGAATACTGGTATACCGGTTTCCTCGCTGGTGTTCACCAGTTCCCAGCATTCCTGTATATCGCTGGCGCCGCACACTTCTACCGCCGGTGTTTTACCCGCCTTCATGGCAGCTACCGCCTGTATGGTATGCCATTCCCAGGGGGTGGCAATGATCACCGCATCAATATCATTGCGCTTCAGCATGTTCCTGAAATCCTCATCACCATTGGTGTATTCCGCTACTTTCTTTTTTCCGCCATAGGCTTTGGCGATGAGATCTCTTGATTTGGGGATGGCCCATTTGGTATCCGGATCACAGATGGCTATCACGTCCACATCCTGGCGGTGTAAGCAAAGGTTCAGGTGACCTTGTCCCCGCGCGCCTACGCCTATCAGGCCTACTCTTACTTTGGGTTTTTGGATCTGTGAAAATAATTTTGCGGGAGTATTTAATAATGATAGACCAATGCCAGCAGCAAAGGTCTGCTGAAGGAAAGTTCGACGATGTGTCATAATAGTTGTTTGTAGTTAGTTACTAATATCAGGTGCAGCACGCTCATGGCAGCGTATTAAGATCTACAGCAGGCTGTACGCCTGTAGCGTTGCGTGTAAAGTTTGTATTGTAGTTGACGTAATCTGAAAAGAAACCGCAATTCCGCAAATAGAATTTTCCTGATTCAACGCCACCTGCATAATCACGGCGCTGGTCATTGGCGGCGGTGGCATCTGCCGTAAACCTGGCGGTGGTCAGTTCAATCCATTCGCCGGTGGTACTCCTTATCCATTGGTTGCTGTAAAGCGCTTTTCTTCCCTGGTATCCGGCTGCATCATAAAAGTTTTCAAGGAAAGAGTAGAGGCCTGTCAGGTAAGTAACCGTATTGGGCCTTTTCCAGGTTGCGATAAAGCGCCAGCTGCCGGATTCCGGTGTATAGATCCAGCAGGAGTAATCAGTGCCACCGCTGCCGTCGGGCCTCGCATGGGTAAGGAATTTATAAGTACTACCGGCCTTCCAGTTGAAGAGCAGGTAGCTTTGTCCACCGGTGCCTTCTCCGCCGAAAGTGTTATCTACAACATTGGGACCTTTCCGGACAAGCGAGGTCTTGCCTGTTGTAGGATCCCATACGGAGAAGAGCACCCGTCTTTCCGTGTCGCCGTTCACCTGTATACCGAAGTAGCCGCCGCTAAAGCCGTTGGCCATGAAATAAGAACCGATCTTGTCCTGGCCAGGCGGTACATTCAGTTCGCTATAGAACCATTCGGGTGTCGTGCCGGAGGGAGGCGTAAAACCCAGGTGCACAGAAGGCCCCCGTCTTGACCAGTAATAGTTGGCAGGATCATTAGCATACACCACATTGCTGGCCGTGGAGGCCCCGCTGATGACGATATCAGATACATCCGCAAAAAAGCTGCCCGTCTTGCTGACACCCTGGAGCTCCACGTTTACATATCCCGCTGTGGCGATATTTACACTGCCTGCAGGGTAGGTGGACCAGGTGTTGCCTGTGAGCTTTACGTTAAAGCCCTTTCCGTTGATGCTTACCTTTATAACGCTGGTACCTGAAGGTACTTTCGCCTTTATGGCAACGTTGAGCTGACCGCTAAGGCCCAGGCGGAAATAAACACTGGTAACACTGGACGAACTGGTCCAGTTACCGAGTCCATTGTCGGTGATCACTTCACTGCCTCCGGCAGGCGTGGTAATGAAAGCGTTTCCTGCCAGGGCTACGTTATAAGTGGAAGCTGGCGGCACGGCGCTTACCTTGGTACCGTGAATAGGTAGCGTATCGGGCTTCTCTTCGCTACAGGCAAACAGCCCGGTGATGAGCAGGAAGGTAGTGAGCATAGCTGGTTTAGTTTTCATCATGGATTTTGGGTCAGGTTTTGATTGATCAGGATTTCCCTGTTAGGGATAAAAAAGATCACCCTGTTATCAGTGGGTGCTATGGTTTGCGTAATATTAGTAGACGGCGTGTTATTGAGACTGTGCGTACCCGGATAATCCCGCACCAATGGGCGCTTATTCCGGAACAGGTCATAGATGCGGTGGCCTTCAAAAGCCAGTTCCAGCTGCCGTTCTTCCAGTACCACGTCCAGCACTGTTCTGCCACTGGCGTTGACGCCGGCCAATGTATACAGCGCATTGCCCGTCAAACCGGCGCGCTGACGGATCGTGTTCACATCATCCAGTGCGGCGGGTAGGTTCCCTTTCTTGGCATTGGCTTCGGCGCGGTTGAGTATGATCTCTGCCAGGCGCAGGTATACCGGGGAGCTGAGATTGACCAGCCCTTCCTGGTAATTATATTTGTTGACATAGTACATCGGTGTGTTGGGGTTCAGCCTGGTGTTATAACGTATGGTCGTTACTGGTATTGTATATGGATACTCCAGCGTACCGGCTGTTGTATACGGCGAGATAAAGCTATGGCGGATATCTTCCGGATGCTGATCAAGCAGGTTAATGTACTGCCGTGAAGCATAGATCTCTCCCCAGCCGGTCACGCCCTGTCCGCCTTCACTGTAATACATGGAGCCAATGGCAGAAAAGTCACGGTTCTCCGTGGTCATATGCCGGATGCAGAAGATCGTTTCATCATTGTCTTCCGGCACGCCTCTGAAATAATGCTGGTAGTCAGCTCCGCGCAGGAGGCTGTAACGGCCGGAGTTGATCACCTTATCGGCGTATGCTATGGCTTTGTCATTGTCTTCCATATACAGGTACACGCGGCAAAGCAAGGCGTAGGCCACTTCTTTGGAAGCGAAGTTGTTGTTCTTAGTTTCCGTCATCAGCGTGGCGGCTTTCAGCAGGTCACTGATCACCTGGGCATATACTTCTTTTACGGTGCTCCGTTTGGGAAATTCTTCCTTCGTGTCTTCCAGCACCAGCGGCACCCCGTTTCCGGCCCCGCCGTCTTGCGGGAAGGGCCTGCCGAATATGCGGGCCAGGTTGAAATACATCATGCTGCGCAGGTAAAGGCATTCTCCCTTCAGCTGGTTCAGTGCATCCGACTGGTTATCCGCTACAAAAGCGATCACTTTATTGGCCGCATTTATTACGGAATAAGACTGCATCCATACATTGGTGGCATGCGTACCATCTACCAGGTGCGTGTAACGGTAGCAGTTAGACAGATCGTCGGAAGAGGTCTGCCCCTGGGCAACATCATCACTGGGATATTCCGACAGGAAATGGATACTCCTGACATATTCAGGATCTTTGAGTACCGCGTACGTACCTATGGTGGCAGATTCCACATCTTCCGGCGTGTTCAGCGCATCCTTTTCCGCTTTAGCGGTAGACGGCTCATAATATTTTTTACAGGCTGTTGTACCAAACACCAGGGCGGCAGAGAGGAATATATAGAGAATAGGTCGATTCATGATCTTGTTTTTAGAATTCAATATTTACACCTAATAATAGTTTCCTGCTGATAGGATACTTAGTGCCGGATTCTCCGGAGCTAAGATCCACTTCAGGATCCATGCCTGAAAAGCTGGTAGCTGTCCAGAGATTATCGCCACTGACGAAGATCCTGGCGCTGCTGAGACTGATCCTGCTGAGCAGGTCCCTGGGCAGGTCGTATGCCAGCCGCACATTGCGCAGGCGGATGTAGCTGCCGTCCTCCAGGTACCTGGAGGATGGCTGGTTAGATGATTTGTTACCTCCCAGCAAAGGCTTGGGATGCGTGGCTTTATCGCCTGACTGTTTCCATCGGTTCCAGCCGTCAGCCAGCACCATCTGGTTGTAGCTGTCATACAATCCGTCAGAATCGAAGAACTGCCTGGAATTGTTATACACCTGGTTGCCAGTGACGAAATTGAAAAAGACGCTCAGGCTGAAACCACTGTAGGAGAACGTGTTCAATATGCCGCCTGTGAATTTCGCAGCGGCGGAAGTGCCGGTATATTGCAATGTGGCCTTGTTATAGGAGTTAGTGAGCGTGACGGTCTGCTTGCCACTCTGGTCTGTTTCCACTTTTTCCCAGAGGGGATCTCCATTTGCAGGGTCTACTCCGGCCCATATGCGCATGTACCATTTATCCATGTCTTCTCCCAGGCCTACGGGCTGCCAGGCGCCGGGGCTGGCGAATTTGTCGTTGCCATTCAGTTTGGTAACCTTGTTCCTGTTATGGGCAATGTTAAAGCTGGTTTCCCATTTGAATGCGCCGGTGAGGTTTTGGGTGTTCAAGGTCAATTCAAAGCCCCTGTTGTTTACAGAGCCTATGTTCTCCAATATGGAAGAATAGCCGCTGGTATACGGCAGGTTCTTCGTCATCAGCAGCGATTTGGCATGTTTGTCATACACATCTGCTATCAGTCCGATACGGTCTCCGAAGAAGTTGATATCCAGGCCGAGGTTATTCACCCGGATCTTCTCCCAGGTCAGGTCTGGGTTGGCTTTCTGGGAAGGGTAGGAGCCCGCTCGTCCCGCATAGCTTGCGCTCTGATCGTAAGAATACAGTCCCAGGGCCTGGTAATCGCCCGTGGGAGGATTGCCCACCGTGCCATGGCCCAGGCGCAGCTTCAGAAAGCTGATGGTACTGTTGCCAGAGAGGAAGCGTTCGTTGCTCAGGATCCAGGAAGCTCCCAGCTGGTAGAAGCTGCCGCCGGGATTGTTATTACCGAACTTGGAAGAGATATCATACACGTAAGATGCCACCAGGAAGTATTTATTGGCAAAATTATAATCGGCCTGCGTCAGCCACTTGGTGAATGAATACTGGTTCCAGCCGCCGGTAGGATTGTTCTTTACTTCAGTAGCGGTAGACATCGCCGTCATCCCTTGCGGGAGCCCGCGCCCGGTGGAAATATTCTCATCATAGTAGTATTTTTCTCCTTCCTGTACCGCAAGCACCGACAGGTTATGATCACCGAAGCTGTTATCATACCGCAGCCTGTTGGAGCTTAGCAACCTGCTGCTATAGCTGTTACCGTTATAGAGATAGCCATTGTCTGCAGTGCCTTCCTGTGAACGCCTGTCGTAATATTCTACTGCTTTATAGGAATTGTAATAAACCCTATTGTAGGAAGAGATGGTAAAATGCCGCAGGATCGCATAGTCAACATTCAGGTCTGCCGTGCCTTCAAATTTTTTATCGTTGGAAAGGTTATACTGCAATGAATGGAGAAAATTGTGCTGGTCGCGGCCCAGCCATCCATCGCTGTTGCCTGGCCTTGGCGTGCCGTCTGCGTAATACGGATTATCCCAGGGAAGGTTCACATAGGCATCATACAGGGTACTGCTTTGCTGATTATCGTTCTTTGTGAAAACGCCGTTCACCAGCACGCTTACTTTCAGCTTATCCGTAATCTTATGTGTAACATTGGTACGGAAGCTGTAAGCTGTTGATTTGTTGGTGAGCAATGTGCCTTCCTCGTCGTAGTAATTGCCGGAGACAAAGAACTGCGTTCTTTCAGAGCCGCCGGATGCAGAAAGGGTGTAACGCTGCGTGATAGCCGTTCTGAAAGCAAGGTCCAGCCAGTTCGTATTTGTTTTCAGCACAGTATCCGGACGGGTGGTGAAGGCCTGCTGGTAGTCATACAATTCCTGGGAGTTCATCAGCTTGAATTTTCCGAAGTTCGCCTTATTATATCCTACTGCCGAACTGAATGATATTTTAGGCTTACCGGCCTTTCCCTGTTTGGTGGTGACGATGATCACACCATTGGCAGCTCTTGAACCATACAGGCCCGTAGCAGCAGCGTCTTTGAGGATGGTGACAGACTCCACGTCATTGGGATTGAAGGTGCCGCCGATATTACCATCCACTACGTAGAGGGGCGCTGAACTGGCGCCCAGTGTACCCTGTCCGCGTACCAGTATGGTGGAACCTGCTGTAGGATCGCCTGAAGCAGTAGATACTACCACGCCTGCCGCTTTGCCCTGCAGTAAACCGGCGATATCATTGGAAGTAACATCCCGCAGCTTTTCCCCGTTAACAGTGGTAACAGCGCTGGACAAGTATTTGACGTTCTTGGAAGTATAGCCTACAACCGTTACGCCTTCAATATCTTTGGTAACGGACGCCAGCTGCAGGTCCAGCGTCGTTTTTCCCTGCACGTTCACTTCTTTGGACTGAAAGCCCAGGTAGGATATTTCCAGCACTGCATTCTCCGGCAGATCGGTAAGATTGTAGACGCCATCGGCGTTGCTGGTAGTGCCCCTGTTGGTGCCTTTTATTTTAATGGATACCCCTGGCAGCGGAGATCCTTTTTCATCCGTAATTCTGCCCTTCAGCACATGGTCAGGTGGCAGGATTTGTTTTTGCTTATCCTCACCCTCACCCGGCTTCCGGGAGATAATAATGGCCTTGTCTTCTATCACATATTCAAGCTGCCGGTCCTTAAGGATGTTATGCAGAAATACCTCCAGTGGTTGATTAACGGCGTTTATATCCAGGGGACCGCAGTTCCGCAGTATATTCCTGTTGTAAAAGAAAACGTAGCCTGTTTGTTTTTTGACAGCATCAAATACTTTTGACAATGCAACCTGCCTGCCAGAATAGGTGACTGTCTGAGAGCGGCTTTCAGCGCTAATGTGCAGGCATGCAGCAAGTAGGAGAATGGAAGTCAGTTTCATTGTTCTCACCAGTGTTTTTAACATCCGGCGCCCAGGATGATCAGATCCTGCCGCGGAGGTGTAGTGGACTTTGGTTGGAAGCCCTACCCTTACTGTACGGGCATGAGGGCTACACTTACAAAAAGTGCAAAAATTCATACTTTTGTAATGGTTTTAGGTTTAAGAATAAGAAGTAGTCCTAGCAGACTTTTTTTGTTTGCTTACCTGAAATTATCCGCAGGGAGGTGCCGCAAACACTTCCCTGTTTTCATTACAGGCCATTTTTTTTGATTTTGGTTATTGTAAAATAATAAGACGTTTTCCTTCCTCTATACGGTATCTGACTTCAACCCTGTTTAGTATCTTCAGTACTTGTGATAATTGAAGAGAAGTTGGCAGTTCCCCTTCAAAGGCGATATCGGGTATCTTACCTTCATAGATCACTTCTATATCGTACCACCTGGCCAATTGGCGCATCACCTGTTCCAGCGAAGCCCCTTCAAAATTGAAGTACCCATCCTTCCAGGCGATCACCTGGTTTATATTAACATCCTTTTCCAAACGGATGGATGCATCCGGCAGTATGCTGGCTTGCTGTCCGGGGCTGATCTGCAATTTCCTGCCTCCGGCAGTTTCCACTATTACACTCCCTTCCAGGAGAGTGGTGTTGATGCTGGCTTCATCAGGGTAGGCGTTCACGTTGAAGCTGGTGCCCAATACCCTCACCTGCATATGATCATTCACATGAACAGAAAAAGGCCGGGCAGCGTCTTTTGTAATTTCAAAGTAGGCTTCCCCGGTGACCTCCACCATACGCTCCGCGCCTGTGAAGGCAGTAGGATATCGCAGGGAGGATCCCGCATTCAGCCAGACTTTTGTATTGTCCGGCAGTACCAGCTGGAATTTGCGCCCGCGAGGGGTAGTGATAGTATTATAGCTCACGCCTGCAGCTCCGGCAGCGTCATATTGGAGGCTGCCATTGTTGAGCCTTAATTGTGTGCCGTTCTGGCTGGCAATGATCCCGTTGCCGATGCTATCCAATACAATATCTTTTCCGTTGGCGAGGGTGAGTATGGCGCCTTGTCTGCCAGGAACGGCGTCATTAATGATCTTGGCTTTAGCAAGCGTTTGTTCTTTTATGGGCCGGGTAGTCCGCCACAATGCTGCACCGGCGATAAGGCACAATACCGCTGCCGCCCACCACCAGTACCGGGTTTTGAGAGAGCGTAGCTGGGCCCGGGCGGGCGATTTCCGCAGGATGTTGTCCACCATCTCGTCTTTCTTTTGGGTGGAATATGCCTGTCCGGCCTTTAGATCGTTCCAGGCGGCTTTTAATAGGGGAGAAAGCTCCTTGTCGGTGTCTGCATGCTCAAGCAGGTCCATTAACTCCTCGCTTTCAGCAGGAGTAGCCTGGCCATCGAACCAGCGTTGGAACAACAAAGAAAGCCTGGATGGTGTTTGCATAGAAAAATCTGGCTTTATAATAGGAACAACGTGGAAATAAAAAAGGGGCTATGCCCGGGTAAATTTTTTTTAATGTCGTACCAATAAGGCTACAATGAGCAGGAGATCTATTCGTGAGCCAACATATTGCATGATGGAGGCGGTAGCGTATTGCAGGTATTTTTTGATGGTTTCTCTCGAAAGACCGGTTGCGGCAGCGATTTCGGTATATTTCATGCCATCCTTCCGGCTCATGATCCAGACCTTCTGTTGCTGAGGCGGGAGTAAGCGGACCGCCTCTTCGATCAGGCTTAAGCCCGGCTCCAGGTATTCGGGATGTTCCTGTCCCGGGAGCGCCCGGTTCTCCTCCCATTGTTTTTTACGTTTGTTCTCCCGGATCATCTGTTTGATGACGTTTAATGCATGATTGCGGGAGATAACAAAAAGATAGTTCCTGAAATTGCGGATATTAACCAGTGTTTCCCGGCTGGTCCAGATCTGGAGGAAGATGTCCTGGACGATGTCTTCGGCCAGCTCGTCGGACTTCGTAATGTTGCGGATATAGGTGTGTAAAAGATCGGCATAGAGGTGGAAAAGCTCCCGGAATGCTTCTTCATTGCCTGCGGAGACAAGTGGCAGAAGGTCATTGGTGATATCAGGAGTGGGCGTGGACACTAAGGCGGCTTTTTAATGGCTGTAAACTTAGTAAAAAACCGCTTACTTCGGCAGGTATGGTGAAAACCAGTTGTTTGTAACATTTGTCCCCCCAATTTGAAACATTTGGCCTCCTGCTTTCCAGGTGGCAGATAATAGCTTTACAGCACTTAGTCCACGTATATGAAAATGAGAATACTGCTGCTTAGCCTCCTGGCTGCTATTTTATTGAAATACCTACTTAAAAACCATATACTTCATGAAAACAATGTTACCTTTTAAGCCCTCCGGCTTATGCTCACAGCTTAGGCAAAAGTTCCTTGCCTTTCCCTGTTTATTGCTGATGATTATTGTGTTTCAGGCCCATAAAGTGAGAGCCCAGGGTTCCGCCGGCTATGTCTGGAAAAACGCACCTGTTGGTGGTGGTGGATTTGTGACAGGCATCGTTACCCACAAAACATCCGGTGACAGGTATTGCCGTACGGATGTAGGCGGCGCTTACCGCTGGGATGCCGCGAACAATAAATGGATCCAGCTGCTTGACTGGTTCAACGAGTCAGAAAATGGATTTATTGGTGTGGAAGCTTTGGCGCTGGATCCGCAGAATCCCAATAACGTGTATATGCTCTGCGGCACCTCCTATATCAACGGCGGACGAACGGCTATATTGAAATCCACTGATAAAGGAAATACCTTCACTTATACAGATGTTACGGCCAAATTTAAAGCCCATGGTAATGGGAACGGCCGCGGTAACGGGGAACGGCTGGCTGTAGACCCCAAGAACAGTAACATTTTATTCTGCGGCACCCGGGCTAACGGATTATGGAAAAGCACAGATGCAGGCCTTAGCTGGAACCTTGCCTGGAACGGCGTCACTACTACTCCCAATGAGAATGGGATATGCTTTGTGTTGTATGATCCTTCCAGCGCCGTAGTAGGCGGGGCTACGCAAACCATGTACATAGGGGTATCCCGCACAGGAGGCGGGAATATTTACAAGAGTACAGATGGGGGAGCCACTTTTACCGACATTTCTGCCACCACCAGTTTTATGCCACATCGTGCAGCGCTGCAGGGAACTACTATGTATGTTACCTATGCGGACAATGCAGGCCCGCAATCCAGTAACGGAGACGGGAAGCTGTATAAACTCAACACCGCTACAGGTGTGTGGACAAACGTTACGCCCGTTTCTTCAAAGGATTATGCATACGGAGGTGTAAGTATTGACCCGACGAACGTTAACCGGGTAATAGTGTCTAGCTGTGGCCTGTATTGGAACAACCAGTTTGGTACCGGCTGGGGAGATTTTATTTTCCTCTCTACTGATGGCGGATCAACCTGGACGCTAAAGAACGGTACGAACGCCACCTATGACAGTAACGGAATGGCCTGGACAAACGGAGGGGCGGTGAACTGGATGGACTGCATTGAGTTTGACCAATCCAATCTTTCAAAAGTGCGGGTGATCGGCGGCGGTGGAGTATATACCTGTTCCGATATTACCGCCACCAATCCTTCCTGGAAATACGATGTGATAGGAATTGAAGAAACAGCCTTGCTCGACGCGATCAGCATTCCCGGAGGGCCGGTTATCTCCTCTTTCGGCGATGTAACCGGCTTTGTGCATGAGCCGCTGACGTCTTATCCAACAAAAAGACTTTCTCCTACAGATGGGAATAATCAGAGCATTGCTTATGCTGGCGCCAACACCAGCAGAGTAGTAAGAGCTTCCAACGGAGGAAACGTTGTTTACTATTCCAGCGATAAGGGCGCTTCATGGACGGGATGCGCCACTAATAAAGGTACAGATGGAAAGGTGGCGATCAGCGCTGACGGAGGGACTATACTACATTGTCCCGGAGGTTCCACTACCACCTATTATACGACGAACAACGGAGCCAGCTGGTCTGCCTGTTCGGGTGTATCCCTGGGAAGCGCTGCTCCGGTGGCTGACCAGGTAAATGCGAACTATTTTTATGTTTACAATCCAACTAACGGACAGATGCTGAGGAGCTCCAATAAAGGAGTCAGTTTTTCGGTAGCGGGCACGCCGGGCGCTTCGACTGCGAATTTTCCCTGGGAGGCAGCCCAGATCCGCACAGTGCCGGGCTTTGAAGGGCATGTGTGGGTGCCGCTTGGCCGCAATGGATTAAAATATTCAAGCAATTATGGAGCTGCTTATACAACAGTTTCGAATGTAACTTATTGTAAAACGATAGGGATAGGAAAGGCGATGCCAGGCTCCAGCTATCCTACTATTTTCATCTGGGGAACCGTTTCCAATGTGACGGGTCTTTTCAGATCAACAGATCAGGGTGTTACCTGGACAAAGATCAATGATGACGCCCATCAGTTTGCAGGCGCGCCATTACTGATCGGAGACATGAACGTTGCAGGGAGGGTATTCATGAGCGCCGGTGGAGGTAGAGGTTTAATTTATTGGGAGCCTGCCACCTGTACGCCTACTGCCATCACACCGTATGTAAATATCAACAACGGAACCTGGCAGCAGACCGCCAATGCTACCGTAACTGCAGGTGGAAGCGTGCAGTTTGGGCCTCAGCCAGCACAGGGCGGATCCTGGAGCTGGAGCGGGCCGAATAATTTCAGCGCCACTACGCGGGAAGTATACCTTTCAAATGTTCAGTCCAGCCAGGCAGGGAACTATGTAGCCACCTACACCAATAGTGGAGGATGTCAGAGCACACAGACCTTTAACGTCAACGTGACCGGCTCTATACTGAGAGAATACTGGACGGGGATCAGCGGAACTGGCATTAGCAGCCTGACCTCCAATGCCAATTATCCAAACACTCCTACAGGCAGCGTACAGATCACCAGCCTGGAAGGCCCGACAAACTGGGCGGATAATTATGGAACCAGGATCCGTGGATATATTTATCCTCCCACAAGTGGCAGCTATACTTTCTGGGTAGCGGGAGATGACAATACGGATCTGTACCTGAGCACCAGCGATAAC
>Ga0102590_1000776_pt1 | contig 60092 bp, 53 predicted proteins | sample AraplaMF_Col_mMF_FD_76859 | JGI IMG/M metagenome (GOLD analysis project Ga0102590, IMG submission 76859) | Arabidopsis root microbial communities from the University of North Carolina, USA - plate scrape MF_Col_mMF | ecosystem: Host-associated > Plants > Roots > Endosphere | place: USA...
AGATGATCGCATCGCCGATCACGTAGCCATCATGATTGCAGCAGACGATCTGCTTGGCCTTGTTGCGGCCGAAGTTGGCAAAGCTGTTGACCGCAAGGTCCGAGACGAGCTTCAGCGCGTCGGGGCCGCGGACGTAAAGATCGGTCATGTGAAAGGACTGATCCATCAGCGCGGCACTCTGCCGCCATGCCTGCTGTTCCTCGATCCAGTTGGTGAATTCCGGCGGGACCGGGAACTGATAGCGGCCGGTCTGCGCGTTCTGCAGCATCGTGGCGGGATTGCCCGCGGCCTGAATTCTATCCTCTAAGGTTTTCATTCTGCTCCATCCATTCTGGTTTCGATTTCGGGAAATTATTCGCCGCCGGTGCCGAGCCCGATCAGGGACGCCATCAGATCCGGCGCCGCCTTGAGCTCCGGGCTCGAACCGCTCCAGGAAATTCGGCCGCGATCGAGCACGATCACCGCGTCGGCCAGTTCGAGCGCGAGATCGACATGGTGTTCGACGACGATCGAGGCGATCGCCCCTTCGGTGCGGATACGGTTGATGGCATCGACAAGCAGATCGACGATGACCGGGGCGAGGCCTTCGAAAGGCTCGTCCAGCAGAAGCAGCGACGGATTGCCGGCAAGCGCCCGGCCCATGGCCAGCATCTGCTGTTCGCCGCCGGAAAGTTGGCCGCCGCCGTTGGTGCGACGTTCGTGGAGGCGCGGAAACAGGTCGTAGATGCGCGACACCGTCCATTCGCCGGGGCGGGCTGCGACTTTCAGGTTTTCCTCGACCGTCAGCGAGCGGAAGATTTCGCGTTGCTGCGGCACCAGCGCCATGCCTGCTGCATTTCGATGGTGCGGCTGCATTGTGCTGATATCGCGACCGCGGAAAGCGATGCGGCCGGTCGTCTGGACGGTCAATCCCATGATCGTCTCGATCAGCGTCGTCTTGCCGACGCCGTTGCGGCCAAGCAGCGCCAGCGTGCTCTTTTCCGGCAGCGAGAACGTCACGTCGTGTAGAACGCGTGCGGTCGCGTAACCTGCGTGGATGGCTTCGACGGAAAGCAGCTTATCCATGGCGCCGCCCCAGATAGACATCACGCACCCGCTGATCCTTGCGCACCGCATCGGGCAATCCGGTCAACAGAACCTGGCCGTCGACCAGGACGGTGATCGTTTCGGCGAAGCGGAAAACGAGATCCATGTCGTGCTCGATGATCAGCACCGATACGGTCGTCGGCAGGCCCTTCAGGAGGCCGAGCAATATCTCGACATCCTTCGCGGCAAGCCCGGCCGCGGGCTCATCGAGGAGCAGCACATTCGGCTGAAGCGCCAGAGCCAGAGCCACTTCGACAATGCGCTGCTGGCCGTAGGAGAGGCTCGAGACCAATCGGTCAGCCGCTTCCGCGAGGTTCAGGCGGGCGAGATGTTCTTCGATCCGCGCCGAGAGCTTCACATCTTTGCTGATATCGCCGAGAAGCCGCGCATCCGTCGCGTCATGTGCGACCATCGCCAATGCCACGTTCTCGGCGACCGTCATGGTCGAAAACAGCGAGTTGATCTGGAAGGTGCGGGCAAGCCCGCGTTTCACCCGCTCCGCCTGGGAAAGGTTGCCGATCTCCCGGCCGCCGAGCAGTATCTCCCCGGCATTCGGCTTCAGCACGCCGGTGATCAGATTGACGAGTGTCGACTTGCCGGCGCCGTTCGGCCCGATCAGCGCGTGGCGTGCGCCGCCTGCGAGTGCGAGCGAGACATCGCGCGTCACCTCCAGGCCGCCGAAGGCCTTTTTCAGATTTCGTATCTCCAGCGCGAAGCTCATGGCCTGCGCTCCTGTTTGCGGAACTGCCAGGTCAACGCCGAGAAGCGGCCGACAATGCCGTCCGGCGCCAGCCAGACGACGAGCATGATCAGGCCGCCCAGGATGAAGAGCCAATTGAACGGATCGATCGCCGCGGCCCGATCCGACAGCACGACGAAGACGATCGAGCCGATCACCGCACCATAAAGCCGTCCGATCCCCCCAAGGATCAGCACGATCAGCACATTGCCCGAAAGCGTGAAGGCAAGCGTATTGAGGCCGACAAGCTTGGTAACTTGGGCCGAAAGCGCGCCTGCGATGCCGGCGAACGCGCCGGAAACTGCATAGAGGAGGACTAGACGATTGAGGACCGGCACGCCCAGCAGTTGCATGCGTTGTGAGTTGGAGCGAATGCCGCGCGCGACAAGGCCAAAATTCGAGTTGGCGACGATCCGCGCCAGCAGGAAAACGACGATAAGGACACAGACGCTGTAGACATAGGCCGTGCGGCCGAAAAGATCGAAGCGGAACAGGCCGAGGACCGGATCGATCCTGTATCCGCTCAAGCCGTCATCGCCGCCGGTAATCGCACGCATGCTGTTGGCGAATTCGTGCACCATGGTCGCGCAGGCGAGCGTCAGCATCACCAGTGTCAGCCCTTTCGCCCGCAGCACCACGATACCACTGAGCACGCCGAACAGGCCGGCAACCAGAGCCGCCACCAGCAGACCGGAAATCGGCTCCTGACAGACATACAGGGCATAGAAGCCCGCCGCATAACCGCCGATGCCGTAAAACACCGCGTGGCCGAGGGTCTCGATGCCGCCATAACCGAGCGCCAGGTCGAGCGAGATGGCGAAGATGATCATGATCGCCACCTGGGTCGCAAGCGGCAGGTAACCGGGCAGCAGATAATAGACTGCTGCAAAAACGGCGAGCATCACGACTTCGAACCAGCCGAGGCGATGGGTTCGCAGCGCCGAGCGCATTTCCGGCAAGGCGGAGGGGTCGCGGAGTTCACGCATTCTGGAAAAGCCCCCTCGGCCGGATCAGCAGGAACGCGAAGACGGTGACGTAGATGACGAAGGCCCCCAGTTCGGGCAGGAAATATCGCCCGAATGTGTCGATCAGCCCGAGAGCGAGTGCTGCGACCAGCGATCCCTTCAGGCTGCCAAGTCCGCCGACGGTCACCACCATCAACACCAGGACGAGATATTTGAGCGCATAGAAGGGTTCCAGCGGCAGCATCTGAGCGCCGAGAACCCCGCCGAGAGCGGCCAGCCCGCAGCCCGCTGCAAAGGCAATCGACAGGAGTCGGCCGACATCGATGCCGCAAGCGCGCGCCATGCGCGGATTGTCTATCGCTGCGCGCAACCTTGTGCCGAACGTCGTCCATTCGAAGGTCGTCCACAACAGCAGGGCAACGCCGGCGCTGACCGCAACGAGGAAGATGCGGTATTTCGAAACGGTCAGCCCGCCGGCCAGCCAGACGCCGCTCAGCGGCTCCGGCATCGGGATATTCTGCATCAGCGAACCGAAGATCAGGTTGATCGTCGCCACCATCAGATAGGTGAGGCCGAGCGTCATCAGGATCTGTCCGAACTCGTGCGTCCGGTAGACGACCCTGTAGATCGTCTGTTCGAGAAGGAAGCCGATCGCCATGGTAAGGAGAATGGCGATCGGCAGGGCGACGAGAAGCGGCAAGCCCATCCAGGAGGTCAGAGCGAGCGCCGCATAGCCGCCGATCATCGCGAAACCGCAATGCGCCAGGTTGATGATCCGCATGATCCCGAGCGTCACCGTCAGGCCGGACGCGATCAGGAACAGGATCATTCCGTAGGACGCGCCATCTATGAACAAGGATAGCAAGGTCGATAGCGACGGCATCGATCTTCCCGTTCGTTCGAGTTCAACGATTGTTCGGCTCGCATAAGAGCCGGTTCAAGCAACCAGCCCGACTTATTTAGCAGGGTTGAGTTCCTTCCACGGATCCTTCACCGCCTGCTGGGTGGCGAGCGTCTTGTTGACAAGCATGCCGTCGCCACGCTTTTCGACGACACGGAGATAGACGTTCTGGATAATGTCGCGCGTCTTCGCATCGATGGTGATCGGCCCGCGCGGGCTCTGGATCGTCAGGCCCTTGATGCTTTCCATCGCCGCCTTGCCGTCCTTTTGACCCTTGGTCGCGCCGATCATGTGATAGACGAGCGCCAGACCGTCATAGGCCGCGACTGTCGCCAGATTGGGCAGTCCCTTGGCGCCGTATTTCTTGGTCAGCGCCTCGACGAAAGCCTTGTTTTCCGGATTGTCCTGATAGGGGCTGTAGGTGAAGACCGAATGGATGCCGACCGCCGCATCGCCGAGTGCCGGGAGATCCGTCTCCTGTGCTTCGGCGCCGACATAGACGTCGATGCCGGCCTTCAGCAGCCCGCGATCCACATAGGCCTTGAGAAAGCCGACGGACATCGGCCCGACGGGCATGAAGACCAGCGCCACGTCCGGCTTCGCCTCCTGGAGGCGCAGGAGGTAGGTCGAAAAATCCGTCGTGCCGAGCGGCACCTTGATCTCCTGCAGGATCTTGCCGCCCTTCTTCTCGAAGCCGTAGCGGAAGGAGTCCAGCGCATCCTTGCCCGGCGCATAATCGGCCGAAACGATGACGGCGGTCTTCTTGCCCTGGTCGAAGGCGTATTCGCCGGCAGGGGCCGCGACCTGCCACTGGGTAAAGCCGGTCCGCGTCAGGAATTCCGAAGCGCGCGTCACCGATGACGTGCCGGAATTGAGGTTGATCGTCGGGACCTCCGCCTCCGTTGCGATGTCGGCGACAGCCAGGATGGTGGGGGTGAACTCGAGCCCTATGATGTACTGCACGCCATCGCGCACCACGAGCTCCTGCGCGAGCTGCTTGGCACGCGCAGGCTCATTGCCGCCGACATCGCGATAGACCAGTTCCACGTCATGGCCGGAGGCCTTGCTCTTGTGCTGCTCCTGATAGAGGTCGAGCGCATTGCGGAACTGCACGCCCCAGGGAGCGTAAGGCCCGGAAAACGAACCCAGGACGCCCACCTTGATCGTGTCCGCCATAGCCGCCGTGGACAGCGCCATGCCTGTCGCAAACAGCGCCGTCCCAATGAGATGCTTCAATGCTCCTGAAATTTTCATGAGGTCTCCTCCCCCAAAGCTCAAGACATGGATCATCGCTGCGGCTGCGCATGCAGCCACGGGTATATGCAGGTGAAAATAAGCAGTCCTCCGGCAGACGCCTCCTCGACGCCTGTGACAAACAGCCTACGTCATTTTTAATTTGGATACAATGACGAATATTTAGCGCGCAATATCGCCATATTAACGCAAAATATTCGCTTTAATGGCATCTTTGGATGCAAACTATGAAGCGTTATATATCCTCTTCCTTGAGGAACGCGGCGATATCAGCCGCATTTGCTTCCGGATCGACGATCGGCAGCAGCCGGGAAGGGCCGAGATTGAACGGTCCCGGGCTGAGACCGAGGCTGATCTTGACCCCTTCCCCATGCTCCTGGAACAGGCGGCCAACGCGCGAGACATCCTTTGCGATCAGGGCCAGAACCATGTGATGGTGTTGCCAATGCGCTTGGTGCAGATGCTGGATGCGGTCGCCTTTGGCGATATCGTCGAACCGAATGGCCCCGGGAGAACCGAAGGGGACGCGATCCAGCAGCGAGATGATCTGCGGGACGATGCTGACGCCTGCGGCTTCCAGGATGAGGCCGTGAAACCGGGAATTCATGCGGGCATAGCGCGCTTCCCGCTCATGGAGCTCCGCGTTGGAACTGAAGATGTCATCCCCCTCCCGCAGGCATGCCTTCAGCTCGGCAATGAGTTTCTGCGAAGGCCCCGCGGACGCGATCTTCTTTGCGGCATAGGCTTCGATGATCGATCGCAGTTCGATCGCCTCCTTGACCTCCGCTACCTTGTACGTCCTGACGCGGTAGCCACGCGGCCCGGTGCGTTCCAGAACACCCTCCTCGACGAGAATGGCGAGCGCGGTGCGGATCGGCGTGCGCGAAACGCCGAGCGCCTCCGCAAGGCTTGATTCCGAAAGCTTTTCCTCAGGACCGATCTTCCCATCGACCACCCACGCGCGCAACGTGTCTATGACATGCCGCTGGCGGCTCTCCTGCTTCTCTTCGGCTGCCGGAGTTACTTCGGTGGTCATATGCACCATCCTATCGAGAGACGTGGCCTGCGCTTAGTCGAACCGTCTATGACTGCCTTCGACCTTCCACATATGAAGCCCCTGAGAAGGAAGGACAAGCGCGGGAACTGGATCGGCAGCGGTTGATAGTCGGCGGAGCGAACCCTTCTGTTTATCCGTCAACCGTTGAGCTGCATAACGTCACATCGCGCTTTTCTGCTTACCCTTACGCGATCTGTACGAAGTGGCCGTCGCCGGCTTCGGCGTAGGAACGCTTCGGCGGTACGTAATCGGCAGCGCGGAACGGGCTCTTGATCTCGTCGTTGGAAATCCGGCGCGTCTGGCGGCGGGAAGGATCGGCGATCGGCACCGCCGCCATCAGGCGCTTGGTATAATCGTGCTGCGGATTTTCAAAGACGGCCTGCCGCGAGCCGATCTCGACGATCTCGCCGAGATACATCACCGCAACCCGGTGGCTGATCCGCTCCACCACCGCCATGTCATGCGAGATGAAGAGATAACCCAGCCCATATTTCTCCTGCAGGTCGAGCATCAGGTTGATCACCTGCGCCTTGACCGACACGTCCAGCGCGGACACGCTCTCATCGGCGATGATCAGCTTCGGCTCTAGGGCAAGAGCGCGGGCAATGCAGACGCGCTGCCGCTGGCCGCCGGAGAATTCATGCGGGAAGCGGTCCGCCATCGATGCTGAGAGGCCGACGCGTTCGAGCAGCTCAGCCACCCGTTCCCTCGCTTCGGCAGCATTGGCCAGTCCATGGGTGACGATCGGTTCGGCGATCGCATCGCCGATGCGGATACGCGGATTGAGGCTTTCGAACGGATCCTGGAAGATCATCTGCGCTTCCCGGCGGATATCCGCCAATTGGGATTTGCCGGCTCCCAGGACGTTTTTGCCGTCGATCTCGATCGTGCCGGACTTCGCATCCGTCAGCCGGATGATCGAACGGCCGGTCGTGGACTTGCCGCAGCCGGATTCGCCGACGAGCGAAAGCGTCTCGCCCTGCCGCAACTGCAGCGAGACGCCTTCGACGGCGTGAATGCGGCCTACCGTCCTGCGCAGGAAGCCCTTCTTGATGTCGAACCGGGTCACCAGATCGTTGACCTTGAGGATCGGCGCGGCATCGCGCTTCACCGTATCCGCCGTCGGCTGAGGAGGCTGGATATTGCCGGTCGCCATGTCGACCTGCGGGAAGCGCAAAGGCCGGTCAAGCCCCGTCATGGAACCGAGCTGTGGCACAGCGGAGAGAAGCGCACGCGTATAAGGGTGCTTGGCCCCGGCGAAAATCTCCCGCGTCGTGCCGGTCTCGACGGCATCGCCGCGATACATGACCACGGTGCGGTCGGAGATTTCCGCAACCACGCCCATATCGTGGGTGATGAAGAGGACGGACATCCCTTCCTCTTCCTGGAGCGCCTTGATGAGTTCGAGGATCTGCGCCTGGATGGTGACATCAAGCGCCGTCGTCGGCTCGTCGGCGATCAGGAGCTTCGGATCGCAGGCGAGCGCGATGGCGATAACGACGCGCTGCCGCATGCCGCCCGAGAAGTTCATGGGATATTCGTTGAGGCGCGACTTCGCCGACGGGATGCGGACCTTCTCCAGGAGCCGGACGGCTTCCGCCTCGGCCTGCGCATGCGACATGCCCCGATGGTGGACGAGGACTTCGGTGATCTGCTGACCGATTTTCAGCACGGGGTTGAGGCTGGTCATCGGCTCCTGGAAGATCATGCCGATGCGGTTGCCGCGGATGGACTGCATTTCGTCGAGCGGCAGGTCGAGCAGGTTCCTGCCCTCGAAGTCGATGCGGCCGGTGACGCGCGAATTGCCGGGCGACAGAAGCCGCATGATCGACATGGCCGTGACGCTCTTGCCGGAGCCGGATTCGCCGACCACGGCGACGGTCTCCTTCGCGCCGATGTCGAAGCTCACGTCGTGCACGACGTTGCGCCATTCGCCGCCGACGCGGAACGAGGTGTTGAGATTGGAAATCGAAAGGATCGGATGGGTCATGTCTCAGCCTTCCCGCCGGGGATTGAGAATGTCGCGCAGGCTGTCGCCGATCAGGTTGATGCCGACGATGAGCAGCAGAAGGACCAGGCCGGGGAAGAAGCTGATCCAGTAGTCGCCGGAGAGCAGGTATTCGAACCCGTTCGATATCAAAAGGCCGAGCGACGGTTCGGTCACCGGAAGGCCGATGCCGAGGAAGGAAAGTGTCGCTTCCAGCATGATCGCATAGGCGACGCGCATGGTCGCGACGACGATCAGCGGCGGCAGGCAGTTCGGCAGGATGTGCTTGAAGAGGATACGCCGGTCGGGAAGTGCCATGGACCGGGCCGCGTCCACGTAGGCGCGCTTGCGCTCCACCAATGCCGAGCCGCGGATCGTGCGGGCGTAATAGGCCCATTGGGTGACGATCAGCGCCAGGATGATCTTGTCGACCCCCTGCCCGAGGACTGCGAGGAAGATCAGCGCGATCAGGATCGCCGGAAAGCTGAGCTGGATGTCGACGACGCGCATCAGGAACGAATCCAGCCGACCGCCGGCATAGGCGCTGACGAGACCGAGGGAGGCGCCGATCACCAATGCGATCGCCGCACTCGAAATGCCGACGAGGATGCTGGTGCGCAGCCCGTAGAGGATGGCGCTCAGGAGATCGCGCCCCTGGTCGTCGGTGCCGATCAGGTAGACCATACCGTTCATGCTCTGCGAGCCGGGCGACAGACGTCCGTCGAGGATGTCGAGCTGTGACAGGTCGTACGGATTCTGCGGAGCGATCAAGGGTGCAAACACCGCAGCGAGAATGAAGATGACAACCAGAAGGATGCCGACAAGCGCCAGCCTGTCGTGCAGGAGCGCCGAAAGCATCTGGCGGAACGGCGAGCGCGAGCGGCGTGCCTGACCGTTGGCGCTGCCGACATGGACCGAACTTGCGGTATTCGTATCCTGGCTCATCACGAATTCCCTTCAAGACGAACGCGCGGATCGACGATCGAATAGAGGACGTCGACAAGGAGATTGATGACGCTGAACATCACGACGGTGATCATCAGGTAGGCGAGGATGACCGGGCGATCGAGAACGGCGATGGCGTCGATGATGAGCTTGCCCATTCCCGGCCAGGCGAAGATCGTTTCGGTGACGACCGCGAATGCGATCAGTGAACCGAGTTCGAGCCCGATGACCGTGATCAGCGGAATGAGCGTGTTCTTCAGCACATGCACGGTGACGATCCGACGTTCCGGCAGGCCCTTGGCACGCGCGAAACGGACGAAATCGAGCTGCATCGTTTCGAGCACGCCGGCGCGCGTGAGACGGATGATGAGGGAAATCTTGAACAGCGCCAGGTTCAGAGCCGGCAGAAGAAGATGGGACAGGCCATCCAGCGTGAAGAGGCTGACGGGAACGCCGAAAACCGGTACCGTGGCGCCTCGCCCGGATGCCGGCAGCCATCCCAGCTGGACGCTGAACAGCATGACCATCACCAGGCCGATCCAGAAGGTCGGCAGGCTGAAGCCGAGGATCGAGAAGGTCATCACCGATTTGGAAATCAGGCTCTTCGGCTTCAGGCCCGCATAGACGCCGAGCGGAATTCCGAAAACGAGACCGATGACCAGTGCCACGAAGGCAAGTTCGAGTGTCGCGGGCATGCGCTTGAGGATCAGCGTCAGCGCCGGCTGGTTGAAGACGAAGGAATTGCCGAGGTCGCCGGACAATGCCCGGGTGAGGAACAACCAATACTGCTCCCACACCGGCTTATCGAGTCCGAAGGACTGGATGACCTGCAGGCGTTCGGTCGGCGTCGCCGTAGGGCTGAGGAGCACGTCGACAGGATTGCCGACGAGATAAAGGCCCACGAAAACCAGAACCGACATCACCAATAGCGTCAGAACCGTCTGGATCGACCGGCTTAAGAGATAACCGCTCATAGATTTCAGCCTCCCGGCGTTTTGGGACCGGGCACAGTGCTTCCATAAAGCGAGATGCGCTCGATCAGCAGATTGATGAACCCCACCTCGTCCACATCGGTCACCACAGTGGCGTTGGGGGTGCGGTCCATCTTTTGGTAGAAGTCGGCATAGGTATAGCCCATCGTGAGCCCGGTGACCTGCGTACCGACGGTTGCCTTGCGGCTGGTGAAAAGCTCCGGCCTGATCAGCCACGCGATCGTTGTCGCATCGTGGATCGGCCCGCCCGGCCGCCCGAAACGCGCTACGTCACTGCGATCGAAGGTCGAGAAGAGATTGTAGAGCGCATCGCCCGCGGCACCGCCGCGAGCGCCGAAGCTCTTGAAGTGTTCCGCCGTGAACAGCGCCTGGAAGGTCATGTCGAGCGGCATCATCACGATCGGGACGCCGGAGCGATAGACGATCTCTGCCGCATGCGGGTCCGCGAGCACGTTGAACTCAGCCCAGGGGGTGCGATGGCCGAGCGCGGTGAAGGCGCCGCCCATCGACACGATCTGCCGGATGCCACGCGCCACATCAGGGTGCTGGATGAGGGCAAGCGCAAGATTGGTCATCGGCCCGATGGCGCAGATGGTGATCGGCTCGCCGGCCTCGGCCGCTTCGCGCGCCGACCTCACGATGAAGCGCACCGCGTTTTCTTCCGACGGCGCGATGTCGCCGCGGGCGACGAGGTCATCGCTGAACGCGCCGATCTTGGCGTATTTTCCGAACACCTGCTCCCGGACCAGCGGACCGGCTGCGCCTGCAAAGACGGGTACATCGGTGCGGCCGGAGACGCCGACGATCTTGCAGGCGTTCGCCACCGTATCCTGCAGGGGGACATTTCCCGCGACGATCGACACTCCGAGCACGTCGATCTCCGGCGATGCGAGCGCCATGAGGATGGCCGCGGCATCGTCCAAGCCCGGGTCCGCATCGATGATGACCCGTTGGCGGCTCATGCGACCGCCTTTTCGGCGTAACGCGAAAGGCGATCGAGGAAGAAGGCGATGATGCCTTCGGCATCCACCTTGGTCACGATATCCGCATTCGGCTCAAGGCCGCTCTTGCCGTACCAGTCGGCAATGGTCTGCCCCATGCACAGCTCGCTCTCATGCTCGACGAACACGCGGGCGCGCTCGGTCGTAAAGAGATGAGGCGCGAGAAGGTAGGCGATCACCAGCGGATCATGGAGAGGCCCGCCGCGCGAACCGTAGCGGCGCACGTCGTTGCGATCCCAGAAGGCCATGAGTTCGGCAAGCGTCTGCGAGATGCGACCGCTGACATTCGAAAACTCTGCGACATGCTCCGGCTTCAGCATGACCTGATGCGTCGCATCGAGCGCCAGGGCAACGATCGGGATGCCGCTCGAAAACACGATATGCGCGGCATGCGGATCGGCCAGCACGTTGAATTCGGCGGTCATCGTCCGATTGCCGGGCTCGCGATAGGCGCCGCCCATCATCACGATACGCTCGATACCCTCGGCGACCTGCGGGTTCATCCGCAACGCCACGGCGAGATTGGTCATCGGACCGAGGCAACAGATGGTGATGCGCTTTTGAAGCGTCGCGGCAGCGGTCAGGGTATCGATCAGGAAATCGACGGCGGACCTGGGTTCCACCGTCTTCACCGGTTCCGGCAGCACCGTGTTGCCAAGCCCGGTCTTACCGTGAAACTGGCCGTAGATCGGCTCGCGCAGCATAGGCCGGAAACATCCGGCATAGACCGGAATATCCGTCCTCCGGCCCAGTTCGCAGACCTGCAGGGCATTGCGCACCGTGCGTTCGAGCGGCTGGTTGCCGCAGACGGGCGTGATGCCGATTATGTCGAGTTCCGGCGAAACGAAGGCGGTCAGAAGCGCGATGGTGTCGTCTATCCCCGGATCGCAATCCACGATGATCGGAATTGGAGTCATGTCGAATTTGCCCTTGAATTATCGGTCGTATGCCGGCGCTCAGAGCGCTCCGACATCACGCAGAACCGCACCGATCTCGGCACGGGCCGCCTCGCCGAGCGCCACCTGCGGCGCCATCGGCACGCCGACCGGAAAGCCCTGAAGCTCGAGCGCCGCCTTGATGCAGGCGGCGATCGAATATTTCGCGAAGATCTCGTTGACGCGCCAAAGAGGACGCTGCAGTTCCATCGCATTTGCCCAGTCGCCGGCCTTCGCCGCTTCGTAAAGGGCAATGCTCTGGCGCGGCACGATGCAGGCTGGACCGGCCATCCAGCCAACCCCGCCGATCATCATCACGCAGACCGGAATATGCGCGGAGGCGGCGAACACCTCCATCCGGCCGCGGGTCCGCTCGATGATGGAAAGCAGGCGCCCGGTATTGGTCGAGGCATCCTTGATGTAGCGGATATTCTCGACCCGGCTCAAGCGTTCGATCACCGGGAGAGAGAGATCGGAACGCTGGAACTGCGGATTGGTGTAAAGCACGACCGGCCGCCCCCTGGCCGCCTTGGCGATCGCCGTAAAATAGGCTTCTACGCCCTCGTCGCTGACCGGGAAATAGGCTTCAAGAATAGCCAATATGCCGTCGGCTCCGGCATCGACCATATATTCCGTCTGAGCAACCGCATCACTTGTCGACGTAGACGCCACGCCGGCGACAACGGGCACCCGGCCGCGATTGGCCCAGATTACCGTGTCGACGACGTGACGCCGCTGCTCTTGGGAGAGATAGGCAAATTCACCGGTGCTGCCGAGCGGCGTCAGGCCGTGGACCCCGGCGTCGATCAGGTGATCCACCAAATCCTTCAGCACGCCTTCCATGACGGCACCCGACTGATCGATCGGGGAAACGAGATAGGGAAAAACACCGCTGAAGGACATGATCGACCACCGCTTTCCGGATCAGTTCGGCTTCACGTAGTAGGGAAGCGTGTAGGCATCCGACCGGCCTTCATAGGAAAGGCCGTTCTTCAGAGCCCAGGTGTTGGCGAGGTAAAAGACCGGGATGACGCCGAGATCCGTCATGGCGATCTCGGTCGCCTTCTTCAGGAGCGTCTCGCGCTTGGCATCGTCGAGCGTGCCGCGGGCTTCGCTCAAGGCCTTGTCGAACGCCGGATTGGAGTAGCGACCGCGATTGCCCTGCCCTGCCTTCTCGCCATAGGTCTCAAGGATCGGGCCAAGCACGCCCGAGGCTTCGCCGGTTTCGACAGCGGCGCCGCCCATGATGAAGCTGAATTCCAGATTGGAAGCGCGGGTAAAGTAGACGCTGCCCGGCAGCGTCACGACTTCCGTCTTGATGCCGATGCGGCTGAAGAACTGGCCGATCGCCTGCGCGACCTTGGAATCGTTCGGATAACGGTCGTTGGATGCGTGGAAGGTCAGCGAAAAACCGTCCGGATAACCGGCCTTGGCCAGCAGTTCCTTGGCCTTGTTCGGGTCGTAGGCATCGACCTTGATGGCCGGGTCATAACCGAAATAACCTTCCGGAACGACCTGTCCGGCCGGCACGCCCTGGCCGTCCATGATGCGGTCGACAAGCGCCTCGCGGTTGATCGAGAGAGAAAGCGCACGACGCACTTCCGGCTTCAGCAGCGGGTTCTTGCCGTCCGGTCCCTTGGCGAAAGGCGATTCCTCGCGGCCCTGGTCCATGTGAAGGTACATGATGCGGTTGCCCGCCACGTTGACGACCTTCAGCTTGTCGGAGGCCTGAAGCTTGCGAGTATCGGCAGTCGGAATGCTCTCGATCATGTCGACATCGCCGGAAAGCATGGCGGCGACACGGGCGCTGGCGTTCTTGAAGACGCGGAAAGTCACCTTGTCCCAGGCGGCCTTTTCACCCCAGTAGCTGTCGTTGCGGGCGACGATAACGCTGTCGTCCGGCGTCCAGGAGACGAACTTGAACGGGCCGGTGCCGATGACGCCCTTGCCCGAGTTCATGTCTTCGGTGGTCGTCTTTTCCATCTCGGCCGGCAGGATGGCGATGCGGCTGAGGTTGTTCAGAAGCAGCGGCGTCGGACCGTCCGTCTTGATGCGGACCGTGAGCGGATCGACGGCGGTGACATCGGTGATGGCCTTCACATAGGCTGCGAACGAGCTTGGGCTGTTCTTCGATGCGAGCGGAACGCGCTTGATGCTGGCGACGACATCGTCCGCCGTGAAGTCGCTGCCGTCGTGGAACTTGACGTTCGGCCGCAGTTTGAACTCCCAGGTCGTATCGTCGATCGTCTTCCAGGACACGGCGAGTGCCGGCTGGATCTGCTGCTTGGCGTCCTGATTGACGAGGCCGTCGAAGATGTTGCGCGCCATGGCGCTGTTCGGGCCAACGACATAGAACTGCGGATCCATCGACGTGGTCGAGGCGGCCAGACCAACGGTCAGGTCCTTCGCATGGGCTGCGAACGGTACGGCAAAGACTGACGCTGCCAATGCGGCTGCGATCGTAAGGAATTTCATGATGGAGCTCCTCCGGGGTTTCCGAAATCCGCGCTCTCCCTGCGGATTGGACATGGCATTAAAGCCTCCGCCCAGAAAAGAAAAATTGCATTTGGTGTTCCATTCATGTCCTAATGTTATGGGAGCCTAAGCGCATGCGATTGAAACCACGACAGGTCGAAGCCTTCAGAAGCGTGATGATGACGGGCGGCATCACCGCTGCAGCCGAGGCGATGAACGTCACGCAGCCAGCTGTCAGCCGCCTCATCCGCGACCTGGAGGAAATCGTCGAGATCAGACTGTTCGAACGGGTCGGGACCCGGTTGATGCCGACAGCCGAAGCGACGCAGCTCTTCCGGGAGGTCGAGCGGCTTTATCTCGGTCTCGACCAGATCGCCCAGGCCGCGGACGATATCCGCCGGCACAAGAACATCGTGTTGAGGATCGCCAGCGTCACTTCGCTGGTGCGGCCCTACCTGCATCAGGCGATCATCGATGTCGTCGGCAACCGCCTGGACATCCCGCTGGTGATCGACGTCGAAAACAGCCGGCATATCTGGGACATGGTGGAGAAGAACCGCTACGATCTCGGCTTCGTCTTCGGCTCGCCGCGCATGGCCGACAAGAATGCGGTCCTGCTGCACGGCTCCCATGCGGTCGCCGCCATGGCGCCCGGCCACCGACTGGCGTCCCGCAAAGTCATCACCCCCGCCGATCTTCTGGACGAGCGCGTCCTGATCCCAGGCCGCAACTCGCCGCTCAGGCTGGCGCTCGACCGCGCCTTTTCGAATGAAGACCATCAACCGATCAGCACGATGGAAACCTCGATGCTGAACTGCTGCTATTTCGCGGCATCGGGAATGGGCGTCGGCATCGTCGATCACACCAGCCTTCGCTCCGCCGGCGCCGACATCGTCGCCGTTCCGTTCGAGCCGAGGATCGAAGTCTCCTACTTCGCCATTCGCCCGTCAGGCGGACAGCGCATTGCCGTGCTGGACGACATCGTGAAGCGGATGGGTGAATTGATGGCGGAATAACGGTTGCCATCCGCGAGCGATGAGCCGGCCCGAGAAGGGTTTCAGCCGCTGATCGAAAGGTGTGGGGCTATTGTGAGGCCAATGGGATCGGCGTCCCGATCTAAGAGTGACCCAGCGGTATTTTCAATCGGGCGATTAAGCCGTGAGGCTGTCGCTTGAGAAACTCCAAAGTGCCTCCATGCGCGTGAGTAATTTCGGAGACTATGGATAAGCCTAAACCAAATCCTGCGCTGTTTTCCGAACGGGCGGCATCGATCTTGTAAAACGGCTCCAGTACCCGCGACCACAACGCCTCGGGGATGCCGGGGCCATCGTCCGCCACCTCGACAACGACGTTTTCCGCAACGACGCCCAGCGAAATTTCGACATGGCTGCCAAATTTGACCGCGTTTTCGCAAAGATTGTTGACGGCTCGAGTTATCGCAACCGGCTTGAAGCGCGCCGGCAGGCGATTTGGGCCGAAATAGCTCACGTTGTGGCCAATGTCGCTGAATTCGCTGCAGATCGTTTGAAGCATCGATGCCAGATCGACGATTTCCGCTGTCTCGCGGTTATGATCGTCACGCAGGTAACGAAGGCTTTCCCTTAAAAGGTCATCGATCCGAGAGATGTCGGCAAGCAGCATGTCTCGCAATTCACCCTCACAGGCACGCTCCGCACGCAGCCTCAACCGCGTCAACGGGGTTCGCAGATCATGGCTCACGCCGCGCAGCATCCGCGTCCGGCCCTCGATCATCGCCGTGATGCGATCGCTCATGCCATTCAGCGATCGTGCAACGGCGACGATTTCAACGCTTCCCCTTTTCTTCGAAAATCATCCGTCCGGATGTGATATCGGCATTTGCCGCCGCCGCCGCAATCTTCCGCAACGGACGCGTGATTGCTCTCACGGCGAAGGAGGAAAAAAGGACGATCAATGTAATGAGCGCGACCAGGTAGTGCGGGCCACGGGCCAGGAGTTCGTTCCAGAAGGCCTTGTCCGGCAGCCCTCCCAAAACCAGCATCGTCTGTTCATCGACCTCGGCGGAAACGACGCGCTTGCCGTTAAGAAACGTCTTCCAACCACCCACCGGCGTCTGCGTTCCGTCAGGCGGGAACAGGAAGTCAACCACAGCATCAAGCGTGCTTTCTGCGGGAGATGTCGTTGTGAGTGTGGTTCTAAGGGAGCTGGGTTGCAGGGTCAGATCCCAGCCAGCGCGATTGGCGGCGAGAACGACGACATCCCGTTCCCCGGGTGTCGCGGTTTTCAGGATGGAACTGAGCGCAAAGACCCGATCCGCGAGGGTGTCGATATCAAGCATCGGATATTCATTGCCAACCCTTTGCTCAAGCATTGAGCCGCCCACGACAATGATGATGAGACCAGAAAGTATGATCGCCGTGATCTGGCTCTGAATAGTCGAAAGCGTAAAAAGGTGGCGGTGCGGCATCCAAACTCCACTCATGTGCTGCGCTGATCAACAAGTCTCGCGCCCTGCTGGGCACACGGTGAGGATACCCGAACTGTCGCTTGCGGTCGCGGATGTTTCCTTGTTCAAGCGTTACGTTTTGTTGCGATGGAGAATGGGGCCGCCCTCTCTTTCCGGACAACCGGGGAGCCGCAACAAAGCTTAACACAAATACACGCTCAGAACGGTTCCCCCATGCGACAAACGCCCCGCAGGACCCGCTTGTGATCTGGAACGGCGGGCTGATCACGCATCTGGAGCCCTCATGTCATACCATAAACGAAACAAGCGGCGTCTTTCACCGGTCGCGTTATGTGCTCTCCTCGGTCTTGCGGGACTGGTCTCGAAAGCCTCTGCCGCCGATCAGACTGGGTCGAATGACGCGCCTGAACCGCCGTTCGATGGCAGGCGGTTCGAAAATACCAAGCCCAAGCATGACTGGAGCCTGATCGTCGGCGCCGGCGCCCTCTACGAACCCAAATATGAAGGAAGCGACGAGTTCGAGGTGAGCCCCATTCCCTTCGTCGTTTTCACGTATGGAGAATGGCTGGAGATCGACCCTCGCGGCGTCAGTGTGACGGCTTACAAGGCCAATGGATTTTCCGTATCCGGAAATGTCGGTTACGAAACCGGCCGTAAGCACGATGACGGAGACCGCCTCAAGGAGCTCGGGGACATCGATTTTGCGGCGACTGTCGGAGCCAAGGTTGCCTATGAATGGGGTCCGGTCGAGCTCTATGCAAGCGTCGACCAGACGATAAACGGTAGCGAAAGCCTGATCGGAAAAGTCGGCGTAGAATATTCGGCACCAGTGACCGAACGACTGATGATTGGCGCCAAGGCAGAGGCAACTATCGCGAATGACAAGCATATGCAGGCCTATTTCGGGATAAATGCCGCCCAGGCAGCCCGCTCGGGCTTGACCGAATACAAAGCGCAAGCAGGCCTGAAGCGCGTCGACGTCTCGGCATCCGCCACTTATGCCTTGAGCGAACATTGGCTGGTTCGTGGCGAGGCTGGTGTTGGCGTCTTGACCGGAGACGCTGCCGATAGTCCGATCGTCGAGAAGAAGGTCCAGCCCTCGATATCGGCGTTTGTCGGCTATAAATTCTGATCGGGATTTGCGCCTTGGAGCGCAGGCAATATCAACAGAACAGCCGGGCTTGCCCGGCTGTTCTGTTTCGCAGGCGCGTTGACCTTTATCTCAGAATTCCTCTACCGCAGCGGTGAACGTGTATCCCCCGAGCCTGACAGTCTGCAGCATGGTCGGCTCCCTCGGATCTGCTTCGATTTTCTGGCGCAGACGGCTGATATGCACATCTATGCTGCGCTCGATGGGACCGGCCAGCCCGGCATGGGTGAACTGCAGCAGCTCTTCGCGTGTAATGATCCGGCCGGGATTGCGACAGAAGGCCAGCAAAAGATCGAATTCGGTCGTCGTTAAAGAAATGCGGGCGTTGCTCGGATCATAGACCTGCCGCCGCATCGGATCGATTACCCAGCCGTCGAACCGAAGCTTTCTCTGCCAGGTGCCGCTCGTCAATCCGTACGACGCCCGCCGAAGAAGGCTGCGGACGCGGGCGACGACCTCCCGCGGGCTGAACGGCTTGGTTATATAGTCATCGGCACCGACTTCGAGCCCTACGATCCGATCGACCTCCTCCCCAAGGGCGGTCAGAAGGATAATGGGGACGGTCCTTTCGGAACGAATGCGTTTGCAGATGCTGAGGCCATCCTCGCCCGGCAGCATGATGTCCAGGATAATGAGATCGAACAAGTTGTTTCGGAGTAGAGACTGCATCGACCGGCCATCTGCAGCGACAGTGGGCTGCATGCCATTTTCCTGGATTGTCAGCGCCAAAAGATTACTGATATCCGAATCATCCTCGACGATCAGTATCCGGGCGTTGGCGGAATTCGGCTGCATCGAACTGTTCCTGTGTGGGTGGCGCGTAACAATGCCTGCAGGATACCTCTCCAGATATTTCGCTTTGTTAAGTTTTATTGCGATGTCGCCGACGCCCCCGTGATTCCGGTTCCATCAGAATCTCTGGGCCGGCCTGCCGGCCGGCCCAGACGTCCAGCGCCGCTGCCGGCGGCGCCGGGTCCGTCAGATCTCAGCCGACTGGAGGAAAGGCCTGAAGATGCGGACGGCCCAATCACCGACACTCGAAACGATCAAGTGAAGCGAGGGAATAACGATCAGCGACAGGAGAGTGGAAACCAGCAGCCCGCCGATCACCGCAATCGCCATGGGGGCGCGGAATTCGCCGCCGTCGCCGATCCCGATCGCAGACGGCAGCATGCCGCCGACCATGGCGAGCGTCGTCATGATGATCGGCCGCACCCGCTCCGAACACGCCTCGACGATGGCGTCAAAGCGCGAGAGGCCCTGGGCTTCGCGGTGGATTGCGAAGTCCAGCAGCATGATGGCGTTCTTGGTCACGATGCCCATCAGCATCAAGATGCCGATGACGACCGGAAGCGACAGGGCACTGCCGCTCAAAAACAGGCCCGCCGCAACGCCGCCGATCGAGAGTGGTAGGGAGGCCAGGATCGTCCATGGCGCCAGGATGCTTCCGAATAGGAGGATGAGGACAACGAGAACCAGCAGGAGACCGGCTCCCATCGCCACGCCGAAACTGGAAAATACCTCGCCCTCGGTATCCGAGTCTCCCGTCGCCTGAATCCGAACGCCTTGCGGCAGGTTCTTGACGCTGTCCAGTTCCATAAGCCTGTCGAGCCCCTGGCCTGACGTCAGGCCGGAGGCCATATCCGCGCCGATCTCGATGCGGCGTTCGCGATCAAAACGTTCGATGGTGGACACCGATTCATCGAGACTCATGTCGACCACGGCGGACAACGGGACGGCGGTCCCGTCGGCAGCGGGCACCGTCAGCATTTCGAGCGTCGACAGGTCATTGCGAGCCCTGCTGTCCAGCAGGACGCGGATCGGAATCTGCCGCGAACCGTCGGTGAATTTCGGCAGACGGGTGTCCACGTCGCCAACGGTCGAAACGCGGATCGTTCGAGCAATCGCGGCCGACGACACACCGATCGTCGAAGCCTTGTCCATCTGCACCGTCATCCGCAGTTCCGGCCGCGTCGCCGCGTTGTCAGCCGTTGGATTGACGAAACTCTTGTCCGCCGCAAGCGTTGCGAGGATTGCCTCCGCAGCGCGCTGGGCGAGATCACTATCGGCGGAAAGGACCGCGAACGACAGGTCCCTTCCTCCTCGCGTATTGAGAAAACGCAGCCGCACGTCGGCAACGGCCGAAAGTGTTCTCTCGAGGCTCTCCTCTATTGCAAAGGATGAGCGGGCTCTTTGCGACTTGTGGAGGAGGTCGACCAGAACCACGGCATAACGCACATCTTCCTGCCCTGTCGTATTGGCGCCGGCTCGCACGAACACATGCTCTACCCCATCCTCCAGACGGACCAGATCGACGATCTCGTTCGTCGCCTTGCGGGTTTCGTCGAGGCCTGCACCCGGCGGCAGTTCGACGGAGAGTGTCAGACGGCCCGTATCCTCCTCCGGCAGAAATGCCGTGGGCAGCGATGCCATGACGACAAGCGCGAGAGCGAAAACGCCAAGGGCGCAGCCGACCGTCAACCACCGCCAACGGAGCGTGACCCGCAGCAACCCTTCATAAGCACGTGCGAGAAGTCCTTTTTTTTCCGGCGAAGCTGCATGACTCGTCATAATGTAGGCAGCCAAAATAGGCGTAATGAGCCGCGCGACGAGAAGAGAGAAGAAAACCGCTATGGCGACCGTCAGGCCGAACTCGCGGAAATAAAGACCGACCACGCCGCTCATAAAACCAACCGGGGTAAAGACCGCGATGATCGTCGCGGAAATCGCCATGACGGCAAGTCCGATCTCATCAGACGCGTCCAGCGCCGCCCGATAGGCAGATTTGCCCATGTTGCGATGGCGGACGACGTTTTCGATCTCGACGATCGCATCGTCGACCAGGATGCCGGTGACGAGGGTGATCGCCAGCAGGCTCAGGATGTTGAGCGAGAAACCAAGAAGATCAATCGCGAAAAAGGTCGGGATGATGGAGAGCGGCAAGGCGACTGCGGCAACGGCCGTCGCTCGCCAGTCACGCAGGAACAGAAACACGATCACGATGGAAAGTGACGCTCCTTCGAACAAGGTCTTCATGGCCGAATGATAGTTGCCCGCCGTGTAGGACACGTTGTCTTCCACCAGCTTGAACTGAGTGCTCGCGTTGTCTGAACTGAGGGTGGCAAGTGCCGCCGCCACTTCCTGCGCCACCGCGACGTCGCTGGCACCTTGCGATCGATAGACGGAAAAGCCGATGACATCGAATTTGTCGAGAGTGGCGAAGGACCGGGGCTCCGCGACGGTATCCCGGACCTGGCCGATATCGCTCAACCGGATACTGGTCGTGTCCGACAGGGAGATTCGAAGAGCCGCGAGTTCCTGCACGCTTCGGGCCACGGCGGCGGACGTAATTGTTCGTTCCCGCCCGCTGAGGCTGCTCCTCCCGCCGGATCCGTCTATCTGGTTGTCGATCAGGTTCTGATTCACTGCATTGGCCGTCAGCGACAGCGCCTGCAGCCGGGTCGGGTCCAGTTCGACATGGATTTCCCGCTCAACACCTCCGATCCGCTCGACCCGCCCCACACCTTTGAGCCCCTGAAGTCTTCGCGAGACAACGTCGTCCACGAACCAGGACAGCTCCGAAAGCGTCATGTCCCTGTTGGTGACGGCATACGTCACCATGGACTGTGCCTCTTCCTCCACCCGCTCGATCACGGGTTCGTCGATAGTCTCCGGCAAATCGGAACGCACCTTGACGACCGCGTCACGCACGTCCGCGATGGCGCGATCCGGCGATACCAGACCCAGCTCGAACTCAACTTCCGTGACGGAGCGTCCTTGCGTGACGGTAGATTTCATTTCCTTGATGTTCGGCAACGTCGCCACCGCATTCTCGACCGGACGCGTCACTTCGGTTTCGAGCTCGCCGGGCGTCGCTCCCGACTGTTCGACAGTGATCTTGACAACGGGTTCGATGATCGTAGGGAAATAGGTGATCGGGAGTTGGGTGAAACTGTAGAGGCCGACGACGATCAGCACGACGAAAAGAAGAAGCGACGGAAGTGGCTTGCGGATTGCCCAGGCGGAAATGTTCATGCTCATCGCGTCAGGGCTCCCGTCCGATTTTCCAGCGATGCGGCGGCGGCAGGCACCCGGGCTTGAGACTCAGGCGGCGATACGATGACGGCCTTGACCCGTTCCTCCGCCTTCAGGAAGGCCCCGGCCTTCAGCGCAATCGCCTCCCCGGCCTTTATGCCGTCGACGATCTCGACCAACCCTCCCTGCGAAGACCCGACGCTCACGCGGCGCACATTCACCACGCCATCGGAGATCACGTAGACATTGTGCGCGCCCCCGGCGCTTCGGACGGCAGAACTGGGTACGAGGATGTTTCTGCGCTCGGAGACGTCGATGGCACCACGGGCGAACACGCCGGGCACGAGCCTTTCATCATCGGCAAGCTCGACGCGAACAGTTCCGCTTCTTGTCTTGGGGTCCAGTTGGGCAGCGTTCAGACGAATTCTGCCTTCTATGGCGCCATTTCGGCCAGGTAGAGTAACCTCGGCGCGCATGCCCTGATGCAGTCGCACGAAGCTTGTTTCGGTCACCTGCGCCACGAATTCCATGTCGTCGTCTTCGGCGATGACGAAAAGCGGCTCGGCCGACCCGGAAGTCATCGCGCCTATGCGCGCGTTGCGGCTCAGTATCTTGCCGGCGCTCGGAGCCCGCACTGTGCTTCGCTCGACCGTCAGTTCGATCTCCTGCCGCTCGCGAGCGATCATCTGTTCTTCGGCTTCGGCGAGTTCCAGCGATTGACGTGCAAGCCGCAGTTCAGCACGGGCGCGCGCATAGGCATTCTGATGCTCCTCGAGGACGTTGTCGGCGATAGCGCCTTTCGGCTGAAGCGCGCGGCTGCGTTCAAGCTTCCTGCGGGCTTCATCCTCCGCAATCAGCGCCATATCGACGCGGCTGCTCTCGACGGCAACGGCTGCCCTGGCGCGCAGCAGGCTGACCGCGTTCTTCCCGAGCTGCATCTGGGCCTCCGTGGTGTCCAGGAGTGCAAGTGCTTCGCCCCGATCAACATGCTGCCCCGCCTCGACGAGGATCTGCCTGATCTCCTTACCGAGAACGGATGGATGAACCTGGATCTCCTCCCGCGCGGCGAGCGTTCCAACAACCTCGATCCGCTCGATGACCGCATCCTGCTGTGCGACCACTGCCGTAACCGGCATCTGGCGCTCCTCGGCAAGGGAACCCGTGGGCAGGCAGAAGGCGACGAAGGCGGCTCTTGCGGCACGATTGGTGCTGTATCTCAACGCAGACAAGATCTTTGATGGTGCAGTCATGTGGCAACCCTATTTATATCGGAGCGCCGCAGCGCCCTTGTTTCGGATCGCACTGTACCGAGGTGAGTTGGCCACACTGTTTTGTATTCTTAAGAAATGTTTCGGCGTATCGGTCATCACGCCCGGCGGCTCCAGACGAGCGGATCGTCAATCGATCGAGGAAGGTCGCCGAGACGAACGGGAGCGACGAAATTTCCGTTTCACCGCTCCCCTCATATTTTGGCTGGCACGTCACGCCTCCCCCCTGCCAAGGCGCGGACAGCCAAAATGTTTGATCGTGTGAACTTTTGTTTCAGGCCAACCGGAAGTAGGCGAGATCTGAAACAAATTTTAATATGGCCGCAAACCATAAACACGCTCCGCCGTGCTATTCAAAAAATCAGCAAAGCGCATATGGATGGTGAAGGGAGCCAGAGCTTGCCGGACGCCTCTCGGATTCTGATTGTCGAGGACGACACACTAATCGCCACCATGCTGCGCGATAGTCTTAACGAAAGTGGAATGATCGCGGAGATCGCCCAAGATGGCGTTGCAATGGATATGCGCATGCGCACATCCAATTTCGACTTGGTGATCCTTGATGTCATGCTGCCTGGCGAAAGCGGCCTCAGTCTGTGCCGGCGGCTACGGGTTACCACCAACATTCCCATCCTCATGCTGACGGCGGCCGACGCGGAAATCGACAGGATCGTCGGTCTCGAGATTGGCGCCGACGACTATGTGACGAAACCATTCAGCTTGCGGGAACTCATCGCGCGGATCCGCGGCCTGCTGCGGCGCGCGGCCTTGCCTTCGCTAAAGGATACAAGACAAAGGCAACTGCGGTTTGACGGATGGTCCTTGGATCCCATTAGACGACAGCTCTACGATCCGACCAACGCACGCGTCGGATTGACAACGCACGAGTTTGATATCCTGCTTGCCTTTTGCCGAAACCCGGGCCGCGTTCTGACGCGAGAAGAACTCCTGGGGGTAACCCATGCCGGTTTGGCCGGTCCAATCGAGCGCAGCATCGACGTTCACATCAGTCGATTGAGGCAGAAGATCGAGCATGACGTCCGCGATCCAGTTGTTATCAAGACCGTACGTCTCGGCGGCTACATGTTTACCGCCAATGTCGAGGAACTATGAGGCTGAATCGTTTTCTTCCCGTCACGATAAGAGGTCAGATCACGCTGATCATCGTTTTGGCGCTGATCGTTGTCGGCGTCGTCGGCAGATCATTGGAGCAGTGGGCGGAAAATGCCGCCCCGGACATAGAAGACATCGCCACACGCGTTGACATGGTGGCGGGTCTCCTGAAAACGGCTCCGCCCAGCACACGGGAAGCAATCCTTTCGTCATCGCGTGCGGCCGGCTGGCATTTCTCGCTGGAGCCGTTTTCGGTCAGCGAGACCTTCACCGGACCGTCGGAACTTGAGGGCGCGCTGGGCTTGGTCATCGACTTGCTCTTTCCAACCGACAACACCCCCCCGCCACCCGTGGGAGGCTGGCGGACCTTCTGGAACGGGGAGAGAGTGATTGCATCAAAGGTCGACGACGGCACGCTTCTCATCCTCTCCGGTTTTCCGGATACGATCCTGAACAGTTCGATACTGAACGAGGGCCCCTATTATTCTGTCGCCATCTTCGTCCTGATCGCGTTCTTCTTCATATTCGCCATTCGCGTCATAACGGAGCCAATCAAACGCATTTCCGAAGCGGCCACCCATTCGGACATCGCCAACAGCGCGGAAATTTTCGAAGAACGCGGACCTGTCGAGATCGTTGCGCTCGCCCATGCTCTCAACGCAATGCGAAGCCGGATACGGGTGATGGTCGAATCAAGGACACGAATGTTGCGGGGCATTGGCCATGATCTTCGAACCCCGTTGACCCGGTTACGGCTTCGGGCCGAGCGCATGGAGGACGGGCCGATGCGCGAGGGACTATTGTCTGACGTCATGCGCATCGACAGCCTCTTGAACGAAGTCTTGAAATATCTCAGGGACGACTACGCGACCGAACCAATGCAACGGACCGATGTGGCGAGCCTGCTGCAAACCGTCTGCGCGGAGTTCAGCGATGTTGGCTTCCCGGTCCGGTTCGAGGGGCCAAATCGGATGATCATCGATTGCAAACCACTGGCAATCATGCGCGCGGTGACCAACCTTTGCGACAATAGCGTCAAGTTCGCAACCGAGGTCATTGTTGGCCTACGAAAAGGTAAAGCCGGCTGCGAGATCATTGTGACCGATAACGGACCCGGAATTCCGGAACATCTGAGAACGCGGGTTTTCGAGCCCTTCTTCAAGGGAGATGATGCACGCACGCAAGGGCGGGAAGGCTTCGGCCTCGGACTTTCCATTGTCGCCGACATCGTGCATGCCCATCATGGCACCGTCTCTCTTGCGGGCAATGCGCCAAGCGGCCTGATTTTTCAGATCCTAATCCCGAGCTACGTCGATACCAGGACGACGATTGAGGTAAAGAGGCCCTCGCTTGAGATGAAATAGAAATGCAGCCGCCTTGGCTGGATGGCGCGTAACAACGCTGCCATTGCTCATCCCGGAGTTTGGCATCTGCGTCGCCGCCCGATCGTTGCGGAGGATCGTCAGAACATGTATCCGGGCCGCCGGTGGCCGGACGCGATCTGGGCTGCGCTCGGGGCGGATGCTGCCACTATGATGTCGGGGCCAAGCCCTCGGCAGTTCGCAGCTAGTTCGACATTATGTCGAGCGCAGGTCACGCCCGACGATTCACCAGAACTTGCCCAGTCGAACCGCGCACGACGAGCGAAGCCTTGGTGATGGTCGTGGGGGTGATGGGGTTGCCTTCGCGGATGCTCTCAAGCACCAGCTTGGCGGCCGTTTCCCCGAGTTGTCGGGCATGCGTGTCGACCGTCGTCAGCGGTGGCATGGTGAACGCCGCGTCCCCGATATTGTCGAAACCCACGACCGAAACGTCCTGGCCGACCTTGAGGCCCAGCCGCTCCAGGCCCGCCATCGCACCCACGGCGACCACGTCGTTGAAGCACACAAACGCGGTCGGCAGTTTTCCTGCCCGGGACAGCTCGGTCACGGCATCAACAGCACCGGAACGCCGCAGGATGCAGGGCACATGCCTTGGTTCAAGCTCGCGCGCTCGCATGGAGGATTGGTAGCCCTTGAAACGCTCGGTGGCCGCCGAATGGATTCGTTCGCCGCCGAGGAACACGATATCCTTATGCCCCAGATCGTAGAGGTGGTTCACCGCCAGCGACACGCCGTCGGCATAGTCGATGCCCAGATAGCTGGTTTCGTCGTCCTGCCTCCGGAGTACCTGAAGGACACGCAGGCCGGACCGCGCAAGATGCTCGGTCGTAGCGTTTTCGGAAGCGTTCGTTGGACAGACGATGACAGCATCGACATTGTGTTCGTGCATTCGCCGAAGAATCTTTTCCTGGCTCGCGCCGGATTCCCAGGAGTTTCCGAGCAGGGAAATCCAGCCGGCCTCGTTGAGCACCTGGTCGACCCCGGCCGTCAGTTCCGAGAAGAACGGGTTCGTCAGATCCGGGATGATGATGCCGACGAGGTTGCTCAGCCGGGCTCGAAGCGCCGCAGTGCGATTGTAGACATAACCGATGCGGTCTGCCGCCTCGCGCACGATCACATTGGTGCGTTCCGCCACGAGCTCGCTGTTTCTGAGGACAAGGGATACCGTCGAGCGCGAGACGCCGGCCACCTTAGCGACATCGTCAATGGTCAGTCGGCGTTCCGTGTCATCGTTCACTTGCGCAAAGCGTATGGAACGAGCGAAGGCATGTCATAGTCGAAATAGCAATTGAAGTAAGCTTCACGCCGCATCCCAGGCATCAACCTCCGAGCAATCCGAGAAAATGATTGAGGGATGGCGTGGGCCAGATGCGGAACTGCCCCCAACCTGAAAGGTCGGGGGCAACGAGACTACTATCCCAGGCGCTTACTCCACCTCCGTGTCTTCGACGGTGATGCCCGACTGGAATGTCAGGAAGCCCGGAATATTGGTGAAGCCCTTGACCTTCTTGCTCAGACCGAAGCTCTGGTCACGCCACATGAGGTACACAAACGGCGACTGTTCCAAGGCACGATCCACGAACTGGCTATATATCTTCTCGCGTTCGGTGGCGTCGAGCGTAACCCGGCCCTTGTCGAGAAGGTCGTTGATCACCGTGTCGTTGAAATAGGCGGAATTGTTGAGCCGCACCAGTTGCTGGCCGCCGTAGAAGAAGTTGCTGAGCCAGTCGGGGTCGGCGATGTCGCCGGCCGTGCCGGCGACCAGGAAGTCATAGTCGCCGGCATTGTTCTTGGCGATACGGCCAGACCAGTCGGGAAGATCGAGCTTCGCCTTGATGCCGATCTTGGCAAGCTCGGCCTGGACGGCGATCGCGGTGTTGTTGTGGAAGCCATACTGCGAGGTGGAGAGCAGCCGGGCTTCGAAACCGTTCGGATAACCTGCCTTGGCGAGCAGTTCCTTGGCCTTTGCGACGTCATATTTGAAGAAGTTTGCCTTGTCCTTCGAATACCCCATGTAGCCTTCCGGGATCGCGACGCCGAACAGCGGAGTCCCGCGGCCGTTGAAGGCCGTGTTGATGACGGTTGCGCGGTCGATCGCATAGGAAATCGCCTGCCGCACTTCCGGCTTCGAGAAGGGTTCGAACTTGGTGTTGAACTGCAGCATCATGAACGGGCCGGTGGTGCTCGCCAGCTTCAGGTCGGAGCTGCTCTCGATCGACGCGGCATCCTTCCACGGAACGTAGTCGATGATATCGACATCGCCGGACTTCAGTGCATTCACGCGAGTGTTTTCGTCGCCGTAGAAGACGTAGTGGACGTCGTCGAGATGCGGCTTGCCCTGTTTATAGTAGCCGTCGAACTTCTCGACGGTCAGCTCGCGGCCGCGCTCCCAGGTGGCGAACTTGAAGGGACCGGCTCCAACCGGCGCGGCGTTCGGATCCGTACCATGCGCCTTGATCCAGGCCGCCGGAATGATCGCCGATTCCGGAAGCGCCAGGTAATGCACCAGCGGCACGAACGGCTTGGAAAGCACCAGCTTCACGGTCTTGGCGTCCGGCGTCTCGACCGACTGGATGACGCCGAGTTCGTTGCGGTAAGTCGCCTTGCTGTCCTTGGCGGTCATGCGCTCGATGGACGCCTTGACGTCCGCCGAGGTGACCGGAGAACCGTCGTGGAACTTCGCGTCGCGCAGCTTGAACGTGTAGTTGAGCGCATCCGGAGCGACGTTGTAGCTTTCGGCAAGCTCCAGCGAGAGCTTGCCGTCGGCGCCGTAGTTGAAAAGGCCGCGATGGATCGCGAGCCGGATGGTGCGGGCCGGCGTGCCAGCATTGATCGTGCTTTCCAGCGTCGACGGCTCGCCGGAAATGCCGAAATAGAGCGTGCCGCCATCCGCAAGCGCGTGGTGAGCGAAAACGCTCGATACCAGCGCCAAGGCGAGCCCAAAGATCTTTCTTTTCATGCTGTACCCCTTTTTGCTTGTGATTGTGGATGAGAAATTGCCATGTCCGTTACTCCTCCCTGAGACGTGGATCGAGAATGTCGCGCAGCCGGTCACCCACCACGTTGATGGCGAGCACCGTCAGGGCGAGAAGAAGGGACGGCCAGATCACGTACATCGGGTTCTGGCCGAGATAGCCGCGCGCGGTTCCGATCATCTGGCCCCAGGAGGGCTCCGGCGGCACGATGCCGAGGCCGAGGAAGCTCAGGCCGGATTCCAGAAGGATGGCCGCCGCGACCGTCAACGTCGCCTGCACTACCAACGGCGACAGGATGTTCGGCAGGATGGCGGTGAAAACGACGCGGCGGGCTGACGCGCCCATCGCATGTTCGGCCTCCATGAACTCCATCCGCGAGACCTGCAGCGTTGCGGCATGCGCGACGCGGGCGAAATGCGGGATGTAGAGAACACCGATGACGACGGAGAGGCTGAAGATTCCGCTTTCCCAAAACCCGACCGCCAGCAGCGCCAGGAGGATGGGCGGAAAGCTCAGCATGATATCCACGCTGCGCATGATGAGGAATGCGATCAGCGGCCGGCCATAGGCGCCCATGATGCCAATCATGGTTCCGAAAACCCCGGCAATCACGGTCGCGCCGATCGCCACGAGCAAGGTCGGCTGGACCCCGATCAGCAGGCGGCTCAGCAGGTCGCGGCCGAATTCGTCGGTGCCCAGCCAATGGGCAGTGGAACTGCCCTGATTGACTATCTGCGGATTGAGCAGGAACGGGTCCTGCGGGGCAAGCCAACTGCCGAAGACGCCGATGAAGACGACTGCGGCAAGCAGGACGATGCTGGCAAGGAAGGATGGCTGGCTGCGGGTCGCGCGGAGAACTGCCTCGGGGATCACGAGCGTTTCCTCCGGATGCGCGGGTCGAGCAGGCTGTAGAGCAGCTCCACCACCAGGTTGATCAGGATGAACGCCGCGGCGATGGCAAGCATCGCCCCCTGGACCAGTGGATAGTTCCGCGCCGATACCGCGCCGACAAGCAACGTGCTGAGGCCCGGCCAGTTGAACATGGCTTCGACGAGAACCGTGCCGCCCATGAGGTTGCCGAGCTGCAGGCCGATGATCGTGACGATCGGGATCGCGGCATTGCGCAGGACGTGCTGCCAGATGATCCGCCGTTCGGACATGCCCTTGGCACGCAATGCGCGGACGAAATCGCGGCCGAGGATTTCCAGCACGGAGGAACGCGTCATGCGGGCGATCGACGCGGCCAGACCGAAGCCCAGAGCGAGAGCCGGCAAGGCCAGCTTGCGGAAATGCTCCAGCACGTTGCGCGAGATATCCGTATAGCCGCTTGCCGGAAGCAAGCCGAGTTTCAGGCTGAAGAACAGCACCAGCAGCGTGCCCATGATATAGACCGGCACCGATATGCCGATCGTCGCGATCGAGGTCAGCACCGTATCGCGCATGCTGCCCCGCTTGAGCGCGGCGGCGATACCGAGCGGAACGCCGATAAGCGCCGCAATAATAATCGCCGCGAATGCGAGCTCGAGCGTGCGCGGCAGGTTCTGCATCACGTAATTGGCGACCGGATAGCCGTTGGTCAGCGACTTGCCGAAATCGAGATGCAGCGCGTTCCAGAGCCAGACGAAATATTGTGAGAGCACCGGCTGGTCGAGGCCGAGCTGGCTGCGCATCGAGGCGATTGCCTCCGGCGACGGATTGCTGTCGGCGCCGAGCAGCAGGAGCACGGGATCACCCGGCATGATGTACATGACGGAGAAGATCAACGTGGCGACGACGAGAAGCTGAATGAAGGCCGTCAGGAGCTTTCGTGCGGCAAGCAGCAGCGCTCCTGCAATAGAGGCGTTCATGGGGCCTCCTTTCCGCCGCGAACCAAACCGACGGTCGGCACGGCATCCAGCAGCATGCGGGTGTAAGCCTCCTGGGGATTGCCGAAGATCGCAGCAGCAGTTCCGTATTCGACGATCCTGCCCCTTTGCATGACCGCGACCGTGTCGCTGACATGCTCGACCACGGAAAGGTCGTGGGAGATGAAAAGATAGGTGAGATCGAATTCCGCCTGCAGGTCCTTCAGTAGATTTAGGACCTGCGCCTGCACGGACACGTCGAGCGCAGAGACCGCCTCGTCGCAGATGACGAGCGAGGGCTTTAGCGCGAGCGCGCGGGCGATGGCGATCCTCTGCCGCTGACCGCCGGAGAATTCATGCGGGTATTTCTGGGCCGCGGTGGCGGGCAGGCCAACGGCTTCAAGCAGCGAGCGGACCCGCCCCTGACGGCCCGCCGCGTCGTCGTCGGCGAAGATCACCATCGGCGCCTCGACGAGCTGGGCGACCGTCTGGCGCGGGTTGAGCGAACCGTAGGGGTTCTGGAAGACCATCGCGATCTCGCGCCGGAAAGGCCGCATCTCCTTGTCCGAAAGCCCGGCAATGTCCTTGCCCTTGAACAGGATCTGGCCGGAATCAGGCTTGTAGAGCCGGATAACTGCGCGGGAGAGCGTGCTCTTGCCGCAACCGGATTCGCCGACGAGGCCAAGCGTCGTGCGCGGTGCGACCGACAGGCTGACATGATCGACGGCACACATCTCGACCGGCATGGCGAGAGGCGCAGGCTTGACCCAGTAGGATTTGCAGAGATCGCGGATTTCGAGAAGCGGGCGATCGGCCTCCGCCGGGATCGGTCCGGAAGATGCCGGGCGGACGCGCGGCTCGGGCCGGACGCTAAGCACTCTGCCGGACGGATCGCGCTCGATCACCGGCAGCCGTTCGGCCTCGCGGCCAAGCGACGGCATGGAATCGATCAGTGCCCTGGAGTAATCGCTCTGCGGGGCGGCGAAGAGATCGGCGGTGGTCGCCTCCTCCATCTTGTCGCCGGCATACATGACCACGACGCGGTCGGCGACTTCGTAGATGACGCCGAGATCGTGGGTGATCAGCAGGATCGCCGCGCCGACTTCCTCGTTCAATTCGCGGAGCAGCTCGAGCACCTGTTTCTGCACCGTGACGTCGAGCGCGGTGGTCGGCTCGTCGGCGATGATGATGCGCGGCCGGCAAGCGACCGCCATGGCGATCATGATACGCTGGCACTGGCCGCCGGACAGCTCGTGCGGATACGAGCGCATGGCGCGATCGGGATCGGGAATCAGTACCTTTTCCAGCAGTTCGCGAGCCTTCCGGCGCGCATTCGCACGGCCGATGGGCTCATGAAGGAGGATCGCCTCGACGATCTGGTCGCCGCAGGTAAAGATCGGGTCGAGCGACGCCATAGGATCCTGGAAGATCATGGCGATATGGCGCCCACGCAGCTTGCGCAGGTCCGCCGGCGGCAGCTTCAGGATGTCGACGCCGTCAATAAGAACCTCGCCGCCGGTGACCACTGCATTCGGCGGCAGGAGCCCCATCACGCCAAGCGAGGTGATGGTCTTGCCGCTGCCGCTTTCACCGACGAGCCCGAGGATTTCGCCCGGCCGGATGGTGAAATCGATATCGCGCACCGCGGACTTCAGCCCGGCGCTGGTCTTGAAGGCGATCGAGAGGTTTCTGACTTCGAGCATCCGACCTCCTCTCAGACGTGTTCGTTGGTGGTGATGGGAGCGGCATGGCCGAATGCGCCGTCGATCCCGCAGATTTCGGCCGCAAACTGGCTGCCCTTTTCCATGGCGATCGCGATGGCGTCCGCCGAAGGTCGGCTGCCGCGCGTCCAGCCTGCCGCGAGCAGCGAAAGGAGCGTCGCTGTGATGAACGCATCGCCGGCGCCGAGCGTATCGACGACATTGGCGGGTTTTGGCAGGACGGAAACAAAGTCCTCGCCGTTATAGGCCGTGGCACCTTCCGGTCCGAAGGTCGCCAAGGCCAGGCTGCAGCCGTTGGAAACGGCTTCGCGCAGGACAGCAAGACCGCGTTCGCGACCGACATCGCCCGCTGAAAGCGCTGCGAAATCAAGATGCGGCGTTATGGGTCCGATCAGATCGTCCACCTGCCAGCGATAGGAAAAGTCATAGGAGAGCAGAGCGCTCGCGCCCTTCAATGCCGCCAGGTGCGGATTGAGATGGCTGTAGCAGCTCGTGTGCACGAGGCGGAAACCCGCGATGTAGTCGAAATCGGCCTGGTCCGGCGTGAAGGGATTTTCCCGCGCAACGCCGCCTTTGTTGGAAAACACGAACTCGCGGTTTCCATCAACGACGCGCACATCCGCATGGCCGTTCTCGCCTTCGACAATCCGGCAGAGCGATGTCGGAATGGCAAGCTCTTCCAGCGTGGAGCGCACATGACGGCCGGCGGCATCCGTGCCGAACGTGCCGAGAAAAGCCGCGTCCGCGCCGAGCATCCTGGCGTAGGCCGAGAAATTGAGGGCATTGCCGCCCGGGTACATCTTGCCCGTATGCAGGTAACGGTCGACGACATTGTCGCCCAGTCCGAGGACCCTGAGGCCCGAATATGTCTTGTCCGGCGTCATCATTCCCTGACCGCCTTCCCTGTCTTGGGGTGCCTAGACGGGTAGGACATCCGCCGATCGCACAAGCAGACCCGGCGCGAAACTTTCACGCCGGGATTGAAGGCGATGTCGGCGGATGTCTTCGTCATCAGTAGTCGACCTTCCACATGTAACGGCGCACGCTGAGCGGATGCTCGCGCAGAACCGAAAGCGTATGCGCGAACCAGTACCAGGTGACACCAATCACGAAGGGAGATAGAAGCGGCGAGACATCCTCGTAGCGGCCCGCATCGAAGGTAATGATCTTGTCCGTGACGCGGCGGGTGAACTTCAGCGCCCGCTGGTCGATCTTGCGATTCTCGCCGTTGTCCATCAGGAAGACGTAGGCCATCTCCGGATCGGCGACCTCGAACGGGCCATGGCGGAATTCGCCCGAATGGATGTCGGACGCGTCGAGCCACAGCATCTCGTTGAAGATGCAGATCGAATACTGGTAGTTCAGCGCCGACAGAATGCCGCTCGAAAGAACGTAGTAGATATTCTCGTCCTTGTAACGACGGGCGAGTTCCATGCCGCGCTCGCGCTCGGCATTCTTGATGTCGTGCAGCTTGGCCGGCATCGCTTCCAGATCGGCGATGAGCTGGGCGCCGACCGGGTTGCCGAGGCGCTTCAGGAAATGGGCGGCGAAGAGATAAGCGATCATCGTCTTCGGCATGCCCGGCAATTCCTTGCTGTAGGGCAGCAGGTAGTCGCAGATCTTCGCAAGGCCGCTGTCGTGGCCGGAAGTCAGCGCTACGGTGACGGCGCCGGTGGTCTTCGCCCAGCGGGCGGCGACCACGGTGTCCTCGGTTTCGCCATTATGCGACGTCAGCAAAACGACTGCCTTCTCGTTCACAGGCTTCGGGCGGCGGGTTTCGAGTTCCGTCGAGTTGATGCGCTCGATCCTGAGATCGCAATGTTTGTCGAGGATGTACTTGACGGGCTCGATATAGGAGTTCGAGCCGCCGGCGCCGATGAGGTAGATGGATTCGATTTGCCGCGACGAGAAGATTTCATCAACCAGCTTTTCGGCTACCGGGTTGCCATCCCGGAAGGTCATCTCCAGAACGCCCTTCAGATAGTCGCCTTCGAGGTAGTTCGGGTTCGGAGCGGACTTGATCTGTTCGTCGCTCGGCGTCAGGTTTTCGAGAGCCATATTATTCATTCTCCAAAGGGAATTCAGGAAGGACGGCCGAAGCCACCGCCGCCCGGCGTTTGCAGGAACAGGCTGTCCCCGCGGTTCATCAGGATGTTGGTGATCGAGATGTCGTATTCCTTGACCGCCCCGTCGGCATTCGCGAATTTCAGCCGCGCGGCCTCGCCCTGGCCGCCACCGAAAACGCCGTCAGCCGGAGTGCGCAGCCCCTCGCACGAGGCGTTCGCTCGCACACCATCCGTCATCGCGACCACTTCGCGGACAATGCCCATACCGCCCGTCGTGTGGCCTTCGCCACCCGAGCCGGTGGCGAGCGCGTAACGGCGCACCATCAGCGGGTATTCGATTTCGAGCGCTTCGGCCGGCAGGTTGGAGGTGTTGGTGATGTGCACCTGAATGCCGTTCATGCCGTCATGCTCGAGGCTTGCGCCCGCACCGCCACCTACGGTTTCGAGATAGACGAAATTGCCTTCGCGGGTCTTGTGCGGACCGAAGAAGATCATCGTCGCGTTCATGTCGGCCGAGGAGGCGAAAACCTTCTCTCTCGGCAGCACGTCGGCAAAGGCCTGGAAAATGGCGCGGACGACACGCTGGCAGCTGGTCGAGCGGATGCCCACGGCAGCCGGGAATTTCGGACGCACCAAGGTGCCCTCTTCCGCAACGATCGTCACGGGAAGCGCCATGCCCTCGTTCGGCGGCAGCGCCGGATCGAGCAGCGCCTTGATGGTGTAGTAGCAGGTTGCGTCGAGGGCGGTCTTGGGGATGTTGACCGCGCCTCGCGCCTGAGGGTCGGTGCCGGTGAAATCGAAGGTGATGCCGTCGCCCTCGACCTTGATCGCCACTTCGATACGGCAGGGCTCGTAACCGACCCCATCGCCGTCGATGAACGCCCCGCCCCTGTAGATGCCGTCGGGAAGATCGCCGATGCGTTTGCGCAGACGGCTTTCCGAATAGGCGATCAGGTCGTCGATCGCCTTTTCGACGGTGGCGATGCCGAACTGGTCGGCAAGTGCGAAGAGCTTGCGCTGGCCGATCTCGTTGGTGGCGATCTGCACCTTGAGGTCGAGAATACGTTCCAGCGGATCGCGGCTGTTGGTGCTGATGAGCTTGACGATCTGCTCGTCCAGAACTCCTTCGCGGGCGATCTTCAGCACGGGGATGCGCAGGCCTTCCGCAAAGATGCTGGTCTGGCTCGGATCACACGAACCGGGAACGCCGCCGCCGACATCGGAATGATGGCCGAGATTGGCGGCGAAGAAGCAGAGCCGACCCTCGTAGAAAACGGGCGTCAGGATGGAAATATCCGGCGTGTGCGAGCCGCCGGCGAGATAGGGATCGTTGCAGATGAAGGCATCGCCCGGCCTGATATCCTCAAGCCTGTAGTTTTCCAGCACTGCCGCGACGCCGCCCTGCAGCGAACCGAGGTGGACCGGAATATGGGACGCCTGCACGATCAGCCGTCCGCGGCCGTCGAACAGACCGACCGAGCAATCCTTACGTTCCTTGATATTGGTCGAGAAGGACGAGCGCACGAGGCTCAACCCCATCTCGTCCGTGATCGACATGAACCGGTTGGAGTAGACCTCCATCTCGATGGCGTCGAATTCGCGCCGCGGTCTGACGTGCTGCTGCATCACGTACGGTCCTTCACAAAGCTGAGGATGATGTTGCCATAGGCGTCGACGACGCCCGACTGGCCGGGAAGGACATAGCTGGTCGAGGTCAGTTCTTCGATGATCGCGGGGCCGGAGAACTTTTCACCTTGCGGCATCGCAGCCCGTTTATAGACCGGGACAGTCCGCCATCCGGCTTGCGGATCGATATAGACCTCGCGCTCACCGACGATCGCTTCCTTCATGGAGCCGGCAACGCCCGGCACCGTCTGGAGCGGCCGGCCCGCATGACCGATCGCTTGGACGCGCAGGTTGACGATCTCGACGGGATGGTCGTCCAGCGCATAACCGTAGACGACGCGATGGGCTTCCGCGAACCGGGCGGCAAAATCTTCCGCCGTGGATAGAATGCCCTCGACGCGGATTTCATGGTTCTGGCCGGCATAGCGGGCTTCCGCGATGTGCTGAAACGCACGCTTCTCATCGGGGATCGTTTCCGCTTCGAGCCACTCCCGTGCCTGGACTTCCAGACCTTCAAGGGCTGAGCAAATGTCGAGCCAGCTTTCGCCTTGGATCCGCTTGATCTGCGTGGAAACGAAATCGCGCGTCACGTCCGACAATAGCACTCCGCGAGCGCACATCGTCCCCGGAGATTCGGGAATGATGACGGTATTCAGACCGGTTTCCGCAGCCACCAGCGAGGAGTGGAGCGGGCCGGCGCCACCGAAAGCCATCAGCGCGAAGGATTTGAGGTCGTGTCCCTTGTCCATGGAGACCGCCCGGATCGCGCGCGCCATGTTGGCGACCGCGATGCGGATGATGCCCCATGCGGTATCTTCGACCGAACGGCCGATCTTCTCGGCCACGACGCCGACCGCCTTGAGGGCCGCCTCGCGATCGACGGGCATGGCGCCATCGAGAAGTGCTACCGGATTGAGCCGCTGCAGCACGATATTGGCGTCGGAGATCGTCGCATCCGTTCCGCCCTTGCCGTAGGCGGCAGGTCCCGGAACTGCGGCGGCACTCTGCGGACCGACCTTCAGGCCACCGGCATCATCGAGCCAGGCGATCGAGCCACCACCGGCGCCGATGACGTTGACGTCGACCATCGGGCAACGGATGGAGTAACCGGCCACCTCGCGGTCGGTGGAATAGGCCGGCTTGCCATTGGCGATCAGCGCGACGTCGGTGGAGGTGCCGCCGACGTCATAGGTGATGATGTCGGGGAAGGACGCCGCCTTGCCCACCAGAGACGCGCCGACAACACCGGCCGCAGGACCGGAGAGGCAGGTCCGGACGGGATAGTTGCGCGCCGTCTCGGTGGACATGAGGCCACCGTTGGAATGAATCGTATAGGGCTTTGCCTCGACGCCAGCCTTGCGCGACCGGGTCATGAAGCGATCGAGATAACCATCCATGCGCGGCATCAGGTAAGCGTTCATGACGGTGGTCGAAATGCGCTCGTATTCGCGGAATTCGGGCAGGACGTCGCTCGACAGCGAAATGAAGACATCCGGCAGGTGCTTGCGGATGATTTCGGCGGCACGTTGCTCGTGTGCGGGATTACCATAGGAATGCAGGAAGCCGATCGCGACGGCTTCCACGCCCTCTTGTTTGAAGCGCTCCGCAGCGGCTTTGACGCCCGCTTCGTCGAGCGGCAAGATGACTTCGCCGGTTGGGCCGAGACGTTCCGCCACTTCGAGGCGCAGCGGACGGACAACCAGCGGGTCCGGCTTTCGAACGCTCATGTCGAACAGATCGGGACGGGTCTGACGGCCGATTTCCAGCACATCACGAAAGCCCTCGGTGGTTAGCAGACCGGTCTTTCCGCCGCGACGCTCGATGACCATGTTGGTTGCGACCGTCGTGCCATGGCCGAAATGGACCACGTCGGATGTATGAAGGCCGCGCTCGGCAAAGCCCGCGATGCCGGTCTCGATCGCTTCCGAAGGATCGTGAGGCGTCGAGGACACCTTGAAATGGCTCATGTTTCCGGTCTCGTCATCGAGGACCGTGAAATCTGTAAAGGTTCCGCCGACATCGATGCCGACCCTGATATTGCCCATGATGCTCTGGTCTTCTGCACTATGGCTGCAGCTTCACGCCGCCGCCTTGCCTGTCATGGGCATGATCTAAAATCGACTATCGCATCTTGTAAAATTCAATTAATCGAGCTTTCCATTCCAAAATGGAATGTTCTTGGAGGTGCAGATCATGCGACGGATCAAGCTCAGACATCTCGACACACTTGCCGCCTTCATGAAGACCGGATCGGTGACGGAGGCGGCGCTGGTGCTCCACACCACCCAACCGAACGCCAGCAAGTCGTTGAAGCAGCTTGAGGATTTTGCGGGCGTCAAGCTCTTCGAGCGGAGCGCGGGACGATTGCGTCCGACGCCGGAAGCCGAACTCCTTTTTTCGCACGCGACGCGGCTGATGGATGAGCTGACAGTTTTTGAGAACCTTTCGCTCGATCTCACAGCCATGGTGCAGGGTTATGTGAATATCGGCATCCTGTCGGCCTTCAGCACCGCCCTCATCCCGATGGCGATCGAGCGTTTCAACAACTTATATCCGGGCATTCAGGTCCAGGTGGATCTGCTCGATTCTGACAAGATTCATTCGTATGTCAGCCGCGGGAACTACGACTTCGGGCTGGTGCACCACCCCGAACACGAGTCCGACCTGATGACGCAGACGCTGAAGACCTCGTCCATGGTCTGCATCATGCCGCCCGACCACAAGCTCGCGCAACATCGGATCATCCTGGCGAGCGACATTGCCGATCAGCCATTCGTGACCTATCCTCGCTCGGTACCTTTCGGCGCGGCGATCTTCCGATCCCTGTCCGACGAGGGCGTAAAGCCCTCGAACTACCTGATCTCCAACCAGAGCCAGCTCATTCGCCGCCTCGTCGAACGGGGCCGCGGGGTGGCGCTCGTCGACCGCTTCTCGGTCTGGGATGCGAACGAACTCGACCACATAGCGGTGCGCCAGTTCGAGCCGCGCATTCCCGTCTCAATTGGAATGATCATCCCCAAACGACGCCCCTTATCACTTGCGGCACAGACATTCGTGGGAACTTTGAAGGAGATTCTCCAATAGAACTCAGCTTAACCAGGTGTGATACGCCCTTGCGAGGACACGAACCGCTAACCCGCGATTTCCCGCGTATAGCACATTTATGGGACTGGACCCTGGTCAGACAGGGCTGGTTGCGTTTGCTTACTTCACAATGCGATAGGCGATATGCCGCGCGAACGGCGTCTCGAGCATACTGGTGGGTTCAAGCTTGATCTGATTGGGCAGCGTGTCGAACAGGCGAGTCCCAGCACCAAAGACTACCGGCACGATATGCAACTCGATCTCGTCGACAAGCCCGCCGGCCAGTGCTTGGCGAAAGACGTCGGCTCCGCCCATGAGGCTCACATCCTTGCCTCTGGCCGCTGACTTCGCCTGCTTCACCGCGTCGGGAATTGTCCCAGCCGCGTGATAGATTCCAGCGCTGTGCGAGGCGAGTAACGGCCGGTGGGTAACGACGAAAAGCGGCAGCTTTAACGGCCCTGTGGGCCCGTTCTCGTCCCAGTATGGGATCGAGTCGTCATAGCATTTGCGGCCGCAGATCACGGCGCCGATAGTGCTGGTGAGGCGCTGCACATATGCATCGCCCTCTGCACCGCTGTTGAAGAACCATTCGTGAAGAAATTCGCCATTCTTGCCGAGTGGTTCCTCCCTGGTCTGGTTTCCTGCGGTAATGAAGCCGTCGAGGGACATGCTGATATTGAAAGCGACCTTGGCCATTTGCGTTCTCCGTGACCGATCGGTTGAGGGTTACGCCTTCATGACGAATGAGTGTCGGCCAAACCTACATCTGGGCAAAAAATAACTCGTCGCGGCCCCTTGAAGCGCCCGAATTCCTCTCCAGACTCCTGCTTCCGGCGTTGAACTGGAGGCCCAGGTCGAGGCGAAGAGCGGCGGAGCGGACGAGGCGCTCAAGCTGGATTTCAATGCTCACTTCCGGTCCATCGACACCATATTGCTGAGCCGGAAGATGGTGGAGGAAGGCTATCTGACCCATTGGGGCAATGCGGCGAAGAGATACCCGAAGGACCCGTTCTATGCCTTCGCGCAACGCATTGTCGATGTGCAAAAGGTGGTGCCGAGCGACAGGCTGGAGAAGTCCCGATGGGAGCGCACGGTAGTCAGAAGCGGAGACCTTCCGCATGAAGTTGGCGCATTGAGGGCCGAAGCAGGTAATAACATCGCCGTTTTCGGCGGAGCGGGATTTGCCTCGGCGTTGATCGCGGCCGGGTTGGTTGACGAGTTCCAATTCTACGTCAATCCGGCAGCTCTCGGCGGCGGGACCCGGATTTTCGGCCAAGCCGGTTTCCGCAAGCTCCGCCTGCTTGGCTCAAAGGGCATATGAATGCGGAATTGTGGTGAACCGCTATGCGCTGGCAACCTAACCGCCCTTCTAGCCGGACTCGCTGTTGCGGGCGCCAGAACCGCTCCCGATCGCACTGAGCCCAATTCGTGCCAGCGGCACATCACCCTCCCCGATCCGTTGCGGCCTCTCGCCGCGGCGCCAGGTTGCCAAGAGGCGTTCGCGATTGGAAAGGCTGCCGGTGCAGTCTTGCTGACTGGGCGGTTGTTCATGCTTGGCTTCGGTCCTGCGCCTTGATACCCTCGCGAGCGATCGACTTTTTACAAAACGCCAAATCGTAGCGCGTCATGTCAAATGACATAGGCTCATTGTTCTCGGCATGTTATATTGAAACATCATCGGCCACCGAATGTGTAGGCGCCGATGCCTGAGAGTTACGATGTGCTCCCGCCTGCTGAATGGAGGTGAAGCCATGTTTGCTTCTCGATCTTCACGTCCCATATTGCAACCGCTTCTCGAACGCTACGCCTCGGCGTATCACGTTCGTGGTCCCGAGCGTGAAGCACTCATCGAACAAACGCTCGCATACATCGCAAACGATCCAGACGTTATGCTTATCGAGCCCGTGGAGCGCGCAATCGCTGTCGCAATGGCGCAGATTCGTGAGGCCAATTTCATAGCTCGGGCCGCACCAGTCGAGACTACTTTGGCTCGATAATACGTCGCACCGCCCTTGCGGCGCTTGTCCACGCGCCCCATGGTCGATCTGTATGCCAGTGTAAGCCTCTCCCGATTTGCAGACCTATTTTGTGAGCGATTTCAAACTTCAGGCTGCGGCGCTGAGATTCTAGCGCGACGCGGAAGGGCCGGCAGCTGGATCTCCCAGATGCAATTCTTGATCTGCCAATGTCTTGCGGAAAAGTTCACCTCAGTTTGCCATCATCGCCCGCCCGAGCGCCTCACGAGCGTTTAAGCCGCGCGCCCTCGCGGTGACATGTATACCTTTAGTGTCAGCGCTCAGAATCATCGATCGCATAGAAGTGCTCTAAAAAACAGTGAAACGTTATTAAGCGTTGACAAACGGCAAGTCGAGTTCAACCCGTAGGAGAGATCCGCCCATACTGGGCTAACGCGCCATGAAAATCGGCCTTCCGGGACGCTTGACCGTGGATCGGGTAACCCCGCCGAATAACCTTTCGCGCAGTCGCGTGTGCCCATAGGCGCCCATCACGACGAGGTCTGCGTTGATGCTCTTGGCATGACCTTCCAGAGTTTCGGAAACCGTACGGCCATCGCTGGCCAGTACATCGATCGATATGTCTGCGATCCCATGGCGGAAAAGGTACGCCATCAACTTTGGTGCCGGATCATTCGGATCGCCGTCCTGATCGACCAAGACGACATGGACGGATTTGGCCAGATTGAGAAAAGGGATGCTGGCCCTGACTGCCGAGGCCGATTCCGCGGTGTCGGACCACGCGATCATCACGACGGGCTTTTCAAGTTTCAACGAGGCCCCGGGGTCAAGTAGCACAGGCACCTCCGCATGAAACCAGGAGCCGTCAAGGACAGCGCCCAGCATTTCTTGGTCACTTAGAAGATCCGGTCCGATCAGCACGATGTCCGACAACCTCGCGAGATAGCCGATTTCGTTGTCGATGGTGAACACTTCCGTGTAGGCGTTTTGCACGTCATGGGGCACGCCTCCTTCCCGGAGCCTTTTCTCGAGCTGGCTTACCTTGTTCTCGATTCCGGCCTGCTGCTTCCTCCGCTCCTCCATCCACGGCGCGGACACGCTTTCCATATGGGCACCGACCGGCGGCAGGGCGGCCGTACCAACGACAACGATGGAAAGATGAGCGCGCAACGTCCTGGCGACTGCCAACACTGATCGAAATTGAGCCTCACCAATCTCAACGGTGCAGACGTGTAAGAGGGCGGCGAATGTCACTGTTTGTTGCTCCTCCGAAAAACCTTCACCATAGTGATGCACCGAAGAAAGCAGGGCGTTGACCTCTATCAAACGGTTTGCCGGCGATTTCTGGATTTTCTTGAGAAGCCACCGCTTCCTGCAGACTGTACAGCTTCCACACGCCATATTCCGAATTCGGCGCTTTATCAAAAAGGTTGTAGATGCTCCCGAATGAAACCTTACGAATGGTTCGGACTTTGCTGCCTTTTGCCCCCGTACTCGGGCTGGTAATCGGGCTTGCGGCCTATCTCGGTGGATTTTTCTGGCTCTCTAGATCGATGTTAGTAGTCGGCACACTCCCGGTCCTGGGCGTCCTCGTCCTTCAGATCGTAGACAGCCTGCGGAAGGGTGAAGTGGGGCTGGACGTGATCGCTATGATATCGATGGCGGGCGCGCTTACCTTCGGAGAGTACACCGCCGCAGCCGTCGTCGCGCTCATGTATTCCGGTGGCCAGTATCTGGAACATGCGGCCGAAGGGCGCGCGAGGCGCGAAATGACCGCGCTGCTGGCGCGCGCGCCTCATAAAGCAACTCGACGCATCGGGGAGCGGCTTGAAGAAGTCCCGATCGAATTGATCGCGGTGGGTGACAGCCTGATCGTCCGACGGGGCGACCTTGTTCCTGTCGATGGGAAGATAGACGACGAGATCGCGACGCTGGATGAGTCGGCTCTGACTGGCGAACCTTTGCCCGTCGCACGCCGCCGGGGTGAAGTCGTCCTGAGTGGTGTGGCGAACGCCGGAGACCTCTTTCGCATGACGGCGACAGCTCGCGCTTCTGACAGCACGTATGCGGGGATACTTCGGCTAGTCGAGATTGCGCAACTCAGCAAGGCGCCCATGACGCGGATGGCTGACCGTTTCGCACTCGCATTCCTCGCCGTCACGATTGGTTTGGCCTCCCTCGCATGGCTACTGTCCGGCGATCCCGTTCGAGCCGTCGCGGTACTTGTTATTGCAACACCCTGCCCTCTGATACTCGCCGTCCCGATCGCATGGACTGCCGGAGTTTCCCGGACGGCGCGAATTGGCCTTCTGGTGAAGGGAGCCCGGGTTCTTGAGGGACTGGGCTCCGTTCGGACGCTGATAATCGACAAGACCGGCACACTGACGGAAGGAACTCCGGCGCTTCACGATATTGATGCCTTGATACCCGAGAATGAGCTTTTGAGGTTGTCGGCATCACTGGATCAGGCATCGAATCATGTGGCGGCAAAAGCACTCGTCCAGGCAGCGCGAGCCCGCAATATTGATCTCATCCAGCCGACGAACGTCTTGGAAAGGCCCGGTGAAGGTGTCGCCGGGAATGTAGGTGGTCGAGATGTCGCGATTGGCGGCATCGCCTATATCGCCGGCAAGTTGGGTACCTCGATCACTCACGCCGATCGCCCGGGAACAATCGCCGCCGCAGTCGCACTGGATGGCAAGTTCGGTGGCATCCTCCTTTTCTCCGACAGGCTCCGCGAGGGAAGCGCCGAGGTCATGAAGGCGTTCAAGCGTGTCGGAGTTAACCGCCTCATTCTCGCGACGGGAGACAGGAGGGATGTCGCGAGAATGATCAGCCAGGGCCTGCCATTTGATGAGGTCCGGGCAGATCTCTCGCCTGCTCAGAAGATCGAAATCGTCAATACCGAAAAACGGAAACTGCCGGTCCTGATGATAGGCGACGGCGTCAACGACGCTCCGGCGCTTGCGGCTGCCGACATAGGCCTTGCGATGGGAGTTCATGGATCGGCAGCAGCGACGGAAGCAGCCGACGCTATCCTGCTGGTGGAACGCCTTGACCGTGTCGTTCAAGGCATCGAGATATCGAACCGATGCCGTCAGATCGCGATGCAGAGCATTGTTGCAGGTATCGGTTTGTCGATTTGCGGGATGATTGCGGCAGCCCTGGGTTTTCTGGCGCCTGTCGAGGGGGCGGTCTTGCAGGAGGTCATCGACGTAGCGGTGATCTTGAATGCGCTAAGGGCGCTTGCTATCCGTCCTACCCCCGATCCTCAACCATCAGCTCACTGATCTCCACGGCAGATTTTCCCGCATTGCGCAGACTTCCGCCGCATACAAGCTCTATGCGCTTGCCGGCACCGTGCCGCCGAAGCCCGGCATGGTCCGCGTCGACGATCGTGAAGGCCGCAGGCTGGATGTGGAGGTCCGGAAGCTGACACCGGCTGTCTTCGGGCTCTTCGTAGCCGCCATCCCGGCGCCACTCGGGATCGGCACAGTACAATTGGCAGACGGCACATCCGCCAAGGGCTTCGTGGCAGAGCCGGTGGCACTCAGCGGAGCTTTAGACATCACCGGTTATGGCGGCTGGAGAGCATATGTCTAACCGCAGTTCGATCATCGATCTTGCCATAGACATCGGAATGATGGCTTTGCTCCTGAAGAGGAGCAATCCCCCCGTCATGCCGTTTGCTAAAGGTAACGAGTTTATCGCGTTGTATTTCAGTGCCAAGGATCAGACACTTCAGCCCGCCCCTGCGGATCATCTATCGCTGATGGTCGCTGACGCAATGCTGCATGGCGAGCATGATGCCGTAAATCGCTCCGGCCCAGGGGATTGCCAAGGGCGCACCCCCAGGCTTCATTGCGCCACGCGGTTTTGTGCAGGGGCGGATCGCCTCCTTGCCTCATGAGCGGCGCCAGAACCGCGCTTCACCATCTAAACGTCCAATGGGCAGTCCGAAACGGCACCATCGACCTCGGAAGCGCCGCCTCGCCTCATAAAGGCAATGACCGTCTCGATCTTGTTCACTGCTTGGCGTAGCGGCTCGATGATCTGTTCCTCGACCTTGTTCCGGGGGACCGCGCTGATGAAGAAACTGACCGTAATGGACGCCAGGACCGTGCCCTTGTGACAGATCGGCATCGCGACCGTAGTGTTGCGCCGCGGTTCTGTTTGCGGTGCCCGGATGGCAAATCCTTGTTTTCGAACACTGGCGAGAAGCACATTGTGTTGCGCTTCCCGTTCAGACCCGAAACTGCCATTGCTTCCGGCACGGATCATCGCAAACAGTGCCGCGCGCTCCTCTTCTCCGCAAAACGCCATATAGGCTCGACCCATGGCGGAAGTCAGCAGGTTAGGCCTGTTGTGGAGCAGCGTGTTGGCATGAACCCAGGGACTGATCGTGCCGGTCCAGAACTGGACGGCGATCGCATCGCCATCGAGCGTGCCGATGCCGACAGGCCATTTGATCGCATTGGTCAGATCAACTGAAAAGGGCCGGGAAGCCTCGATGACTTCAGCAATTCCCTTGTAACCGGCGTGCAGTTCCTCCACCCGATGCGTGACCCGATAGCCGCCGCACATATTGTCGCGCACCACGTAGCCATCGGCAATCAGGGTATCAAGCATCCGCACGATGGTCGGCTTGGGCAACCGGGTGGCGGCGTGGATGTCCCCCACGGTGCAGATACGAAGCCGGTTGAGGATACGCAGGATTTCCAGCGCACGGCGCACGGATTCCACCGGAGGATAGGAAGGTCTGATCGCGTCCGTCATGCCGCGCCGGGAGTTGGCCCGGCAATGTGTCGCTTGGCTACGCGCCCCGGCTTTCCAGGTTGAGGGTCGATCATCCTCGGCAAAAGTGTCTTCACCGGCAAATGCTTCATCGGCCGCAGCACCTAGTTCCATGCTAACCTCCCACTACATTCTACCTCGCAGAACCGCGATCCCGTGCCGGATCGAATGCCTCCCCGCATCGCCCGACAGTCAGTGCCTCCCAGCAGGTACTGTCTTGCTTCGATGCGCGTCCCTGCATCTCTGCCGGATGCCGCAGATCAGACAAGGATGAGCCCGGGACCCGATCTTCGGCAACCAGCGGCGGTATGAGTTTCGCATTGCGAAATTCTCGTAAATCCGCGAACTTTCCTAGATGTTTAGCACATGCCTGGCTGCTGACCCATCCATAAATCAGGCAGCCATGATCGATGCCCTGGGAAGCCAATCCTTCGAACAAAGATGTGACAGGCCGTTAGTCGAGATCGCCCGTAGCGGATGTAACGTTGGCGAAAGCCGCAGAAAGCCTGTCGAGGACCGCGGCAGGCAACGGCGCACCATTGATCGCCGCGATATTGTCCTCAAGATGCGCAAGGCTCCCAGTACCGGTCATTACGACGCCGATACCCGGCACGTGCCGGCAGAACCGGTAGGCCGCTTCCGTCAAAGATCCAGCCACGCCGTTTTCGAGCAGAAAGCCCAACGGATCTTCCGCATCCAGCAAATCCGGCGGAACTTCGCCTTTCTCGACGAGCTTCGCCACCAAGCTGTCCAGCGTTTCCTTGCGGGCAAGCGCACCGCGCACGGCATACATGGCCATGATGCCGATATTCTTTTCGATTGCCTGTGGCAGGACGAAATGCGCGATCGAAGGATTGACGAAATTACAGCCAAGCATCAGCACGTCCCACACGCCATCCGCGACGGCGCTTTGAGCAACCTTATGTTCGCCGTCGATCCCGAAAGACTCGGTCACACCGAGAAATCGCAGCTTGCCTTCATCGCGAAGCTGCAGCAGCTCCGGCAAAAGCTCATCTCGGCAGAATTCATATTGATTCGGGCGTACGCCATGTAGCTGCAAAATGTCGATATGATCGGTGCGGAGCGCCTTGAGGCTGGCCTCAACGCTCCTGCGCATCTCGCCAGGAGCGACGAACTCGCTGCTCTCATAGGAGCTGCCTTGAACCGTGCAACGCGCCTTGGTAGCGACGATCACGCTGTCGCGCCGTCCCTGAACACCTGCACCGACAACCTCCTCGGTGCCGTAAACCGGTGCCGTATCGATGAAATTGATGCCGCGATCGAGTGCCGCGCGAACAAGATCGATCGCTTCTGCTTCACTGCCTCCGCGCCGGAGACCGAGCCGGCTGTTGCCACCCGCCCCGAGGACCGCCGCACTGACCTTCAACCCGGTCCGCCCAAAGATTGTCATATCCATCGTCTTCCGCCTCGCTTGCGGGACCATCGGATTATCGCTCCTATTTCGGCATGCCCCGCCTTTTTCAAAAAATCGTAACGAGGCTCCGGAAGGATATCAACCAACCAGTTGCCGCCCACCAGCACGCCTAATCTTTTCGCTGTGAGAAATAGATATCGTCTCCCCGGACGTGGCGAGAACGCTGTCCTAGAACGATGAGAACTGCTTCCGGCAGATCGATCCGGCCAGTGTGCCGCACAGGAGGAGCCTTTATTGCTGAATAGTGCAGAGCGAACGAACCTGACCTGCGAGCTGGAGCGCCGGCTCCACGATTTTTGGCATGACGTCGATACTAACTGGGGCCGGCAGGCCGCCGATTTCTACACCGAGGATGGCGTCTTCGAGGCGAGCGAACAGACCTATCGGGGCCGCGAGAAAATCCGCCAGTTCTACGAATACCGGATCACCCGCGGGCCGCGCGTTGCAGCTCATGCCGTAACCAATTTCCGGGTCGTATCCGAAACGCCCGATGAAGCCACGACGACGTGGTACCTGATCCTCTATGCGCATGACGGCGAGCCCGTTCTGCCATCCGCACCGCCCATCCAGATCGCGCTTGCAACCGATCACTGCGTCAGGGGCGATGACGGTGTCTGGCGTTATAAAAACCGCAAATTCGAGACCTGGTTCAAAGGCGGAGTACCGACGACGACGTTCAGAGGTTAACGCCCGAACGCGTTTCTCTGACAAAGCATTTGCCCGGACCATGAGGTAGCGCCCGGGCAAGATTGCAAGAAGAACGATGAAATCCATTCTAGGAGGAGAGGAATGGGAAAGATTATCCGCAAATTGAGGCTGGCTGCCATCTTCGCCATGGTATCCGCTTTCTCGGTGGCAGGCGCTTTCGCCCAGAACGCGCCCTACCCGGCGAAACCGATCAAGCTGATCATACCTTATGCCCCGGGCGGCGGAACGGATGCGGTCGCAGCTGTATTTTCCGACAAGCTCGCCAGGAAATTCGGCCAGCCGGTGGTGAAGGAAAACCACGCGGGCAGCAACTCTGTCCTCGGAACGGCGCTGCTCGCGGACGCGGTCCCCGATGGCCACACCTTGCTGGTTGTCACGGGCGCCATCGCCAACAATCCGTTTCTTTATGCCAAACTGCCCTACAAGACGCCGGAATCTTTCGTTCCGGTCTCCATCCTGACCACCTATCCCTTCGTGCTCGGTATTCGCAGCGGCCTGCCGTTCAAGAACATGCAGGAGCTGATCGACTACGCCAAGGCCAATCCCGGCAAGCTGACCGCCGGTACGCCCGGTCGCGGCGCCGGCGCCCAGCTTGCGCTTGGCCTGCTGAACAAGAGCGCCGGCATCCAGATCCGCGAAATCCCGTTCAAAGGTGCCGGCGACAGCTTGAACAACGTGGCAGGCGGCTTCGTCGACATGGTCTTTTCGGGCTACGAAACCGTGCGCCCTTTCGTCGAAAGCGGGAAGATGAAGGCCTTTGCCCATACCGGCACCGGCGCGTTGGGCAACGAGAAAATTCCGGCGATCGCAGACACCATTCCGGGCTTCGAATACCAGAACTGGCTGGCCCTGATCGCACCCGCCGGAACGCCGGCCGCCGTGACCGACAAGCTCAACGGCACGCTCAAGGAAATCTTCGCCGAGCAGGATACCAAGGACCGGCTGGCCGGCCAGAACATCATGGGCATCGCCAGCAGCTCGACCGAGGCTAAAAGTTATCTCGCCAAGGAAATGACGACCAGCAAAGCCGTCATCGAAAGCATGGGCCTGAAGCCTGAATAAGCACGCTTATGAAGCGTCACCGACGATATGGCGTCCAGCATTCCGGGCGCCATATCGAACCAAGGTCAAATGCATCATGCCGGGAGATACAAGTGTTTTTTAGGCTCAAAGACAAGGCGGACGTCGAGGCCGGCCTGTTTTTCACGCTGTTCGGCGGCCTCACCGCGGGATTGTCTCTGCAATACCAGATGGGCACCATTGCCGCGATGGGTCCCGGCATGTTCCCGCTGATCCTCGGGATCATGCTGACAGCCATCGGTCTGATAATCCTGGCAAAAGGCGTCATGGCCGGCGGCGAAACCATCAGAAGCCTGTCGCTGAAAGCAGCATTTCTGATTACCTTGTCGCTCCTGGTTTTCGCGGCCCTCGTCCTTGCGGTGGGCCTGGTCGCAGCGGTGCCAGCGCAGGTGTTTATCGCGCTTTGGGCCTCGGACCATTTCACCCTGAAGCGCGCGATCGCGCTCAGCATCGGGCTGCTGCTCTTCTGCTACCTCGTCTTCATCTATTTCCTCGGCGTGGCCGTTCCCATGATTGCGATCTGATCCCATGGAATTCCTCAACCATCTCGGCCTGGGTTTCGAGGCCGCACTTTCGCTCAACAACCTGACCTTCTGCTTCATCGGCGTTCTGGTCGGTACCGCCATCGGCATTCTGCCGGGACTTGGTCCGCTGGCGACGATCGCCATGCTCCTGCCGCTGACCTATTCGCTCGACCCGGTCACCGGCCTGATCATGATCTCCGGCATCTATTATGGAGCGCAATACGGCGGCTCCACGACCGCCATCCTCGTCAACCTACCCGGAGAATCTTCCTCGGTGGTCTCCTGCCTTGACGGTCACCAGATGGCACGCAACGGCCGCGCGGGCGCCGCGCTGGCCATTGCCGCGATCGGCTCCTTCTTTGCGGGAACGATCGCAACGATGCTGATCGCCGCTTTCTCGCCCGTCCTGGCGGAAGTAGCGTTCCTGTTCGGCCCCGTAGAATATTTCGCGATGATGGTCCTCGGCCTCACGGCAGCGACGCTACTCGCCCACGGCTCCTTCATCAAGGGCGTCGCCATGGTCCTGACGGGGCTGATCCTCGGCCTCGTCGGCGCCGACATCAACAGTGGCACATACCGCTTCACGTTCGGTTACTTCTCCCTGACGGAGGGCATCGAGTTCGTTGCCGTGGCGATGGGCCTGTTCGCGTTCACCGATATCGTCACCAATATTCGCGGCGACCAGGCGCGGGATGTCACCACGCCTTCTCTGCGCAATCTCTGGGTGAACGGCAAGGAGGCCAAAGAAGCCGCACTTCCGGTTGTGCGTGGCACGGCAATCGGATCGGTTCTTGGGCTGCTCCCCGGCGGCGGCGCGATGATTTCGTCCTTTGCGTCCTACGCCATCGAAAAACGTCTCGCCAAGCGGCCAGAAGAATTTGGCCATGGCGCGATTGCCGGTCTCGCGGGCCCGGAAGCCGCCAACAATGCGGGTGCGCAGACGTCCTTCATCCCGATGCTGACATTGGGTATCCCGAGCAACGGCGTGATGGCCCTGATGATCGGCGCGCTGATGGTCCACAATATCGCGCCCGGCCCCTATGTCATGGTGTCCAATCCAGAAGTCTTCTGGGGTCTGATCGCATCGATGTGGATCGGCAATGCCATGCTGGTCGTCCTGAACCTGCCGCTCATTCCGCTCTGGGTCCGGCTGATCCAGATTCATTACTGGATCCTCTATCCGATCATTCTCACGGTCTGCTGCGTCGGCCTGTTCAGCATCGAGAATAGCCTGCAACCGATCTATTTTGCGGCCGGGTTCACGCTGGTGGGCTGCCTGTTCTGGCGGTTCCGCGCCGAGGCCGCCCCCCTCCTTCTCGGCTTAATCCTGGGGCCGTTGATGGAGGAACATTTCCGCCGCGCGCTGCTGCTTTCGAACGGCGATCTGGCGATCTTCTACCGGAGCCCGCTGTCTATCGTGATGCTTTCCGTTGCGGCAGTCATGTGCCTGGTGATCCTGCTTCCACAAATCCGCCGTAGCCGCAGCGTGGCGTTTACCGAGAACGCATAGCGGACCGCCTCAACATCTAGACGACTTAGCGCCTGCCCGACCTCAGCATTTCTGTCCGTGAAACGCCGGCTGATTTGCTTTGCGCTGAACGTGTGCAGATGCAAGCCAGAAAACCGGCAAGATCACAGCAGTGCCTTGAAAACATGGGAGAAAGACTTGGCCAATCCGACCATCATCAGTTGCGCCGTCACGGGCAATATCACGACCGTCGAGTCGACACCCTATCTACCTGTCACGCCTGAGCAGATCGCCAACTCATGCCTCGAAGCGGTCAGGGCCGGTGCGGCGATCGTGCATATTCACGTGCGCCATCCGGACGGGCGGCCCAGCATGGAGCTGCAACACTATCGCGAAGTGATGGATCGCCTTCGCGCGGCCGATGAGGACGTCATCATCAACCTGACAACCGGACCGGGCGGTCGCTTCGTGCCGGGCGAACAGGATCCGAGCGTTGCCGGCCCCGGAACCACACTGCTGCCGCCGGATCGGCGAGTCGAGCATATCGCGGCACTCCGACCGGAAATCTGCAGCCTCGACTTCAACACGATGTATTCCGGCACGTCGGTGGTAATCAACACGCCCCGCAATCTCGGCATCATGGCGGACATCATCCGGGAAGCCGGCGTCCTGCCTGAACTTGAAGTCTTCGATACCGGCGATATCCAGCTCGCCAACCAGTTCATCCAGGAAGGCCGCCTCGATGCGCCCGCCCTCTTCCAGATCGTACTCGGCGTCCGTTATGGCGCGATCGCCACGCCCGAAACCCTTGCCTACATGAAATCCCTACTGCCGGCTGGCTCCCATTGGGCGGCCTTCGGCATCGGCCGCTGGGAGTTTCCCATGCTGGCGCAGGCATGGCTGCTCGGCGGACATGTGCGCGTCGGACTGGAAGACAACATCTATCTGGAAAAAGGCGTGCTGGCGAAAAGCAATGCCGAGCTCGTCAGCAAGGCCGTGCGCATTCTGAAGGAGCTTGGCGGCTCGATCGCCACGGCCGGAGAGGCGCGCGAAATTCTGAAACTCAAGAAACAGCTGCCCAGATGAGTGAAAGGCCGACGAGGCCTCATGACATATTTCAAAAACCGAAGCGGAGGATCCCATGTACGATCAGAGTGACCCGAGAGCCAGCCTGGCTCAGGCCGCAAAGCCCAAAGCAGGCCATGTCCACAACAGCTATTTCGGCTCGCAGCTTAGCCTCTACTACGGCACCGAACCACAGGTCTCGGACGAGAACGGCAGGACCTGGATCAGCCGCGGCCAGAATTTCGTCATCGCCTATACCGACGGCAAGCAAGGCGGCACATTCGCCCGAAGCTCGCAGCCGGATGAATATGCCCTGATCATTCCGGACCGGGAAACCTCGGTCGAGATCACCACGGCAGACGGCACAACGACCGTTCCGGGTTATTCAGTCGCCTTCGTGCCACCCGACGAAAGCAGCATTCGCATGCTGACCGCGGGCAGCATTGTCCGACTGTTCACGCCCAGATCGAAAGACATGGCGGAGGCGGCTTCCAACGCAGACGCCTTCTCAGGCTCGCATCCCAACGTTCCGCCTTTCGAAGCCTGGCCGGAACCGCCCGGTGGCCTCAAGCTCAAGTGGTACACTCTGGACGTCCCCGAGGACCCGTCACGGTTCGGGCGGATCTATCGATGCACGACGTTCATGGTCAACTACCTGACACCACGTGTCGGCCCACGCGAGCGCGACAAGGTCTCGCCGCATCATCACGACGATTTCGAACAGTGCTCGCTGGCCCTGACCGGCACATTCACACACCACCTGCGCTGGCCGTGGACGACGGACATGAATGTTTGGCGCGAAGACGAGCATCTCTACTGTGAGTCGCCATCGGTCTGCGTCATCCCGCCCCCGTCGATCCATACGACCACGGCGGAATCATCCGGCGTGAACCAGCTCGTCGACATATTCGCTCCGCCGCGCATGGATTTTTCGCTGAAGCCCGGCTGGATTCTCAATGAAGACGATTATCCGATGCCGAAATCCTGAACCAGATGCAGAAAGGCCCCCGGAAATTTCCGGGGGCCTTTTACCATGAAGCAGTTGAAACGTGTTTTCGGATCAGGTCGGCTGAACCAGCCCCGCATCGACGAGGGGCCGGATGGATTCGATCTCCTTCTGGATGGAAACCTTCATCTGGTCGGGCGTATTGGCGACAGCCGTCAGGCCCAGTGACGTGAGCTTTTCCTTTGTCGCAGGCATATCGGTCCATTCCTTGATGGCGCCCTGGATCGCATTGACGATCTCAGCCGGCATTCCCTTCGGGCCAACGGCGCCGAACCACAGCGTCTGGTCGTAATCCTTGAACCCCTGTTCGGCGACAGTCGGCACATTCGGGAGCTCCGAGGTTCGCTTGAGGGAGGTCACCGCAAGCCCGCGGATTTTGGAGTCGCGGATATGCGGCAGATAATTCGACGGCGCATCGAGCGCGAAATGGATATGCCCGCCCAGAAGATCCGTCAGTAGCGGCGGCGATCCCTTGTAGGGGATGTGGTTGATTTCGACACCCGCCATCTGGCCAATGATTGCCGCTGCGATATGCCCCTTCGTTCCGGCGCCCGGATTGCCGATATTGACCTTTCCGGGATTTGCCTTGGCATAGGCAATCAGTTCCTGAAGCGATTTTGCCGGCGCGATAGCACTCGCGGTCAGCAACGCGGGGCTTTCCGCAACGATCGAGATCGGCGTGAAATCCACCTGGGGGTCATAGGCGAGGTTCTTCTGTACGACCTTGTTGGCCGCGATCGGCGCACTACCGCTGACCATGATCGTATAGCCGTCAGGAGCCGCGCGAGCGAGCTTGCTGCCAGCCAATGCGCCCGCAGCACCGGCATGGTTTTCAACCACGAACTGCTGACCGAACTTGGCCGTCAGCACATCCGCCACAAGGCGCGTGATAATGTCACTGGTGCCGCCCGGCGGGTAGGCCGATATGACCACACCCGGTTTACTTGGCCATTTGGCGGCCGACCAGGCCGCTCCGTTCGACGCCAGCAATGCGGCCGTGCCGCCAAGCACCATGAATTCGCGTCTCTTCATTGTTATTCCTCCCACTCGTTGATCGAGCCTATGCCGTCAAATTAACGCAACATGTCCCCTTCCCGAACATGAGGCTGCATCCGTTTCGCTGCTTGGAACGGCGTTGGTCATCCATCACTTCCGGCAAGCCAGCGGTCTTCTCCGGCATGAAACGCTGCCAGTTCATCGGCTTGGTCATCTCCCAGCAGATCCGGATTGACCTTCACACCGCGCACGCTCTGGATATAGGCGAGGAATTTATAAGACGGCCGCATCGCGTTGAGTTGCGCCCAGTCGATCGGAAGCGTCTCGGACGGATTGACCGGCTTCATGACATCCCGCTCGAAAAAGACATGGAAGGACAGAATCTTCCAGACGCCATCCTCCCTGACTGCGCGGGAAAAGAACCGGCAGAACACGTGAAAATCCACCTCGACGTTCTCCAGTCGCGCGCGGTTGAAGATCATCGCCGGACTTTCCACTGTCGCCCGGTCGCAGGCGATCTGGGCAAAGGCCGGAAACACCCAGTGCTTGCTGTTGCCGGTATTGCTCATCCACTTTCGCGTGGCTTCCACATAGGCATCGCCACCATGACCATCATACCAGCTGGTGCGGATATAGGCATCGCGGTGGAAGCAGGCCGCCATGACATCAAACCGGCGCTGATCCCGCGCGAACCGCTCGCGCCGCACCAGATCGAAAAGTTCCTCGCGGTCGAGATGTGCCCGCAGGCGGGCGTCGAAATCCTGTGACATTGGGTCTCCTGATCTATGTGGATACGGTTGCGCGAGGGTGCAGGAAACCGACGATCGTCAGTCGGCCTCCTGCAGCCCCTCCTCGCGCACTTTCCGGAAACGGGGAGATACGATCGACAGCAGCAGCAGCGCCGCGACGATCAGCGTCCCCAGGCTGAGCGGGCTGGTGAAGAAGACGCTGGCGTCACCATGCGAGATCAGCAGCGCCCGCCGGAGATATTCCTCCGCCATCGGCCCGAGGATCATCGCAAGGATGAGCGGCGCAGGCTCCGCGCCGACCTTCTTGAAGAAATACCCCAGCACACCGAACAGAGCCATCATGTAGACGTCGAAGACGCTGTTGTTGATACTGTAGACTCCGATAGCAACGAAGACGCTGATCATCGGGAACAGGTAATGATAGGGCACGGAAATCAGCTTTGCCCAGACGCCGACGAGCGGCAGGTTCAGGAATAGCAGCATCAGGTTGCCGAGCCACATCGACACAACGAGCCCCCAAAACAGGGCCGGCTGCTGTGTCAGGATTTCCGGCCCCGGCTGCACGCCCTGCACGACAAGCGCGCCGATCATCAGGGCCATGGTCGCCGTGCCGGGGAGGCCAAGCGTCAGCATGGGAATGAAGCAGGTCTGGGCCGCCGCATTGTTTGCCGCCTCCGGCGCGGCCACCCCTTCGATCGCCCCTTTGCCGAACTCAGCGGAATGGCGCGAAACCTTCTTTTCCAGCGCGTAGGCCGAGAACGATGCGAGCAGCACCCCCGCTCCCGGCAAGACACCGAGCAACACGCCGATGCCAGTACCGCGCAGGATCGGTGCGGCCATGCGTTTCCAGTCCTCGCGGGTTGGAAACAGGCTGCTGACCTGTGCCAGGCCGGCCGAGCGGCTTTTTTCGTTCTCAAGGTTTGCGATAACGTCGCCGAGGCCGAAAACGCCCGTTGCGACTACGACGAAATCCAGCCCGTCGAGCAGGTTCGGTGTGCCGAAGGTGAAGCGCGCGGCACCCGAATTGACATCGGTTCCGATCATGCCGAGCATCACGCCGAACAGCGCCATGCCGAACGCAGTCAGCAACGAGCCGCTGGCCAGCACCATCGAGGTGATCAGTCCGAGCACGATCAATGAGAAATATTCGGCAGGCCCGAAGGTCAGTGCAAGACTTGCGAGTAACGGCGCCGAGACCGCGATGAAAAGTGTGCCGACGGTGCCTGCAAAGAAGCTGCCGATCGCTGCCGCCGCGAGCGCCCTGCCCGCCTTGCCCTGCTTCGCCATTTCATGGCCATCAAGCGTCGTGACGACCGAAGAAGCTTCACCGGGAAGGTTCATCAGGATGGCGGTGGTCGAACCGCCATATTGCGATCCGTAAAAAATGCCGGCCAGCATGATCAGCGCCGTATCCACTGGCAGGCCGAAAGTGAAAGGCAGGAGCATGGAAATGGTAGCGATCGGCCCGAGGCCGGGCAGCACACCCACAGCCGTTCCGAGCAGCACGCCGAGGAAACAATAGAGAAAATTTCCAAACGTCGTGGCGGTCGAGAAACCAAGTAGAAGTCCGTTGAATATATCCATGTCGAAGCTCACAAGACGTTGGCTATTGCAGCCAGGTGCCAAGCACCGGCATCGGCAAGCCGATCAGTTGGATGAAAAGAACAGTGCACAGGCCGGCAAAAACCAACGCGCCGACGGCTGCCTTCCAGTCGAGCTTGAACTTGATGCTGGTTGCCGCACTCAGGACGAGAAGCAGCAGAACAGCCGGCAGGAAGCCCAGCGGCTCTATCGCCAAGCCGAAAACGACGACTGCCGCAGGCACCATGATCAATGCCTTCCAGTTGATCTCCGGAAAGGCATCACCCGATGCGGCGATGGAGCGAACCAGAACACCGATGCCGGTCAGAACCAGGAGGCTGGAGACGATGACCGGGAAATAACCCGGCCCCATGCGCCCCGCTGTGCCAAACGGGTATTGGACGGAGATCCACAGCGCAATACAACCGGTGACGGCGAAAAAGAGCCCCAATATGCTGTCTTGCCCGATCCTCATCGGTAAACCTCCCAAAATACTGGCAGAAGCCCGGCCTATGTGTTGGGCCGATGCAAACGATAGATCATGCACCGATCCGGCTCCTCCCGCCGAAATCGATGCCGGGCCATCCCTCAAGCAGGGTAGCCAAGGATGGCCTTGATCTCGAGATATTCTTCGAAACCGAACAGACCGAATTCACGCCCGTTGCCAGACTGTTTGTAACCGCCGAACGGCAGGCTGCGATCGAACGCGGCACCGTTCAGATAGACCCGCCCCGCCCGGATGCGGTTCGCAATCCTGCGGGCGCGATCTGCGTCCTTTGACTGTACGAAGCCTGCCAGACCGAACGGTGTATCGTTGGCAATCGCAATTGCTTCGTCTTCCGTGTCATAGTTCAGAATGGACAGAACAGGCCCGAAGATTTCTTCGCGGGCAATCATCATGTCGGGCGTCACGTCGCCGAAGACTGTCGGGCGCACATAATAGCCGCGGTTCAATTCGGCAGGGCGGCCCGGCCCGCCGGCGACTAGCGTCGCCCCCTCGCTCATGCCGATCTGGATCAGGTTCTGGACCTTGTTGAACTGCTGCTGGCTGACGAGCGGCCCCATCGTGGATTTAGGGTCGAGCGGATCACCAAGGCGAATACTGTCGACTGCCCTGCGGGCGGCGTCGAATGCCTGTTCACGCTGTGAGCGGTGTACCAGCATGCGCGTCGGCGACTGGCAGTTCTGGCCGGCATTGGTGTAACAGGCATGCACGCCAGCCTCGACGGCAGCCTCGAGATCGGCATCCGTCAGTATGAGGTTGGCGGACTTTCCTCCAAGCTCCTGAGCGACACGCTTGACCGTATCGGCGGCCAGCTTCGCAACCTTGATGCCGGCCGCCGTCGAACCCGTGAAGGACACCATGTCGATTTCGGGATGGCCAGCAATCGCTTCACCAACGGTCGGTCCGTCGCCGTTCACCAGATTGAAGACACCGGGCGGCAGGCCCGCCGCATCGATGATCTCTGCGAGCAGTATCGAGCTCAACGGTGCAATCTCGCTCGGTTTCAACACAACTGTGCAGCCGGCCGCGAGCGCCGGCGCGACTTTGGAAGCCACCTGGTTCAGCGGCCAGTTCCAAGGCGTAATGAAACCGCAGACCCCGATCGGTTCGCGGCGCACGATGCCGTTGCCCATCCGGTGCTCAAATTCGTAAGTCGAAAGTACGCGCACCACTTCCTCGAAATGGAAGAGCGCGACGGTCGCCTGGCGTTCGGTCGAAAAGGTGATCGGCGACCCCATCTCCAGCGTCATCAGCCTCGCCAGTTCCGGTAGGTGCGCCCTGAACCCGGCGATGATCTTTTCGAGATAGCCCAACCGCTCGTCGACGCTGATTTCACTATAGGCTGCGAACGCACGCCTGGCCGCCTTTGCCGCCCTGTCAACGTCTTCGTGCGACCCGAGGCTGATCCGGGCAAACGTCTCTTCGGTCGCCGGATTGGTGACGCCGATACTGGCCGACACTGCCGGATCAATCCATCGACCGTCTATATAAAACTTCAGTTTTTCCATCGTTCCGTTCGCTGCTGCTGACGCTAAAAGACTGGGAATTCAGAAACACTACAGGGCCGGACATGACTAGCAACGCGATCTCAAAGGCGTTTCGCCAGACGACAACAAGACGCCTTAGAAGGCAACCTTATAAATGCCTGCCTTCATCCACCGGCACAATTATTCCGGTGGAACTCGTCAGGTTGACGATGCAGGCGACCACCGCCCGCGCCACGTCATCAGGCGTCGTCACCCGTCCGAGTGGAAACTTTTCAGCGACCTTTTCCAGTTGCTCACGGGTGCGGTTGGGAACGAAATCCGTATCGACACCTGCCGGCGACACAGAAAACACCCTGACCTTCGGCGCCAGCACCTTGGCGAGCGCGATCGTCAGCGAGTCGAGACCACCCTTTGCAGAAAGATACGCAAGGCTGCTTCCGATCCCCGTCCGCGCCGCGATCGACGAGACATTCACTATGGCGGCATTGTTACCGCCTTCCAGCAGCGGACGAAACGCGCGAATCACCGCGAAAGGGCCGCGCAGATTGAGCGTCACCGTGCGGTCGAAGATTTCATCGGTCAGTCCCTCCAGATCCGCGGCCGGGACCGGAGTGGTCGCGCCACCGGAATTGACGAGTGCGTCAATGCTCTCGAACCGCTCCGTCACGGTGGCGACGGCCTCGGCGATGGATGCCGGATTGTTGATCGCGATGCGCGTTGCGATATGCCCTTTTCCTTGAAGGCCCCGCACCACATCGTCTGCCGCATCGGGCCGGTTATTGTAACCGACGACGACGATCGATCCCATATCCGCCAGACGCGCCGCTGTCGCCCGGCCGATACCGCTGCTTCCGCCAGTGATGACCGCCACTCGGGGTATGCGGAGCGCGGGGATATCGATAACAGCCACAGGTTCCTCCAATCGAGCCATCAGCCCGAAAAATCATTGATAGCCTTGGCGGCTGCGGTGCGAATGAAACCGTGGTCGCTCGAAAGCAGCAGGGCGCTTGCTCCAAGCCCCTTGGCGAACTCGAAATCGTCCCTGCTTGTCGGCAGCATCAGCAAAGGGACATCGGCCTCACGGGCCGCAGCCGCGACCTTCGTGCTGATCTCGGCGACTTTTCTTGCCGCATCCGGATCGTTGCCGAACGAGGCTGTCAGATCTCCGCGGCCGATGAACAGCGCGTCGATCCCATCGACCCGCGCAATCGCTCCGGCATGCTCGATCGCATCCTGGTCTTCGATCATCACGATGCAGGCAACTTGCCTGTCCTGCATCGCCATATGCTGCACTCCATTGGCACTGCCCCAGGTGCTGGCACGCGTAAGCCCTGCAAAACCGCGGCTGCCGCCGGCATAGCGGCAGCTCTGCGCCACGGCCTTAGCCTTCTCCACCGAGTTCACATGCGGGACCATGATCCCCATCGCGCCGCAATCCAGCGCGGAGAGTATGCCCGCCGCGGTGAATTCCGGCACCCGGACGAGAGGCGCAATGTTGGAGGCACGGGCAGCAAGAATCATCAGATCGGTTATTCCGCGATCGAGCGGCGCGTGCTCCTGGTCGATGACCACGAAATCGTAGCCGATCGGGCCGAGCATCTCGATCACCTGGGTCGTCGGCAGCTTCAGGAAAGTCCCCAGCATCCGCTCCCTTGCGAGAAGGCGTTGGCG